>Ga0187812_1000253_pt1 | contig 19547 bp, 12 predicted proteins | sample NC_S_2_FD_130582 | JGI IMG/M metagenome (GOLD analysis project Ga0187812, IMG submission 130582) | Wetland sediment microbial communities from Neuse River Estuary, North Carolina, USA - ASW-S_2 | ecosystem: Environmental > Aquatic > Freshwater > Wetlands > Sediment | place: USA: North Carolina...
CGGCCCTGAGTCACTCCGCAAGGCGCGACACCGGCGGAGTGACTACAAACTTACGACGTCAGCGGCTCTACTACATAACTCCGCACCTTGCTCCGAATGACTGCGGCAGGGTAAAACTATTACGTCTGACTCATGCAATTGGTCGCTTTTGAACTGACCATAAGTGGCCGGTTTTAAGGTGACCACCGAGGACCTAAAATAAGCGGACACCTATTAAGGATCATCGCACTCGTCAAGAGGGGAGCTTCCCACGCTTACCCTCGACTATTGCAATATATGCGATTTAATCGTATATTTCGCAGTTGCGGTTTGGGATAACTTCTCTATTCGGGCACGCCGCAACCAAGCGAAGGTCCCTCGGGAACCGGCCTTCAATCTGCCCTTTCAAGCGGGGAGATGGACCGCGCCTTTAGCAGCGCACGATGTTTGCGGCGCGAATGCCTTTCATGGCATTGCGGGTGTCGATGACCAACTGCGCCTGGCGCGCAATCTGGCCGTAATCATATGCAGAGTGATCGGTGACGATGAGTACGCAATCGTATGTGTCAAGATTATTGAGCGGTGCGCACTTCATGTTCAGATCGTAATGCCGCCCCCGTCCCACATACGGGAAATACGGATCGTTGTACGCGACTTCGGCGCCCCGCTGCCGCAACAACTCGATAACGGTAAGCGCCGGCGACTCGCGCAGGTCGTCGATGTCCTTTTTGTACGCCATGCCGAGAATCAGCACTTTTGCGCCTTTCAGCGCCTTCGCCCGCTCATTGAGTGCTTCGACAGTTTTCTCGACGACATAGTAGGGCATCTGCAGATTCACCTCGCCGGCCAGTTCGATGAACCGGGTGCGGAAGTCGAACTGCTTGGCCTTCCAGGAGAGATAAAACGGGTCGATGGGGATGCAATGTCCCCCTAAGCCGGGTCCGGGATAGAAAGCCTGAAAGCCAAATGGCTTTGTCTTGGCGGCATCGATGACCTCGAATATGTCGATGCTCATGCGCTGGCACAACTGCTTGAGTTCGTTCACCAGAGCAATGTTGACGCAGCGATAGATGTTTTCGAGCAGCTTTGTCATCTCGGCCGTTGCCGGCGAGGAGACGGGCACAACGCGGCTGAAGATGGCGCCATAGAGCGCGCCGGCTAGTTCGCTTGAGACGGGGCCGATGCCGCCGATGACTTTGGGAATGTCCCGGCGGGCTACGGTGTCGTTGCCGGGATCCTCTCGCTCCGGCGAAAATGCCACGTAAAAGCCCGCCGCATCCTCTTCATCGTGACCGCGAAGGGCGCGAAGACCGTCAGGATTGCCTTGCTCGAGCAGGGGGACCAGCAGCTCTTCCGTGGTTCCCGGATAGGTCGTGCTCTCGAGAATGAGCAATTGTCCAGCACGAAGGTGGGGAGCGATGGCGCGGGCTGTCCCGGAAATGAAGCTCAGATCGGGCTGATGGAAGTCGTCGAGCGGCGTGGGAACACAGATGATGACGGCATCAAGATCGGCGATCTTCGAGAAATCGCCAGTGGCCGAAAACCCGCGGCTGCGGGCCAGCGCAATCTCACTCTCCGGGATGCGGACAATGTACGACTGGCCGGCATTGAGCTTGTTCACCTTGGGTTTGTCGATGTCGAAGCCGGTTACTGGAAAACCCTGCTCATTGAAAAGCAGGGTGAGCGGCAGTCCGACGTACCCCAAACCAATGATGCCCACCTGCGCAGTGCGGGATTCAAATTTCAGCCTTAGTGGTTGCGACTGCTTCGACGCTGTACTGATCATGCTCCAATCACCCTTTCAAGACCACTGTAATGCCAAAGTTGTGCGAGTACAAGTTTCATTACCGATCATCTCTCTTAGCTCTACAAGGTTAAGTAAGTCTCTTTTGAGGAGCTCGTGCCTTGGCAAAGCGCCGTGACTAAATGGACAGCAAGATCGAATCGGCGTTACGGCCAGGGCGCTTCATAGGCTGGGATCAGGAGGCTAGTTTCGTATCGGTGTTATGTTACGCGATGCCAAACACGACATTGCCGCATTGGCGGGCGACGATCCCATGCGCGCAGCCTCTCTGTACGAAACCTTTGTCGTCGCCCGTAAATGGGCGTCAAGCGTAGTTTCAGCATGAGGCAGGGATTGTTCTCGCCCCACGCTTCGGGATGATCATCGGTCGTGGCAATGTCCCGGCGAGCTTGAGGCTGCAGGAGAGATACAGACCGCCGAGCGGGAGCGTCGGGCTGCAGAAGCGATGAAGACCGCGCGATCATTGGGCGGCGCAAGCCGCCCACCCCTTGCGAGCCTGTGGCGAGCCACAGCCGATCGCCTTCGGCACCTCGTACGACTTTGGGCATCCCTATCGGCGTTGCCCGGTGTTGCTTCGCGAACAGCTCTTCCTGTGCCGGGCGGATCAGTTTCTCGGCCCCTTCCCTTCACCCCCACTCCATGACTGCCAGTGAAGGCGATACCGATGTGGAGTTCCGAATGTTCCACGCTGCGGAAGATCGTGCCGTTGCTGCACTTCATCCACGCCGTCGTCGCGGCCATCGGCGCGGCCACGGTTCCGCACATCTTCTCACCCGGGCCTTACAAAGCATGAGCGAAATTTACCTTACCACACAGATTGGGTCGCGCACGCCGGCAACCGTCAACCGCATGGTCGGTCGTATTTCGATCGAAGAGAGCCGCCCGGTGCGGATCAAAAGCATTGCTTGGCTGCGGACGCGGCCATTGGAGGTGTAGTCAGAGCGCCCTTTCCCTGACCCACCGTCCATGGACGGCAGAAGCGATGAAGACCGCCGCGCGGGAGCGTCGGGCAGCGCAAGCGACGAAGACCGCCACCCTAAACGGAGCGTCTGAATTTCTACGGTGCCAAACCAAGACACAGGCTTGCACGTTTACTGAACGTCTGGTGATGTCCTAATTTGGATTTTGCTGCTCTGTCTGGCTATTACCGCTGGGATAGCCGTCCAGCTTTTCCAGCTGGGGCATTATGAGGTCAGGATCACAGGTGTCCCACAGGGTGTCTTTGAACCCCGGGTCGTATGCGCTTCTCCAGCAGAACGGGGTCGTTTGAGGGCGATTCGCTTTGAACCCGTCGCTATAAGTGATAAACCCGCTGAGGATGATGGTTTCGCGCAAACTTTCGTTGTCCGTTTTAGAGAATCCGGCTGAAGGTGACGAGACGGCCGATCCGGGAAGGCCGGAAGTACTCAGGGGGAGAAACGTGGATTCAGCAGGTATATGGCGGCGCCGGTGAGCCGCCCGGTTTATGCGCCGCGAGCGCAGGCGGTAAGCCAGGAAATTGAGTTGCTCCGCTGCGATGATTTTTCACGAAACTCAAATAATCTCGATAATGTGATCGGGAAATGTAACGCACATCACGCCTGAGTTGAGCGATTTCGATACCATTCGACTGTGCGCCGCAGACCTTCGCGAAAATCGACGATTGGGCAGTACCCAAGCAGCTCGCAGGCAAGACCGATGTCGGCGAGGGAGTCGCGGATGTCGCCGGCGCGGGGCAGCGCATAGGCGGGCTGGCCGCTGTAGCTGGTAAGTTCGCAGAGTAGCCTGAAGACCTGATTCAGAGTGATGCGAGCGCCGGTGGCCAAGTTCATCGTGCGGCCGGAGACTTTTTCGCCCGGGGCGCTGGCAGCGAGGAGATTGCCGTTGACGACGTTCTCAATGTAGGTGAAGTCGCGGGACTGCTCGCCGTCGCCGTAGATGGTGGGCTGCTCGCCGGCCAGCATCTTGCGGCAGAAGATGGCGAGAACGCCGGAGTAGTGGGAGTTGGGATCCTGGTGCGGGCCAAAGACATTGAAATAGCGGAGAGTAACGGATTCGAGGCCGTAAACCCGGGCGAAGGCCTGCATATAAAGCTCGCCGGCCAGCTTGGCCACGGCATAGGGACTAATGGGCCTGGGCAGCATGCCCTCGTGCTTGGGCAGTGTGGGCGTGTCGCCGTAGGCGGACGAGGAGCCGGCATAAACGACGCGGCGCACCCCGGCATCCCTGGCGGCCGTGAGCAGGGTGACAGTGGCATCAACGCAGTTGGCATTAGTGCGAGCGGGATCGGCGACCGAGCGTGGGACGGAGGCGAGAGCGGCCTCGTGAAAAATCACTTCGACGCCGGTGCAGGCTCTTTTGCAGATCTCGGAATCAGTCAGGTCGCCTTCGATGAAATCCATGGCTTCGAGGCCCGCGAGGTTGGCGCGCTTGCCTGTGATAAAGTTGTCGATGCCGCGGACGGATTCGCCGCGCTCCAGAAGGGCAGCGGCGATGGAACGGCCAATGAAGCCTGCTGCGCCGGTGACGAGGAATTGTCCCAACTTTCGACTCCAAAACGAAATTCTCAGCCTTCACGAGAAAGGCCATGCTACATGCTAAATGCCGGGTATCGCGACAGGAGAAGCCGCGCTGGCGCGCGTCGCCGCGGTAGCGCGTGACACACTTCAGGAATTCGCATCAGGGCAGATGGCCCATCAGTTGGGCTAAGATCGGCTGGCCGGCATTCACTCCTCATTGTCAAAGATTAGGAGTGGATACGTCGCGACGCTCGCGGAATTCAAATCGAAAACCGCAATGAGTCCTATCGCTATGATTCAGAAATGGTTATGCGGTGCATCCGAAATTTAGCCGGCCAGCAGTGTTCGCCAGCCCACGGCGATCCTGATAGTTGTTGATGGAGGCAAAGGCCGCGCACAACCATTTTCCTGAACTGGGCTTTGCCCCCGAATTGACGAAAGCGCCGGCAAGAGCCGTTCAACGCGTATCATGCTCCTTAGATCACGGCTACTGGGGCGTTTCATTTAGCGAGTGCCCGAACCGGGGTAGCTGCGCCTCATTCGAGAGAAGCACATCAACGATGCGTTCGGCGGCGTGCCCATCCCATTTATCCGGAATGCAGGAGGGCCGGCGGTTTCCGCTCAGAACCGCCAAAGCGTGCTTGAGAATGTTGCGTGGGTCCGTACCAACCAAAATGTTAGTCCCGATTTCGCACGTTATGGGCCGTTCAGTATTCGACCGCAAGGTGAGGCACGGAATTCCGAGCACCGTTGTCTCTTCCTGGATTCCGCCGCTATCAGTCAACACCATCTTGCTGTTGACAACGAGATTGAGAAACGGGAGGTAACTCATGGAGTCCATGAGCTTGATCTTGGAATGAAGTTTGAGGCCGCGCAATTTTGGAACTGTCCGGGGATGGACGGGGAACACTACCGGAAGGTGTGTGGCAATTTCATTGATTGGCACAAAGATGGAAGCTAACCGATCGGGAAAGTCGACATTCGCGGGACGGTGCAAAGTAAGGACGGCATACTGGCCCTTTTCGATGCCATCAGGAAGGGCCTTCCTTCGCGCCGATCCAAGTTGCTGGAACAGCGTATCGATCATGGTGTTGCCCACGAAGCAGATCCTTTCCTCGGAAACGCCTTCATTCCGGAGGTTCTGATTGGCCAGCTCATCGGTGGTAAAGAGCAAGTCGGAAATAGCATCAGTGCAGAGGCGGTTAATCTCTTCCGGCATCGAAATATCTCTGGACCGCAACCCCGCCTCCACGTGGGCTACAGCGATACCGAGCTTCTTCGCGGCGATTGCGCAGGCAATCGTGGAGTTCACGTCACCAACTACGATGACCCAGTCCGGTCGATGCTCAAGACAAACACGCTCGAAGAAGATCATTATCTGGCCAGTCTGCTCCGCATGCGAGCAGGATCCGACTTCTAGGTTTATATCGGGCTTTGGGATCCGAAGCTCTTCAAAGAAATTATCGGACATGTTTTGACTGTAGTGCTGACCGGTATGAACCAGGAGGACTTGGTCGGCATGCAGATCCGGGCGCGCAGCAAAAGCTTGCATTATTGGCGCAATCTTCATGAAGTTAGGCCGCGCACCGGCTACAACGATATATTTCATGGGATGGAGTCCTGAATGGTAAACGGAAAAACCGCCAATGAGTACGCTTGCGCATCGAGACGCAAATAATCGGTCTTCAGGGAAGGGCTAGCTCACTAAGCCGGGTCCCGGCCTGCCCTTTGCTCTGCCGCGTTGCAGTAGTAATTTGACACTTTTGGGAGTTTAACGTGGGCCTGCGGCACCCTCAAATGAACGAAGATTGGTTTGAGCCTGCACATTGTAGGATAGGCGGCGCGTGGGACGGTAAAGCTTGAATTGACTCTGGATACGTTAAGGCCTGCCACCCTGTTTGGGTCCGGCTACGCAGCGTTATGAAGGGAAATGTGGAAACCGGCTGGAGCTGTTCCCTCGGTCCGGCGGAAAGTAAAGAAGAACGCGGACGCATGATCGCGTGCCAGGCGTCTACCAGATAGGCCACCTTTACTGGTTTGTAGATCGGATCTGTGATTCTGCCAACACCGGAGACTCGCCGTGGACGACTCTCTCAAGAACCATGATGAAGCGTTGCGCCTGCCGCTCACGTGTATAGTTCGGTGCCGCAGCCAGGCTACGCCGCGCGAATTCCTGAACTAGCCTCGGCTCCTGAGACAACCGGCGCACAGTGATTGCAAGTTCATCAGGCTTGCCGGCGGGAACCCATAGACCTACGCCCTCCCGTTCGACAATGGCACTTGCTTCTCCTTTTGGAGAGGCAACCAGCAGCGGCAACCCCATGCCCATCGCTTCGAACATTTTCGAAGGAATCACAGTGCCGAACAGCGGCACGTTCCGCAAGTGAATCAAAGCCACATCGCAGATACTCCACCATGAAGGCATCGCGCTCTTCGGTTGGCTCTCGACAAAAACAATGTTTGACAGGCCGTGTTTCTGCGCTTCCTCAATCAGCAGTTTCCTGGCCGCCCCAGCACCCACCATCAGGAATACGATCTGGTCGCATTCTTTTACGAGCTCAGCGGCATCAATGAGATTCTCCAGTCCTTGCGATGGGCCGTGCGTCCCAATGTAGCCGACCACGAACTTCCCACCAACGCCGTGGGCGGCCGCAAGCGTCTCGTCGCGCGCGGCAGGTGAATAGCGGTCCAGGTCGACCCCGTTGATCACCACATCGATCTTCTCCCCGGGAATGCCGCGATTGATGAGATCCTCCCTAAAAGAGGGCGCCAGCGCGATTACCTGCTTTGCCTGCCGGTAGAGGAAGAGCTCGATCCTCTCAATCCACCGCAACGCCAGACTCGGTTTTAGAACTTCGAGTTCCACAATTTGCCGCGGCCACAGATCACTCAGCTCGAACACATAAGGCAGTCTCCGAGCCTTGCTTAAGGCCCATGCGCCCGCAGCGCAGAAGAGCTGCGGCGATGTTGAGACCACAACATCTGGCCGCGGCTGAAACAAACCGAATACAAACGACATAACCATGAACGACAAGAAGTCCAGGACACGCCGCACCACCCCCTCGTTCGCTGTAATGTAGGTCTTTACGCGAACCACGCGAATCCCATTCATCTCCTCGACCTGGTACCACCGGTTCTTGTAGGGCGGATAGAGCTCGCCTTTCGGGAAATTCGGCGCGCATGTCATTACTGTTACCTTGTGCCCCCACTTGGTCCAGTGGCAAGCGCGTTCAAAGACACGCGTCGCTGCCGCGTTCACCTCAGGTGGGAAGTTGTCGGTGAAAAAAAGAATGTGCACTAGAATTCCTACCAGTCGATCTGCGTTGTGAATTCGACAGGCACCCGGCAACGCGCCAATCCGAAGATCTTGGCGGATGGGATTGCGAGGCCGAACTCGGGGTGATAAGTGGTGGGAACAACAGCCGAATCGAGCGCAGGATCGGTTACGATCCGAACTGCAGTCCGTCCCTTTACGCGGATGAAAAACTCGTTCGAGCCTGTCCTCTCCAAAACGCACTCCGGATGCAGGTGGAAGGGCACGGCGACTTCATGCACGCGGGCGCCCTCAAGCCGATCCACAATCGTCAGCGAACGTTCGCGCAGCGTCCAGCTTCGCCGGTGTACGACATTCCCGGGCAACCGTCGATACCCGTCATGACCTGCCGAAATGACGAGTCCGTCCTCTCGTTGCTCGACGCGTACATCGAACGGACGTGCGCGGCGCGCCACTCGGAATCCACCCCACAACTCTGATGAGTTTCGTCCATCGACAACGACCGTGTTATGAGCAGCGGTGCCTTTCTGCCGCAGCCGCTCCGAGCTCTCACCGTACACCGAAACACCGGAATCGACAAAGTATCTGCGTCCAAACAGCGACAACTCGAAGCTCAGCACATCGGCATGCCCGTGCCCAGCGGCGTAATCGGCGGCAATCGGCCCAACATCTGCAAAGAGCACGGCCTTTCCCGCCTCGGCGCGACAAAATCCACTCTCGGCCAGATAGAGAACAGCAGATGGGCTGCTTTCATGAGCCTCGACCCCAAGCCGACGTGCATAATCGCGAAGTTCGCATGTGTTGGGGGCTATGCCGTACGCCGAATCGTTGAACAGTGCAATCTCGTCGTCCGGATGGCACAGCGCGATCAGATAATCCAGCATCGATTCCGCAGTGCGGGTCAGTTCCGCGATTACATGCGCGTGCCGACGCGCGAAATATGTCCGCAGCAGATTCACGACATCCAGCACGTCGCAAAGAACAATCGAGTGATACATGGGGCTTCGTTCGAAGTGGCCGCCGTCGCCGAGAATCTGCTCGCACAGTTGCGTGCGAAACAGTGGCAGGGCCTCCTCAAACCAGCCATCTCCTTCCGTCCCTCCGAAGAACACTCCCGCAAACATCAGCGCCTTTGCATTTGCCAGCAGGTGGTTACCGAGTAGATAATACTCCATACGCCGAGCCAGAAACCGCGTTTGCGCTGCAAGGCTGTTCCGTGCGTCCTCTGCAAGCTCGCCTCCGGACAAAGCCCATTGGATCCAGTTCACGATCCGAAGAGAGAGCGGATAGGCTTCCCATCCGATTCCCTGCCCGGCAGCATTCTCAGCCATCCACCGTCGGATCAGTTGCTCGTGCCAGACGCGGTGAGCATCGGCTTCGCGCGCATTAAGGTCGTCGAAATAGTGGAGATTATAGGATAGAAGCTTAGGGCGTGCTGCGTCGTTCCAATCCGCCGGCGTCTTTACCGCAACCTCCGTGTTCAGCAGACGGAATTGCATAGGCGCTGTCATGGAGGACGGCCGCCTTGCAGGCGCTGCCCACGTAGCGCATTCCACCACGCGGAGCGGCGGGGCGGGAGACAGATCGACACGGCGCGACTGCAACCGGTAAAGAGCCCGCCCATACACCTGGACCGGCTTCAGATATCGTGCGGTATGAAAATAAAGTGCGGGTTGCACGTCGCTCGGCGCTATTGAGATCGATTGGTTCGAGAAACTAACTTTCTGCCCCGGTGAGATCCTCTTCAGGCGACAGAATCCCCGCCCGGAACTTTCCCGCGGAAATCTCCACGGACTTGCCCGAGGCCAGCGACTCTTGCACCGCGAAGGTAGCCAGCGTGGTGGTGCAGAGAGATTCAAGAAAAATCGGAGCTGGGAGCCCCTTTCGAATTGCATCGGCGAATTGCCTGCACTCTTCCCGATGGCCCTTATCCTGGCGAAGCCGATCACGCGTCACAGTGCGACGCCCGTTGCGCACCAGTTCCAAGATGCGATAATCGTCGCACATCGCGCTCCTACCGCCCGAGAAGGCCTCGATGCGTTCTTTACCAAAGCTCTTGTCGCCGTTCGCTGCATACACGATCGACCCGGCAGAGCCATCCGCAAAGCTGAGCGTGACGGAGAGGTTGTCGTCCCGATACCGCCCTTTGTTAGGCGTCGCCGTTGCGTAAACGCGCGTGCATTCGCTCGCTGTCAGAAATTGCAGTAGGTCGACGAAGTGGCAGAGCTCTCCAACAATGCGTCCTCCACCAAGCTCCGGATCCTGCACCCAATTCTCCGGAGGAATGAATCCGCCGTTTACACGGCAGTGCACGACTAGCGGCTCACGCGCCGGCGCCAGAAACTCTCTCAGTCGCAGGATCATGGGTGCAAAGCGTCGGTTGAACCCAACCATCACCACCGGCGCTTTTCCTTGCTCAGAACACTTGGCATGCGCCCGCACGATCTCCGCCAGCTGCTCCACATTAAGGCAAAGGGGCTTCTCGCAGAAGACATTCTTGCCGTGCTGCAGAGCGCTAATCACCTGCGCGGCATGCAAGTTGTGGCGCGTAGCGATGACCACTGTGTCCACATCGTCACTGGTCAGTATCGCTGCGTCGTCGGTTGTGCAGTATTCAAATCCGAACTTCTCCCCAGCGTAGCGTGCCGTTTCCCCATTGGCCGTGCAGATGGATTTGAAATGGAACTCGTTTGTTTGTTGAAGCGCAGGCAGCAGAACCGATTGTGCGAAGTTGCCGCAGCCGATCATCCCCAGTTCGATGCGCCCGGCCTTTGCCTCGCGTTGCACGTGCGCGGCAAGGCGAATTCGAACCGAAAGTGTCTCATCCTGCTCAGGATAGGTCAGCAATACACCGAGAAACGGTTGCTGCGTTTTTCCCGAAATCAACTCATAAGCGTGGGCTGCATCCTCAATGGAGAAGCGGTGTGTAATCAGCGGGCGCACATCCACCTTCCGCTCAGCAACGAACCGCAAGAAGGCTTGCATGTTGCGGTTCTCCGTCCAGCGAACATACGCAATCGGGTAGTCGCGTCCCTTCTCTTCATATTCCGCGTCGTAACGGCCGGGGCCATAGGAACGGGAAATAAGGAACTCGAGTTCTTTTTCGAAATAGAGCTTACGCGGCACGTGTGTACCAACTGCGCCCACGGCTACGACTCTAGCGCGGCTCCGCGCGATTCGACCCGCAAGCTCCACCGGATCGCTGTTCTCCGATGCGGCCGTGATCACGACTTCATCTGCGCCGTTCGATCCACTGTGGCGCGAAACAACCGATTCAAACTCCGCCGCACTACCCGCGGTTTCAGCACATCCCAGGGCCCGAGCCAGATCGCAACGCGCTGGGTTCGGATCCATGCCCACCACCGTGCATCCAGCCGCACATGCCAGTTGCACCGCGAGCTGTCCAATCAGGCCGAGCCCGATGATGGCGACGCTCTCTCCGAAAGCAGGTTTGGCCAGTCGGAGGCCGTGCATGGCGATACTGCCGATCGTGGCGAAGGCAGCCTCTTCGAACGGTGTATTAAGCCCTTCCGGCAGGCACGCCACTAGGTTCGCCGGAATCGCAACCACCTCCGCATGGTTGGCGTATCCCGCTCCAGCGCAGGCCACGCGGTCTCCAACGCGAAAGGCAGTCACGTCAGGAGCTACGGCGATTACCGTGCCCGCACAACTGTACCCAAGAGACTGCGGACGGCTTAATTTCTGTGTCGCCGCTTGAAACGCGTTGACAACTCCCTCCCTGCGAGCCTTGTCGATCACCTGGCGCACAAGGTCCGGACGGGAACGCGCCTTGGCAAACAGCCCCTTTTGGGCAAACTCGACCACGGATCTTTCGGTACCGGCCGAAACTACGGAAGCAAAAACACGAACCAGTATCATGCCCGGGTTCATGGCAGGTAGGGGCACGTCGCGCACAAGCAATCTTCCCGATTGAATCTCCTGATATACCTGTTTCATTCCGCTCCAACGTGTCTCAGCTTAGTGGCAGGTCCTACTCCGGCCATATTCGCAAAAGAGGAACTTCGATCAAGAAATATGCGGCACCACAATTCCACAAACAATACTGCCAAGATCGTGTAAGCGCCGTCGATTTTCCCCTCGCAATCCCTTCTTATCAATTCCTGCACAGCCCATGGATCAAAGATGCCGCGGTCCTTGAGAGACTTCGAGTTTACAACATCTTCAACAATATGGCGCAGTTCCCCGTGCAGCCACTGACGAACCGGCACTCCGAAGCCGGTCTTGGGACGATACAGCACGTCCCGTGGCAAGTAAGGTTCCATAGCTCGTTTGAATATCCACTTGCCTATGGCGCCGTGTTGTTTGAAACGAAGCGGCATGCGCGCTGCCAGTGCGACTAAATCCAAGTCAAGCAAGGGGACACGAATCTCCACTCCGGCGGCCATACCCATTTTGTCTGTGTAATTGAGGTTGTGGTCGGCGAGGAAGAACTTTCCATCCAGGTAAAGCATGCGGTTCAGGGAGGGCACGGATGTGGGAAGCTTCTCAAGCGCCTTCAGCATGGGCCGCGCCGTCGACAAGCCTGCCACATGGTCTCGCATACTCGGGCCATACAACTGCGACGTGCTGCTCTGGGGCATCCAGGAAAAGTAGCTGGCTATGCGTTCATCGTGATCCAGATCGGCATATTGAAATGCTTTGCTGAGCCGGCGTCCAAAAGCAGTGGTGGCCGGAAGATCCGAGGACAGGCGTCTGAGCTGCGATCGCACCCCTTGCGGAAGCCACCCCCATACCCACTCCCGGTTCAGCGCCTGGTGCCGCCGATACCCAGTCAAGATATCGTCGCCACCGGTCCCCGATAACAAGACCTTGATACCCACCTTTCTCGCCAGCTCCGAAATCAGAAGGGTATTAATAATGGCTGGATCGGCTTGCGGCTCCTCAAGATGGTAAATTGCGTCTTCCAAGTGATCGGTGAAATCAGAGCCGACTTCAACTGTGTGAAGATCGAGATCCAGCAATCTGGCTACCCGCTTTGCGTATCCGTAATCATCCGCCATGCCTTCACGGCGCCAGTTTGCCCCTTTGAATGAAATCGTAAAGCACTGAAGTTTACCGCTAGTAAACTCCCTGGCAAAATTCACCACCGAACTAGAATCCAGGCCGCCGGAAAGGAATGCGCCTACCGGAACGTCGGCCACCATCTGACGCCGCACTGCTTCCCGAACAGCAACGCGAAGTTGCTCTGCCGCATCTCTCTCCGAGATGCGCTCAATAGGCTGATCGTATGGCAAATCGTAAAAATCCCATCGCCGCATCACCCGTCCATCTCGGACAATCAGAGCGTGCCCCGCCTCCAGTTTCTGAATGGACCGGAACATCGTTTCCGGGGAGGGGCAATAGAGATACGACATGTAGTAATGAATAGCATCCGTATTCAACTCCCGATTCACGCCCGGCACTTGCAGAATACTCTTCAGTTCGCTGCCGAACAGGAAGCCCTTATCTGTCTCACTGTAGTAAAGCGGCTTTACTCCTAACCCGTCCCTCGCGACAAATAGACTGCGCGCGCGGCTATCCCAAAGCGCAAATGCAAAGATTCCGTTGAGCCGCGACAACATCTCGTGCCCGCGCTGCAGGTAAAGGTTTAGCAAAACCTCGGTGTCAGAAGTGCTGCGAAACTCGTAGCCCGCGGCTACCAGCTCTTCGCGAAGTTCGCGGTAATTATAAATCTCGCCATTGAATACGATGACAACAGAATGGGTCACATCCCACATCGGCTGGCGGCCGCGCACCGACAGATCGATAATAGTCAACCGTCGCTGGGCAAGGCCGATTCCGTCGGCGCGATTGTGCCATGCTCCTGAATCGTCGGGGCCGCGGTGCACGATTACATGGCTCATGGCGTTTAGCAGATCGGGAGCAAACTCCCCAGAGTATCCAGCAATTCCGCACATATTGATCTACGAGTCTATGTCGGTACAGCAGGCATTCGCAGCGAACGCCAGGACCGTAACAACATGTCAGACGGACAACAAAGTCCGGCTGCCCATTATCCTTTCATAAATCTGAACCAATTGGGGTGTGACAACGCTGTACGCGTATTCACGACGGCATTTTTCTCGATTGAATCTTCCCATCGAGCTTCGCTTTTCCGGTTGGTCTAACAGCCGCCGAACCGCGTCGGTTAAACCGTCAACATCGCCTGCTTGCTTGAGTATGCCGCCACGTTCTGCTTCAATCATGTCGCAAATTCCGCCCACCATAGTTGCGACGACCGGCAATCCCAGTGCCATAGCTTCCAGAACCGTATTGGGAAAACCTTCCGAGTAAGAAGGAAACAACAGCAAGTCAGAATTTGCCATCATCTCCAACAATGTATTTCGCGCAACTTCGCCGACGACTGTGACGTTCGCCGGTGCGGCCAAGAGCCTGCACTCTTCCTTTCCGAGGTGTCCGATGAGCACGAATTCAGCATCAGGTATGCGCCTGGCGATCTCGATTATGTCAAATGCCCCTTTCGCACGAGTGATACCGCCGGCGTAGACAACCCGTCGGCGTCCTGGTTCCGATGCGGGCACATGCAAGCCTAAGGTATCGTCATCAATGAAGTTGGGAAGCAGACAAGCGGTAGAGACCGCAATCCGCTCACGTGCGAAACGGATTGACTGGACGGTCAATGTGACGTTTACATTCGAGCAACGCATCAATAGCTTTAGGGCATACAACGGAATATCGTACCCGTGACCGGACGGAAAGTCTGATATGTTGCCGCGGTAATGCGTGAGGAGCGGCACTCCGGCTATACGTGTCACTGTGGCACATAGGAGATCGCGAAAAATGCCGCGCCTCGAGAGATGGCAATTCAGATGCACGATCACAGGCCGGTATTTATAAATCGTTCCGACTAACGATGCTAGAATCGCGAGCGTGCGTCTCAATTCCGCTGAAATGTCAATTGTCCCGGCAAAGACTGCTCGACCCGACCGATAACCCTGGTCGACAAGGATCGGAACGAATCCGCCAGGCAGGCCATTCCTCAGCACGTTCTCTGTCCATGACGCGATTCCACCTGCCGGAGGCGGAAGAAGTGACACCAGAGCAACGCACTTCTTAGGAAACGCCGTCACTAGAGAGCCGCCATCATCGACATACGTCCGACGCCGATGCGTTTCTGCTGACACCACGTCTCCAGTTGAATCAGCAACCAAAGTAAATGGCTCGAAGTGTAAATACTCCAGCGGTCCGTCGGACCGCTATCGCCCGCTTGGCTGGTTTCGATGAGCTTCTGCAGGTAGTCATCGCCGAACCAGTGTCGCACATATGAATCGGAGCTGCTGAACATGTCGCTGCAAAACTCGAAAAAGCGGGGAGTAAACGTCTTGTGTAGGGGAACTGAAAAGCCCCATTTCGGACGATCAAACAATGCAGCAGGTAGGTCCTTTCGCACAGCCCGACGCAGAATGAACTTACGCGTTCCGCCAGAGATCTTCATTGAGGATGGAAGTGAGTTAGCGAATTCAACAATACGATGGTCCAGCAGCGGGACTCGAACTTCGATCGAAGCTGCCATACTCATCGAATCCACCTTCCGCAACATATCACCAGGCAAACACACGCCGACGAGGAGGCGACAAAGATCACGGTTCAGATCTCGGCTTGATCCGGAGCGAAGGAACTCTCGGAGCATACGTAGCTCCGGGCCCTTCGTTCCGAATAGGTTCGATAGCAGCCCAATCTCTTCGGGATCAATGATGGTTTTCAGATGCAAGAGTAGATCATCGCTCGGTTGCAAGCTGTACCGCAACCCTTTCCGTATTTGTCGTACCGCTTTCGCGAGTCCGCGAGGTGGCGCCACCCCGTCGAGTGCCGCCAAAAACAATTTCCTGACAACTGCCGGTATTCGTTTCGATTTCTGGATCGTGGCCGCCCAAGCGAATTCGTCATAACCGGCGAAGAGCTCATCTCCGCCATCCCCAGACAAGACTACGGTCGCTTTTTCGCTTGCGCTACGAGACACAAGATACATAGGCAATGCTGATGAGTCGGCGAATGGCTGACCAACGTGCTGTAACACGAATTGACACGCGACGTCATCAACGGGCATTTGCGCCATCGAAATGACCGAATGTCGCACGCCCAAGTGGCGCGCCGTATTCACCGCGGCATGGCTCTCGTCGTATTTCGGGTCGGGAAACGAAACGGTGAAGGCTTGGAAGGAAGGATTGGCGAACTTCCGCGCGCGTGCCACAACGGCGCTGGAATCGATCCCCCCGCTCAGGAATGCCCCTACGGGAACGTCGCTCACCATGTGATCTCGGACCACTTCATCGAGCAGAGCACTGAGTTGTTCGGTCGCTTTCTTCTCCGTGCCATGGAATTGTCGGCCGTAATCCAGTTCCCAATATCGAGACAACCGAATTTTGCCGTTTTCCCAGACGAGGCACGTTGCGGGAGGCAGTTCGTAGATGCCCTCGTACATCGTCTGGGGCGCGGGGGTATATCCCAATGTCAACAAGTACTCCAGCGCCTCCCCGTTTATCGTTCGCGGGATGGTTGGATCTGTCGTGAGGCTATCGAGAGAGGAGCTGAAAGTGAGCGACCCGTCGTCAGCGAAATGGTAGTAAAGCGGCTTGATGCCAATCCGATCGCGCGCTAACACCAGCCGCTGCCCGTCTCGGTCCCACCATGCAAATGAAAACATGCCACAGACCTGCGACAACGCCGGTTCCAATCCACGGGTCACACACAGCCATAGCAAAACTTCAGTATCGCTATTCGTGCGGCATTGAATTCCTGCTTGCGCGAGCGACTTCTGCAGACGCTTATAGTTATAAATCTCGCCATTGAATACCATCACGTGTTCCCCTGGGCTGGAGACTCGCATGGGCTGTTCTCCACCCTGCAAGTCAATGATCGCCAAGCGACGATGTCCGAGAAACGCCAAGCCATCGTCCCAAAAGCCTTCGCCGTCGGGTCCGCGATGCACCAAAGCCCGCGTCATTTGGCAGACGATTTCCCTCGAGTGGGGTTCGGCGCTGCCGATCTTACCGGTTATTCCGCACATAAGAAGAACGAAGCGTGAGAGGGGTTCGACGATTGCCGGGATGGGATTGCAAAACTACGGTCAATCTGTTCGGACTTGGAAATTCGTATCGGTCCAAGGCTATAACAGCTGCGAGGAGGAAGAGGAACATTGTGTCCATCCAATCGCCGGCGACGCAGTGATGAAGCGCGCAGATGACGAACGCCAACGAAACATATCGAGCAAGGCCTCCCGCGATCACTTGCGGAATGACGACGCGGAAAAACACGAACCCCAATATAGCCAATTGAATGATGAGGCCAATAACACCGCCCTCTGTAAGCCAAACCAGCGGCGCTATCACATCCCCCGCGCCAGGATACAAGCGGAGAATTCTCGACTTCTCCACGCCGATAACGCCGATACCCAAGGGGTGGTCCCGAGCGAGGCGAAGAGAATTCCATAAGAATCGCTGGCGTACTGACACTTCGGTGCCGGCATGGCCCAGCGCCAGGTTCACAGTTTTCGTGGATTCACTATAGAAGATGGTCGCGGCATGCAAATAGGCAATCACCGCGGCCACCGCTATCCCTGCCGTAGCCAGAGCTATCACCGGGGCGATGTACCCCGTCCGTCGCCATCGCGTCACAACAAAGTAGAAACCGAACGTCAGCATTGCGACCACGTCGGCGGTCATCGAAAAGCACGCAACGACCGTGATGCAACCGAGAATGGCCGCAATCAATTGCCAACGCTTTCGTTCACATCGGTGAAGCCCCCAGGAAATCACGGTTGCGATCTCCATGAATGAAGCCATCCGGGTCGGTTCTCCGAAATACGATTGGGCACGATAGACCTGATACGGAGTTCCCAGAGCTATCGATCCCCAGGCATATCCAAAAATGCCGAAGGTCGGCATCGGGAAATTCTTGTAGCCGATCAAAGTCAGAATGTGCAGCGGCGGAGCATGCCCAGTGTAAATGAGGCCGGCGAGCGTCAATGTCTGCACTGCTCCAAGTACTCCCAATATGGGAATCGCATACAGCATCCGGATAGTAAAATTCTGCGGATTCAGAATGAATAAGGCCGCCGCGAAAAATATAAGTGGGTACAGGAATTTTACTGTGTTCGCCGCCACGTCCATGGGTGCCTCGGAAAACATGGCAATCGCGAACATGTACACGACCAGCGCTATATAAAGAGCTAAAAGCAATTGCGCCTTTGTCGGTGGCACGACTTTGCGGAACAAGAGCAACAGCAGCAGCGGAAATAGCAGCTTGTAAATGAATTCGAACGCAAGCAGGGTCCGGTCTCCCTTGAACGCCCACGTCATAGAGGCCACTGCATACAACGCAAACAGCGCGCCGAAGGCACCTTCGGAGAATGATCGGCGCGACGCAGACAGGGCAATTTTCACGAGCTGCTCACCGGTCGGTGCATACGGGCCTCAATTCCGATCCCTCCTCGCCATACCTCAATGCCGGTGCCGCCGAGGGCTGTTAGGATCGTGCAGATCTTCTTAGGTGAGTAGCGGTGCTTGTACCAGTCGGTCAATTGATCATGGGTATCAAGCAAAGACCACTCCAATTGAGATTTTTCGCTTAGTTGCGGATAAGCATGGAAGTACGTCTGGACCGGCGAGACACGGGTCAATACGGGACGGAGCCAACACACCGGTTTGGGCGCCTTGCTGATCCAACGATGTACGGGAAACATGGTACGGACAATCTTCTCGGTGATCATAAGTCCCCGCTCTCGAGACAACCGTTTCAATATTTGCCGCAAAACTGGGGACATCTTTGTCGCCCATCCCCATTCAAATGTGTAATGGTCAATCACCAGCCAACCACCGGGGCGTACCTGTTCCCAAAGAGCTGATATTGCCTTCGCTGGATCTGGCGTATGTTGCAAGACTCCGAGGCAAATAACACGATCAAACTGCCGAGGTGCGAAGGGAAGATGCAGTATGTCTGCCTGCGCCACGCGATGCGACGGTGTTACCGGAAAATTCTCGCGGTTTGCCTCGACTGCATCGGTGAGGTCGACCGAGGTGACACATGCTCCGCGAGCGAGCAGATGCTCAGTGAAACGACCAGCGCCGCAACCTGCTTCCAACACTTGCAGACCTTTAAGGTCGGGCCACAGGGCATTGCCAAGACATCGCCGCAGCCTGTCCTTTGTGATCGACGTGCCTGTGTACGAATCCAATTGCGTGACCCGATACCGCTTCCATTGCAGACCAAACGCATTGGCGTAAGTCGAGTGAGGCACAAAACGTGGGATCTCATCCACTATTGGGTGGGAATGGCCCATCGGACATTTCAGCACGGTCGACGTGACCTCCAACTCCTGTCCGTCTACAGAACAGATAAAGGAAGGTCCCAAGAATTGACCGCGCTGCCTGTCCAAAGTCTCGGAAGGTGCAATCATGAAATACTCCGCTGCTCCTGCGGGCGCCAGTTATGACGGATTGCCGACTGGCATGTGGTAGTAGGCATCCAGAAATATCTTTCGCAAAAAGGAAGGCATGAGAAATAAGGAGATGCCTGCAATTGCTCGCAACTTATTGCGGACGCCGTGGGTAAGGACAAGCCCACGACGGTAATACTTAACCCCTTGCCAGTCGTCCCGGTCCAAACATGCTCTTGCGATCAACAGATAGCAACTGCCGTATGCTGTTTGGAGCGCAACTCCGTTGATAAGTCCGAGTTGTTCGTGTTTCTGCAACACTCGCAATGTTGACAAACTGACAATGCGCATGTCGCGCTCTTTCTTACGAACAATACGGTACTCGATCAACTTGGAATTGAGCACACGCATGGTGCCGCAATGAGCCAATCGTAGCCACAGATCCCAGTCTTCGATGAACCGAAAGGCGGTGCCTTCATCGAATCCACCCGCTTCATGAAAGTCCCTGGTGCGAACCATTATGGAGGATGTCATGATTGAATTCAGCCGCGCAATGTCACTGTACGTATAGTCGCGGTAATCCGTTCCAGGTTGAAA
>Ga0187812_1000254_pt1 | contig 19488 bp, 15 predicted proteins | sample NC_S_2_FD_130582 | JGI IMG/M metagenome (GOLD analysis project Ga0187812, IMG submission 130582) | Wetland sediment microbial communities from Neuse River Estuary, North Carolina, USA - ASW-S_2 | ecosystem: Environmental > Aquatic > Freshwater > Wetlands > Sediment | place: USA: North Carolina...
CAAGTCAGGCGCGCGCAGCTCCCCGCCAGCGGCGCCCGCGCCCGCGCCGCCGCTCCCGGCCGACCCGTCCCGGGCCGCGCCACCGCCTCCGCCCGGGGAGCCGCCTCCGCCCGGGATCCCGAACACGATCGGCGGCAGCGTCCGCGCCACGGACGTCTCCGTCTCCGCCTTCGCCGCGGCGACCCGGCGGGCCGCGAGCACCAGCCGGTACAGCGCGAACGCCCCCACGACCGCGCCGCCCAGCGTCGGCAGCGCGTACGCCGCGGACGCGTTCGGCCTGGTCAGCGCAGCCGCCATGCCGAGTGCCGCGAATATCGCCAGGCCGTAGTACCCGAACGACAGCCGCCGCATCGCGACCACGCCAACCGCGATGGCGTACAGGAACACCACCACGAATACCCCGGTCAGCAACGCGTTCTTGTCGTTGGCGCCGAACGTCGAGATCGCCCAGTTCTTGACCGGCAGCGGGGTCAGGTTGATGGCCACCTGCCCCACGGCGATCACCGGCGACGCCGCCGGGATCGACAACCCGGCGAGCAGCTGCGCGACGCCCATCGCGACGGCAGCGGCTAGCACTCCGCAAACGGCGCCCCAGGCAGCGCCAGCACGCTCAACACGCCCAGTTCTAGCAGTCATGCAGGTATCGTCCGATGCGATCCGCTTCGCGTTACGCGAAGCACGGGTCCCGCGTGGCCCGGGTCTACAGTCACGCTACCTGCCGCAGTCGGCGAGGTACGTTCCGAAAATATTACTGTTCGTCATCGAAAACCCAGCGAGTCGGGGAGCCGGTGAAGTCGCTGTGCAGCATGCTGAACACGCGCCTCGGCCGGACCCCGATGGTGGCGTTCTGCGCCGGGTCCAGGAAGTCCACGGACAGCCCGGTGCGGTACTTGGCGTTCATGAGGTCGATGACGCGCTGCAGGGTCACGGGGTCGGTCGCGAACCGCGCGACGCCCTCGATGATCACCGGGTCGGAGGCGTCTTCCGTGGTAACACAGCACCGCGGGTCCGAACGCAGGTTGCGCGCCTTGCGCGATTGCGCCGCCGTCGTGAACCACAGCGTGCTGTCGTCCCACATGCCCCAGACCGGCATGGTGTGCGGGCGCCCGTCGGGCCAGACGGACACCACCCAGTAGTTCCTGGCCGCGGTCAGCCGTTCCGCCGCCCACGACCAGTGCAGGAGGCCGCTCCCTTGTTCTGGGCCCCCGATGCCGTAGCCGGGCATATAGGGCCTGCTTACTCGAGGGATCCCCATGGCGACGTGTCTACCATGCGACAACCTCCTCCGGGGGCGACTAACGTTGACCCGGTGAAAGCATCACCCGAGGCACAGCTGCGACTGCTCGAACTAGCCGACCTGGACAAGGAGCTCAGCCGGCTCGTCCACCGGCGCCAGGCGCTCCCGGAGAACGCGGAGCTGGACCAGCTCACCGCCCGCGCCGGCCAGGTCAGAGACGACATGACCCGGGCGGACACGGAGCTGTCCGACCTGGACCGCGAGCAGGTCCGCGCCGAACGCGACGTTGATCAGGTCCGGGTCCGCATCGACAAGGACCAGCAGCGGCTCGACGCGGGCAAGGTGTCCAACGCCCGGGAGCTCGAATCGCTCCAGTCCGAGATCGTGTCCCTGCGCCGTCGCCAGGCCGACCTCGAGGAGGTCGTGCTCGAGCTGATGGAGCGGCGCGAGGCCGCCCAGTCGCGGCGGGACGAGGCGGCGGCCGCCGCCGAGGCGGTGGCCGGCCAGGTGACGCAGGTCACTGCCCGCCGCGACGCCGCCCTGGCGGAGATTTCCGAACAGGAGTCCAAGGCCGGCTCCACCCGCGCCTCGGTGGCGTCTGGCGTGCCCGACGAGCTGCTCGCCCTCTACGACAGGGTGCGCGCGCAGGTCGGCGGCGTGGGGGCCGCGCCGCTGCGCCGCGGCAAGTGCGAGGGCTGCAACGTGTCGCTGTCCACGGTCGAGCTGAACGAGATCAGGGCCGCTGCTCCCGACGAGGTGGTGCGGCACGAGGAGTGCCGCCGGATCCTGATCCGCACCCCGGATTCTGGTCTTTAAATCGTTATCAGGAACGGACGCGTCGTGACTGTCCACGGCATGCTTAGTGCGCGGTTTCGGGTGAACGTCCAATAGACTTCCGCACCGTGGAGAACAGCGGACGGCGCGGACAGCTGAGCGCCCCGGGACGTCTTGAGGCCGGCATGGTCGTCGTGCCGGAATCCCCGCGGGTGCCCCAGCGGCCGCTGGCCGAACTGGCGGCTGAGCATGGCCTGAAGCTGTCCGGCGCCCGGCCGACGCTGCCGGCGTACCTGGCGATGCTGTGGCAGCGCCGGCACTTCATCATCGGCTACGCCACCGCGCGCAACGTCTCGATGTACACCGAGGCGAAGCTCGGCCAGCTCTGGCAGGTGCTCACCCCGCTGCTGAACGCGGGCGTGTACTACCTGATCTTCGGCGTGCTCTTCGAGGCCTCGCGCGGCGTCCAGCACTACCCGGCGTTCCTGCTCGCGGGCGTGTTCGTGTTCGCGTTCACCGAGCGGTCGATCGTCACCGGCTCCAACGTGATGCGGGCCAACCTTCCGCTGATCCGCGCCCTGTACTTCCCGCGCGCCTCGCTGCCCTTGGCCTACGTGATCGTGGAACTGCAGCAGATGATGGTCGGGATGGTGGTGCTGCTCCCGGTCATGCTGGTCAGCGGGGAACCGCTGACCTGGTATTGGTTCCTGCTGATCCCCGCTGTGCTGCTGCAGACGGCGTTCAACATCGGGGCGGCGCTGATCGTCGCCCGGCTGGGCGGCAGCCTGGCGGACGTCAGCGAGCTGATCCCGTTCGTCCTGCGGATCACCCGGTACTTCTGCGGCGTCATGTACATGGTCACCACGCTGCCGGCGACGGTGCCCACCTGGGGCATCAAGCTGCTGTCCCTGAACCCGCCGGCGGTGTTCATCTCGCTGGTCCGCGTGGCGCTGATGACGACCTACCGGCAGAACTCGCCCGGATATCAGCCGTACAACGCGGTATATTGCTCGGCCTTCCAGACCAACGACGGCGGCTACAGCAGGGTGCTCGGCAGCGGCAAGTACTTGCCGCTGCCGAGCGGCACCAAGGTGCTGCACGGCTACACGGTGATCGGCCACCACCCAGTGGTGCCGAACGCGATTCTCCAGGCGTACTGCCACCCCGTGGTCACCAACAACGACCTCTGGATCGCCGCGCTCGGCTGGGGCCTCGGTTTCTTCATCATCGGCGTCATCTTCTTCTGGCAAGCCGAATCCAAATACGGCCGCGGCTAACAAGTCACTCCCTCCTCATCCGCATCGTGCTCGGATAACGCTGATAACAGCAAGAGGCGCCGTGCGTGGTCAGGTTACCGGGAGGCGGGGGGACGCGTCGCGTGCGTTCGTGTAATCACCGGACAAGAGACATGCGAGGGTGGCGAGTGCCCACACCGAGGCTCTGTCTTCGTGCGGCGGAGCCAGTACCTTCTCGGCGGCGGCGCGGTCCACCACGGTGAACAGGCCGCCCGTCGTGCCCTGGTCGAGGACGTAGTCGCGCAGGAACGACGCGATCTCAGCGCCGTACTGGCGGCGCCAGTCGAAGGAAGCGGGTGCCGTGCCCGCGCGGGGCTTGCCGGCGAGCGGAACGTCCGTCAGGGCCGGGGAGAGTTCGGCGAGCACGGCGCGGGACAGGGCGCCGCTCGTCCGCGTCGCTAGCGGGACGGCGCGGGCGGCGAGCACGACCCGCTCGTCGAACAGCGGCTGGACCAGGGACTCCCTGATCAGGTAGGCCTGCCGGGCCGCCGCCGACCAGCGGCCGGCCCGGTTCACCAGGTAGAAGTCGTCGAGCGCGGGCAGCGGGCCGCGGGCGAGCGCGCCGGTCCACGGCGCGAGGCTGGCGATGTAGCCGGCGGCGGCGCCGCGCCGAAGCAGGCCGAGGTGCCGGGTGGTGAGGCGGCGCAGCAGTTCGGCGGCGCGCAGCGGAGCGGCGCGCCGTCCCGCCGCGGTCTCGGCGTAGCCGCCGCGCAGCAACTCCCCGCCGTGGCCGCCCGCGGTGACCGACGGCGAGCGGGCCGGGTCCGGGCGGCCCACGTTCTCGAAGGCGGACAGCATCCCGTCGGCGACCAGCACGGTAGCCCGGATCCGGCCGAGGACGTCCACCTGCTGTCCGGGCTCCGCGGGCACCCGGACGTCGTGCTCGATGCCCAGCCGCCGGGCGACCTCGGCCGCTATCACGACGTCCGGGTGATCGGCGAACCCGTGCGTATGCGCCCGGACCGGAACCCCGGCCGCGACCAGCGCGGCGGCGACCAGCCGGCTGTCCTTCCCGCCGGTCAGGCTGAGTTCCACGGGGCGCCCGGCCTCCCGCAGCGGCGCCACCGCGCCGGTGAGTGCGGCCGCGATGTCAGCGGCCCCCGCGTGGTCCGCCTTGTGGCCATTGGGGGGCGTGGTTGTCAGGGTGCCGTTGAGGATGTGGATGGTGGCGGACGGGGGAAGGGCGGACACGCGACGGAAGGGGGTCATCGAGCCGAGGGGGAAGCCCGGGTTGAGGAGGGCGCACACCAGCCGCGGGTCGTGCTCGTCGAGGCGGTTAGCCGCCCACGCGGCCCACATCGCGCGGTCGGCGAGGATGACCGCGCCAGGGACCTCGGCGACGTACACGGGATCGACCCGGGTGACGGTCGTGCGGGCGTAGACGGGGGCGCGGCCGCTGCCGGGGGTCGGCGTGCCCGCCCAGATCGTCCCGCCGTACGACGCGACCGGCAGGCCGGCCGCCAGGGCGGCGCCGGTGCCCCAGCGGAGCAAGGCCGCGCGACCGTCGGGGGAACGCCATGCCACCGTCGCCGGGCCGGGCACCGGCATCACCGCCGGGTCGGCGATCCGTGCCCGGTCGGTCAGCGCCGCGCACCGCTCTGGGGTGGCGGCGCTGACCGCGAGCGTGAAGTACATTCCGGTCAGCCGGCGCCCGAGGCCCCGGACAGCTCGCCGGAGAGCTCATAGGCGGGCCCGGCGGAATCCCCTACGAGGTCCGTCGTGAGCAGCCGGTGCCAGCTGCGGCAGACCAAACCGATGTCGAACGCGCGTGCTTGCTCATGCGCCGCCTGCCCGGCCGCCCGCCAGTCGGCGGGCGACGAGAGCGAGGCGATGAACGCGGCCATCTCGGCCGGCGTCTCGTGAATCCACCGCTGGTCGTAGATCGTCTCGGCGCCCGGCCAGTGCCTGATCACCGGCACCGCGCGCGACGCCATGCCCTCGGCGGGCGCGACGTGGAACGACTCGTCGTCGCTCGTGGACAGCACGAACCCGACCCGCCGCAGCCACGCGGCCACGTCGGGGCCCGCGTCGTCGAACACCACCGCGTCGCGCAGCAGCGGCGACCGCTGCACCCGGCGCAGCACGGCCGCGTAATGCTCACGCTCGGCCGGGAGCTGCCACACCCACCAGTGCTGCCACGGCATCCCCGACTTGACGTACAGCAGGTACCTGTCGTCGTCCCTGCGCAGCTCCTCCAGGACGTCCAGGGCCAGGTCGAAGCGCTTGCGCGACGTCGCGATCCCGAGGATCCCGAGGTGATACTGCGCGCCGTCCAGCTTCGGCCGGTCCAGCTGGGACACGTCGAGGGGGTTCGGCAGGGACGTCACCTTGGCGGCTGGCCACCCGGTGTACTCGCGGGTGAGGCGAGCGTAGTGGTCGGACACGCAGATCACCTGGTCGACGTTCGCGATCCGAACCTGGCCCGGGTAGTCCGAGTACAGCTCGAACCGGTGCAGGTGGACGAGCAGCCGGGTGCCGCGGCGCTTGTGGCGGCTGTACCAGACGGCGTTCGGGCAGCACCATTCGCAGATGACGACGTCGGCCCATTCGGCCAGCTCTTTGGAGAGGGCCTCGTCGTGCTCGCCGAGCGACTTCCACTGGTCCACCCGGACCTCCAGGCCCGGCTGCCGCTTGAAGTACTCGATCAGCGGGCTGATGAACCGCAGGTCGTGCCCGGCGACGACCACGCGCAGCGGCGGACCCGCGGGCTCGCCGCTGGGGCCCACCGCGCGCGTGAGGTAACGGCGCAGCCGCTCCGCGGCGGCCTCCAGGGTGAACCCCCGCGCCGCGGCCGAGGTCCGGGCCGCCGCGAGCGCGAACACGGCGGGATCGGCGGCGCACGCCGCCGCCGCGTCCGTCACGTCGTCGAGGCTGGCGGCGAACAGCGGGTAGTCGGCGCCGAGCAGCGCCTCGTGCATCGGTGTCCTGTTGAGGATCACCGGCAGCCCGAGCTGCCCGAATTCCAGCACCTTCGTCGACAGCTCGAGCGACGCGTCGAGTTCCGGGTGCCGCCACGAAAGCCCGATGTCACAGCCAGCGGCCAGCCGCATCGCCTCGGCGCGCGGCTGCCCGCCGTGCCAGATCACGCCGGGCACTGACGGCGTGCCCACCTCGCCCAGGGCCGCCCGCATCCGCCGCTTGTACCCGGCGTCCCGCGGGTCGTCGTGGATCTTGTCGCCGACCATGTGCACTTCGCCGGTCACCCCGCGCGCCCCGAGCAGCGCCGGGAGCTGGGTCATCTGCAGCGTGTTCCACCGCGGCGCGAACTTGCCCGTGTAGACGAGTTTGAGCGGGGTTCCAGGCGAAGCATGCGTACGTTCGGACTTAATATCGGCGGGCAGCACGGGCGGGAACAGCACCGACTTGCCGCACGCGGCCGTGACGCTGCCCTCGAGGAAGCAGCGCAGCTCCTCGGTCTGGCAGAGCAGGTAGCGGGAGGCCTTCGCGATCGCGGTCAGGTCCTCGGCCGCCTTCGGCGTCAGCGCCGGGACCGCCTGCGGAACATCGGTCAGGTACGACCACAGCCGCCCGTCGAAGGATCCGTCGCGGGCGGCGGCGGAGACCAGCGCCCGGCCGCGGAGCACCACCAGGTCGTGGCGGCTGTCGGCGTCGATGGCGGCGAGCACGGCGACCGCCTGGGCGACGGTGAGGTTGGCGTCGGTGAGTCCTGGCAGCGGCTGTTCGGCGTGCGGGCTGCGGATGATCACCCCATCGGCGTCGCGCAGCGGTGCGAGCAGCCGGTCGGTGCGGACCTGGGCCTTCAGCACCAGGGTCACCGTGCACCCGGCGGCGGCCAGGGCCTGGGTCATCGACTGAAGCCAGATGGCCGAGCCGTCGAGCAGGTTCATGTCGACGTCGGCGTAGACCAGCGCGCTTGGTCGGGTTCCGGCCACTGTGGGGGTTGCTCCTTGTCCGTCCATCGCGTTACCGGGTGATCGTGAATAGCCGCAGCCCATGGCTGCCCCAGTCGCCGGCCGGCGAGCCGTCCGGGGAGAGCAGGTCGCGACGGGCGAGGGCGGGCTCGTCGAGCCAGCGGGTGAACTCGTACTCGCCGCTGCCGAACCCGACCGCGTCCGCCTGGGCGCATTCCCTGGCGCAGGCGAGGTCGAGCAGATAGGTGTCGGCGACGTCCGGGGCGGTGCCGGGCCACGGGGCGACCCACGGGGCGCTGGCCAGCCGCGCCAGCGGCCGCGCCCAGTCGCGGCCGGGCGCCCCGGGTGCCCCGGCCGGAAGCGGCGAGTCCGCCGTCACGACGCGGACGCCGTGATCGGTGAGCGTGCCGAGCGCGTCACGCACGGCCGCCGCCTCGGCGGGAGCGACGCCGCCAACGGCGGCGACGAGTTCGGCGGGGCGCAGCCGCTGGCCCAGCAGCGCCGCCGCCAGCGCGGCCGCCTGCGCGGCGCCGGTCACCGTGGCGAGCACCGCGACCCGGCGGCCGCCGACGAGCCCCGCCGGGAGGCCCGCCGCCCGGGTGAGCGCGGCTAGCCGGGCGGGCGTCGCGTGGCTGGCCAAGATGTCCCGCAGCACGGCGCGGACCTCGGTCGGCGTCAGCGGGGCGGCGTGGCGCGCCGCGTCGAGCTCGGCGCGGACAGAGTCGGCGCCGCCCAAGGCTCCCGAGGTGTCCGAGGCGCCCGAGCCCAGCGGCCCGATCACCCGCGCGCCACAGGCGAGCTGCTCCCTGGCCTGGTCGGCCGAGCCGGTGAGGAACACGGCGTGCTCCCGGTACAGGGCAGGCAGGCCGCGCCACGACCGCGCGCCGGCCAGCTGGACCGGCGCGGCACCGTCCGCATCCCCGGTCAGCGCGTCGAGCAGGGCCCGGACGGCGGGCGCCTCCCGCGGATCGCGGGCGCCCGCGTACACCGGGAACGTCGACCGGGCCGCGGTCACCCCGACCGGGTTGAACCGCGCGAGCTGCACGCCGAACCCGCCGTCCACCACCGCGTCGCAGCTGGGCGCGAGCCAGCCAAGGCCCGGCATGAGGGACGCCGGGACGTTCCGGACGAGGACCACGGGCTTGCCGAGGGAGCGGGCCATGACGACCATCCGGGCCAGCCGCCGGCCCCGGTCGACGGCCGCCGGATCGGTGGCGTACGCCCACGGCTCGCCGGGCAGCATCGCCGCGGCCTCGATCAGCACCAGGTCGGCGCCGGTGCCCTCGAGCACCACGTCCGCGTCGTGCGGGAGCAGCGGGTGCACCACCGCGTCGGGGGCGAGCGTGGCGCAGGCGAGCGCGCTGAGCGCGCCGGCGACGACGAGGCCGCCCGCGGCGGCGCTGACACCGCCGGTGCCGGTCACGCCGGCCAGCGCGAGGGCGGGGTCGCCGAGCGACACCACCCCCGGGGCGGTCAGCGCGGACAGGAACCGCTCACCGGTCCCGGCCAGGTCGGTGAGCTGGGCGGACGCCAGCGCGGTCGCGGCGTTGGCCGCGCCGCTCTTCGGGATGCCGCGCTCGCGCCACAGCTTGTACAGGTTCATGGGCAGCTGCGCGCCGCGCGGCCAGGGGCGGTGCGCGGCATTCGCGACCATGCGGCCGAAGCGCATCGTGGCCGACTGCTCGAGCGCCGACAGCCGCGCCTGGGTCATGGCGAGCTGCATCCGGGTGTCGCGGAGCTGGCGGGCGAGCCGCTCGCGTTCGGCGGCCAGCCCGGCGTCTTCGGCGAGCCCGGCGTTCTCGGTAGCCTCAGCGCCCTCAAGATCGGCGCCGGCGGGGGTCATGTCCGTCATGCCGCGAGCCACCGTGTGATGACCCGGGCGATCCGCGGGCCGGCCTGGCCGTCCCACAGCGGCGGCAGCTCGCCCGCGTAGGGGCCGTCGTCGCAGGCCTTGAGCACCGCGGCGGCCAGCTCGTCCCGGGTGATAAGCCGGTTGCTGCCGCTGGTGATGGTGATCGGGCGCTCGGTGTTCGAGCGCAGCGTGAGGCAGGGCACGCGCAGCAGCGTAGTCTCCTCTTGCACCCCGCCCGAATCGGTCACGACCGCGGCGGCGCCGCGCACCAGCGACATGAACTCGATATAGCCGAGCGGGTCCACCACGCGGATCCCCGGCGCGTCGAGCAGCCCGGCCGCGGTCAGCGTGGCGCGCCCCCGCGGGTGCAGCGGGATGATCACGTCGAGCTGGCGCGCCACCTCGTGCAGCGCCGCGACCAACCCAAAGGCGCCCTCAACCGAGTCGACGTTGGACGGCCGGTGCAGGGTGGCGACGACATACCGCCCGTCGCCCAGGCCAAACGAGGAACGCGCGGCAGCAGCGTCGAACGTGGACAGGTTGGCGAGCAGCGTGTCGATCATCGGGTTCCCGACGAAATGGACGGAGTCGGCGGGGCGGCCCTCACGCGCCAGGTGCCCGATCGCCTCGGGGGAGGTCACGAACAGCAGGGCGCACAGCTGGTCGGTCAGCCGCCGGTTGATCTCCTCGGGCATGGTGTCGTCGAAGCTGCGCAGTCCCGCCTCGACGTGCGCGAGCGGCACGCCTAGCTTCGAGCCGGCGAGCGCCGCGCCGATCGTGGAGTTGACGTCCCCGTACACAACCGCGACGGCAGGTGAATTTTCGGTGAATTCTTTCTCCATGCCGACCATGACCTCGGCGGTCTGCCTAGCCTGCGTGCCCGATCCCACGCCCAGGTTGATGTCCGGCCGCGGCAGGCCGAGCTGGACGAAGAAAACATCGGACATCCGCGAGTCGTAATGCTGTCCGGTGTGCACCACGCGCTGGGCATGGCCGAACGAGGCCAGCGCCCGGATCACCGGCGCGGCCTTGACGAAGTTCGGCCTGGCCCCGAGTACATGCGTGATCGTGCCGCCCAAGTTACCTCCCTGGAGTCACCCCGCCGCTAATATCTCCCCGCGTGACTGTACAGCCGACGCCGCGTGCGGTGGTGCTCGCCGTTTCCGTGATGGTGCGGCACGTGACGGACGACCCGGTCCGGGCGCTGACGCTGGCCTGGCGGGCGCTGCCCGCCCCGATGCGCGGCTGGGTCCGGTTCGCCGGCCGGTACGGCCGGGCGGCGGCGCTGTGGGGCGGCGGGGACCGGCGCGCCGCGCTCACCGCGCTGGAGGCCCGCCCGGCCCGGCTTGCCGCGTTCAGCCTGGCCGTGGACCAGCCGCAGGTCGCGCGCTCCGCCCTCGCCCGGCTGCCGGACGACAGCGGCGCCCGGCCCCGGCTCGCCGCCCTGCTGGCCTACCGGGAGGGGCGGCTGAGCGACGCCGTCCGGGAACTCGAGCACGCGCCCGGCTGGCGGGCGGCCCGGCTGCGCCGCACCCTGCGGGCGGAGACCGAGATGCTCGACCCCGGCCGGCTCAAAGCGCCGGACATGACCGTCGACCCCGTCCCCGGAACAATCCTGCACATCGTCACCGACGCGCTGCCGACCACCAGCGCCGGCTACACCATCCGCACCCAGGAGATCGCTGTCGCCCAGCGCGCCGCCGGGCTCGACCCGCACGTCGTGACCCGGATCGGATTCCCCGTCACGGCCGGCGCGATCGACGGGCGTCCCCTCGTGACCGTGAACAAAGTGCCCTACCACCGGCTGCTGCCGTGGATCATGCCGGGCCGGATGGACACGATCGCCACCGCGAACCTCAACCGGGCCGCGCGCCTTGTCACAGACGTCAAGCCGAGCGTGCTGCACGCGGCGAGCAACTACTCCAACGCGCTGATCGCGCTCGCGCTGCGCGACGCGACCCGCATCCCCGTGGTGTACGAGGTGCGCGGCTTCTGGGAGGACACCTGGCTGTCGCGGCACGCCGCCGCCGCCACCGCCGTCGACCTGAGGCAAAGCGACCGGTACACCCGCACCCGCGCCCTGGAGACGCACTGCATGGCCGCCGCCGACCTGGTGGTGACGCTCGGCGAGGCGATGCGCGACGAGATCGCCGAGCGCGGCATCGACCCGCGGCACATCGTCATCGTCCCGAACGGAGTCAGCGACGAGTTCCTCCAGCCGCTGCCCGACGACCGAGGCAAGCTCAAGAAGGACCTCGGCATCAAAGACGGCGAGCACGTCGTCGGCCTCGTCTCCAGCCTGGTCGCGCACGAAGGCATCGGCACGCTGCTGGAGGCGGTGAGGATCCTGAACGACCGCGGCATGCCCACGAGGCCGCTCATCGTCGGCGACGGCCCGGAACGCGGCGCGCTCCAGCGGCAAGCCGCCGCGCTTGGCCTGGACGCCATCTTCACCGGACGGGTGCCGGTGGCGAGAGTCCGTGACTATCACGCCGTCCTCGATGTCTTCGTCGTCCCCCGCACCCCGGACCGGGTATGCCAGCTAGTGACGCCGCTCAAGCCGGTGGAGGCGATGGCCAGCGGGCTGCCCGTCGTGGTGAGCGCGGTCAAGGCGCTGGGCGAGATCGTCAGTCACAAGGTGACCGGGCTGCAGTTCCCGCCACTCGACGCGGCCGCGCTCGCGGACGCGCTCCAGCTGCTGCTCGACAGCCCTGAGCTGCGCAGGAAGCTCGGCGACAACGCGCGGGAGTGGGTCGCCCGCGACCGCACGTGGGCGCACAACGCGGCCCGGTACCGGGACGCGTACGCCCGCCTCGGCGCGCTGTGATCCCCTACGATGGGTCCTTACCCCACAAGGAGGGCTTTGCGGTGAACGTCGTGATCATCGGGCTTGGCTACGTGGGCCTGCCGCTGGCCGCCGAAGCCGTCCGGGCCGGCCTGCATGTCACCGGCCTGGACATCAAGCAGGCGACGGTCGACGGCCTCAACGCCGGCCGGTCGCACGTCGATGATCTGTCCGACGCCGACATCGCGGCCATGCTCAAGGGCGGCTTCCGCGCGACAACCGAGGTTTCCGGCATCTCCGCCGACCCCGACGTGATCGTCATCTGCGTGCCCACCCCGCTGTCGGAGTCCGACGGCCCGGACCTGACCGCCGTCAAGGCCGCCACCGAGTCGGCGGGCGCGCTGCTGCGGCGGCACGGCGCCCTCGTCATCCTCGAGTCCACGACGTACCCGGGCACGACCGACGAGGTGGTCCGCCCGATGCTGGAGAAGGCGAGCGGCCTGACCGCGGGCATCGGCTTCCACCTCGCGTTCTCCCCGGAGCGCATCGACCCGGGCAACGAGACCTACGGCGTCCGCAACACCCCGAAGGTCGTCGGCGGCGTCACCCCGGCCTGCACCGAGGCCGCGGCGGACTTCTACGGCCACGTCTGCGACACGGTCGTCGGCGCCAAGTCAGCGCGCGAGGCGGAGATGGCCAAGCTGCTCGAGAACACCTACCGGCACGTGAACATCGCCCTGGTGAACGAGATGGCGATCTTCTGCCACGAGCTCGGCGTCGACCTGTGGGACGCGATCAGGTGCGCCGCCACCAAGCCGTTCGGCTTCCAGGCGTTCTATCCGGGGCCCGGCGTCGGCGGCCATTGCATCCCGATCGACCCGAACTACCTGTCGTACAAGGTCAGGGCCGAGCTGAACTACCCGTTCCGGTTCGTCGAGCTCGCCCAGGAGATCAACAGCCGGATGCCCGGGTACGTGGTGGACCGCGCCGCGGAGCTGCTGAACACCCACGCCAAGCCGCTCAACGGCGCCCGGGTGCTGCTGCTCGGCGTCACGTACAAGAAGGACATCGCCGACCAGCGCGAGTCCCCGGCCCAGCCGATCGCCCGCAAGCTGCTCCAGCGCGGCGCGGACCTGAGCTACCACGACCCGTTCGTGGACCGGTGGCAGGTGGACGGCCGGGACATCCCGCGCGCCGTGTCCCCGACTGCCCCCGCGGACCTGACGATCCTGCTCCAGGCGCACTCCGCCTATGACCTGGCGGACATCGCCGCGAAGGCGCGGCTGCTGTTCGACACCCGCGGCAAGACCTCCGGCGATTCGGTGTTCCCGCTGTAGTGCGCGTCGTCGTGTGCACGGTGGTGCACCACCCCGCGGACGCCCGGATCTATTACCGTCAGATCCGGGCGCTGCTCGACGCCGGACATCAGGTGACCTACATCGCTCCGTTCGGTGAGCTGGAAGATTTTTCCGAACGTACGCCACCGACTCTGACAACCGTCACGATCCCGCGCGCGGTGGGCAGGCGCCGGCTCGGTGCGCTGCGCGCCGCGAAGGCTGCCATGGCCGCTCGGATGGCCGGGGCGGACCTGCTGCTCGTGCACGACCCGGAGCTGCTGCTCGTCCTGCCGCCGCGCCGTCGCCGCCCGCCGACGGTGTGGGACGTGCACGAGGACACGGCCGCGGCGCTGACGACGAAGGCATGGCTGCCGAGCTGGCTCCGGTTCGCCGCGGCCGGGGGCGTGCACGCAGCCGAGCGGCTAGCCGAACGCCGCCTGCACCTCATCCTCGCCGAGCACGGCTACGCCGCCCGGTTCCGCGGCACCCACCCGGTCGTGCCCAACACGACGTACGTCCCCGAGTCGGCCGCGCCGCCCGGCGGCCCGCGGCGCGTCGTCTACGTCGGCCACATCTCGCCCGACCGGGGCAGCGGCGAGATGGTGGCGCTGGCGCGCCTGCTGGCCCCGCACGGCATCGCCGTGGAGCTGATCGGGCCCGCCGACACGGCGGCCCGCGCCCACATCGAGGCGGCGGGCGACCTGGTGAAGTGGCACGGCTTCGTTCCGAACGAACAGGCCCTGCGGCTCACCGAAGGGGCGTTGGCCGGGCTGTCCCTATTGCACGACGAGGCGAACTTCGCCCACTCGATGCCGACCAAGGTCGTGGAGTACATGGCCCACGGCGTGCCGGTGATCACGACACCGCTGCCGCTGGCCGTGTCCCTGGTGGAAGGCGCCGACTGCGGCTTCGTGGTGCCGTTCGGCGACGTGCGGGCGGCGTGCGACGCCGTCCTCCGGCTGGACGCCGACCCGGATCTGCGCGTCAAGATGGGCCTGCGCGGCCACGACGCGGCTTTGCGGAACCTCGGCTGGCCCGCCGCCGCCCGCGAGTTCGTCGCCCAGATGGAGGCGTGGGCAGCCAGCTCTTAGCCGCCGTCGGCAGAGCGGGCCCAACGCCTCCGCCCTTGCCGGCTCTCGGCTCTAGACAATCCACCGCGGCCGGCTTAAACGTGAAATTAGCAGCATGGCGGGGGGACGCTTTGCCTATCCAGCACGACGAGCGGTGGCTGTGCTGTGCGTGAGAGAAGGACGCATGATGAAAACGCACATCATGAGAGCTCTTGGTGCGGCCGGGCTGGCGGGAGCACTCACCCTGCTGGGCGTGATCGGGGCTGGCGGTGCCGCGGCTGGCGGTGCCGCCGCTGCGTCACCGGCGACCCAGGCCGCGTACACCGCTCCGGTCGGCTCGCTGAAAGTCCCCGGCAATTTCCAGCCGGGCGCGGCCAGCTTCGTGTCCCCTACCTGGGGCGTCGTGCTCGGCGGCTCCGGCTGCACGATCAGCCGTCCATGCCCGGCACAGCTCGCGGTGACGGCTGACGGCGGCGCGCGCTGGTTCCTGATGCGAGCACCGGCTGTCAGCCTCTCGCAGGTGAGCCGGGTTCTGTTCGCCAATCGTGCCGACGGGTGGCTCTACAGCCCGTACCTCAGCGGACACATCTGGGTCACCCGCAACGGCGGCGCTTCCTGGCGTGAGATCACCCTGCCGGGAAACATCGAGGCGATGGCGGTGTCCGCCCGTACGGTGTATGCCGTCGTTGGCAGCGGCCTTTACCGCAGCCCCGTCGGCCTGAACGCGTGGACGCGGGTCAACCCGCGCACGCCGTATGGCCCCATGACCGGCACCGTCCTGGCGGTCGAGGGTAACTCGGTCTGGTTCGCCAGCAGCACATCCGTGTGGACGACCGCCGACGGCGTGCACTGGGCCAGGTACGCGCTGCACTCCCCGGGAACGGCCTATGGCGTGCCCTACGGGCTGACGGCGATCGCGGCGGCCAGCCCCAGGGATGTGGCGTTCCTGTGGGGCGCCGCGCAGGGCATGTACCACACCGTCATGACGGTCCAGATCTCGGTCAACGGCGGCCGCACTGAGCGGCCGGCGCCGGCTGCCCCGCCGTCGGAGGGCGACATCTACGGGTTCGCGGTAGCGCCGTGCCGGTTCGGCGTGCTGCTGATCGCCGTCGTGACACCAGGCCAGGACCTCATCTACCGCTCGGCCAACCTGGGGGAGACCTGGACCACGTTCGGGACGCCCGGCACGGGGGGCGGCGTCTCGCTGAGCTCGCTGCAGTTCATCAGCCCGGCGGTGGCCTCCTACGTCTGGGGCTACCCGGCCGCCGGGGAAGCCGGTCACCTGATGCGGACCGTCAACGCGGGCCGGACCTGGTACTCGGTCAAGTTCTGAGAGCTGAGCCGGGAGGTCGAGCCGCTACCACTGGGACGGGGATCCGAGTGCCAGCGCGATCTTCCGGATCAGCCTCGCCGCGTGGTAACCGACGACGACCGCGATGACAAGGGCGGTGGCCGGGTCGAGCCAGTACCAGCCGCCAGCGGCGAGAATGACCCCGCCGCTGACCGCGACGCCTGCGGCGGCGGCCGCGTCGGCGGCCGTGTCGAGCAAGACCGCCCTTACGTTCAGGTCTTCCTCGCCGTCATCGTCATCGGCGTCACCGCCAAGGACAAGCGCCCCGGCCAGCATGACGACAGCGGCGATCGCGCTGACGATCAGCACGGGCAGGCCCTCGACGCGATGAGCGCCGGCGGCCAGATGCCAGATGGCCGCCGCGGCGATGATGATGTTCAGGATCAGCAGCCATCCGGCGTTGACCAGGGCGGCGATGTTCGTGGCGCTGGCGTGGCCGCGCGGACGGGAGGCCAGCCAGATCGCCAGCAGCGACACGCCGATCGCGGCGGCGTCCGCGAGATAGTCAGCGCCCGCCGCGAAGACAGCGAGCGAATGCGCGGCCAGGCCCACGACCACGAGCGCCGTGACGAGGCCCAGGTTGAGCACAAGCACGATGGCCAGCCGCTGGACACGGGACACAGCCTGATCGTAGGCGGACGTGCGGGCCACCGTCTGAGCTGCCGTCTGAGCTGCCGCGGGACCTATCGCTTCGCGGGCTGCAGCCGCGGCCGGATCACGCCGTGGTCGAGCCAGGCGGCCGCGAGGCCGACCGCTGCTCCGACGACCGTGTCCGCGAACCGGAGGATGGGCTGCTGCCAGGCGTCGTGAGGGCTGATAGCGGCCACGATCAGGACGACCGTGGTGGTGATCGCCGCGGTCATCGCGTCACCGGGACGGCCGATCAGCGTCGCGGTGAGCGCGCTGACACCGATCAGCAGCGGCAGGGCCCAGATATGGAACGGTGCCAGCGCCAGGTAGATCAGGCAGAACACGAAGCTGAGGAAGGTGGCCACCGTCCGGGACACCGCGGCGGTCTGGCTCTCGTGGTAGCCGCTGCGCATGACGAACGCCGTGGCGATCACCGCCCACAGGCCGCCGAGCATGTCATCAGCGGCCGACACCGAGTGCACCCGGGACAGCAGCTTGGTGACCAGCAGGTAAGTGACCAGGCACGCGATGGCCAGGGTGGCGCTTTCCACGATGGCGGTACGCGCCTGCGCCCAGTCAGGGCGGTGCTCGCGGCTCATGTAGGTGCAGCTACCCGGCTTCCGCCTGCCCGCAATCCTTAGCCGAGCCGCTCCGCGTAAAGCCCGCGCAGCGCCTCCCAGTGCCGCTCGGCCAGCGCCGGGTCGTACGGCGCGTTGTCCGGCACCGCGAACCCGTGGTGTCCGGGGTAGAACTCGACGGTGTGCGGCACGCCTGCCGCGGTCAGCGCGCTGTCCAGCAGTTTCGCGTGTTCGTCAGTGAACCCGGGGTCCTCGATGGACCCGGCCACGTAGACCGCGGCGCGGATCCGGTCCGCCGCCAGGTGCGGGCTCTTCGGGTCGTCAGGGATGGCGACCCGCGCCGCGTGGAACGAGGCGGCCGCGGCGAGCTTGTCCCCGATGCCGCCTGCCGCCAGCAGCGACATCCGGCCGCCCATGCAGTACCCGGTGGTCCCGACCGCGGACCCGCGCACCTCGGGCCGGGCCAGGAGGAAGTCGGCGTAGGCGTCCGCGTCGGCGATGACCCGCTCGTTGGTGAGGGTGCCCATGAGGCCGAAGAGGCGCCCGCGCTCCTTCTCATCGGTGAACGCGGTGGCCGGGTCGAACGGCGCCCAGTCGCCCGCCCGGTAGAAGACGTCGGGGATCAGCGCTACGTACCCGAAGCTGGCGAGGTGGTCGCCCATCTCCCGCATGGTGTCCCGCAGCCCGAAAGCGTCAGGGAAGACGACCACGCCCGGCCACGGCCCCTCCCCGTCAGGAACGTGCAGCGACCCTTTGCTCACGCCGTCAGCGGTGGGGATCTGTACATCGATGCGCGCCATCTCAGTCTCCTCTAGCTCCTCTAGGTGGTCTCTCGGCCCCGGCGGCACGATCGTAACGATCCCGCAAACTCCTGGGAAGATTGTTAGCCTCTCGCACGATAAGTCGTTATCGCCCATGCCTCACGGGTAGGCATCCAGACATGGATTCGGCTGGGCAACGACGCCTTGTCGCCGGGCGCTACCGGCTCATCACGGCCATCGGTCGTGGCGGGATGGGCGTCGTGTGGCGGGCCCGCGACGAACTCCTCGACCGGGACGTCGCGGTGAAGGAAATCATCTGGCCGCCGTACTTCACCGAAGAGGAACAACAGGCAGCGTGCCACCGCGCCAGCAGGGAAGCACAGATGGCCGCCCGGCTGAATCACCGCAACGTGATCCGCGTCTTCGACATCGTCGAAGAAGACGGCTGCCCGTGGATCGTGATGGAGTTGCTGCCGCACCGGTCGCTGCGCGACCTGGTGGAGGACGAGGGACCGCTGACCCCGGCCCAGGCCGCCCGGGTGGGCCTCGGGATCCTCGCCGCGCTGCGCGCGGCGCACGCGGAAGGCATCATCCACCGGGACGTGAAGCCGGCGAACATCCTGATCGGTCCCGGCGACCGGGTGGTGCTCACCGACTTCGGGATCGCCTGTGCCGCCGATAACCCGACGCTCACCACCGCCAGCGTGCTCATCGGGTCACCCTCCTACATCGCCCCCGAACGTGCCCGGGGCAGGCAGTCCGGACCGCCGGCCGACCTGTGGGGGCTCGGCGCGTCGTTGTACGCGGCGGTCGAGGGACGGCCGCCGTTCGAGCGGGATGAGGCGCTGGCGAGCCTCACGGCGGTCATCATGGATGAGCCGGAGCGCTCCGCGCACGCGGGGCCGCTGTGGCCGGTGATCAGCGGACTGCTCCGCAAGGACCCCGCCAAGCGCCTCGACGCCGCCGATACCGAGCGCATGCTGGACGGCGTCCTGCTCAACCCCGTTGCTGGCGAACCACGGCGATCTCGCCGTCCAGCGGGCGCGCTTGCCGGGTCGGCCGCGCTGGCGGTGATCGCGGTGTCCGCCGCCACCGCGGGGGTCGTGCTCACCAGCTCACCGGGCCACCAGGCGGACCCGGCCGCGGCCGTCGCCCAACGGCCCGCGATCAGCGCCCGACCGCCCGCGACCAGTGCCCGGGCACCCGCGACCAGCCCGAACCCGGCTGTGATCAGCGCGCCCCCGCCAGCCGCCACCAAGAACGTGCCACCGGCCAGCACCCGGCACAGCACGCCTCCCCCGCACCTGACCGCCCGGACGGCGCCCGCGAGAAAGCCGCCGTTCCCCTCCCAGACCGCCCCGGCGCCCGGAAGCCCGAGCGCGCGGAACAACGGCGTGGTGCGGGACCTGATCGCCCAGGTAGTCGACTACATACAGGGCCTGGAAGCGCGGGGTCACGCGGGTCACGGCCCTTCCGGAGGGCCCGGAAGCCGGGGACACGCCGGCCGGCATTTCTCCCCTAACAATGACGGCGGGTCATATTTCGTAGACGGTGGGTCTTGTGGTGTAGACGCGGCCTGAGGGTGTTTCCCAGCGCATGACGCCGGGTTCAGGCTGGGTGAGCTGCCAGCCGGGTGCCTGCTTGACGCGATGATGCCGTCGGCACGGCGGCCCTAGGTTGCACTGGTCGGTGATCCCGGCGGGGTAGGCGAGCGTGTGGTCGAGGTCGGAGTAGTAGGCCTGGGCGCCGCAGCCGGGCGCCGGGCAGGTCGCCGTGCGCGCGCGGACCAGATCCTTTAGGGCGCGACTGGGTGTATAGCGTTTTTCGGCGGTGCGGTGATCGCAGGTCCCCTTGGCGATCGGGGTGAACGTGACGTTAAGCCGCCGCAGCAGTTCGGCAAGCGCGGCGGCCTGCCCGGCATCCGGCCCGCGGGCGGATGTGCCGCG
>Ga0187812_1000256_pt1 | contig 19394 bp, 17 predicted proteins | sample NC_S_2_FD_130582 | JGI IMG/M metagenome (GOLD analysis project Ga0187812, IMG submission 130582) | Wetland sediment microbial communities from Neuse River Estuary, North Carolina, USA - ASW-S_2 | ecosystem: Environmental > Aquatic > Freshwater > Wetlands > Sediment | place: USA: North Carolina...
AGCGAGATGATCGCCGCCCTGGCCGGCGCGCTCGGCACCACGCTGGCGGACCTGACAACGCAGGTCACCCAGGACCTGCGCCGGTCACGGCCCGCCCGCGCCGCGGCCGGCCCGGTGGCGCTCGCGATGGCGGCCTAGGACCGTTTCCTCAGGCTGACCGGTCGGAGAGGACCTGGTCGATCAGGCCGTATTCCAGCGCCGCGCGGGCGGTGAACACCCGGTCCCTGTCGGTGTCGGCGCGCAGCGTCTGCACGGACTGTCCGGTGTGCCGTGACAGCACCGACTCCATGTCGGCGCGCAGCCGTACCACCTCGTCGGCCTGCAGGATCAGGTCCGGGATCGTCCCCTGGCCGCGAGCCGCGGGCTGGTGCAGCACGACGCGCGCGTGCGGCAGCATGAGCCGGTGACCGGGCTCGCCCGCGGCGAGCAGCACCGCGCCCGCCGCGATCGCCTGCCCGACGCACGTCGTGTAGACGGGCGCCTGGATGAACCGCATCGTGTCGTAGACGGCGAGCATCGAGGTCATGTCGCCGCCCTCGCAGTTGATGTACAGGTTGATCTCCTGGTCGGGGCTGCGCGCCTCCAGGTAGATGAGCTGCGCGGTCAGCGCGTTCGCGACGCCCGGGTCGATCGCGGTGCCGAGGTAGATGATCCGCTCGGTGAGCAGGTGCGAGTAGACGTCCATGATCCGGTCGCCGCGCGGGTCCTCGCCGATGACGTTAGGGATGGTGTAGGTGTTCATGACCCGGTTCCCGTCCGCAGCCCGAAGGGACGCTTCGCCGACGGCATGACCTGGCTGAACGACTCGGCGACCGCGTCGACGAACCCGTACTCGCGTGCCTCGGCGGCGGTGAACCAGCGGTCGTGCCCTGAGTCCTCGAAGATCCGCTCCACCGGCTGCCCGGTGTCCTCGGCGATGATGCCGAGCACGGTGTCGCGGGTCTGCCGCAGGTCGGCCGCCTGTAGCTCGACCTCCACGGCCGAGCCGCCGATGCCGGCCGAGCCCTGGTGCATGAGGACGCGGGCATGCGGCAGCGCGAACCGCCTGCCCTTGGCGCCTGCCGAGAGGAGGAACTGTCCCGCGCTGCAGGCGATCCCGAGCGCCAGCGTCGCCACGTCGCAGGGGACGAGCCGCATGATGTCGCGGATCGCGAGCATCGACGGGACCGAGCCGCCGGGAGAGTTGATCCAGAGGGCGATGTCGGCGTCCGCGTCTTCGCCGGCGAGCGTCAGCAGCTGCGTCGCGAGCAGGGTGCCGTTGTCGTCGTCGAGCACGCCGTCCAGGACGAGAACGCGTCGCTGGAGCAGGGAAAGCCGTGCGCGTTCCGTGAAGACCGGGGTCTTTTCATCGTCAGTCATGGCACCAGCGTGGGCGAAAACCGGCCGGATCGGGGCGCCGCGCTGCCGTCGGCAGATCTGCCCACAGCAGCGGCTCCGCCCGCCGCGGCTGCCGGGAGCTATCCCTGCGGGTGCTCGATCACCGCGTCAGGACCGGGGAACACCAGGCCGGTATGGCCGTCGTCGAACCGGACCAGGTACGGCGGCTCGCCCCGGTCGCCGTGCACCTCGACGATCTCGCCGTGCCGGTCCGCGTGCCCGACGACGTTGCCGTGGATGCAGATCTTGTCCCCGATGACCGCTTGCATGCCGCTACCTCCCGCCACGCTGCGGTGTGCTTTAGCCCAGCCTCGCATGTCATCCCCTGGCGTGGCCAGACCGCCTCCCTTCTCCGGGCGCTTATCGCGGCGATGACACGATGGGGCCGTGAGCGATCATCAGCGGAAACCATCACCGTCAACGCGGCCGGGCGTCGGCGGTGGCCTCGCGCTGCGCTCACCCGGTCGGGTCGTACCAGGTCTCGCCTGGGGACAGCAGCGACGACGAGTCCGGCCCCCACGTGCCGCGCGCGTACGTGGTCACCGGAACCACATCGCCGAGCACGGGGTCGACGACCGTCCAGGCTGCCTCTACCGTGTCCTCCTGGGCGAACAGCCAGCGTTCGCCGGTGAGCGCGGCGCCGATCAGCCGGTCGTACGGCCGCATGTCCGCGCCCGGGTGCTCGCTGAAGATGAGTTCCTGCGTCTCTGGCTGCCATCCCGCGCCCGGCTTCTTGCCGACGAGGGTCACGGTGACCCGGTTCTCCGGGTTGATCCGGAACCGCAGTGTGTTGGCCGCCGCCGAGTCGCCGAGGCCGAACGCGTCGTGCGGAGGCCGCTTGAGCTTCACCGAGACCTCCGTGGCGGTGACCGGCAGGCACTTCCCGGCCCGGATGGCGATCGGCACTCCCTCCCAGCGCCACGAGTCCGCGGCGAGCCGGATCGCCGCGTAGGTCTCGGTCTTGGACCCGGGCGCCACCCCGGCGACGGAGAGATATCCGTCGTACTGCCCTTTCACAACGTCGGACGGGCCGAGCGGCCGCAGCGCGGAGATCAGCGACGACTTCGTCCCGACCCACGTCTCGAGCCCGCGACCGTCCGGCGGCTCGGCGAGCACCGTCGCGAGGATCTGGAGCATGTGGTTCTGGATCACGTCCTTGATCGCGCCGGTCCTGTCGTAGAAGCTGCCGCGGTCGGCCACGTCGAACGCCTCGGCCATCGTGATCTCGATGGACCGCACGTAGTTCCTGTTGAGCAGCGGCTCGATGCTGGAGTTCGCGAACCGGGTGAACATCAGCGACTCCACCGGGTCGAGGCCGAGCCAGTGGTCCACCCGGTAAACGGCGTCCTCGGGGAAGTACTTGTGCACCGTGTCGTTCAGTGCCCTGGCGCTCGCCAGGTCGTTGCCGAACGGCTTCTCCACCATGACCCGGTTTCCGGCCGCCCGCCCGACACCGGAGATCCCCTCGGCGATCCGCCCGAACAGGAAGGGCGGCACCTCCAGGTAGAACAGCACCCGCTGCTCCGACGACCCGAGGGCGTCGGACATCGCCTGGTAGGTCGCCGGGTCGTCCAGGTCTCCGTCCACGTAGTGCAGCAGGTCCAGCATCCGCTTGGCGGCGGGGGCGTCCGGGTCCAGGTTGTTGAGCTTCAGTGAGGCGGTGGCGTAGTCGCGGAACTGGTCCACGCCCCAGCCGCCGCTCTTGGCCACCCCGATGACGGGAACGTCGAGCACGCCGCGCTCGACCAGCCCCACGAGCGCGGGGAACGTCTCCAGCTTCGCGAGGTCACCGGTAGCCCCGAATATCACCAATGCGTCGACTTGTTCTCCACTCATGGTCACCCATCCTGCCAGGTACGCGTCTGGCGCCGGCGGCGGCACCCTTAGCGGGCCCGGCGGCTGACGCGGGTGATCAGAACCTGGCAGCCGAGGGCCAGCACGCACAGCGCGGCGAGCAGCACGCCCGCCACCGTCGCGCCGCCCTGGCCGCCGAGGCCGGCCAGCGGGGACAGCACCGCGCCGAGCATGAAAGGCAGCGCCCCCAGCCAGGCCGACGCCGTGCCGGCGATCGAGCCCTGGTCGGCCAGAGCCAGCGCGGCTCCGTTCGGGCGCATCATCCCGAAAGACGCCACGAAGACGAAGAGCGGGACGAGCAAGGCCGCCAGCGGCGGATGCCCGGTGAGCGCCGCCGCCAGGAAGGCGAGCGCGCCCGCGACCATGACGAGCAGCGACGCCCGGACCACCCGGGCCACCGGCAGGCGGCGGATCAGCCGGGCGCCGAGCTGCGCCATCAAGGTCAGGCCGACGGCGTTGATCGTGAAGAACAGGCTGAACAGCTGCGGCGACTGCCGGTAGGCGTCCTCGACGATGAAGGGCAGCGCCGAGATGTACGTAATGAGCGCGGCGGTGCCGAACGCGACCGCTAGCGTGTTGCCGGCGTAGGGCCGGTCCCTGACCAGCGTCCGCGAGTCGGCGGCGAGCTGCCGCAACCGGGCCGGCGTGCGCCGGTCCGGCGGGAGCGTCTCGGGCAGGAACCAGCTGGCGGCGAGCAGAACGAGGCCGACGGCGGCGAGTACCCCGAACACGCCGCGCCAGCTCGTGAACCGCAGCACCTGACCGCCGATCACCGGCGCGAGCACCGGCGCCAGCCCGAAGACGAGCGTCAGCGACCCGAGCACGCGGGCGAGTTCGGTCCCCTCGTACAGGTCGCGGACGATCGCCATGCTGAGCACGACTCCGGTCGCCCCCGCCATGCCCTGCAGGAAGCGGAAGGCGATCAGCGTCCCGATGTCCGGCGCGGCCGCGCACGCCACGGACAGCACGGTGAAGGCCGCCAGCCCGGTGAGCAGCGGCCGCCTGCGCCCCATGCCGTCGCTGAGCGGGCCCGCCACGAGCTGCCCGATCGCGAGCCCGGCCAGGCAGCCGGAGAGCGTGAGCTGCACGAGCGACTGCGAGGCGTGCAGGTTCGCGGCGATCGTCGGGGTGGACGGCAGGTACATGTCCATCGACAGCGGCCCGAACGCGGACAGCGCCCCGAGCACGGCGAGCATCCCCAGCCGCCGCGGCGGCTTGCCGCCCGCGGCGTCCCTGTCGGACGCCGCCTCCCCGGCAACCGGCGAACCTTCGAAAGTTTCCATCGCTAACGATGTTACGTAGGCAGCTGCTCTCTGGGCTGCACGTGTCATGGGTGGGGTCTTTTTCTGGCCAGGTTCCCGCCAACCGCCGTGGCCCGGTGCGGCAGTAGCGTTCTGTGACCTGCGGTTCGGCGGTCGCCGTCGGCACCACAACTATCCATCAGTTTTGGTCCCTGGAATCAGGACAAACCGGACGCGGAATGGACCGAAAGTGATGTAAAGACGAAAAGTGATACGAAGATGACCTCGCCGGCGCTCGGAGCGCACCAAGGGCACGCGCCTAAGAGGCCGGGATCGGCTTGGTGCCGGCGAGCAGGATGCGGTGCATGACGCGCCGCTGGCCCTGGTAGTCGTTCACCGCGAAGTGCCACGTCTGCCGGTTGTCCCACATCGCGATCGACCCCGGCGCCCAGTGGAACCGGGTCACGAACTCGGGCCGGACGGCGAACTCGTACAGGTACCGGAGCAGCGGCAGCGACTCCCGCCGCGTCCACCCCTCGAACCGCATGGTGAACTCGGGGTTGACGTAAAGCACGCTCCGCCCCGTCTCGGGGATCAGCCGGACGACCGGGTGCACCGGCCCCTCGGCCGCGTCGTACTCGGCGATCGACGGCTCGGGCGGGTCGGTCTGCGCGTAGCTCAGGCCGAGCTTGCGCACGTTCGAGTGGATCGCCCGCAGCCCGAGCAGGGTGGCTTGCAGTCCGGGGGACAGCGCCTCGAACGCCGGCCCCATCCCGGCCCACTGGGTGTCGCCGCCCCACGGCGGGATCTCCTCGGCGAACAGGATCGTGGCGATCGGCGGCTCGTCGAAGCACGTCATGTCGGTGTGCCAGCCCTCGCCGATGGCCCGGGTCTGCTCGGGCTCCTTGCGCAGCTCCTGCTTCACCCGGATGGTGCCGAACCGCGACGCGAACCGCTCCCGCTGCCCGGCGTCCAGGGGCTGATCGCGGAAGAAGATGACGCCGTTCTCGGCCCACGCCTGCCGGATCGCCTCGTACGTCTCGGCCGGGTAGTCCCGGGTCAGGTCGAGCCCGCGGATCTCCGCGCCGATCAGCCCGCCCGTCTTGTGCACCTCAGGCAGCGTGGCAGTCTCCATGAGCCCATCATCGGACCAGAGCCCGGCCCGGGAAATCGGGGACCGGCACAGCACGCCGCGGGCCAAACCCGGTCCCGGGCACAAAGCCACGGTCTACCGGATCACCGGCTGCGGCGCGGCCTCGACCATCGGCTCTGGCTCGGGACTGGTCATGATGGCTCCGGAGGCGAAGAAACGCGTACGTTCTGAACAAGTTCTTTAATCATTCTTAACGTACGCGTGGTTCCAGCGAGCCGGAAGCTTTTCGCCAGGGCGTAAGCCGCGCAGCCCCCGGGTACAGTGAACGTTGGCACCCAGGGAGCGGACAATTTCTGTAGTTTTGCGACGGACCAGAACAGTCGCCTTTTACGTGCTCACCTTCCTTATCGTCACCGCGGGAGCCATCTGGCTCGCGCTGCGGGTCACCCCGCTGCAGACGGTCTCGGCCGCCGGGCAGACAGCCCAGGTCGGCGCGACGCTGCCGAACGCGGGCGTCAAGGGTCCCGGTGAACTGGACTTGTTCGGCCAGGTGATGGCGACGACGCCGCAGTTCACCGGGCCGATCCGGCCCAGGCTCGCGCTCGATCACATCACGATCGACCCGCAGGTGGTGCAGGAGCTGCGCAGCGACGGCCCGCAGAAGGTGGAGCTCACGCTCAGCCAGCAGCTGGCGACCGGCTGGGAGCGGTACTTCTTGTGGGAGACGCTGATCGCGGCCGGGTTCGCCGTCGTCCCGCTGGTCGCGGTGGCCGCGGTCCGCAAGAAGCCGAAGGTGTGGAAGATGCTGGCGGGCGGCCTGGCGATCGTATGCGCGGTGAACGTTGGCGGCATCCTGCTGACCGCGTCCAGCACGCCCAGGGTGCTGCGCAGCGTCAAGACCCTCGACGACCTGGTGGGCGTGGATCCCACTACCGAGCCGGCGCCGGTCGGCAAGCCGCAGCCGGGCGTGCAGGCGGTCGTGATCGGCGACTCCACCGCGGCCGGCTACGGCCTCCCCTGGGGACCGCGGCCGAGCGACGAGGACAGGGCCTGCGGCCGCTCGCCGGACGCCTACGCCAGCGACCTGGCGACCGCCAACGACTGGAACGTGCTGAACCTCGCCTGCGGCAGCGCCACGATCCTCAACGGCCTGCTCGGGCCGGAGGTCCTCGACGACGGCCAGGTCGCCGCGCCGCAGCTGCCGAGGGCCGAGTCCGCCACCCACGCGAAGCTGATCATCGTCAGCGTCGGGGCGGACGACCTGTCCTGGTCGGTGATGACCCGGCTGTGCGCGGCCAGCACCGTCTGCAACGACAAGGTGTCCTCCGCCTACTTCAGCCAGCTGCTGGACAACTTCACCAGGAACTACTACGAGCTGCTCAGCGACCTGGACCGGCTGCCGTGGCACCCGGCGGTGCTCGTCAACGAGTACTACTCGCCGTTCGGGTCGTCGATCGGCTGCCTGAAGGGGTTCGGGATGACCCCGGCCAAGGAGAAGGTGCTGCTGTCCCGGCTGGGGCAGCTGAACACGGTGCTGGCTCAGGGCGCGGGTCTGTTCGGGTTCGGAGTCGCGGCGCCGCAGTTCGCCGGGCATGAGCTGTGCACGGCCGACCCGTACGTCCAGGGGCCCACTGACCCGGCGCCGCTGCACCCGAACGCGGCCGGCGAGCTGGAGATCGCGCTCGCCGACGAGCAGGCGATGCCAACCCTGTCGCCGGCTCCCGTGCTGCTCCCGACCCCGACGCCGTCCGCGACGACCCCGCCGGCGCTGGGATAAGAGTTCGGCCGCACGCGTCCGGGCCGCCAGCCGGGCCAGCGTCGCCAGGCAGGCGATCGCCACCAGCAGGTACGGCACGAGGTCCGACGTGGCCTCGGCCAGCGCGCCGCCGCCTGCGGAGGCGACCGCCTGGCCGGCGGCCCAGGTGAGGTTGCTGAGCGAGAAGGCGATGCCCTGGTTGAGCCGCAGATTCTGGGCACCCGCGCTGACCATCGCCGATGCCGGGGCGAAGATCGAGCCGTAGAAGGGCGTGCCGGCGATCAGGATCGCCATCAGCCAAGGCAGCCGGGGTGTCACCGGGATGAGGACGCTCACCGCGATCCCCGTGGTGAGCGAGACCATGAGCGGTCGCGACATGCCGAACCGGTCGGATAGACGGCCCGCCACCGGGGACAGCACCGACTCGATGAGGGCCCCGCACAAGAACGTCGCCGCGATCACCGTCCCCGACGCTCCCAGCCGGGAGAGCCGCAGTGGCGCGAGGACGTCGATCAAGCCGAAAGCGATGCCGGCCAGCGCCATCAGCCACATGCCCATGGCCACCTGGTGATCGCGCAGCGCGGGCAGCGCCGCGCGCAGCGACTGGGGCGTGTCGGGACGCGGCGAAGGGATCATGAACGCGACCGCCATCAGGATCGCGCCGGCGAAGGAGGCGGCCGAGAACGCCGGCCCGGTGCCCACCGCGTTCGCCACGGCCCCGACGACGGGGCCGAACAGCGCGCCGATCACCGCGGCCCCGAGCGCGGTGCCGAGCAATTCGCCGCGCCGTTCTTCTGGGGCCGCCGTCGCGAGCCATGCCAGGCCGGCCGCCCAGGTGCACGCCCCGCCGATCCCCTGGACGAACCGGGCCGCGTCAAGCACGGCGGTCGCCGAACTCCAGCCGAAGACCAGCGTCGCCGCGCTCATCAGGGCCAGCCCGAGCAGCGCGACCGCGCGGTCACCGAGCCGGCCGATGATCATCCCGCTGGGCAGCGAGCCGGTGAGCGTTCCGGCCGGGTAAGCGGCGACCAGGATGCCGGCGCCCGCCTTGGACAAGCCCGCCGTTCGCGCGTAGTGCGGCAGCAGCGGGGTCAGCGCGGAGTAGAAGACCGTATCGACGAGGACGATCGCGCACACGAAGGCGAGCAGGCGGAGCATCGGCGGATCCAGCCTCGGCCGGTTCCCCGCCATGCGCACTCCATCCCGGTGATCACGCGGCCGCCGTCAGCCGGTCTTGCCCTCCAGGGCGCGGCGGGTGAGGACGCGGGCCAGGTGCTTGCGGTACTCGACGTCGGCGTGGATGTCGTAGCCGGGCGAGGTGCCGTCGGCGGCGTGCGCGGCCGCCTCCGCGGCGGACGCGCCGTTCCGCAGTGCCTCTTCGACCGCGTGCGCACGCAGCGGGGTGCCGCCCATGTTGGCGAGCGCGACCCGGCCGTCGTAGGCGGCGACGCCGACGATGGCCCAGTCGTTGGCGCGGCGGACGAACTTCTGGTATCCCCATGGCACGTCCCCGCCGCGGGGCACGCGGACCGCCGACAGCAGTTCGTCGGGTGACAGCGCGGTCTCGAACGGCCCGGCGAAGAAGTCGTCGGCGCTGACCACGCGGACGCCGCCCGGCCCGCTGATCTCGACCGACCCGCCGAGCGCGAGCAGCGTCATCGGCAGGTCCGCCGCCGGATCCGCGTGCGCGAGCGAGCCGCCGATCGTGCCGCGATGCCGGATCTGGGGGTCGCCGACCTGGGCGGCGGCGTACGCCAGCAGCGGCGCCTCCGCCCGCACCACGTCCGAGCCCGCGACATCCGCGTGCCGCGTGGTCGCCCCGATGACAAGCTCGTCGCCGTCGCGCCGGATGCCGGACAGCTCGCCGACCCGGGCGATGTCGACGAGCACTGCGGGCTGGGCCAGCCGCACCTTCATCATCGGCAGCAGGGAGTGCCCGCCAGCCAGCAGTTTCGCGTCCTCGCCATGCTCGGCGAGCAGGGAAAGCGCGTGCGCGGCGGAGTCGGCGACCTCGTAGTCGAACGAGGCTGGGATCATGCGTTCACCTCGGAAGAAGCCTCGGCGCCCGACAGCTTGCCCGCTGCGGCGAGCACGGCGCGGACGATGTTGTGGTATCCGGTGCAGCGGCAGAAGTTGCCCTCGAGTCCCTCCCGCACCTCTTGCTCCGTGGGGTCAGGGTTCTCCGCGAGCAGGCTCGTCGCCGCCATGACCATGCCCGGCGTGCAGAAGCCGCACTGCAGGCCGTGGTTCTCCCGGAACGCCTGCTGCACGGCGCTCATCGTGCCGTCCTCCGCGACGAGGCCCTCGGCGGTCGTCACCGACCGTCCGCTGGCCTGGACGGCGAGCACGGTGCAGGACTTGACGGATTCCCCGTCGACCAGCACCGTGCACGCGCCGCAGGACGTGGTGTCGCAGCCGACGTTCGCCGCGCGCAGGCCGCAGACCTCGCGCAGGTAGTGGATGAGCAGCAGCCGCGGCTCGACCTCATCGCTGCGCGTGGTCCCGTTGACCGTGAGCTTGACCTCCATGCGGGATCAGGCCTCCTTCGAACCGTTGGCTGCCGACCCGTTGGCGGCGCGGATTGCACGCCACACCCGCTGCGGGGACGTGGGCATGTCGATGTGCGTGACGCCCAGGTACGACACCGCGTCGATCACCGCGTTCTGCACGGCGGGCGTCGACCCGATTGACCCGGCCTCGCCGATGCCCTTGGCGCCGAGCGGGTTGTACGACGTGGGCGTCTCCATGTTCACCAGCTCGAAGCTCGGCAGTTCGGTCGCCGATGCGAACGGGTAGTCCGCGAACGTCGCCGTGAGCGCGTTACCGTCGTCGTCGAAGACGACCTCCTCGAGGAACGCCTGCGCCGCGCCCTGGGCGATGCCGCCGTGCCGCTGTCCCTCGGCGAGTAGCGGGTTCATGACGGTGCCCGCGTCGTCGACGGTCACGAGCCGGCGCAGGAACACCTTGCCGGTCTCGATGTCGACCTCGACGACCGCCACGTGCGAGCCGAACGGGAACGTCGGGCCAGGGGCCGTGAACACGGTGTGCACGAAGAGCCGCTCGGATTCGGCGAGGCTGCTCAGCGGCACCGCGACGTCCGGGTCGCCCTTGACGGTGAACGCGCTGGCGGCGGTGTCGAAAACCAGGTCAGCCGGGCTCGCCTCCAGCGTCGCCGCGGCGCGCTCGCGCGCGACGTCGAGCAGCTCGCGGGACGCCTGCTGGACCGCCGCGCCGCCGAGCTGCAGGGAGCGCGAGCCGCCCGTGCCGCCGCCGCGCGGCACCAGGTCGGTGTCGCCCCATTTGACGGTGATCTTCTCGATCGGGATGCCCAGCTCCTCGCTCGCCAGCATCGCCCATACGGTCTGGTGGCCCTGGCCGTGCGGTGAGGTGCCGGTGAGGATGGTGGCGGTCCCGTCCGGGTGCACCTCCACGGTGCTGTTCTCGTTCGGGCCGCCGGCCTCGCCGCCGGGGCCGGTGATCTCCACGTACGAGGACAGGCCGATGCCGAGCTGAAGCGTATCGCCGTTTTCCCGGCGCTTCGCCTGCTCGGCGAGGAGCCCGTCGTAGCCGGCCGCCGCCAGGGCCTTCTCCAGCGCGGTCACGTAGTCGCCCGAGTCGTACACCGCGCCGAACGCGGTCTTGTGCGGCTCGGTGAACTTCGGCAGCAGGTTCTTGCGCCGCACCTCGGCCGGGTCGGCCCCGGCCGCGTCCGCGAACAGGTCCATGGCCCGGTCGATCGCGGCGGCGGCCTCCGGACGGCCGGCGCCGCGGTAGGCGCCGACCGGCGTCGTGTTGGTCGCCACGGAGGTGGAGAAGGACTCGGCGCGCGGGATGTTGTACGGGCCGGGGGTCATCAGGCGCGTCAGCGACGGCAGGAACGCGCCGGCCTTCGGGTACGCGCCGCAGTCCTGCAGGATCTCGAGCCGGTAGGCGAGGACGGTGCCGTCCTTCGTGCCGCCGATGGTGATCTTCTGCTCCTGCGCCCGGCCGTGGGGCATCACGAGCAGGTTCTCGTTCCTGGTCTCCGACCAGCGCGCCGGGCGCCCGAGCTGTTTCGCGATCCAGCAGATGACGGCGTGCTCGGAGTCGGCGCCGAACTTGGCGCCGAAGGCGCCGCCCACGTCGGGCGTGATGACCCGCACCTGGTCGGGCTTGAGGCCGAGCATCCCCATGAGGGCGCCCTTGGTGCCCTGCGCGCCCTGGTTGGGGATCCAGGCGGTGAGCCGCCCGTCCTCGCCCCAGGCGGCCGCGCCGGACCGGCTCTCCATCGGGGCCGGCGCGACCCGCTGGTTCTGGATGACCTGGGAGACGACGACGTCGCAGCCCGCGAAGAGGTCGGGGCTGGCCGCGCTCGCGTCGCCGTACGTGCAGACCACGTTCGTCTCGGCGGCGGGAAACAGCAGGCCGCGCTCGCCGCTCACCGCCTGGTGCATGGTGGCGACCGCGGGCAGGATGTCGTAGTCGACGTCCACCAGCTCGATGGCGTCTTCGCCCTGGTACATCTCCTCGGTCACCACCGCGGCGACCGGCTCGCCGACGAACCGCACCGTGTCCGTGGCGAGCAGCGGCTGCAGCATCTGCTGGTTCATGTTCGGCATCATCGGCCGGACCGGGGCGATCCCCGCCGCGGCGAGATCCTCGCCGGTATAGACGGCGACCACCCCGGGGGCGTCCTTCGCCGCGCTGGTGTCGATGCCACCGATCCTCGCGTGCGCGACCGTCGACCGAACGAAGTGCACGTAGCAGGCGCCCGCGAGCCGTTCGTCTTGGACGTCTTCGGTGTAGACGGCTCCCGTCGTGAGGAAGCCGGGATCTTCGGTCCGCAGGACCCGGGTGCCTAGTATGCTCACGTAGCCCTTAGCTCCTCTTGCGGCCTTCGTGGCCCGTACAGGTGATCTTCAGACACGATCCTTTCCCGCGCGGGGTCCCGCGGTCAAACTGGAGGCACTAGCCCCGTTTCATCCCGAACGATCCCGTGCTGTCTCGTTGTGGCCCCCCACAACCGCTACGCTCCCTTACGCTCCCTTACGCTCCCTGCCGGCGGGCGAAGTAGGCGGCGATCTCGGCGGCGATCCACTGCTCCGCGCGCTGCGGCGTCCGCCCCAGCCCGGTGAACGCGTCCGTCACCGGGCCGTCGGACATTTCACCCTGGTCACATGGTCCGCTCCTGCCGCTATTGAGCAGTCGTCCCAATACCTAGAACCACTTTGTATCGGTTCTGACCATATGTGACCGGTCACCTGACCAGGAAAGTGGTCATTTCGGTTACAAAGTGAACCTAGGTATGGAGGACATCGCCAAACAGGCACCACTGGCCACACGGGCGGTGCCGTCGCGTCCGGGGAACGGGTCAGGCGAACAGGGCGCGGATGTCGTCGGCGTCCAGCGCGGAGCTGAAGGCCCCCTCGCTGTCGATCACGCTGGAAAACAGCTCCGCCTTGCGCGCCTTGAGCGCCATGACCTTCTCCTCGATGGTGCCGGACGCGATCAGCCGGTACACCATCACGTTGCGGGTCTGTCCGATGCGGTGCGTGCGGTCCACCGCCTGCGCCTCGGTGGCCGGGTTCCACCACGGGTCGAGCAGGAAGCAGTAGTCGGCCTCGGTGAGGTTCAGCCCGAACCCGCCGGCCTTGAGGCTGATCAGGAACACCGGCGCGGATCCCTCCTTGAACGACGAGATCACCGCGGGACGGTTGAGCGTGCCGCCGTCGAGGTAGCAGGCCGGCACGCCGGCCGCCTCGAGGCGGCCGCGGACCAGCCGCAGGAACCTGGTGAACTGGCTGAAGACCAGTGCCCGGTGCCCGCCGCCGACGACGTCGCCGATCTGCTCGAGCAGCGAGTCGATCTTCGCGCACGGCACGTCGGTATGCGCGTCGTCCACCAGGCCGGCGTGCAGCGAGAGCTGCCGCAGCAGGGTCAGGGACCGCAGGATCGTGAACCGGTTTTGGTTGACGTCGCCGAGCAGGCCGAGCACCTTCTGCCGTTCGCGCTGCAGGTGCGTCTGATACAGCTTGCGGTGCCTGGGGTGCAGCTCGACCTCGAGGACCTGTTCCTGCTTTTCCGGCAGGTCGGCGGCGACCTGTTCCTTGGTGCGGCGCATGATGAGCGGCCGGATCCTGCGCCGCAACTGGGCGAGCAGGTCGGTGTTCCCGCCCTTCTCGATCGGGCGGGCGTAGTACTCCCTGAACCGTTCCGGGTTCGGGAACAGCCCCGGCGCGGTGATCGACAGCAGCGACCACAGCTCCATCAGGTTGTTCTCCATCGGCGTGCCGGTGATCGCCAGCTTGAACGGGGCGGACAGCTGCCGCGCGCACTGGTAAGCCTTGGACCGGTGGTTCTTGACGTACTGCGCCTCGTCGAGCACGAGCCCCGCCCAGGATCGCGACCCGTACGACTCGAAGTCGAGCCGCAGCAGCGTGTACGAGGTCACCACCGCGTCCGCCCCCGTGATCACCGACTCGAGCGACGCGCGGCGCCGGGCCAGGGTGTCCCCGATCGTCACGACCTTGAGGTCCGGGGTGAACCGGTGCGCCTCCGCCGCCCAGTTCGCCAGCACGCTCGTCGGCGCGACGATGAGGAAGGGCTTTTCCGCGGCGCGCCGAGCGTGGCTGAGCAGCGCCAGCGTCTGGAGCGTCTTGCCGAGCCCCATGTCGTCGGCCAGGATGCCGCCGAGCCCGTGCCGCCACAGGAACGTGAGCCACTGGAACCCGGCGAGCTGGTACGGGCGCAGCAGCGACCGCAGCGCCGCCGGCGGCGCCGCGTGGCTGAGGGCGGATAGCCCGGGGGGTCCGGGGGGCGCGGCGCCCCCCGGGAAAAGACTGAGCAGCCCCTGCACCTGGCGCTGCCACGCCGCGGCCTGGTGGCGGACCATGCCAAGGCCGGCGAGGTCTTCCCACAGGCCGGCCTGGAACCTGCTGATGCGCAGGCCTGCGTCCGGGGCGCCCGGCCGGTCCTGCAGCGCGCGGGCCTCCTCGATGAGCCGGGCGAGCGCGACCAGCTCCGGCTTGTCCAGCGAGAAGTACGCGCCGTCCGGCAGCAGCAGGTGGGACTGGCCGCCGGCCAGCGCGACGAACAGCTCCGCGAACGGGACTTCGCGGCCTTCCACGGTCACGGTGATGCCGAGGTCGAACCAGTCGGGCTCGCCGTCCAGCTCGCCCGTGGACAGCCCGATGCGCAGCGAGTCGCCGGCCTCCCGGTAGTCGGGCACCCGGCCGGAGACCTCGACGCGCACGTCGCCGCGCCCGGACAGCAGCGGCAGCACCTCGGTGCTGAACACCATCGCGTCGAGTCCGCGGAGCGCCTGGTGAGACGCCGCGGTACGGTCGGCAAGGTCGAGACCGGCCAGCAGCCGCTGCTCGGCGGCGGGATCGCGGAACTCGGCCGGAGCGGAGCCGAGCTCGGCGCGCAGCTCCGCCTCGCCGACCTGATAAGCCCACTCCCACCGGATGTCGAGGTCGTGTGCGCCCGAGTACGCGGCGCTGAGCGCCAGCCGCGGCCCGGAGACCTGAGGCGGGGTGAACGAGCCGTCCGACGAGATCACCGCGGCCATCCGGCGCAGCCTCGGGTAGTACCGGGAGAGGAACGCCGCCTGCCCGGCCGGGGGGACGACGAGCCGCTCGCCGGTGAGGGCGAGCTGCTGGAGCTGGCGGGGGACCGCGGCGGTGAGCCGGGCCAGCCGGAACCTGGCCTGCTCGGGCTCGCGGGCCTGCGCACGGTCGGTGAACACCACCCCGTGCCCTTCTGAGCCGATGAACAGCAGCGGGACCGCGTCTCGGCCGTTGGGTGCCTTGATCACCGGGGCGATGAGCAGCGTGGTGCCCTCTCCCGCGACCTCGCTCGTGACGTCGAGACAGAGTTCCGCCGTGGCCGGCGGCGGCACCGTGCCCTGCTTGCGCGGGTAGACAAGCGGCAGCCCGATCGCGTGCGCCTGCTCGAGCACCGGCCACAGCTGACGGGACTCGCAGGCCGACAGGTCGAGGTAGCGCTGGTCGCCGTAGGCGTAGCTGTAGTAGGCGTGCCTCGCGGTGGCGCTCGCCCGGTACAGGGCGTGCAGCTCGTGCAGCAGGCGGACGTGGGCGGCTGGGTACTCATCGCGCAGCAGCAGGTAATCGAGCCTGGACCAGGTGAGGTTCCCGGCGACCCAGCCGCCGCCGCGCCCGGGTGTCACCAGCCGGGCCTGTAGCTTGAGCCGCCCGGCGCCGTCGTCCGGTTCCCGCCGTGCGTAGTAGGCGGCGTACCGGGTGGCGGGCTCGGGCGTGCCGGGCACCAGGGAAAGCTCGACCGCCAGCGGGGCGCCCGCGGCCTCGGCCCCGCCGTCCGCGGCGGCGGGCGGCCGAGGCGTGCCGAGCAGCGAGTCGAGCGACTGCTCCCAGGGCAGCGCCGAACGGCGCGTGGTGGGCTCGGGCTCTGGCTGGAGCGTCTCGTCAGTCGCGGCGATGACGAGCGCGGCGACGTGCGCGCAGTTGATGCCGACGGCGCAGCTGCAGTGGCCGGCGCGGTACCGCAGCGGGAATCCGGCGGACGCGCGGAACGACGCCGATACGGTCCTCAGGTCGCCGCCGCCGTCCCGGACGGTCCCGGTGAGCAGCTGGTTCGAGGCCTCCCACGCCATCTGGACCACCGCGCCGCGGCGGACGGCGTCCGTGCCTTCGGCGCAGCCGCCGGGGCCGATCGCGTCCCGGAATGAAGCAAGGTCCACATCACGCATCACGACCCGCTGCATCCATCGAGCCTAGCCGCTGCGCGCCGCTGGCGAGTCCGCGACATGCGGTCCGGCCGGACAAGCGGGACACATACACTGCTGTCGTGCCGCACGGTCAGCGCGATGAACCGCAGCAGCGGAAAACCCGGCCAGGGGAGTTCGAGCTGGGCACCGACGGCCCGAGCGTGATCCTGGTCGGCGTCGACGATACGGTCACGTCCCTGCGCGCGGCGGCTTACGCGGCGGGCCTCGCGAGAAGGCAGCGCGCCAGGCTCGTCGCCGTCTACGTCGCCCCCGTCGCGTCGATCGCCGCGGCCGGCCCGGCCGGGGCGGCGCTGCTTGTCGCGGAGCACGAAGCGCACGACGAGCTCGCCAAGGAGCTGCGTGCCCGGGTCGAGGAGGCGGCCAGGGACCTCGGAATCTCCGCCACTTTCGTCTCGGCGCATGGCGATCCGTACCACGAGATCCAGCGCGTCGCGGAGGAGACCCGGGCCGACGCGATGGTCGTCGGCGCCTCCACGAAGGCCGGCCACCGGCTCATCGGGTCGCTCGCGGTGCGCCTGGTGCGCGCGGGGAAGTGGCCGGTTACCGTGGTGCCGTGAGCGGACCGGAGACGCGGCGGCGGCTCGTGCTGCTGCGGCACGCGAAGTCGGACTGGCCGGACGTCGCCGACCAGGAGCGACCGCTGGCCAAGCGCGGCCGGCGTGACGCCCCGGTGGCGGGCCGCTGGCTGGGCGAGTCGGGGTACGTGCCGGACACGGTGATCTGCTCGACCGCGCGCCGGGCGCGGGAAACCTGGGAACTCGCCGCCGCCGGCCTGGCGCAGGCGGTCCCCGGCGCGGCGCCCCCGGTCCGGTACGAGGAGCGGGTGTACGAGGCCACGGTGCTCGGGTTGCTGATGCTGATCCGCGAGTTCCCCGACGACCTCGGCACGGTGCTTCTCGTCGGGCACAACCCGGGCCTGGCCGAGCTCACCGTCGGCCTGGCGGCGCCGCCTCCTGAACCGCCGGCCAACTTCCCGACCGCGGCGGTCGCCGTGCTCGGCCTGCCCGGCGGCTGGGCCGCGGCCGGCCCGGGCGAAGCCCGCCTGCTGGCCTTCGCGGCGCCCGCCGACATGCGCGCCACCCTGCACTGACCGGCCGCTGGCCGGCCCGCCGCTACACGTTCACGACGGATCGCACCTCGGCGGCTATCTGCTTGTCCTCCCGGGCGGCGATCACGAAGGCGCGCACCGGCCCGCCGTCCGCGCCGATGTCCCAGTCGTCGGCGCCGCCGCGGGCGTCCTTGCCGAGGGTGTTGCGTGCCTCATCGACGCGGACGCCGAGGAACCCGAGCCCCGCCGCGGCGCGGGACCGGACCTCGGCGGAGTTCTCGCCGACGCCGCCGGTGAACACGAGGACGTCGAGCCCGTCCATGGCCGCCACCATCGCGGCGATCAACCCGCGCAGCCGGTGCAGGTAAACCTCGCGGCCGAGCACCGCCCGCTGATCGCCGGCCGCCGCCCGGGACAGCACCTCCCGCATGTCGCCGGTGCCGGCCAGGCCGGTCAGACCGGACCGGTACTCGAGGGTCTCCGCGAGCTCGGCCGGCGGGGTGTGGACGTGTTCCTCCAGCCACAGCACGAGTCCCGGGTCCACGGCCCCGGACCTGGTGGCCATCACCAGCCCATCGAGCGGGGTGAACCCCATCGTCGTGTCGACCGAGCGCCCGGACTGCACGGCCGCCAGCGACGCGCCGGCGCCGAGGTGGCACGTGACGACCCGCAGCCCGTCCGGCGCGCCGGGATCCGCGCCGGGCGCCCCGGCCAGTTCGGCGGCCCGCCGCGAGGCATAGGCGTGGGAGAGGCCGTGGAATCCGTACCGGCGCAGCGTCCAGCGGGTGCGCCACTCGGCGGGCAGTGCGAACGTGGCCGCTGCTTCGCCGATCGTGGCGTGGAACGCGGTGTCGAAGCAGGCCACCGCCGGCGTCGACGGCAGCACCGCGGAAACCGCGTCGAGCGCGGCCAGCGACTTGGGCTGGTGCAGCGGCGCCAGGTCGGTGAGCGACTCGAGCCGCCGCCGCACCTCGCCGGTGATGAGCACCGGCGCCGCGTACAGCGTCCCGCCGTGCACCACCCGGTGGCCCACCGCGTCGACCGGGCCGAACGACTCGATCGCCGCCTTGATGTCGCCACTGTCCGCGGCGCCGCGCGGCGCCGCCAGGTCCGCGCCGGCCTCGACCTCGTCGCGTTCGCCGAGCACGCGCAGCTTGAGGCTGCTCGATCCGGCGTTGACGACGAGGACGCGCGGGCCTAGCCGCGCCACTTCCAGTCCCTGATCTCCGGCGCGTCCTCGCCGAACTCCCTGGTGTACGCGCGGGCGGCGATCCGATTGTCCTCCATCAGCTGCCGCACGTGCCCGGCCGAGTTGGCCAGCCCGTCCACCCGGTCGATCACGTCCATCACCAGGTGGAACCGGTCCAGGTCGTTGAGCATCACCATGTCGAACGGCGTGGTGGTGGTGCCCTCCTCCTTGTACCCGCGGACGTGGAAGTTGGCGTGGCCGTGCCGCCGGTAGATGAGCCGGTGGATCAGCCACGGGTAGCCGTGGTAGGCGAAGATCACCGGCGCGGTCCTCGTGAACAGCGCGTCGAACTCGGCGTCCGACATGCCGTGCGGGTGCTCTGATTCCGGTTGCAGCCGCATCAGGTCGACCACGTTCACCACCCGCACCTTCAGCGCGGGGAGGTGCTCGCGAAGCAGCGACACGGCGGCGAGCGTCTCCAGCGTCGGGGTGTCCCCGCAGCACGCCATCACCACGTCCGGCGGGAGCGTCGGGTCGCTGTCGGATGACGCCCACTCCCAGATCCCGGCGCCGCGCGTGCAGTGGATGATCGCGTCGTTCATGGACAGCCACTGCGGCTGTGACTGCTTGCCCGCGACGATCACGTTCACGTAGTTCCGCGACCGCAGGCAGTGGTCCCCCACCGACAGCAGGCAGTTCGCGTCCGGCGGCAGGTAGACGCGGATGACCTCGGCCTTCTTGTTGACCACGTGGTCGATGAACCCCGGGTCCTGGTGCGAGAACCCGTTGTGGTCCTGCCGCCACACCAGCGAGGACAGCAGGTAGTTCAGCGACGCCACCGGCCGCCGCCACGGAATGCCCCGGGTGACCTTCAGCCACTTGGCGTGCTGGTTGAACATCGAGTCGATGATGTGGATAAACGCCTCGTAGCAGTTGAACATGCCGTGCCGCCCGGTCAGCAGGTAGCCCTCCAGCCAGCCCTGGCAAAGGTGCTCGCTCAGCACCTCCATCACCCGGCCGTCGGGGCGAAGATCGTTGTCGCCGGGGATGATCTCGCCGTCGAACGCCCGGCCGGTCACCTCGAACACCG
>Ga0187812_1000257_pt1 | contig 19377 bp, 22 predicted proteins | sample NC_S_2_FD_130582 | JGI IMG/M metagenome (GOLD analysis project Ga0187812, IMG submission 130582) | Wetland sediment microbial communities from Neuse River Estuary, North Carolina, USA - ASW-S_2 | ecosystem: Environmental > Aquatic > Freshwater > Wetlands > Sediment | place: USA: North Carolina...
CCGAGGTCGTGCTGTCCGACGTCCGGGTGCCCGGGTCCCTCGTGCTCGGCGGCCGGGCGCGGCTCGAGGAGCGGCTGGCCCGGGTCCGGGAGGGCGGGAGCGCGGGCGAGCAGGCCGCCATGAAGACGTTCGAGGCGTCCCGTCCTGGGGTGGCGGCGATGGCCGTGGGGATCGCGCGGGCGGCGGTGGAGTACGCCACCGAGTACTCGCGGACCAGGGTCCAGTTCGGTCGGCCGATCGGGCAGAACCAGGGCGTGGCGTTCCAGCTCGCGGACATGGCGGCCTCGGTGGACGCGGCGCGCCTGCTGGTCTGGCGGGCGGCCTGGATGGCGCGGCAGGGCAAGCCGTTCACGCGGGCCGAGGGGTCGATGTCCAAGCTGGTCGCGGGGGAGACCGCGGTCCGGGTCACCGAGCAGGCCATCCAGGTCCTGGGCGGCAACGGGTACACCAGGGACTACCCCGTCGAGCGGTGGCACAGGGACGCGAAGATCTTCACCATCTTCGAGGGCACCTCGGAGATCCAGCGGATGATCATCGGCCGCGCCGTCACCGGGCTCGACGTCCGGTAGCCCGGGGTGCTGCTGGCCCGGAGGCACCGCTAGACGGGGTGCGCTAGGCGCGGCCCGGCCGTAACAAGCAATTCATCCGCTTTCGCTCTAGGCCCTGCCGGGGCGTCGTCCCGCGTTAACCGCCGGGCGCGAGAGTCAGGCTCATGCCTGAGAATGACGAGAAGACCCGCACGGGCCTGTCCCGGCGGCAGATGCTAACCGCGGGCGGTGCGAGCATCCTCGCGACCGCCGCCACGGCTGCGACCGCCCTCCCGGCCAGCGCCGCCACCACCACCAGCGCGGATGCGTCCGCTGATGGCACGCCCGAGCAGATCCACCTGACCTGGGGGGACGACCCGGCCCGGTCCGTCGTCGTCTCCTGGGCCACGCCCGGCCAGGCGAGCGGGGCGCGCGTCCTCATCGGCCAGCACCAGATCCCGGCCGAGGAGCGCCCCTATACCGACGGCATGAACGGCGAGACCACCTACACGTACCACGCGCGGATCCGGCACCTGCAGCCGGGCACGACCTACTCCTATGCCGTCACCGCCGACAACGACGCCAACGCGGCCAGCCCGTTCAGCGCGACGTTCACCACCGCGCCGAAGGGCCGGGCCAAGTTCCGGTTCACCAGTTTCGGCGATCTCGCCACGCCCAACACCGCGTGGGTGCTGTCGTACGGCCAGTCCGCGTACGCGGTCGGCGCCGTCGAGTCGTTCCAGCCGCTGTTCCACCTGCTCAACGGCGACCTGTGCTACGCCGACCTGAACCCGATGGTCCAGCCCGAGGTCTGGCGGGACTTCGGCAATAACAACCAGTCCTCGGCGGCCCACCGGCCCTGGATGCCCGCCCCCGGCAACCACGAGATCGAGTTCAACAACGGGCCGCAGGGGTTCACCTCCTACCTGACCCGGTACACGCTGCCGTCCAACGGCCTGCCGCAGTTCGAGGGCCGCTGGTACTCCTTCCAGGTCGGGTCGGTGCTATTCGTGTCGCTGAGCGCCGACGACGTGGTCTACCAGGACGCGGGCGCGTTCGTGGCCGGCCCGGCCGCGCTGGTGCCCGCCGCCTCCACCGGCAACGAGCCGATCGAGCCGGGCACCTCGTTCTACATCAACGGCTACTCCAGCGGCGAGCAAACCCGCTGGCTGGAGGAGACCCTGAGGGACGGCCGCCAGGACCCGTCGGTCGACTGGATCATCGTGCAGATGCACCAGTGCCCCTGCTCGTCGTCCAAGATCGGGAACGGCTCGGACGCGGCCCTGCGCGCCGCCTGGGTGCCGCTGTTCGACCGGTACCAGGTCGACCTGGTGCTGTCGGGCCACGACCACGACTACGAGCGGTCCTTCCCGACGCGCGGCATCGACCACAATGTCGGGACCGTGACGGCGACCGGCGCCACGGTGGACACCTGGCGGCCGCACCCGGTAACGACGGTGGACAGCGGTACCTTCGACACCAGTCAGGGCACCGTCTACCTCATCCTCGGCTGCGGCGGCACCAGCGCCAACCTGGACATCTACGGGCTCGACACGGCCGACGGCGACACCCAGGCCCGGGTCTTCATCGCGCCCAACCGGCCCATCCCGTCGGCTACCCCGGGCACCTACCTGCGGGTCGGCGCCCAGGCGACCGAGGACGCGATCTGGTCCGCCCAGCGCGACACGTCCACGGGCTACGGCATCGCCGTATTCGACGTGGATCCGGGCGGCCGCGGGGATGGGCAGACGTCGATCACGGTCACCCAGTACCACGCGCTCGGCGCGGACCCGGTGAACCCGACCACCGGTGCCAAGGGCGCGCCCACCAGCGACTACACCGTCTTCGAGACCTTCACCCTGGTCCGCCCGCGCAATGACGCTCAGGGCCACCAGGACTCCCAGGGCGACTAGAACCAGTCCCAGCTGCGCGGCTACCAGAGAGCACCGGGTCGCCAGTCACAGACAAGCTCGCCCGAAACATCAACCGGTACCGATACCGGCAGGACGTAGATGAAGCCGTCCTTATCCGCGGTGCGCCGGATCCCGTCCGGCGTCAAGGCCGAGGACGGCCCCCGCCACAGCTGCCATCCCCGCGAGGCGTAAAGCCGGCCGCCCTCGAGGCTGGCGCCGAGCGCACCAAGCTGATAGGCCGCCCGCACGAGGCGTTCCAGCGCCGACATCAGCACCGCGCCGTGCCCTCGGCGGCGCCGGTCTTCGCGCACCGCGACGCCTTCTATATAACCGGTGCGCAGCGCCCGCCGGTCGTGCAGCAGGCGCCGCTGCACGACGCTGCCATGACCGACCAGTTCCCCCTCCTCGACGACCATCGCGTGCATGCCGCCGAGCACGTTCTCGAAGGTATCGTCCGAGATGCCGCCGAAGGAGGCGCCGAGCAGGCCGCGGATAGCAGACCTCGTGCCGGCGTCCAGGTCGGCGGTGTGGGCGGTTCGCAGCTCGATCATGCTCACCATCATCGAGGGCACTCGAAGGCCCAGCGCTTAACCCTGGCCGCGGGGCTCCCGGTTCCTGGCGGACTTGTCCACCGCCCTGAGGTCGCGGACATGCTCAATCGAAGCGTGGACGGCCGGCCAGTCGAGCACGCGGTAGCCGCCGTCGGTGCGCCGCCACACGCCGGCGGTGCACAGCTCGGCAGCGAGGATCGCGCCGGGGCTGGGCAGGTCCTCGCCGGTCAGGCCGGCCAGGTACTCGTCGGGGACAAGTCCGGGATGATCAAGGGCGGCCGAGCCGAGCGTGGCCCTGACGTGCAACTCGTAGGCCACGACCGACATCACGTGGTCCCGGCGGTCGAAGGCGTCGGCCGCCCGGATGATCTTCACCCGGCCGCGGTCCGGCCTATCCCGGTCTCCCGCGCTCTCGGCATCGCTGACGACCGCCAGGACGCGCAGCCGGGTTCCCCGCTGGTGGTGATCGGCTCGGGTGGTGTTCACGGGCGTCCTCCGGTCAGCCAGTTGGAGCACGGGCTCAGGTCCAGGTGTCGCGCACGGTGACTCGCCCTCGTCTCTCGGATTGACTTCAAATAGTAACTAACTAGCTACATATTGTAGTCAAGGCGACGGATCGGTCAAGTCAGCCCATGTCCTGCCTGGCCGGGGGAACGGTCGCCCCCCGCGGCTTGACCGCGTGCGTCGGGATGCGGAAGGACCGGCCGACCCGGATCGCCTCCAGGTCACCGGCGCGGACGAGGCGGTACACGGTCTGCTTCGACACCCGCAAGATCGTGGCCGCCTCGAAGATGGTCAGGAACCGTGCGCTGTTCGGGGGCGAGGCGTTGCCGTTCACAGTGCTCCTTGAAGGTCTAGACAGACGCGAAGGCGAAGCACGCGGGCCTTATTCGCACAGGTGCTGGGGTAGCACGGGAGCGGCCCGATGCCAGTTGCGCGACAAATAGTGCTGCAAGTTGCACGCGGAGACATCGGTCAGCTGACGTATATTGCTCGGCACCTCAGCGACCCAACCCGCCTGACCGACCGGGAACACAAGCAAACGCGCCCGCCACATACGTGACGGGCGCGTGGTGTTGCTGTCGGCGGTTAGGTGAAGCCGACGTCGAGGACGAAGTGACCGAGGTGCAGGTTGAGTGATCCGCCACCGGCCCAGTGCACGATAAACGCGAGCAGGATGATGACCAGGATGACGATGACCACCCAGATGAAGAAGAGGACGATGCCCGGGATGGCGTACCCGGCGACGGTTCTCGATCTAGCCACGGCCCCCAGCTACCCCCCGCCGCCACGATTATTCGGCGACAAAGCGCGGGCCGGCGCACGCCAGGGCGGGCCCAGGAGAAGGGCTTAACCGTGCCGGGTGCCGAAGTGGCGCGCCCGGCCTTACATTGACTGCGTGATGTCGTATCTCAGCCTCTCCCAGCGGCTCGAGGAGCAGCTGGCCAAGGCCTCGCCGGGCGACCCGGTCCCGTCCGAGAACGAGCTCGCCCGGCACCACAAGGTCCACCGCCTGACGGCGCGGGCGGCGCTGCAGGAGCTTGAGCGCAGGCACCTGGTCCGGCGGGTCCAGGGCCGCGGGACGTTCGTCGCCCGCCGGCTGGACTACCGGATCTCGACCGAGGGCCCGGCGTCCTTCACCGAGATCGTGCGCAGCGCAGGCGGCAATCCCTCCACGACTACCGACCAGGTGCTCGTCCGCCCGCCGACCAGGGCCGAGCGGCGGTCCCTCGCGCTGGCCCCGCGGGCGCACGTGGTGGAGTTGCGGCGGACGCGGTGGCTCGACTATGAGCCGGTCGGCGTCGGGATTAGCGTCCTGCCCGCCGCGCTAGTGCCGGGCCTGCCGGAGAAACTCGGCCCGGACGGTTCGCTGTACCGCGCGCTGGTGGAGGAGTACGACCTGCAGCCGAGGCGGGCGTGGTACCGGTGCGAGGTGTCGGCCGCACCGGAGGAAGTCGCCGTCCAGCTGAACCTGCGCGGCCGACCGGACCTGTACCACAACTGCGGCAGGCTGGAATCCGAACGCCTGCGCGTCCCGATCGAGCTCCAGGACGGCTGGCTGCGGACGGACGTGTTCAACGTCGTCATCGAGGTGGGCGACTTCAGGTAACGGCACGGCGACCAGGGATGCTTGACTCTCCCGAGGGCCAGCTTGTATAGATAACCTAGACAAGCTGCCGTACCTGCCACGCAAGCCCCAAGCGAGCGACGGAGCGAGATCACATGCCTCCCGACCAGAAGGCGGCACCCGCTGATCTAGCCCAGCCGGGCGCCGACGGCCGCGACCCGGAGGCCGCGCTGCCGCCCGAACGCCGAACCGAGCTGCTCGCCGTCGCCGACGAGTCCGAACTGGTGGCGCTGGCCGACCGGTGCCTGGAGGCCGCGCCGGGCACGCGGGTCATCGACCCGCCCACCGTCGGCACCATCCCGCTCTGCGTGCGCGAGCCGGTGGTCGGCGAGCGGTTCATCCTGGCCGACGTGCTGGCGACCCAGGCCGGAGTCGAGCATCGGGGCCAGCGCGGCTGGGCGATGCGCCTCGGCGATGACGCCGCCGCCACCCTGGCCGCCGCGATCTGCGACGCCGAGGCGGCCTCGGGCACCGGCCTGGCGCGGGAGGTCAACCTGCTGTGCCGCCGCACCGAGCGCCGTCAAGCTGACGAGGCCGCCCGGGAGTGGGCGGAACTGGCCCGCACCGAAGTGCACTTCCAGGAGCTCACCTGATGATCGCCGGGACGGCCTCCGATCGGCTCAGCCCGCTGACGTCCCAGGCGGTGTTCCGCGTCCTGCTCGAGAGCCTGGCCCGGCCGGGCCGCGTCTTCCAGTTGCCTGCGGTCGGAGCAGAGGTCGGCCCCGGCATCGTGCCCCTGGCCCTCGCCGTGATCGGATCGAAGGTGGCCATAGCGGGCGCGCCCGAGTGGCAAGCGCGGATCTGCCGCGCCACCGGCGCACAGCCGGCCGGCCTCGAAGCGGCGTCGCTGGTGGCGATCTACGGAAAGGCAGACGCTGCCGCCGTCGCGCGGCTAACGCGCGGCTCGGCCACGGCGCCCGAGGCCGGCGCGAAGGCCGGCCTGGCCTGCGGCGCCCTGTCCGCGGGCCACCACGGAGAGACGACTATCGAACTTCACGGCCCGGGCGTGCCCGGACGCACGCTGCTCGGCGTGGACGGCGTGAGCCGCGAGGTGTTCGACGCCCTGCGCGCCGCCAACGCGATGTTCCCGGCCGGGGTCGACGTGTGGCTGGTCGACGAGCGCGGCCGGGTGGCCGGGTTGCCGCGTTCGGTCCGGCTGGAGGTGATCTGAATGGGTTACTCCGCGGCCCGGGGCGGCCTGGACGCGATCCTGGCCGCCGAGGAGCTGATGCGCGCCAAGCGGGACGGCGGGTCAAGCCCCCCGCTCGGGGCCGATCAGGTAACCGAGCGCCTGAACCTCGCCGTCGACCGCGTCATGGGCGAGGCCGGGCTGTGGGCCCCCAGGCTGGCCGCGCTGGCCCTGCGCCAGGCCGAGGGCGACCTCATCGAGGCGGCGCACCTGCTGCGGGCCTACCGGTCGACCCGGATGCGGCTCGCCCAGCCGGTGCCGGTGCACGCCGACGAGCTCGAGATCCTGCGGCGGATCGTGCCGGCCTACCGGGTCCCGCCCGGCCCGCAACTGCTCGGCCGGACGCTGGACTACGCCGGCAGGCTGCTGGACGTCGGGACCACGCCGCCCGCGAAACCCGACCCGGAGCCGACCGCGCCCCAGCCTGCGGACCCCACGCGCGACGGACGGCACCCGGGCCGGCTGCTCGACCTCCTCCGCAGCCAGGGCCTGATCCGGGACCGGCGCCGGGACGACGACCCGGAGCCGCACGACATCACCACCGATCCCGTGCGGCCCGGCGCGCCGCGCTCCGCCCGCCTGTCGGTGATGGCCCGAGCCGAGACCGGGGCCCTGGTCAACCTCTGGTACCGCAACATCCTCGGCCCGGACGGCTACATCCACGAGGTCACGCTCGGCGAGGTGCGGCACGGCCGGCTCCCGGTCCGGGTCGTGCACCCGGTGACCGGCCAGCCCGTGTGCCTCGGGGAAGTCCGCGTCACCGAGGTCGAGGCGATCGAGGACCTCGACGGCGAGCGCGAGGAGCGCGCGTTCTTCGACGTCGGATACGGGCTGTGCCTGGGCCACAACGAGCGCAAGGCGATCGCGATGGCCAACCTGGACATCGCCGTGGAACGCGACGGCGGCCGCAGCCCGCTGGAGCAGAACGTGCTGATGACCACGGACGGCCTGGACGCATCCGGCTTCCTGGAGCACCTGAAGCTCCCGCACTATGTCACGTTCCGGTCGATGGTGGATCGCAAGGTGGCTATAAAAGCGGCAGCCGAACGGCGCGCACCGGAGTCACCGGCACCTGCGTCGTCCCCGGTGGAGCCGGCCACCCCAACGGGGGTCACCCGGTGACGGTGAGCGCGCTGGCCGCCTCCGCGGCATCGGGGGAGTTCGGGCACCTCGACGAGCAATCCAAGCGGGAGATCCGGTGCGCGCTGCTGACGGCGGTGGCCGTCCCCGGCTACCAGGTCCCGTTCGCCAGCCGGGAGATGCCGGTCGCCCGGGGCTGGGGCTCGGGCGGCCTCCAGGTGACCTTGGCCGTGATCGGCCCGCAGGACACGGTCAAGGTGATCGACCAGGGCGACGACGCGGGCGTGAACGCCGCGAACCTGCGCCGGCTGATCGTGGCGAGCACCGGCGCGGCGCAGACGACCGACGCGCGGGAGGCCAGCATCATCCAGACGCGGCACCGCATCCCCGAGGACCCGCTCGGCGCGGACCAGGTCCTGGTGCTGCAGGTCCCGGTCCCCGAGCCGCTGCGCGGCGTCGAGCGGGACATGCGCGAACTGGCGCGGATGCACGCGGAGGCCGACTACACCGCGATCTGGGTCAGCCTGTACGAGGACCTGGTGCGCAACGGCGTCATCACCCAGAGCACGGGCTACCCGGTGCTGGTCGGCGGCCGCTACGTCATGGCCACCACCCCGATCCCGCGCTGGGACGTGCCCAAGCTGCACCAGGCCGAGTTCCTCGCCCTGTTCGGGGCCGGGCGGGAGAAGCGCGTGTACGCGGTGCCGCCGCACACCGACGTCGAGCCGCTGGCCTTCGAGGACGTGGCCTTCCAGGTCGAGCGGACGGAGGGCGCCTCCTGCCTGCTCTGCGGCGCCGTCGACGCCTACCTGGTCGAGGTGCCCGCCCGCCACGGCTGGATCTGCAGCGACGCCGCCTGGTGCGAGCGGCACCAGCGCCGCTCCGGTGAGGACGGAGGGCAGAGCGGATGACTGAGCCGGCGCTGCGGGTCACCGGCCTGACCAGGCGCTTCGGCCGCGTGCTGGCCTGCCGGGACGTCGGATTCGAGGTGGCCCGCGGTGAGGCGCTCGGCATCATCGGCGAGTCCGGGTCCGGCAAGACCACGGTCCTGCGCTGCCTGGCCGGCGACGTCACGCCGGACGCCGGGACCGCGCTGCTGCGCCACGGCGCGGCGGAGTCCGACCTGTTCGCGCTCGGCGGCGCGGAACGCCGCGCGCTGCGGGTCAGCACCGTCTCCATCGTCTACCAGGACCCCGCCCGCGGCCTGAACCTGCGGATCTCGGCGGGCGGCAACATCGCGATGAGCCTGATCGCCGCGGGCGGCCGGAACTTCGGCCAGCTGCGCGCCAGGGCCGCCGACCTGCTGCGCCGGGTCGACGTGCCGCTGGACCGGATGGACGACCCGGTCGGCACGTTCTCCGGCGGGATGATGCAGCGGGTCCAGCTGGCCAAGGCGGTGGCGAACCACCCGGCCCTGCTCCTGCTGGACGAGCCGACCACCGGCCTGGACGCCTCCATCGCCGCCGGGGTGCTCGACCTGATCAGGGACCTGATCGAGGAGAGCGGGGTCACCGCGCTGGTGGTCAGCCACGACATGACCGTGATCTCGATGCTCGCCTTGCAGGCGGTGGTCCTGCGCGACGGGTTCACGGTGGAGGCCGGGCTGACCGACCAGCTCCTTGACGATCCTCAGCATCCCTACAGCCAGCGCCTGGTGGCCGCCGCGCGGGGCGGGCTGGGATGAGCGAGACCCTCCTGGAGGTGCGCGGGCTGCACAAGCAGTTCGTCATCCACGCGGTCGGCCGCGTGGTCCCGGCCCTGCGCGGGGTCGACCTGAGCGTCGGGCCGGGTGAGCACGTGGCGCTGGTCGGGCGGAGCGGCGCGGGGAAGTCGACCCTGCTCAAGTGCGTCTGGCGCAGCTGCCTGCCGTCCGCCGGGGAAATCAGGCTGCGGCGCCGCGACGCGAGCGTCACCGACCTGGCCAGCGCGGACGACCGGGCGATCATCGAGGTGCGCCGGGACGACCTGGCCTACGTCAGCCAGTTCCTGCGGCCCGACGGCCGGCGCACGGTCCTGGAGGCGGTCGGCCGCGCGGGCGTCCGGCACGGCCTGGCGCCGGCCGCCGCCACCGAGGCCGCGGCGGCCGCCCTGCGCCGGGTGGGCCTGGCCGAGGAACTGTGGGGCACGCAGCCCGTCGTCCTGTCGGGCGGCGAGCAGCAGCGGGTGAACCTGGCCGCGGGGACGCTGTGCGCGCCGCGGCTCCTGCTGCTGGACGAACCCGTGGCCGCCCTGGACTCCGGCTACCGTGAAACGGTGTTCCGCCTGATCCGCGAGCTGAGCCGGGCCGGGGTCTCGGTGCTGAGCGTCTTCCACGACACCGAGGCCGTCCGGGCGCTGGCCGACCGGGTGGTCGTCCTGCGGGACGGGCAGGTGGTGGCGCAGGGCGCGCCCGGCCAGGTCCTGGACCGGGTCGGCGCGGCGTGACCGGGGGACGCGGGACGCAGGTGCACCGGGCCGGGCCAGGGGACGCCGGGGCGATGGCGGTCATGCGCTATGACTTCCGCACCGAGCTGGGCGAGCCGGTCGAAACTCAGCAGGAGTTCGTCGAGCGGGCCACCGCCTGGCTGGCGCACCGGCTGGAGCTGGGCTCGTGGACCGGCTGGCTGGCCGTCGAGCAGGAGCAGCCGGTCGGGCTGGTCCTGGTGCACCTGGTGGAGAAGGTGCCGAACCCGGTCGTCGAGCCGGAAAGCCTGGGCTACGTCAGCAGCCTCTACGTCCGGCCCGAACGCCGTGATCGCGGGGTCGGCGACGCCCTGCTGCGCACCGCGGTTGACTTCTGCCGCCAGCACGGCGTCGACACCGTCGTCCTGTGGCCCTCGCCCCGTAGCGTCCCGCTGTACGAGCGCCACGGGTTCCAGCGTTCGGGCCACGTTATGGAACTCTCGGTGACCAGACTCGGTCCCTCACAGGGAGGAGGACGACAATGGTCGTGCAGCTGATCGGCAACGTCCGGGCCGTGACCGGCGGCCGCATCGTGGAGGCGGCGACCGTCGCCACCGAGGACGGCCGGATCGTGAGCATCGAGGAGAACCGGTCCTACGCCGGCGCCGGCGCCGTCGACGGCCGCGGGGCGTTCTGCCTGCCGGGCCTGGTCGACTCGCACTGCGATGCCCTCGAGCGCGAGGTCTCGCCGCGCCCGACGGTCACCTTCGACCCGGAGTTCGCGCTGCGCTCGCTCGAGGCCCGCTTCCTGGGCGCCGGGATCACCACCGCCTGCCACGGGGTGAACTTCTTCGGCGAGGGCGACCGGATGCGCTCGCCGGAAATGGCCACGCGGCTCGTCGACGTGGTCGCCGCCCGGCGGGCCGCGGGCGCGCGGATCGACCACCGGGTGCTGTTCCGGATTCCGCTGCGCACCGCCGACTCGGTCGACCGGGCCCTCGAGTGCCTGCCCGGCGGGCAGCCGCAGGGCGACGTACCGCTGGTGTCCTTCGAGGACCACACGCCCGGCCAGGGACAGTACCGCGACATCGGCCAGTACAAGGCGGCGATCTCGCTGGAGGGCGGGGCCGTAACCGGGGACCTGGACGCCGAGGTCGCCCGGCGGATGGCCGAGGCCGAGGCGCTGCTGCCGGTCCGTGAGGCCAACCTGGCGCGGATCCGCGGCCTGGCGGCCGCCGGGTCGGCCCGGGTACTGGCGCACGACTGCGTGGACGCCGGCGAGGTCGAGCAGGCGCGGCGCGGGGGCGCGGCGGTGGCCGAGTTCCCCGTCACCGTCGAGGCGGCGCGGGCCGCCCGCGAGCGCCAGATGCCGGTCGTGCTCGGCGCGCCGAACGTCCTGCTCGGCGGCTCGCACTCGGGCAACGCCTCGGCCGAGGAGCTCATCGCGCTCGGCTACTGCACCGGGCTGGCGTCGGACTACGCGCCCTCGACCCTGCTCGCCGCGGCGTTCGACCTGGCCCGCCGCGACGTCGTCGGGTTCACCACGGCGGTGGCCCTGATCACGTCCGGCCCGGCCGAGGCGGTCGGGCTGAGCGACCACGGCCGGCTGGAGCCCGGCTGCGTAGCCGACCTGGTCCTCGTCGAGCAGGACGGCCGCTGGCCGCGCGTCGTCTGCGTGCTTACCTCACCGTGCGGCCTGGCGGCCCGACCGGACGCGCCCCACCGCGAGCTGCTGCTCACAGCAGCGCCGCGATCTCCGGGTAGCCCAGGTGCCGCGCCGCGCCGCGCGCGGTAGCCCCGAAGACCGGCTCGGTCACGCTGAGGTCGGGCCCCTGGCGCGGGAGGAACTCGACGACCTCGCGCCTGCCGTGCGCGGCCTAGTCAGCCGTCGGCACACGACTGAGCAGTCGAGACGAGAGACCAAGAGGCGCGGATGAGGCGCTCGATGTCCTCGCCGAACGGCCGGTCGCCCTCGATCGGGGGGACGATTCCGGCCAGCCAGTCCAGCAGCGGCGCGCATCCCGGCGGAGGCTGGCGCCCGGATTGTCCGGCCAGCGCCGCAGCCTGGTAGCCGGCCAGCAGCTCGCACGCGGTGACCGCGCGGGCGTGGTGCAGGGCGGCCCGGAGCTTCTCCGCGGCCTCCCAGGCGAACGACTGCGCGTCCTCCTGGCCGCCGGACGTCTCGATCAGGCCGACCGCCGTCGACGTGGCCAGGCGCCGGGCGGCGTGGACTTCCCCGGCGGCGCGCTTGTGCACCGGCGACATCCCGGCCTCGGGGCCCGGGTGGCGGGCCAGCTGCGCGGGCAGCCCGGTGACCCTGGGGTCCAGCAGCCGGTGGAGGCGGGCCGCCGCCACCTCCGCCGCGTGGCAGAGCGCCGCGGTGAGCTGGTCGCAGTGCGCGGCCAGGTCGATCCCGTGGAACCCGGCGGTCCCGATGAACCGCCCGTCCAGGTAGGCGGGGGAGTCGGTGACCCCGGCCAGGGCGCGGTGCACGGCCGCCTCGAGCAGCGCGGCGGCCCGCAGCACCTGGGTGAGGACGGGGCCGGCCACCCGGAACGACAGCGTGGCCTGCAGTGAGCGCGGCTCCGGCTCGTCGCCGGCCAAAGCGCGCAGCCGTCCGAGCACCCCGGCCAGCAGCTCATCGCCGCGCCCGCACGCCGCATCGTAGGGATCGCGCGGAGCCCGCGCCACGGCGATCGACAGCGCCGCGGACGCTTCCATGAGCGAGGCCAGCGCGGCGGCCTCGCCGAGGCGCAGCGCGCACAAGGCGGTGGTCCCGGGCACGCCCTCGATGAGGGCGATGCCCTCCTTCGGGCCGAGGCCGAACTCGTCGAGCCCGCGGGCTCGCAGCGCCTGCGCCGCCGGCTGCAGGGCGCCGCCGGCGCCGAGGACCTGGCCGATCCCGGCCACCGGCCCGAACGCGTGCGCGAGCTGCATGATCTCGCCCGCGGCGCCGATGCCGGTGCGCGGCACGGCCGGCGCGACGCGGTGGTTGAGGAAATCCGCGAGCCGCTCGCAGAGCCCGCCCGACACGCCGGCGTCACCGGACAGGAACGTCAGCAGCCTGACCGCGAACACCGCCCGCACCTCGGGCTCGTCCAGCCACGGCGGGCCTCCCGTGGCGCGCGCCAGCAGGACGTTCCGCTGGTGGGAGCGCTGCTCGTCCTCGGTCAGGCGGACCGAGGCCAGCGCCCCCAGGCCCGTGTTGACGCCGTAGACCAGCCGCCCGTCGGAGAGCGCCTGCCGGGCCTGCTCGCAGCGGTCCTGCACCGCCCTGAGCAGGTCCGTCCCGATGGCGACGGTCGCGCCGGCGGCGACGGCCCTGATGAGCCCGAGCCGGACGTCCGGATCCGCGTCGCCGCCCTCGGTGATGATGAGCACGGCTACCGGTACCTGAGCATCGTGCCCGCGTCCTGCTGCTCCGCGCGGCGCAGGATGGCCAGGCCGACGGCGATGTCGAGGATGGCGAGCCCGCGATGCCACAGCAGGATCCGTTCCCGGCTAGATTCCCGGCCGGGCACCCGGCCGGTGACGATCTGGCCGAGCTCGGCGTAGAGCGAGGCCGCGGTCAGCCGCCCGGTGTCCACGTGCTGGCGCAGCGCGCCGAACCGGCCCGACTGCGCCTCCCGCCAGTCGTCCACCACCACCTTGTCGATCACGTCGAGCAGGCCGAGTTCGACGGCGCTGACCGTCCCGTACGGGACGACGAAGGCGCCGGGCTTGACCCAGGCGGCGCGCAGCAGCGGCTCGGGGACCGTCAGCCGTGACGCCTCCACCAGGATGTCGGCCCCGTCGAAGGTCTCCTCGGCGGTGGTCGTGACCCGGATGCGCGTCGCGGTGACCTCGGCTAGCTGTCGCGCGAAGGCCACCCGCGACTCGGGCCTGCGGCTGGTGACCCGGATCTCATCCAGGCTGAACAGCTCGTCAAGCAGGACAACATTCCAGAACGCCGTGCCGCGGGCCCCGACGTGCCCGAGCACCCGGGCATCCCGCCGGGCCAGGTAGCGGGCCCCCACCGCGGTCATGGCCCCCGTCCGGCAGGCGGTGATCAGGGTGGCGTCCATGATCGCGAGCGGGACGCCCGTGCCCGGGTCGTACAGCGTCAGCAGCCCGAGTTCGCTGGGCAGCCCGGCCGCGTAGTTCGCCACGAAGTCGCCGACGACCTTGACCCCGCTGACGCCCCCTGCGCCCCCCAGGCCGGGGGCGCTCAGGTGGCCGCGGAGCACGTTGAAGTGACCAGCCCCGCCGTTGTCGGGGACGAGGTGCACCCGCGGCTCGACGATCGCCTGCCCGTCGCCGTGCGCCCGCACGGCGTCTTCCACCGCCGCCAGGATCTCCGCGTGCGTGACACCGAGCGCGTCGATGTCGGGCCCGGACAGGAACCGGAGCCACAAGCCTCCGCCCGTGTTCACGCTCACGATTATCCGCGAGCAGCCTCGGCCGTGGCGGCCTGTTCAGGGCCGCGGTCAGACCCGCAGCCTCATCCGGCTCCGCCCGTGCCTGCGCGAGGTCTCGGGCGGCCCGGCCGGGGACCCCAGTCCGAGGGTGACGGCGGCGCCGCCGGAGGAGGACCGCCCGACGATCAGCGACCCGCCGGAGGCCTCGGCGATCCGCCGGGCGATGTCCAGGCCGAGACCGGTCGAGCCGCCCGGGGACAGGCCCCGTTGCGTGGGGTCGAAGTCACCGAAGCCCGGCCCGTCGTCCGCCACGACCAGCCACGCGCCGCCTCCGGCGCGCCGGCTGAGCCGGACCGCGAAGGCGGCGCCCTCCGGGGTGTGCGCGAAGACGTTCTCCAGGAGGATGTCCGCGCACGCCGCCAGGTCGTCCCTGGCCACCCTGACCGGCACCGGCAGCGGAGGCAGTTCCACCGTCATCCAGCGTTCCTGGTCCTCGGCGAGCGGCCACCAGAACGCCGAACGCTCGGCGATGACCTCGACCGCGTCGCAGGCCGCCTGCCCGGTGTCGCCGCCCGGCGTCCTGGCCTCGCGGATGATCCCGTTGACCGTCCGTTCCACCGCGCTGACGTCGGCCAGCAGCCGTTCCATCTCCGCCGGGTCGCGCAGCGATTCCGCGTCGATCCGCAACGCCGTCAGCGGGGTCCGCAAGCGGTGCGACAGGTCGGCCACCGTTTCCCGCTCGTGCGCGAGCAACTCGCCGATGCGGACCGCCAGCCGGTTCAGCCCCGCACCCGCGCGGCGTACCTCCGGCGGGCCGGTCACCGTCGCCCGGGCGGACAGGTCACCGGCGGTCAGGCGGTCGGAGGCCTGCGCCAGCGCCTTGATCGGGCGGATCATCGACCGGGCCAGCTGATCGGCCACGGCGACGCTGAGCACGAGCAGCAGCAGGCCGACGCAGCCGAGCAGCAGCCACGCCCGGGCCACCCCGTGGTGCAGCACCGCGTTCGGCACGAAGGTGCGGATGACGGCGGGGCCGGCGGGCAGGCCGTCCACCACCACCAGGACCTCCTCGCCGCCCCGCGCCTGCGCGGTGAAGCTGCGGCCCTTCTCGGCGAGCTGGACCGCGGTTGACCGGGGCGCCGGCACGCCGAGCACCTGTCCCGCAGGCATGTACACCGTGATCGGCGTGTCGGTCACCGCGTTCACCTGGTCGACGGTCAGCTTCAGCGTGGTGATCGGCAGCGTCGTGACCGACGGTGACAGCGACTGCGCCTGGACGGTCGCGGTGCTCACCGCCCGGTCGGCCGCGAGCGTGCGCAGCACCAGCGCGAGCGGGATCAGGAAGGAGATCAGCACCAGTGAGCTGGTCGCCACCACGAGCAGGATGACGCGCAGCCTCATGGGGGCGGGCTGAGCTTAATCCCGACCCCGCGGACCGTGTGCAGGTAGCGGGGTTGCTGCGCGGTCTCGCCGAGCTTCCTGCGCAGCCACGACACGTGGACGTCGACCGTCTTGTCGGCGCCGCCGTACGGCATCCGCCAGACATGGGTGAGCAGGTCCCGCTTGGTGACCACCTGACCGGCGTGGAGCGCCAGGTAGAGCAGCAGGTCGAATTCGCGCCTGCTCAGGTCGAGCGGTACGGAGTTGAGGGTCGCCACGTACCCCTCAGGATCCAGGCGCAGGCTGCCGATTTCGAGCGGGCCCGCGCCGCCCGGTTCCGGGTGGCCCGTCCTGCGGAGCACCGCGCGGATCCTGGCGTCGATCTGGCCGGCCCCGAAGGGCTTGACGACGTAGTCGTCCGCCCCCGCGTCAAGCACCCGGATGATCTCGGCCTCGTCGTCCCGGGCGGTGACCACCACGACCGGGACGGAACTGACCGCCCGCATCATCCGCAGCGCCTCGTACCCGCCGAGGTCGGGCAGCCCCAGGTCGAGCAGGATGAGGTCCGGCGGCGTGTCGAGGACGTGCTGCAGGGCCATCATGGCACTGGGCATGCTCGTGACCGCGTGCCCGCGCTCGGTGAGCGCCCGGATCAGGGCGCCGCGGATGGCCGCGTCGTCCTCCACCAGCAGCAACTGTGCCACGAGACAGAACGTAGCGGCTTTTACCCCCAGGTAGACCCCATATCGGTCAGCCCGGTGACCTCTGACCGAGGTCCTTAGATCAGGCTTTACTTGCCCTTAACCACCGATGGGCCACCCTCGGGCGCGTGCACATGCGCATCGCCGTGGGCGTAGGCGCCTGGCTCCTCGGCGTGGGTGCGGCCACCGGGGGTAGCCTGCTGGCCGTCTCCCTGCTGGGCCAGGGCATCGCCGCCAGTAACAGCCAGCAGCTGACGCCGGCCGCCGTGGCGCGGGCGCTCGCCAGCGAGGCCAGCGAGGCCAGCCTCCCGGCCCAGGGAAGCGGGAGCCCGCGCATCGCCACCCCGTCGCCGGCGCGGTCGGCCAGGACTCACCCCCAACTGACCGCGACCTCGCCGCCGCAGAGGAATGCCACGCCGTCGGGCCGGCCGGCCTCCGCCTCGCCGACCGCCTCGCACCGCCCGCACCCCTCCCGCAGCGCGAGCCCCACGCCTACCCCGAGCCCGGCCCCGACCCAGACCACGCAAGCCCCCACCGTGCTCACCTCGCAGGGCGGCAGCGTGGTGGCCGAGTGCGTGCCGGGAGGTGCCTACCTGCTGTCCTGGAGCCCCACGCAGGGTTATGAGGGCGGTCAGGTGGTCCGGGGCCCCGCGCCCACGACGCAGGTGACGTTCGATTCCACCGCGAACTCCGTGCTGATGGTGGTGTCCTGCTCGACCGGCGTGCCCGTGGCCACCACGACCGTCACCTCGGGTGACGACGGCGGCGGCCACGACGAGTGAGTCACGACGAGTGAGTCACGACGAGTGAGTCACGACGAGTGAGCGGAGGCGGGTGACGCGGGCCGGGCGATCACCTATCGGTGCTTGCCCGTGTTCTGCTCAAGGAGCAGGGCCAGGGTGGGGCAGGCCCGCACCGCCCTCCTGGCGTGGTCAACCAGCGGGCGGGGCACCGCCCGGGCCGTCAGGATCGGGTACCCCCACCGGTCCAGCTCGATGACCTCGGGCAGCAGCTCGGCGCACATGCCGTGGCCCACGCAGGCGATCGGGTTCACGCGCAGGGTAAGGCTCACCGGAAGTCCCAGTCCCTTTCCTCATCACCGGGCAGCGGCAGCAACGGAGGCCGGCCCACGCCGGGGCACGGTCCCTGCCGCTCGTGCCGCTGGGCGTCCGCCGGGAACGCGCTGAGGACGCTGCGCACCAGCTGCGTGGCCCCGTCCGGATGCCGGCACGCACCCCGGCCCTCGACGAGCCGGATGAGCGCCCCGATCTCGGCGAGTCCGTGGGTCCGGTCCCGCCCTCGACCCAAGGAGCCGGAGAAGGCCAGCTGGGCCAGGGCGTCGGCGAGGGCCGGCAGGCCGAACACGCACGGGCCGCACTGCCCGGCGGTCTCCTCGGCTAGGTACCTGACCACGCGCGCCGTCTCCGCGATCGGGCAGCAGGACGCGGGCAGCGCGATCACGATGCCCGCGCCCAGGGCGCCGCCCGCCGCCTTCAGGCCCGCATGCGTCATCGGCACCGGCCAGGCCGCCGAGACCGGCAGCCAGGCGCCGAAGTACCCGCCGATCAGCAGCCCCTGCAAGGGCTCGGACGGCCCATCGGCCAGCATCACCACCTGCCCCGCGGACGTGCCCAGCTCGATCTCGTAGACGCCGGGGTTCCGGACCGCGCCGCTCACCGTCACGAGCGTGGTGCCCGGGGCCGAGGGCAACCCGGCGCGCCGGAACCAGCGGTCGCCGAACCGCGCGATCAGCGCCAGGTGCGCGAGGGTCTCGACGTTGTGCACCAGGGTGGGGTTACCGTGCACGCCGCGCTCGTGCGGGCGCGGCGGGGAGAAGGTCGGCACCGCGGGCCCGCCGTTCAGGAACTGCACGATCGAGGACTGCTCGCTGGAGACGTACCGGTGCGGGAGGCCGACGACCTCGATCCGGACGGGGTCCAGGTCGGCCGCCCGCCGCTCGAGGACCGCGCGGTCCAGGGTGTTGAGCAGGCTGTCCTGCGTGCCGTGCACGCACAGATAAGCCTCGCTCGCGCCGACCGCCTCCGCGGCGAGCGCGATCCCGTCCAGGACCAGGTGGGGGAGCCGGGTCAGGAGCAGCCGGTCCTTGCGGCTGGCCGGCTCGCCCTCGGCGCCGTTGGCGACCACCACCTTGTTCCCCGGCCCGGCCGCGACCGAGCGCATCTTGCGCCCGGTCGGATAGCCCGCGCCTCCCCGGCCGGTCAGGCCCGAGGCCTCCGCGAGGTCGATGAGCCGGCCGGGCCGGCCACGGGCCAGGCCGCGCACCGGCAGCGGCCCGTACCGCAGTTCGTGTCCCTCAAGCCCCGGGGGCAGCCCGGCGATGCCCGCCAGCAGGCGCGGCACCCGAGGTCCCGGCGGCCGGAACCTGGCAGGCCGAACGGCGGGTGACCGCGGCCCCGTCGGGGTGCGCGGCGCCAGGGCCATCGTGGTCACTGGGTGCTCACCTTGGCGGCCACGACGACCCGCCACGTGGCCACGGCCACGACAGCCAGGGCGCAGGCCAGGGTCAGGACGAAGACCCAGGTCGCGTTCCTGTCGGTGCCGATGCCCAGGCCGTGCACCACGGCGACCGGCCAGCAGGCGTAGGCCAGCCAGTGCACCAGGCGCCAGGGCCGGTGCCCGATCCGCTTCCTGAGCAGGCTGGTCACCACCAGGGCGAGGAGCAGGTCGCACGCGACCGCGCCGAGGCTCAGCCAGACCGTCTTGTACGAGGAGGTGAACGGGATGAACGCGGCGGTCAGCGAGATGGAGGTGTACGTGTCGATCACCGTGGTCCCCACGTGCAGGGCCAGGAAGACCAGCACCAGGAGCGAGATGTTGCGGTGCAGCCCCTGCGAGAGGAACCTGGGCCACCTCTGGCTGGCAAACCGGCCCGCGGTGAGGACTCCGAGCAGCACGCTGGCCGTCAGCAGCAGGAGCGTAACCAGGCCGGTCGCCCGGGTGGCGTACCACAGGCCGGGTCCGCTCGTGCTGAAGCCAATGCTGAGGCTCACGCCGGGCACCCGTTCTGCGCGCCGGCATCGTCGTCGGCGGGCCAGCCGCCCGTGGTGATGATCGAGCCGTCGTGCCGTACCAGGCGGGCGGGCAGGCGCAGCCCGTCTAGCCAGCCGG
>Ga0187812_1000258_pt1 | contig 19251 bp, 16 predicted proteins | sample NC_S_2_FD_130582 | JGI IMG/M metagenome (GOLD analysis project Ga0187812, IMG submission 130582) | Wetland sediment microbial communities from Neuse River Estuary, North Carolina, USA - ASW-S_2 | ecosystem: Environmental > Aquatic > Freshwater > Wetlands > Sediment | place: USA: North Carolina...
CCGGCGTACTTCATGCTCGTTTCCTCTCAGGCCTCATTCCGGCAGAGCGCCCATCCGGACCCAGGCTCGATGTAAAGGGGCCGCAATGCCGGATGTTTAGAGCGGTTCTCCAATTACTATGAGGCACTTCAAACTGTTTCGCAGGTGGCTTCTTCTTAAGGAAAAAGCCACGTAGCAGTATCGCTCCGCTCTACGCCAATTGGAGAACCGCTCAATCACCGAGAGCTGCTCACAAGGCTTTCGTAGATTCTAAAGCACCCATACCAAAGCGCCCGGTTGTTGGAGCTGCAGGTCAGGGCATATGTGGTCGACTGTTTCGCTCATATCATATATTGACCGGTTCGCACATATTTCGCGGCGCCCGGGCCCGCCCTTACGGTTTCTTTGCGGAGGGCGATCGAGAATGCCTTATGCGCACCCGGCTTGATCGCGCCCATCGGGCCTTACCCGTGATTCTAGGCATCATCACACTTGCAGACGTCGGAGTTCTGCTGGTGTGGGACGCATTTCCGCGGCTGTTTCCCGCCGGGAGTCACGACTTTCTCGCCGCTTTTTCATTGACCACGATTGCTTTTGCCTACCTGATCTACCAGATTGTGCATCGGCCGGCGCGCATGGAATTCGTGAAGGCAATGATGCTGGCGGCTGCGTTTCTCTTCTGGGGAGCCAATCAGCTTTGGCCGGATTCGCGCCAGGCAACCCTCTACAACGACACCGCCATCGCGCTCTTTGTCCTCGATGTCTTTCTGGTTATGGTGGGCTGGCCGCCAAGCTCGGCGGACAGTTCCTTCGCCGAGACCGGCGCGGAATCAAGCGCAGAAGAGCGGTTCTGAACGAGCCCGGCACCGGCCGGGTGCCCAACAGCAACGCGGCTTTTCCTCATGGGGGCGAATCGGGAAAAATGCCTGCGGCGATGACTTGCCCGATGTGCGCATCCCATCGGGCGGGACACAGGGTGCCAACCGTTGCTCCGGCGTGGTATTTTCTATGTCAGAAAAATCGCAGCCTCCGACGGGTCTTTTTGCGGAGGCTGGATGGTCTATTCCCCGAATCATTTGTTATCACAATTGACTTGTCGGTGAACGCGCGAGAACCCTGATTTTGCACCACATTTTTCGCAATTTTCTGCGCTAACCTCTTGCACGCCAGCGACGGGCTGCTATATTGAAATTTCAGGCTTCCTCGCCCCACAACTGTTTTTTACCCAAGACCGATTTTTGTACATAACCTATGTGACCGCCGGCACAGCGGCTGCATATCGACGCGAAAATCAAGCAGGGAAAACATGCCGCAAATTTTTGACCGCAGCTCCAACGCACTGGCCCGCATGAGCCTGGTGCTGACGGGGTTGATCGTGATTGCCCTGGGAGTCACGCTGGACCAGTTGCAACGCTCGCCCTGGGTCACCCGGCAGGGTCAGCGCGCCGACCAGCCGGTTCCGTTCAGCCATAAGCACCACGTGCAGGGCCTTGGCCTGCAGTGCCAGTACTGCCACACCACGGTCGAGAAGTCGAGCTACGCCGGCATCCCGCCGACGCGCACCTGCATGAACTGCCATGCGCAGATCTGGACCAACGCGGCGCTGCTGGAGCCGGTGCGCAATAGCTGGTACACCGGCCAGTCGATTCCCTGGATCCGGGTGCACGACCTGCCCGACTTTGTCTACTTCAATCACGAGATTCACGTGAACAAGGGCATCGGCTGCGAAACCTGCCACGGCCGCGTGGACGAGATGCCGCTGATGTACGCGCAGAACACGCTGCAGATGGAGTGGTGTCTGGATTGCCATCGCAACCCGGCGAAGAACCTGCGGCCCACCAGCGAGATTTACAACATGGCGTGGAAGTCTCCGGCCCCCGATCATCCGGTATGGTGCGCGGCCCGGCCCGACCAGGATGGCGTGCCCACCGCGCAGGACGTGAGCTGCACGACCAAGGATCCAGATACTGGCGGAGCGGCCGCGCAGATGGCGCTGCTGCAGGCCCCGATGAGCGGCGCGAAAACCCCTTCCGGCGACGTGGCTCCCGCAGTCGTGCCGGTTGCGCTCCACTATCGGGAGTTCACCAGCCAGAACGACCTGGGGCATTTTCTCCTCGATCACTACAAGATTCGCAATTCGCGTGACCTCATGAGCTGCGAGGTGTGCCACCGATGAGCGCAGATGAAACCAGCCCGATGAGCACGGTGGAGAACGCGATGGATAATGCCGTGAATGAAAAGACCGAGAACGCTCAGCCGATGACGCTCGATGCTGTGCGCAAAGAGCTGAAGAGCGCGAAGGGCAAAAAGCTCTGGCGCTCCATCGACGAGCTGGCCAACACGCCCGAGTTTCAGGCCGCGGTGGAAAAGGAGTTTCCTTCCGCGGCGCAGGAGTGGGTCGACCCGGTTTCGCGGCGTGGCTTCCTTAAGTTGATGGGCGCGTCGATGGCGCTGGCCGGCATGGCCGGCTGCACCAAGCAGCCCGAAGAGCCGATCTATCCGTACGTCAAGGCGCCCGAAGACCTGGTTCTAGGCAAGTCGATGTACTTTGCCACGGCGCATCCCATGCCGGTGGGCGCAACGCCGCTGCTGGTCAAGTCGAGCGAGTTCCGGCCCATCAAGGTCGACGGCAATCCCGAGCATAGCTACAACGCCGGCAAGTCGGATGTGTTCGCGCAGGGCAGCCTGCTCGACATGTACGATCCGGACCGCTCGCAGAAGGTGCTCTATCGCGGCGAGAGCCGCGAGTGGGCGGAGTTTGCCGAGGCCTTTCAGCAGAAGGTGGCATCGACCAAAGACGGAACCGGCATCTACTTCCTGAGCGCGACCGTTACCTCGCCCACGCTGGCGCGGCAATGGAAAGAGCTGCAGGCCGCGTATCCCAAGGCGAAGCTGGCGCAGTACGATCCGGCCATCGCCGGCACCGCGGCGGAGAAGGGAATTAACGTTCAGTACGACCTGAGCGCCGCGACGGTGCTGGTCTCGCTGGACGCCGATTTCCTCTCCGGTTCCGCCTATCCCGGCTTTCACAAGCTGGTGCACGATTACGCTTTTGCCCGCAAGACGCCTGAGAACGGCATGAACCGGCTGTATGCCGTGGAGAGCTCGACGACCACGACCGGCATGAAGGCCGAGCATCGCCTGGGCCTGCGCGCCAGCGAGGTTCCGGCGTTTGCCGCGGAGCTGGCCAGGGCGGTCGGCGTCACCGGCGTAAATCCTCCGGCTTATGCGTGGACCGATGAGCAGAAGAAATTTCTCGCCGCGCTGGCGAAAGACCTAAAGGCGAATGCGGGCAAGAGCGCCGTGCTGCCCGGGTTGTATCAGCATCCGGCGGTCGCGGAGCTGGCGCTGGCTATCAACGATGCGCTCGGCAACGTCGGCAAGACGGTCCATTTTTCAGTGGAGACGTTGAACCCGCTGCCCTCCGATCAGATCGCCGATATCAAGTCCCTTGTTGCCGATCTGAACGCCGGCAAAGTTGACTGGCTGGTCCTACTCAATTCGAACCCGATTTACACCGCGCCTGCCGACCTGAAGTTTGCCGATGCGTTTAACAAGGCCAACATCGTTGTGCATCTCGGCTCGCACGTCGATGAGACCGGGCAGATTGCGCACTGGCACATTCCCGCGGCGCACTATCTGGAATCGTGGAGCGATGCGCGCGCGTACGACGGTACGGTTTCGATCGTGCAGCCGATGATCGACCCGCTCTACGGGGGGAAGCAGGCGCACGACGTGCTACAGACGCTGCTGAAGTTCCCCATGATGAGCGCCTACGACGCAGTGCGCGAGACGTGGAAGCCGGTGATGAAGGGCGACTTCGAGCAGAGCTGGCGCAAGGCGCTGCACGACGGCTGGATCGCGGATACGGCGTTCGCGAAGGATGTCATCAAGGGCAAGCTTTACCAGATTCCATCGGAGATTCCCGCGCCTGCGCCGCTCAACGCGGTCGAAATCATCTACCGCCCCGATCCCAACGTCTACGACGGCCGCTGGAACAACGTGGGCTGGCTGCAGGAGCTGCCCAAGCCGGTGACCAACCTGAGTTGGGACAACGCCGCGATCATGAGCGGCGCGATGCTCACCCGGCTCGGCCTCGAAGAAGACGATATCGTCGAGCTGAGCGTGGGCGATGGCCGCGTCAAGGCTCCGGTCATCGTGGCTCCGGGCCATCCCGACAATTCGGTCACGGTGTATCTCGGCTATGGACGCGAGTTTGCGGGCCGGGTGGGATCGGGGCAGGGCTTCAATGCTTACCTGATCCGCAACACCTGGGCTCCGTTCTACGCGACCGGCGGCATCCGCAAGGTGGAGGGCAAGTGGGGCATCGCCATCACGAAGAGCCACTACCAGGATCATCGGTTGGGGATCTTTGGCGGGCCGGGCGATGCGGCCAACCACTCGCTCGAGGGCGATGAGGCGCTGGGCGTGCGCGGCATCGTTCGCTATGCCACGCTCGACGAATACAAAGCCAACCCCAACTTCGCGCACGAGGGCTTCAGCCGCGATACGCCGAGCCTCGGGACCTCGCTCTTCCCCAACTGGACGTACACGGAAAACGCCTGGGGCATGTCGATCGACATGAACAGCTGCGTGGGCTGCAATGCCTGCATCGTGAGCTGTTATGCCGAAAACAACATCCCGGTGGTCGGCAAGCAGCAGGTGCGCATCGGCCGCAACATGCAGTGGATCCGCATCGACACGTACTTTGAAGGCGACCTGGCCGCTCCCCGCGCGCACTTCCAGCCCATGCTCTGCCAGCAGTGCGAGAACGCGCCGTGCGAGCAGGTTTGCCCGGTGGGAGCGACGGTGCACTCGGCGGAAGGCCTGAACATGATGGTCTACAACCGCTGCGTGGGCACCCGCTACTGCTCCAACAACTGCCCGTATAAGGTGCGGCGCTTCAACTTCCTGCTCTACTCCGATTACGAGACGGAGAGCCTGAAGCTGATGCGCAACCCGGATGTTTCGGTGCGTTCGCGCGGGGTGATGGAGAAGTGCAGCTACTGCGTGCAACGCATTCAGGAAGTCAAGATCGAGGCCGACAAGGAAAATCGGCCGATTCGCGACGGCGAGATCCAGACCGCGTGCCAGCAGGCCTGCCCGGCCTCGGCCATCACCTTCGGCAACCTGAACGACAAGACCAGCCGGGTGGCAAAACTGCGCGCCATGGAGCGCACCTACCAGGTGCTCGCCGACCAGAACACGCGTCCGCGCACGACGTACGTAGCCGAAGTGTTCAATCCGAATTCCGAACTCGAAGAGACGCCGGTGGAGTTTGCGCCGGCGAAAGGGTAGGACTAGGGAATAGGGAATAACTGGGTCGGGGGCAGCGAGTTACCTGACCCGGGACTCTGAGAACCGGGAAATAAGAACTGCGAACTGCGAATTAACAACCGAGAACTGAGAACCGAAACGATGGCGACCAGCAAAGTCAATCTTCAGGACCGCGTCGATCCCGCAACCGGGGAATACCGGGTGATTGCGCCGGGCGAGAGCTTCCGGTCGGTCACCGACAAGATCACGCGCATCGTGCTCACGCCGCACACGCCGCTGGGCTGGTTTGCGTATTTTGCCGTGGCCGGCGCGGGGGCGACCATGCTGCTGGTGGCGCTGTGCTGGCTCTTCCTCAAGGGCGTGGGCATCTGGGCCATCAGCCAGCCGGTAGCGTGGGGCTTCGCGATCATCAACTTTGTCTGGTGGATCGGCATCGGCCACGCCGGCACGCTGATCTCGGCGATTCTGCTGCTCTTCAAGCAGGGCTGGCGCAACTCCATCAGCCGCTTCGCCGAGGCCATGACGATTTTCGCCGTGGCCTGCGCGGCGCTGTTCCCGGTGATTCACGTTGGCCGCCCGTGGCTGGGTTACTGGCTCTTCCCGCTGCCGCTCACGATGACGGTGTGGCCGCAGTTCCGCTCCCCGCTCATGTGGGACGTCTTCGCGGTCTCGACCTACGCAACCATTTCGATCGTGTTCTGGTACGTGGGCATGATCCCCGACTTCGGAACTTTCCGCGACCGCTCCCAGTCGAAGATCGCGCAGTATTTTTACGGCATGCTGTCGGTGGGCTGGCGCGGATCGGCGCGCCACTGGATGCGCTACGAGACGGCCTCGCTGCTGCTGGCTGGCCTGGCCACGCCGCTGGTGCTCTCGGTGCACACCGTGATCAGCTTCGACTTCGCGGTGGCGGTGCTGCCGGGCTGGCACACCACCATCTTCCCGCCCTACTTCGTCGCCGGCGCCATCTACTCCGGCTTCGCCATGGTGCTCACGCTGGCCATCCCGCTGCGCAAGTACTACCACCTGGATGCGCTGGTCACCGAGCGGCATATCGACAACATGGGCAAGATCATGCTGGTCACCGGCTTCATTGTCTGCTACGGCTACGGCATGGAAGCCTTCATGGCCTGGTACTCGGCCGACCACTGGGAAGCGTTCACCTTCTGGAATCGCGCCTTCGGGCCCATGGGATGGTCGTACTGGGTCCTCATCACCTGCAACCTGGCCATTCCGCTGACCACGCTTTGGGTGCGCAAGTGGCGCACCAACATGGTGTTCATGTTCATCATGTCGATCATCGTGAACACCGGCATGTGGTTTGAGCGTTTCGTCATCGTCGTCACCAGCCTCACCCGCGACTTCCTGCCCTCGTCGTGGGGCACGTACCGCGCCACGAAGTGGGATTACATGACCTTCGCCGGCACGCTGGGATTCTTCACCTTCCTGTTCCTGTTGTTTGTGCGATTCCTGCCCATGATTCCCATGAACGAAGTCCGCATGTTGCTGCCGTCGGCGAAGATTCGCCAGAAGACGGAGGTGGTGAGCTAATGCCGCCGCGTGAAGGAACCTACGGCCTGCTGGCCGAATTCGAAACGCCGGGCGACCTGGTGAGGGCCGCACGGCAGGCGTATCAGGATGGCTGGCGCCGCCTGGACTGCTATACGCCCTACCCGGTGGAAGAAGCGGCCGAAGCCATCGGCTTCCACCGCAACAAGGTGCCGCTGCTGTGCCTGATCGGCGGCCTCATCGGCGGAGCGGCCATGTTCTCGCTCGAGACCTGGATTTCAGTGCTGGCCTACCCGATCAACGTGGCCGGGCGTCCGCTCTATTCGTGGCCGGCGTTTCTGGTGCCCGCCTACGAGTGGACCATTCTATGGGCCGGTCTTTCGGCGGCCTTCGGCATGCTGGCGCTCAACGGCCTGCCGGCGCTGTATCACCCGCTGTTTAACGCGCCCAACTTCCGCGACGGCGCCACCACCGACAAGTTCTTCCTGTGCCTCGAAGCGCTGGATCCCAAGTTCGATCCAGCCGAGTCGCGCGCCTACCTCGAATCCTTCAAGCCAGCCAGCGTGGTGGAGGTGGAGTACTGATGCGCGCGCAGCTTTCAGCTTTCAGCTCTCAACATTCAGCCATCGGCGTCGAGCGCCGTTTTGTGCATCGCGGCCTTGCATTCGCTGGGCTTGTTGCGCTTTTGTTTGCGGCCGGGTGCCGGCAGGACATGCAGGACCAGCCCAAGATGTTCCCGCAGCGCGGCACCACGTTTTTTGCCGACCATCGCGGCGCTCGCCCGCAGGTGGTGGGCACGGTGGCGCGCGGCCAGTTGCATGCGGACGACTACTTCTACACCGGAGTGGTACAGGGCCCCGACGGCTACAGGCAGGAGAAGGACGAGATGCCGTTCCCGGTGACGATGACGGTGCTCAAGCGCGGCCAGGAGCGGTTCAACATTTATTGCACGCCCTGCCACTCGCGGGTGGGCAACGGCCTGGGCGAGATTGTGATGCGCGGCTACAAGCCGGCCGCCAATTTTCACGACCAGGTGCGGATGGCGCAGCCGGTCTCGCATTACTTCTACGTGATGACCCACGGCTACGGCGCCATGCCCGACTACTCGGCGCAGCTAACCCCGGCCGATCGCTGGGCGGTGGCGGCGTATATCCGCGCGCTGCAGCTCAGCCAGGATGCCAGCGTGCAGGACGTTCCCGCGGGCAAGCAGATCAAGAACCTGAAAGACATCGCGCGCCAGGAAGGACTGCCGGCCAGTGACGCACAGCCCTGGGCGCTGCCCGCCACCGCTGTACAGGCTTACAAGCCCGTGGCCAGCGAGGGAACGCCGGGCATGGCTCCGGCCAATCCGGCTGACCCCAAAATCTCGATTCCCCTAAGTAAACCGGCCAAGGCGGCCGCGAAGTAAGGACGATACGGATGGCACACGCATCACACGCGAAACAACTCCCCGCCGAACTCGGCGCGCCGGCGTTTGTTGACGGCTGGCGGAATCGCGCCCTCGCCGTCGGCGTCCTCTTCGCCATCGCCGCGGTGATCCTCGCATGGCTCGGGCAGGCCAAGGATGCCGAGCAACTGGGCTGGGATCATTTTCTGCGCGCCTGGGTCATGGGCACCATGGTCACCTGGGGATTCGCCGTCGGCGGCCTGGCCATGCTGATGGTGCAGTACTGCTCCGGCGGCAAGTGGGGCCTGTTGCTCCGCCGTCCGCTGGAGGCCATGAGCCGCACCCTGCCGCTGGTCTTCGTTTACTGGTGCGTGATCGCCATCTTCAGCAAGCGGCTCTTTCTATGGGCGCGCTTCAGCACGGCGAGCAGCACCGCCGCCGCGCTCAAGGACGGCCTGATTACCGAGTTGCAGGCCCACTGCCTGAACTCCAAGCGTCCCATGCTCAATCCCTTCACGTTCCTCTGGGTGAGCATGCTGTGCTTTGCTATCTGGGCCTTCTACGCATGGCGGCTGAACCGCCTCAGCCTGGAGCGCGACCGCCAGGGCCCGGAGACCACGCCCCATTGGATCAAGCTTCTGGAAAACTTCTGCGGCCCGGGCCTGGTCGTCTACGCCGTCACCATGACCGCGGGCTCCATTTACTGGGTCATGTCCATGGACATCACCTGGTTCTCCACCGTTTACGGCTTTCTGTTCCTGGTGGAGCAAGGCTTCCAGGTGCTGGCTCTCGGCATTATCACCGCGCTCTCGCTGTCCAAGGCGGAGCCGTTCAAGACCATCCTGCGCCAAACCGAGCAGCACGACCTGGGCAAGCTCACCTTCGCCTTCGTGATGCTTAACATCTACCTCACCTTCGGGCAGTTCCTGATCATCTGGTCGGGCAACCTGCCGCTGGAGATCGACTGGTATCTCGATCGGATCCGCGGGGGCTGGGGCGTAGTCATCACGCTCGATTTCATCTTCCACTGGCTGGTTCCGTTCACGCTGCTTCTCTCGCGCGACCTGAAGCGCAACAAGAAGCGGTTGATCCTAGTGTGCAAGATCATGATCTTTGCCGTGGCCTTGAACCAGTTCTGGCTCATCGAGCCGAACTACCGCGACGCGGCGCGCAATCTGCACTTCAGCTGGGGAATCCTCGAGTACATTGCCGTGCCCGCGGCCATGATGGCCTTCTGGGTGGCCTACTACTGCACGCAGTTGAAGACCCGCCCGCTGGTGCAGGTCAACGATCCGCACCTGGCGGAGATTCTGGAGCCTGAGCATGCCATCGCATAACGACAACCACGGCCACCCTCAGGAGCCTGTCGATACATCGGCCGGCTACGAGACGAGCGACGTCCGCATCACCGGCATCATCGTCTTCCTGGTGGCGCTGGGCATCTTCGTGGTGGTGACGGCGCTGCTCTGTTACGGCATCGGCGCGGCCCTCAACGCGCACATGAACAAGGAGGACGGCCCCACCAACCGCTGGAGCAAGACGGTCAACATCCGCCAGCTCGGCAACATGCCCTCGAACCCGGCCATGCAGAACAAGGTGGCCGAACTTACGCAGACCTTCCCCACGCCGCGGGTGCAGGTGGACGACGGCAACGAAGACGTGGCCGAGCTGCACCAGCGCGAAGACCTGCTGCTCAACCACTACAGCTGGGTCGATCCGTCGAAGGGCACGGTGAGGATTCCGATCGAGCGCGCCATGGAGATCATTGCGCAGCGCGGCCTGCCGGTGGCGCCGGCAGCGCAGTTGCCGCCGCTGATGACCGGCGACTCGCGCCCCAAGGTCACCGCGCCGCTTACCAATGGCTTCGCCCGCACGGCCTACGAGCAGGAACTGCCCGCGGTGCAGGGCAATAACGTTGGCGATCAACCGGGCGCAGGAAAGGCCGGAGTGGAGTGACAGGGACCAGGGAATAGGGACTAGGGAATAGGGAAGAACAACGGCAGCACGACCTTCGCGTAGGCATACCGCACGCGGAAAGGAGCAGAGGGGATGAGCAACACACAAATAATTCGGAGATGCTGGCACGGGAAGGCAATCGCGGCCGCCGGCGCGATCGTGCTCAGCGCGGCTGCGTCTCTCGCCTTTGCTCAGGCTGCCGCGCCCACCATGTCGACCTACGGCGCCAAGGGACTGCCGGCCATGACCACGGCCATGAGCGAAAAAGGCGGCCAGGTGGATACCACGCCGACCATCCTGCAGAAGGTGGGCATCGATCAGCACCTCAATCAGCAGCTCCCGTTGAACCTGACCTTTACCAACGATGCCGGCCAGCAGGTTTCGCTGGGCAGCTACTTTGGCAAAAAGCCTGCCATCCTCGCGCTCGTCTACTACCGCTGCCCGATGCTCTGCTCCGAGGAACTGGACGGCCTGACCAGCGCGCTTGAGATGGTCAGCTTCGTTCCCGGCAAGGACTTCAACATCGTCGTGGTCAGCATCGATCCCTCCGAGGGAACCGACCTGGCCGCCGCCAAGAAGCGCACTTACCTCAAGCGCTACGGCAAGCCGGAGACGGCCAACGGCTGGCACTTCCTCACCGGCACGCAGCCCAACATCGATGCGCTCACGCAGGCCGTCGGCTTCCGCTACGTCAAGCTCAAGGTTCCGGGCAGCAACCTGACGCAGTTTGCCCACGCCAGCGCCATCCAGATCGTGACCCCGGAAGGCAAGGTGGCCCAGTACTACATGGGCGTGGAGTATTCGCCCAAGGATCTACTGCTCGGCCTCGATGAGGCTTCGTCGAACCGCATCGGCTCGCCGGTCGACAACATCCTCACTTACTGCTACCACTACGATCCCACGACCAATACCCACGATCTGATCGTGGCGCGCGTGGTGCAGTTGGGCGGGGCCCTGACGCTGGTTCTGCTGGGCGGGTTCATGTTCGTGATGTTGCGCAAGGACTTTGTGCACCAGGATCAGGCCGACGCCAAAAAAGATGAGACGGCAACAAAGGTGAACGGATAAAGGAATGAACCATATCAGTCCAGTACTGTGGCAGTTTCTCAGCAAGTGGCTGAGCAACTTCCCGCTCTTTCCGCCGGAGGCGTCCAAGATCGCGCCCCAGATGGATGCGCTGTATTTTTTCATGGTTTTGGTGAGCCTGGTTGGGCTCACCATCGTCATTCTGCTGGTAGTCAGCTTTTCGATGCTCTACCACAAGCAGCGCCATCCGCATGCCGTCCAGATCGAGGGCTCCACGCTGCTTGAGGCCACCTGGACGATCATCCCGCTGGGCCTGTTCCTCATCATGTTCGTCTGGGGCGCGCTGCTCTACTTCCGCATCTACACGCCGCCCGCCAACGCCATGAACATCTACGTGGTCGGCAAGCAGTGGATGTGGAAGGCGGAGCATCCCGGCGGCCAGCACGAGATCGACGCCCTGCACGTGCCCATGGGGCGCCCGGTGCAGTTGACGCTCATCTCGCAGGACGTTTTTCACAGCTTTTCGATTCCCGCCTTCCGCGTAAAGCGCGAGGCCATTCCCGGCCGCTACACCACGGTCTGGTTCGAGGCCACCAAGGTCGGAACCTATCACCTGTTCTGCACGCAGTATTGCGGCACCAACCACTCGCAGATGATCGGCGACGTGGTCGTGATGACTCCCGACGACTACAAGAAGTGGCTGGCCAGCTCCACGAGCGGCGATTCGCTGGCGCAGAACGGGGAGCGGCTTTTCGCCAGCCTGAGCTGCAATGCCTGCCACAACTCCGGCGCCGATGCGCGCGGCCCCAACCTGGTCGGCGTGTACGGCTCGCGCCTGGCGCTCTCGAACGGTCAGACGGTTACCGTGGACGACGCTTATCTGCGCCAGTCGATCCTCGACCCGTCGCAGCACGTCACGCAGGGATACTCGCCCATCATGCCGACCTATCAGGGCCAGGTCAGCGAAGAAGGCGTCATCGCGCTAGTGGAGTACATCAAGAACCTGAACTCCGATTACCGCCTCCAGCAGACCCTGAATACCACTTCATTCCCCCCGTCGATTGAGGGCAAACCGGGGCCGGCTGGGAACGCCGCCGCGCCAGGGGAGGTCAAACAATGAGCGCCGCCACCATCGTCAGTCTTCCCGACCAGTCCACGGCCAGGGTTCCCAAAATGAACTTCCTGACCAGAGAGAATGGTCTGCTCAGTTGGCTGCTCACCGGCGACCACAAGCGCATCGCCACGCTCTACCTGATCTCGATTACGGTCTTCTTCTTCATCGGCGGAGCGCTGGCAGGGCTGATCCGGCTCGAACTGCTTACGCCGCAAAGCGACCTGGTGGCCGCCGACACCTATAACAAGCTCTTCACCATGCACGGCGTGATCATGGTGTTCCTCTTCCTGGTGCCAAGCGTGCCGGCCACCATCGGCAATTTTGTGATTCCCATGATGGTGGGCGCCAAAGACCTGGCCTTGCCCAAGATCAACCTGCTGAGCTGGTATCTCTACGTCGCGGCCGGCATCATGATGATCTACACCATGGCCGCGGGCGGCGTGGATACCGGCTGGACATTCACCACTCCGCTCTCCACGCATTACGTGAACACCCACGTGATTACGACCGGCCTGTGCATCTTCATCGCCGGATTCAGCTCCATCTTTACCGGTCTTAATTTCATTGTGACCATCCACAAGATGCGCTGCCCGGGCATGACGTGGTTCCGGCTGCCGCTGTTCGTCTGGTCAAACTACGCGGCCAGCATCCTGATGGTGCTGGGCACGCCGGTCCTGGCCATCACCCTGGTGCTCATCATTCTCGAGCGCACCGTCGGCATCGGCGTCTTCGATCCGGCCAAGGGCGGCGATCCGCTGCTCTTCCAACATTTGTTCTGGTTCTACTCGCACCCCGCCGTCTACATCATGATTCTGCCCGGCATGGGCGTGATCTCCGAGGTGGTTTCGACGTTCAGCCGCAAGCGCGTCTTCGGCTACACGGCGGTCGCATTCTCCTCGGTGGCCATCGCGGTCTTCGGCTTCTTCGTCTGGGCGCACCACATGTTCATCATGGGCATCTCCAACTACGCCGCCCTGGTGTTCTCGCTTCTCACCATGCTGGTTGCCGTGCCCTCGGCCATCAAGATCTTCAACTGGGCCTTTACTCTCTACAAAGGTTCCATCACCTTTGAGACGCCGATGCTCTACGCCTTCGGCTTCATGGGCCTGTTCACCATCGGCGGCATGACCGGCGTCTTTCTCGGCGCCACCGGCACCGACATCCATCTCACCGAGACCTACTTCATCGTGGCCCACTTCCACTTCGTCATGGTGGGCGGCATGCTGATGGCCTTCCTCTCCGGCATTCACTTCTGGTGGCCCAAGTGGACCGGCCGCATGTACCCGGAGAAGATTTCGCAGTTGGCGGCGGTGGTGACCTTCATCGGCTTCAACCTGACCTTCTTCCCGCAGTTCATCCTGGGCACTCTGGGCATGCCGCGGCGCTACGCGTCGTATCCGCCGGAGTTCCAGGTTCTCAATGTTTTTTCGACCGCGGGCGCGAGTGTGCTCGGCGTTGGTTATCTGCTGCCGGTGCTCTATCTCACCTGGTCGCTGAAGTACGGCGCTGTAGCCGGCAACAATCCCTGGCAGGCTACGGGCCTGGAGTGGCAGGTACAGTCGCCGCCGCTCACCGAGAACTTCCCTGAGATTCCGATCATGGACCACGAAGCCTACGACTACGATTGGCTCGAGCACCATCAACAACAAGAGGTAGCCAGTGTCTGAGACCGCAACCACCACGCACGGCGCCCTGGCCGAGGCTGGCGTTACCCATCACGGGGAGCACCCGTCTTACCAGCGCCATCATTTCGAGTCAGTAGGGCAGCAGTTCGACGCCACCAATTTTGCCATGTGGCTCTTCCTGCTCACTGAAGTCATGTTCTTCGGCGGCCTGTTCACCTCCTACCTGATCATGCGCAATTGGTACTACCCGGCCTTCGTCGAGGGTTCGCACCATTTGAGCATCTTCTGGGGCACGTCGAATACGGCGGTGTTGATTACCTCCAGCTTCACCCTGGCCATGGGCGTGTGGTGCGCGCAGACCGGCCGCAAGAGCGGCCTCGTGCTCTGCCTCTGGCTTACCTTCTTCCTGGGCATGGTCTTCCTCTGCATCAAGGGCATCGAGTGGCACGCCGAGTGGGTGGATCAGCATGTGCCCGGGCTGCATTTCACCGATGCGGACTTTATCAATCCGGCGCTGGATCCGGTGACCTACAACGAGTACCACGACCAGCCGTTAAGCCCGGACATGGCCACCAAGACGGAGATGTACTTCTTTCTCTACTTCGCCATGACCGGCATGCACGCCCTGCACATGGTGATCGGTATCGCGATCCTGGGATTCATGATCTGGCGCGCCAAAGCGGGAGCTTACACCACCGGCCACTTCACATTTGTTGAGAATTTCGGCCTTTACTGGCACTTCGTCGATATCATCTGGATTTTTCTGTATCCATTGCTCTACCTCATCAGCCGGCACCAGTGAGGCGGGGGCTGGGGACTAGGGAATAGGGAATAGGGAATAGGGAATAGGGAATAGGGACTCCACAGCTTTCATTGTGGCGCGGCAAAGCAGGAGCCGCTTGAATTTTGCATCTGTGCACTACGGTACGCAAAACGGTTTTGTATTTGGGCACGACTTCCGTCGCGCCGCAACTACCGCAACATCGAACGAAGGGCTTTAGCCCCGGTCACGGGAGGGAACCATGGCAAACGAACCCAATCACAGCGAAGAAACCGAAGGCGCGCACGTCCACATCGTCAGCCCCAGGATCTACTTGGCCGTCGCTGCCGCGTTGCTGGTACTCACGGGCACAACGGCGGCGGTGTCTTACGTTGAGCTGGGGCCCTTCAATGTCATCGTCGCGCTGGCCATCGCCTGCATCAAGATGACGCTGGTGGTGCTGTTCTTCATGCACGTCAAGTACAGCTCCAAGCTGACCAAGCTCACCATCATCTCCGGCGTCTTTATCTTCCTCGGCCTGATCTCGATGACCATGGCCGATTACATCAGCCGCGCCTGGGGCCGCTGGTAGAAGAAGAACAGGGAACCAGGACCAAGGGAACGAGAAACTCCCCGGCAGACTCTGCCGGGGAATTTTCGTTTCCGAAACTACTTCGGCACAGCGTACATCGGGCTTACAGAGAAGCTGCCCAGGCCGGATCTGTAGTCCCATCCCGGCGCAGCCGAGTAAAGACCGTTTACGCCCACCACAATGTCGTGGAAACCGTCGTTCGGATAGCTTCCCGGTCTGCTGTAACCGGAGTGAGCCGCTTCAGTTGTCGGTGCGGACTGCAAAGTCTGGGATTGGTTCGAGAGGCTCCAGGGAGGCCGGATTGGTGTCGGAACTGGAAGGGGGAGCCTGGGCGGCGATCGCCTGCGCGTGGGCGATCTTTGTTTGCCGACTTGCGCCATCGCCTGCGGAGGCAGGTTTCACCACCGGGGAGGAACATTCCGCATCGGCGGCAATCGTCTCCCGCCGCGTCTTGCTTACCATGCGGTCGACCGAGGAGAGAATCGCAACCTTACACAGACTCCAGAACGAAACAGCTTCCATGGGATCACCTTGGGTTTCGGGTTGCTGCAGCTCCGCCGCGGGGAGCCCCGCCTGTGCCTCATTGCCGCGGGGCAGCTTGGAAAAGGCAGGAGCCAGGCTTAAGCGTACATAGCTGAAATTGCTTGATGGCCCGGGTCGGCGGTCCACGTAGTTAGTGCTCCCATAAGGTGCGCGAGACACGACAAAAACCGACCGTTTAATGTAGAGAAATGCGAAAGCAGGCAATGAGGTTGTCCGCCTACTTCTCTGCGCCATTAAATTCCTGTCGTCTCCGTCAGGCTTCAGGCGATGTGTTCCCAACTCAGATTCCGGGGAGGCTGCAACGCATTTCAGCTTGTACGGGAATCATGTAGAAAGCAGTCGGGTAGACCACCCATCTCTCCCCGGGGAATGCCGGCACCGCCGATCCCCGCTTCCTGTCCTGGGTCCGCCGGCCGCGGGTCGCCGAGCTGTGAACGTACCTTATCCGGTTCCGCGCCCGTGATCGGGCGCCGCCCCGGTTTGACCCTGCCTCCCACTCACCCGTACCATGAAACTAGGGATTTCCCCGTCCATGCAGTCCTGTTTCCGATAGGAACCAAAGCCTGTTGCGACGGTCGAAAAACGAATTCGGGCTCCTCGAACATCTGGCCGCATCCGAAGATTTTTTAGCCCGCGCGGGACGCGGCTTGCGCCCACTTGAATCGGCCGCCCAAATCCGGCGAAAATGCCGGGGTAATGTTCCGGCCAGAATGCCGGAGTAAAGCCTGCGGCGGAGCGCATTCCATCGAGGCCCGACAGCGGGCGGGTGGCCGTCCCCAGAGTAGAAATTACGGCTCGCCATGGCGGGCACGGAAGGCAAAGCGTTGAGCACAAGTGAAGCCCTAGATAACCAATCCGAAACACCTGAACCGGCCAATCAGCACGACCAGCACGAAGGCCACGACCACGAAGGCCACGAGCATCACCAGCATGGCCCTGTCCTGAACCCCGACTGTACTCGCGAGCTGGTTATTGACGTTCCCGCGGACGAAGTCGCCGCCAACTACCGCCGCGTCACTGCGCAGTATAAGAAGTATGCGAAGATTCCCGGCTTCCGCGCCGGCAAGGTGCCGGAGTCCATCGTCCGCCGCCGCTTCGCCACCGAGATTCGCAAGGAAGTGATCGACACGCTGCTGCCCGAGCGCTTCAACAAGGGCGTGCGCGAGCTGGGCATCCAGCCGGTCGGCCAGCCACAGGTCGCCGAGCTCTCCGTCGAAGACGGCACCCCGTTCCACGTGAAGGCGGTCTTCGAATATCTCCCCGACTTCGCGATCGAGGGATATAAGGACGTGACCGTCGAGAAGCCGCCTGTTGAGGTGGCGGACGAGGAGTTCCAGCGCGAGATCGACCAGATTCGGGACTCCCGCGCCACCATGGAACCGGTGGAGGAAGACCGCCCGCTGGTGGACGGCGACTTTGCCCAGATCAGCTACAACGGCCGGATGGAAGGCGCGGCGGAAGGCGAAGCCCCAATCGAGGGCCAGGATGCCATGGTGGAGATCGGCGGCAAGACCACGGTCGAGGCCTTTACGACGGCGCTGCGCGGAGCCACGGTGGGCCAGGAGATCAAGGCCGAGGTCGTTTACCCGGCCGATTACAGCGAGCCCAAGCTGGCCGGCAAGACCGTGGCCTACGATTTAACGGTTAAGGGGATCAAAAAGCGTAACCTCCCCGAGCTGAACGATGAGTTTGCAAAGGAGTTTGGCGGCTACGAGAGCCTGGCCGAGCTTGAAACCCGCGTCCGCGAGCATTTGGCTAGCCGCAAGCAGCGCCAGGTCGAGTCCGAAACCAAGGAGAAACTGATGTCGGCCATCGCCGAGAAGTTCAGTTTCCCGGTTCCGGAATCGCTGGTGCAGGACCAGATCGATGCCCGCCTGGAGCGCGGTTTGCGCGCACTTGCCGCCCAGGGCATGGACCCAGCCCAGATGCGTAAGCTCGACTTTGGCCGCCTCCGCGCCGCCCAGCGCGACAGCGCCGTGGCCGAGGTCAAAACCCAGATTCTCCTCGACCGCATCGCCGGAGAAGAAAATATCTCCGTCAACGACGAGGAAGTGGACCACGAATTGCAGCTCATTTCCTTACAGACCCGGGAACCCCTGGATGCCCTGAAAGTGCGATTGAACCAGGACCAGGGAATGGCTAGGATCAGGGAACAAATTCGGCGGGAAAAGACCGCCACCGCACTGTACGAACGCCTGCCCGGCTAAGGAACAGCTTCTAGCTGCTAGCTTCCAGCCTTTAGCCGAGCATGGCAGGTGCAAAGCTTTGAGGCAAATGAGAAGCAAGTTAGGGGCTAGGAGCTAGAAGCTAGGAGCTTTCAAGAATATGGCTTTAGTACCCATGGTGGTAGAGCAGACGAGCCGGGGCGAGCGCGCCTACGACATCTATTCCCGTCTGCTGCGCGATAACATCATCTTCCTCGGCACCCCCATCGACGACCAGGTGGCCAACCTGATCGTCGCCCAGATGCTTTTTCTCTCCGGCGAGGACCCGGAGAAGGACGTTCAGCTTTACATCAACTCCCCGGGCGGCTCGATTACCGCGGGGCTGGCCATCTACGACACCATGCAGTTCATCAAGAACAATGTGGTGACCTACTGCATTGGCCAGGCAGCCAGCATGGGCGCATTCCTGCTCCTGGCCGGAACCAAGGGCAAGCGATTCGCCCTACCCAATTCGAGAATCCTGATCCACCAGCCCTCGATGGGCGGGCTGAGCGGCCAGGCCACCGATATCGACATTCATGCCCGCGAAATCCTGCGCATCCGGGAGATCACCAATAACCTGATGGCCAAGCACACCGGGCAGCCCCTGGAGCGGATCGAGCGCGACGTGGAACGCGACTTCATCATGACGGCCCCGCAAGCCAAGGAGTATGGGATTGTGGACGAGATTATCGACCGGCCGCGCACCTAGACGGCCCTCACCTGTTCGTAACCGGGAAGCTACACCACCGGCTTATGAACGCTAACCGGCCGGTGGACGGCCGCAGAAGATTGGAATATGCTCATCCAATAGGGAGTTAACTGAATGAAACCCCGCACCGGGCCGGAAGAAGCATTGCGCTGCTCGTTCTGCCACAAGTCGCAGGATGCGGTAGCCAAGCTGATCTCATCGCCGAGTGATTATCCGCGCGCGTATATCTGCGATGAGTGCGTGGCCGTCTGCAACTCCATCCTCGAAGATGACCGCGGCGAGGCCGCACCGGCAACCGTAGCGGGCCACCTGCCCAAGCCCCAGGAAGTGAAAAGCTTCCTTGACGACTACGTCATCGGGCAGGACCAGACCAAGAAGAAGCTGGCCGTCGCCGTCTACAACCACTACAAGCGCGTGCAGATGAACCGCATGCGCAACAACGAGGTTGAGCTGGCCAAGTCGAACATCCTGCTCATCGGCCCCACCGGCTCCGGCAAAACTCTGCTGGCCCACACGCTCGCCAAGATGCTCGATGTGCCCTTCGCCATCGTCGACGCCACCACCCTC
>Ga0187812_1000259_pt1 | contig 19231 bp, 18 predicted proteins | sample NC_S_2_FD_130582 | JGI IMG/M metagenome (GOLD analysis project Ga0187812, IMG submission 130582) | Wetland sediment microbial communities from Neuse River Estuary, North Carolina, USA - ASW-S_2 | ecosystem: Environmental > Aquatic > Freshwater > Wetlands > Sediment | place: USA: North Carolina...
ATTAAATGGACAACCTGTTTATCAATGTCATCAATGCTGTCGCGCAGCTTACGAAGTATTTCATTTCGTTCTTCGGCGCTTAGCTTGTCAAGTTCGTTTTCTATTTTATTTATAAGATGTTCTAACAAATGATTTCTTTTCCGGCATTATGAAGTTATGAAAATACGTCGCTGCTTAGTCCGGGGAAAGGACTAAAATCGAGGCTTGAAACAATACCATGTTCAAAAACTTTTTGCCCGCGGAAAGCTATCATAGCCGCATTGTCTCCGCAAAATTCCATCGCGGGGATTACTACTTTCTTATTATACTTCTCTCCGAGTAAACTTATAGAATTTCTTATTGCTTTATTTGCGGCAACACCGCCGGCAAGACTTAAAGAATTGACATCAAAATTATTTAACGCTTTCTCTGTATTCTTTAAGACCGCTTTTACAACAGCGTTTTGAAATGACGCAGCAATATCAGATATATCTTCACCTGGAATATTTCCGTCATGATAATTTTTCTGCAAATATCTCAGCACGGAAGTTTTCAATCCGCTGAAAGAAAAATTATAGGTATCTTTTAGGTCCGCTACGGGAAAATTAATCTTATCCGGATTGCCGTTTAATGCCGCCTTCTGGATTTTTGGTCCACCCGGATAGCCAAGACCGAGCATCTTTGCAACTTTATCAAACGCTTCGCCGGCTGCGTCATCTACTGTAGAACCAAGCTTCTTGATTCGCATAAAATCTTCTACCAAAAGCAAAAGAGTATGCCCTCCGGAAACAACAAGAGCAAGAAATGGAAATTCCGGTTTTTGTTCCATTAAAAAGCCGGAATAAATATGCCCTTCAATATGATTTACTGCGACAAACTTTTTGTCAAGCGAATACGCAAGCCCTTTCGCAAAAGTTAAGCCGACAAGCAAAGCGCCTATTAAACCCGGACCCGCTGTGGCGCATATTAAATCAATGTCATTTAATTGGAGATTGGATTTGGCGAGTGCGTCTTTTACGAGAGGAATTACAATTTGCAAATGCGCGCGGCTTGAAAGCTCCGGTACCACGCCGCCGTACTTGGAATGAAAATCCTGCGACGAAATTAAATTAGCTGTCAATTCATCATTTGAAATAACCGCAACCGAAGTTTCGTCGCATGAACTTTCTATTCCTAATACATTCATTATCTAAATGAAAAAATATTTCTAAAAATGTGTCCCGCAATCTGCGGATTTTCTTGCAGCCTTCTTATAGAATAAGCGTACCAGTCTTTACCGAAGGGGACATAAATTCTAATCTTATAACCATCAGCATTAATTTTATCACGCAGGTCTTCTCTTATACCAAGAAGCATCTGGAATTCAAATTTATCTTTTGGAATATTTAATTTCTTAATCAATTTATAAGATTCGTTTATCAGATACTCATCATGAGTCGCTATGCCGACATAATTTCCGTTTTTCAGCATGGTTTCAAGAATTTGCATGTAATGATCGCGTATCTTTTGTTTATCACGGTACGAAATAGCTACCGGCTCGATGTAAATTCCTTTACAAAGGCGGTAGTTAGTTCCGATTTTATTAAGCTCTACAACATCGTCGTATGTTCGTTTTAATTTTGCTTGAACTACAACGCCGACATTATCATATTTTGTTTTAAGTTTTTTTAGAAGATTAAAAGTTTTATCGGTGTATGGAGAATCCTCCATGTCTAGCCTGATAAAATTATTATTCTCTTTTGCTTTATGAACGATTTGATCTATTTGTTCAAAAGCAAAATCTTCATCAAGGTTCAAACCCATCTGAGTCGGCTTAAGCGACAGGTTTGCTTTCAAGTTATTTTTATTTATGGTTTCAAGAACTTCAAGACATTTTTCTTTTGCATCAATGGCTTCCCTCTTGTTTTTTATAGATTCACCAAGGACATCCATAGTCGCATAGATACCTTTTAAGTTCAGGCTTTTTACCTGCAAAACTGCTTCTTCAAGAGTTTCACCGGCAATGTATTTGCGAGAAAAGATTCTGACGATTGCTTTTGGCATCAGGCGGACTATCGCTACAATAATTTTGTTAAAGAACGACACAATAAACTCCTACAATATTCATTACAAATTTACTTTTGACAATTTTATAAATCAATCGAAGTTTAAACTAACTTACAAATGATTTTCCCTTTTCGTAAGTCCCAAGCAGTTTCATGCTAATTGAAAATTCGGAAAGATAACTTACGGCATGTTTTATTTTTTCATCGTCTGCCGCGCCTGTAAAATCAATATAAAAAATATACTGGAAAGGTTTATGAGGTATGGGGCGTGATTCTATTTTTAATAAGTTAATTTCGTTCAAAGCAAATACGCTGAGAGCTTTGAACAATGCGCCGGGAATGTTTTTAAGCTCAAAGCACAATGAAGTTTTAGGATGTTCCGGCTTCTTCTTATTCTTGGTTTTACTAATAGCGTAAAACCTTGTATAATTTTCTTTGTTATTCTGAATATCGTGTTTCAATATTTTCAGGTTGTAAATTTTAGCTGCGTTCTTACTGGCAATTGCCGCGGTCGGTTCGGTATTATTTTTCAAAGATATCAAAGCCGAGCCTGCCGTATCATATGCCGGAATAATTTCGGCGTTCTTGAGCTTCTTCAAAAAGTCAGAGCACTGCCCAAGCGCTTGCGGATGTGAATATACTTTCTTGATCTCTGAAAGTTTATATATTTTTTTTGCGATAAGATTATGGTTGATCTGAAGGTTCAATTCACCGACAATATTTAATGAATATTTCAATAGAAGATCATAAGTCTCAAAAACACTGCCGTACAAAGTATTCTCTATCGGAATAATTCCGAAATCAACTTTTTTATTTTTTACTTTAAGAAAAACATCTTCAAAAGAAAACGAGGGCGATACGCTGATATTCTCGCCGAACATTTTTTTTGAAGCGATCTCGCTGAATGCACCGGGTTCTCCTTGAAAAGCAACTTTAAGCATTAGTTGATAACAATCCTTCCAATATTTTTACAGTAAACTTAGTTCTTAATTTAAGTTCTTCGGGCGACCCGTTATTTTCTATAATGAAGTCCGCTCGTTTCTTTTTTTCATCATCCGGAATCTGATTTTGGTTTCGTTTCGCAAATTCATCTTCCGAATAATTTTCAAACTTAATCTTTCTTTGCATCCTTTTTTCTTCGGACGCGGTCACTAAAATAATATAGTCGAAAATATTTTCCATATCCGCTTCATAAATTAAAGCGGCTTCTGCAAAAACCATATCCATATTTTGCAAATAATCATCCGCTAAAGAAGTAATCCTCTTTTTTACTTCCGGATGAACGATAGCGTTTATCTTTCTAACTTCTCCTTCGTTTGAGAAAACTTTTTCCGCAAGATATTTTTTGTTGAGTGTACCGCCTTCATAGGCATTTGCTCCAAACTGCTTGATGATTTTTTCTTTTAACTTTTGATTTGTCTGCAGCAGTTCTTTGGAAATTGAATCTGCATTTAGCACAATAAACCCCAGCTCTATCAAAATATTAGAGACAGAAGATTTCCCGGAACCAATGCTGCCCGTAATGCCTATTTTTATTTTTCTTTTTTGATTCATCTTACGTGGATGGAAAGAGCGGGGATATTTTTTCCCCGCTGAATTTATCTAGCGTAACTAATTTTTCTTACTTCGCGAATTACCGTAACTTTAATCTGCCCCGGATATTCCATCTCGCTTTCAATCTTTGAAGCAATATCATGAGCAAGTTTTTCGGCAACTAAATCGTCAATCTTGTCGTGTTCTACAACCACTCTCACTTCTCTGCCGGCTTGGATTGCATAAGTCTTTGCGACTCCCTCGAAAGATTTTGCAAGAGTTTCAAGATTTTCGAGCCGCTTTACGTATCCTTCCAGAGGTTCTCTTCTCGCTCCAGGGCGTGCGCCGCTAATTGCATCGGCGGCTTGAACTAACGGAGCTATCGGATGTTCCATTTCAATATCTTCATGATGAGAGCCGACGGCATTTACTACAATCGGATGCTCTCGGTACTTTTTGGTAAGTTCATAGCCGAGAAGAGCATGAGGTCCTTCAACACTTTTATCAACTGTTTTGCCTATATCATGGAGAAGACCGGCACGTTTTGCAAGGTTTGTATCAAGCCCGAGTTCAGCCGCCATTATCCCGGTTAAATAAGCAACTTCTATACTGTGTTGAAGTAAATTTTGTCCGTAGCTTGAACGGTATTTCATTCTGCCGATGTGCTTGATTAATTCCTGATGCATATTATGGAGACCAAGCTGAAGGATAGTATTTTCTCCGTCTTTAATCATTTCCTCTTCAAGTTCGGTGCGGACTTTGTTGACTACTTCTTCAATTCTTGCCGGGTGAATTCTTCCATCAGCGATTAATCTTTCAAGCGAAACACGCGCGACTTCTCTTCTGAATTGATCGAATGAAGAAAGAATAACTGCCTCCGGCGTATCATCAACAATTACATCAACGCCGGTCGCGGCTTCAAAAGCGCGGATGTTTCTTCCCTCTTTACCAATTATTCTTCCTTTAAGTTCATCATTTTGAATTTGTACAACAGAAACGGTTGTTTCGATTGAATGGTCTGCGGCGGTTCTTTGGATTGCCTGAACTATAATTTTTTGCGCTTCTTTTTTAGCTTCGGATTTAGCTTGATCGTGAATTTCTTTTATAACATGAGCTACATCGGACTTCGCCTGGTTCGTCATATTTTCGATAAGCATTTTTTTAGCTTCTTCGGAAGTAAGCCCCGATATTTTTTCTAACTTCGTGTTTTGTTCGGCTTCAAGTTTTTCAACTTCGCTTAAACGGTTTTCTATATTCCTTTTTAGATCGATTAAATCCCGTTCGGCATGTTTATTCTCTTTTTCTTTTCGAATAACCAGATCAAATTTCTTCTCAATATTTTCTTCCCGAACACTAAGTTGTTTTTCCAGGGTTCCGATCTTTTGTTTCTTTTGGTTTACTTCACTATCAAACTCTACTTTCTTTTTATACCATTCATCTTTAACTTCAAGCAATTTTTCTCGTTTAATATTATTTGCTTCTTTTTGCGCTTCGTTAACTATTTGTTTCGCTTTATCCTCGGCAGCCACTATACTCTTCTTGCCGATTTTAGAGTTAAACATCCAACCCAAATAAAAGAATAATACTACAAGGACAACCGCCATGGGAATTAATAGTAATATGTCTATATTCATCTTTCCTCCATCGTTGGGGTTTATAATAAAGCCGCCGGTGTTAGTACTGATAAACAAGGAAAAACCCTATACATATCAGTGTGGGAACTTGCCCGAACGCTTTTCGCTTCCTCTGATGCTTTCGCATTTAATCGGTAAACCGGTTAATAAGGCCTGCAATAGACGCCGAAAGTCAAACTCCCTAATGTTAGAAAGTTAGTTTTTCTATTTTTAATTGACTAACAGGGCGGCTAAGATTTTAGGATGGGTCAGACATACTTGGTTCATTTAAAAGAAGCTTAATCTTTTTTACTTTGTCCGACGCTTGAATAATGAATTCTCTATTTTTATTTTTCTCTAAAAATAAATCGTAAGCAATATTCAGACACGCAATAATTGCAATCGTCTGCGCCGGCTGATCAGGAAGTTCGTCTTTAGTTTCTTCCATCACTTTATTAACATAAATAGCAAGTTCTTTTGCTATTTCTTCGTTTTCAACTAATAGAGAATATTCTTTATCAAATATTTTTATTTTAAGCTTCTTTTTATCGGTCATTATGTCTTTTCCACCATACTAACAATAATTTTTAAGAACTAATATGATAATCTATTTTAGAAATCAATGATTGTAATTTAATTTTTAAACTATCTCGCTCCTTTGATGTTAATGAATTAAATAAATCCGCAGTGTTCGTTTCTTTGTTATTTTGAATTCCTTCTTCCATCCTTGCAATCTGCTGAAGCAGTACTTCGTTTTCGCGGTTTGCTTCTGCTAATTTATTCTCAAGCTCGGTGTTCCTATCATAAGTATCTTTATATTTATGTATTAAAATCGATACCATGCTTTCTATCGAACTTAATTCGTTAATAAGAATATCGTATTTGGTATTTTCTGCCAAATTAGTTTCCTCTTAATATTGCATTAAATTTTTTAGTAACCGATGAAATTAATGTTAAAAATTCTTTCTCTACTTCTTGTTCAGTCAATGTTCTGCTTTCGGAAAAGTATTCCAAAGTAAAAGCCATACTTTTTTTATCGCCGCCGATAGACTCGCTCTCAAATAGATCAAACAGGTCAACCGATTTTAATAATTCTGATCCGTTCTTTTTGATATACGCTGAGACTTCATCATACGTAATATTTTTATCAAAGATAAAAGCAAAGTCCCGTGCAACTTTGGGATACTTTAATGGTTCAACAAAACGCTTCTCTTTAACCGGAATTTTCTTTAATAGATCAACGTCAAATTCAAAACTAAAAACGTCCTGGTGAATATCAAATTGTTTAAGAACTTCTTTTTTAACTTGTCCGCCGCAGCCTAAAACTGTTTTCTGATAACTTTTGCAAAAACCTATATCATAAATAGTTTCTGCATTGTGATAATATGAATCATTCAAAACATTGTCAAGCGAAATATTCATAATAAAACTATTTATTAGCCCTTTTAGATCATAAAAGTCAAAATATTTCTCCTGCGAGTTCCATTTTTTCTGCGAAGGCTTGCCGGAAAGTATAAATATAACTTTTTGCTCCTCCGAAAAATCTTCAAAGCTGTTAATCGCTGCGCCGGGATTTTTTCTATTAAAAATATTTCCGATCTCAAATAAGGCGAGGTCTTTTTCACCGACGTTATTATTTTTTGCGACGACTGCAAGCGCTCCGGGCAGCAGCGAAGTTCTCAAGTACATCATGTCGGCGCTTTGCGGGTTCAACACCCGGATTTTATTCCCGACTATTGAGGCGGACTTTTCGCTCTGCAGCGGATTGTTTATCATTTCAAAAAATCCCAATGATGTTGCCGCCATCCTAATTTTATCCGCAAATTCAAGTTCATCAAATTTTTCACCAAGCGTTATGTTGATCTTTGAAATTGTCGGAATATTTTCATAACCGTTTATTCGTGCAACTTCCTCGATCAGATCTACCTCGCGTTCAATATCCGGTCGGTATGTTGGAACCTTGCAAAGTAAAGCCTCGGTATCTTCTTTAACAATTTCAAATCCCAAGGAATTTAAAATTGACTTCACTTTCTCTTCCGCTATTTCATAGCCTAAAAGTTTTTTAAGTCTGCTGAATCTTAGCTCAACTTCCTTTTCAATAATTTTTTCCGGATAAGCGTCTATCGATCCGTTTAATATCTCACCGCCGCTTATTTCAAAGATTAATTGTGCGGCTCGTCCGGCGGCAAACATCGTCCCGTTGGGATCGATACCGCGCTCAAATCTATAAGACGCGTCCGTTGATAGCGATAAAACTTTTGACGTTTTCCTTATACTGGATGTATTAAAATAAGCGCTTTCAATTAAAATATTTTTTGTGGATGGATTGATCTCGGAATTTTCTCCCCCCATTACCCCGGCAATTGCCACAGGTTTTTCACTATCGCAGATTATCAATGTACCGGAAGGAAGTTTTCTTTCTTTTGAATCAAGAGTTATAAATGTTGTTTCGTCTTTAGTGCTTTTTACAATTATTTTTTTCCCGCTTAATCTGTCCAGATCAAATGCGTGAAGCGGCTGACCTGTTTCGTACATAACATAATTTGTAACGTCAACAATATTATTTATCGTGCGAAGTCCGATATTTTTTAATTTCTCTTCTAACCAGGCTGGCGATTCTTTCACGGTTATGCCGCTTAAAACCTTTGCCGAATAGCGTGGACAATTTACCGTGTCTTCAATTTCAACTGAAGCAAAATCTTTTATATTTTTATTAAAAGATTGAAGTTTAATTTCCGGCAGTTTTAGTTTTGAATTAAATAAAGCTGCTAGGTCTCTTGCTACACCAATATGTGAAAGTGCATCCGGTCTATTTGGCGTAATTGCAATTTCTAAAATCACATCATTAAGATGAAGCGCTTCCGTGATTGGTGTTCCCTGCTTTAAAGCATCTTCAAGTATCATTATTCCGCTGTGATCATCGCTTAATTCTAATTCATCTTCCGCACAGATCATTCCGCACGATTCTATGCCGCGGATTTTTGCTTTCGTTATTTTGAAATTACCTTTTGGAATTAGTGTTCCGATTGGAGCAAAAACAACTTTTTGTCCGGCGTCCACATTTGGAGCGCCGCAAATTACTTGAAGTTCTTCTTTGCCTGTGTCTACCGTGCATAAGGAAAGTTTATCGGCGTTAGGATGCTTCTTTTTCTCTTTAACAAAAGCCACAATAAAATCTTTATAGATTTCATTTTGATCTACCGCGTCTTCAACTTCTAATCCGCTCATGTTCAACTTAGAAATAATTTCTTCGGTAGAAATATTTTTTAAGTCAACATATTCTTTCAGCCAGTTTAAAGAAATTTTCAACTTAATAACTCCGTGTTAAAACTGTTTTAAGAATCTTAAATCGTTTTCAAAGAAAACTCTGATGTCGGTAATGCCGTATTTCAGCATTGCGGTTCTTTCAATTCCCATTCCGAAAGCATAGCCTGTATATTTTTCGGCATCATAATTAACATAACCGAAAACATTCGGGTCCACCATACCGCATCCCAAAATTTCGAGCCAGCCTGTTTGTTTGCACACTTTACAGCCTTTGCCATGACATAAATAACAAGTTATATCCATCTCAGCGCTCGGTTCGGTAAAAGGGAAATAACTTGGACGAAATCTGTAGTTTAAATCTTCTCCGTAGAATTGTCTCGCGAATGAAACCAAAGTTCCTTTTAGCTCTGCAAAAGTAACATCGGTATCAACATAAAGCCCTTCAACCTGATGAAACATACAGTAGCTCCTTGAGCTGACAGCTTCATTTCGATAAACACGCCCGGGCATTATGGCGCGAACCGGAGGCTTGTGTGAATTCATAACTCTAATTTGAACTGGTGAAGTGTGAGTTCTTAATAAAAAATCTTTTGATATGAAAAACGTATCCTGCATATCTCTCGCGGGATGATCGTGGGGAAAATTCAGCGCTTCAAAATTATTATAATCCGATTCAAGTTCCGGTCCGTCAAAAACAGAAAAGCCGAGTCCTTTGAAAATTATTTTGATTTCATCAAGAGTTTGAGTTAGGAGGTGTTTGCTTCCCAGAATTTTAGTAATTCCCGGCAGTGTAAGATCGGCGTTTTCGCCGGCTGATGAAGATAATGATTCTAATTTTTCTTTTAGAGCATTGAATTGATTCGTAGAGTAATTTCTAAGTTCGTTAAGCGATTTTCCGACAACGGGCTTCTCTTCTTTCGAAACATTTTTTAACTCTTCGAACAATGAAGAAATCAATCCGTTACGACTTAGGTATTTAATCCTAATATTTTCAAGTTCTTTTAGATCGCTAACCTTAGAAATATCGCTCTCGAATTCAGAATGTATTTTCTGTATTCTTTCGGCAAGCATATTTCTATTTCATTTTTTAAAATAAATATCCTCCTGGAGTAAAATAATCCAAGAGGACATAAAATTAATTAAGAGAAAAATGTACTACTTCTGCAAAAGCAGCAGGGTTTTCTGCAGCAAGGCTTGCAAGAATTTTCCTGTTTATTCCGACACCTTTAGTTTCGAGCCCGTGAATAAGCTTAGAATAATTCGTTCCGTTGGCACGCGCTGCGGCGTTTATTCTTACAATCCAGAGCTGTCTGAATGTTCTTTTCTTCAGCTTTCTATCACGGTACGCATGAACCAAACCTTTTTCAACATGGTTCTTGGCTACAGTAAATACCTTGCTTCTTGCTCCCCAGTATCCTTTAGCAAGCTTTAAAACTTTCTTCCTTTTTTGATGGGAAGCTACTTTATTTTTTGAACGTGGCATGTTTCTTTTCCTTTTTCATATTAATTATTGAAGCATTATCATAACACGCTTTTCTTCAGACTCTGAAACAAGCGTAGCGCGTCTTAATTTTCTTTTTCTTTTCGTACTTTTTGAAGTTAATATGTGACTCTTAAAAGCACTTTTCCTTTTGAACTTTCCCGATGCAGTTTTTCTAAATGTTTTTCTTGCACCGCTGTTGCTCTTCATCTTTGGCATAACGTATCCTAAATGTTAATTATTCTTTTTACTTTTTTGTTTTGAAGGAATAAGAATTACGTTCATATTTTTTCCTTCCATTTTTATCGGAGATTCTACTTTAGATATGTCTTCAAGCTTTTGAATAAAACGGTTTAACAGTTCTTCTCCTTGTTCAGTATAAGCCATTTCACGCCCTTTGAACATTACGCAAACCTTTACTTTGTCTCCCTCTTCAATAAAATTAATCGCGTGCTTGGCTTTGAATTCAAAATCATGGACATCAGTATTCGGATGCATCCTGATTTCTTTAAGAAGAGATACCTGCTGATTTTTCTTTTGGATTTTTTCTCGTTTTTGTTGTTCGTATTTGAATTTTCCAAAGTCAATAATTTTACATACCGGCGGCTTTGCCTGAGGAGCTATCTCTACCAAATCCTGTCCTCGTTCGCCTGCAATTCTTAATGCATCTTTAACCGTGTATATTCCTAATTGAGTTCCATCAATATCAATTACTCTTACCTTAGGAGCTCTTATTTCTTCGTTTACCCGAACACTTTCTGCTTGAGCGATATATTACCTCACTAAATTGTTTTTTAAATCTTGTTTTTTATTTCTACTTGAATATTATCAATAAAATCGGATAAAGACAACGAACCCTGATCACCTGCTTTATGTTTTCTTAAAGAAATATTGCCGGAAGACTGTTCTTTTTCGCCGACTATTATCATATAAGGAACTTTCTTGGTTTCCCAATCTCTTATTTTATAGCCGATTTTTTCATTACGCTCGTCTAATTCGACCCGGATATTATTTTCTTTAAGCTTATCAAAAACCAATTTACCGTATTCTGCAAAATTTTGTGATACCGGAATTACTACAGCTTGCACAGGCGCTAACCATAACGGGAATTCTCCAGCATAATGTTCAATTAAAACGCCGATAAACCTTTCAAGTGATCCGAACGGCGCACGGTGAATTACTACCGGTCTATGCTTTTGTCCGTCGCTGCCTGTGTATTCAAGATTGAATCTCTCCGGCATAATATAATCAATTTGGACAGTACCAAGCTGCCACTTTCTGCCAAGCGCGTCTTTTACCATGAAATCAATTTTAGGACCGTAAAAAGCTGCTTCGCCTTCGGCAATATAATAAGTCAATTTCATTTGATCAGCGGCTTCTTTTATTTCTCTTTGAGCGCGTTCCCAAAGCTTAATATCGCCGCCGTATTTATCCGCATTGTCATCTCTAAAAGATAGCTGCGTAGTAAATTCTTTGAATCCCATCTGGCTGAAAACAACCTGGATCAATTCTATAACGTTGCAGACTTCATCCTTTAGCTGATCTTCTCTTACGAACATGTGGGAATCATCTACTGCAAAAGACCGAACACGAGTTAAGCCGTTTAATTCACCAGACTGTTCGTATCGATAAACAGTTCCAAACTCAGCATACCTGATCGGCAAATCCCGGTAGCTTCTTGGCTTTGATAAATATATCTGGAAATGATGCGGACAGTTCATAGGCTTAAGAAGATATTCTTCTTTATCGCCTTCAAGCTTTATCGGCGGAAACTGGCTTTCTTTATAATAAGGATAATGCCCGCTGGTTTTATAAAGATTAATATTTCCGATATGAGGAGTAATTACAGGTTCGTAGCCGCGTTTTCTTTGTTCTTCTCGAAGATAATTTTCTAAAGTCTCTCTTAATATTGCTCCCTTGGGTAGCCAGATCGGTAAGCCGCTGCCTACGCTTTGCGAAATGAAAAACAGTTCAAGCTCTTTACCGAGCCGTCTATGGTCGCGCTTCTTTGCTTCCTCCAATTTTTGGATATACTCATCAAGCATTTTTTTCTTTGGAAAAGAAATGCCGTAAATTCTTTGTAGCTGTTTATTATGTTCGTCGCCTCGCCAGTATGAACCTGAAATATTCAAAAGCTTAACAAATTTAATTTTCCCGGTCGAAGGAAGATGCGGACCGCGGCAAAGATCGGTAAAATTACCTTCTTTATAAATGCTAACCTTCTCGGAGTTTTCATCAATGCCGGATAAAATTTCTACCTTATAATTATCGCCTTTGTTCTCAAAGAATTTCACGGCGGATTCTTTTGATAGATCTTCACGCACGAATGAGTTATTCTTTTTAGAAAGTTCGATCATCTTGTTTTCAATTGCCCTCAAGCTTTCTTCAGTCAAGCCGGTGTTAATATCTATATCATAATAAAAACCGGATTCTATTGCGGGACCCACGCCGAATTTCGCTTCGGGATAAATTTCTTGAATTGCATGAGCCATTAGATGCGATGTTGAATGCCAGTAAACTTCCTTTCCCTTTTCATCTTCAAAGGTAAGGAATTTAATTACCGAGTCATTGTTTAACTTAGTGTCAAGATCGCGCACGAAACCATTCACTTCTACAGCCAGGGCATCGTCAGCCAAGCGCGGAGATATTGACTCGGCAATCTTCTTGCCGGTAATACCTTGCTCAAATTCCTTTGTATTCCCGTCAGGGAAAGTTATTTTTATATTACTCATATTCTTTTTTATAAAAAAAATCGGAGAAGGCTCCGAGTTTCTGTGGGCTCTAAAGGATTCGAACCTTTGACCTTCTGCACGTCAAGCAGACGCTCTAACCAACTGAGCTAAGAGCCCCGCTTTCAATTTATTATGCAGAATTTAGAATGTAGAACTGAAAATTGGTACAGTTATCCAACAATTTTTGACTTCAAACTACATTCTAAATTATAATTTCTACATTTCTAAAGTACCGAGGGCCGGACTCGAACCGGCACGGGTGTAAACACCCACAGGATTTTAAGTCCTGTGCGTCTACCAATTCCGCCACCCCGGCAATTCTTTCAAATTTTAGCGTGTAAATATATATAAACCAAAATATTATTGCAATATTTTTAACCTAATTATTCACTGAATTCCTCATTTCTTTACTTAACTCCCGTTTCTGACTTGCTGCTTTTATTCTAATAAAATATAATTGTCTCAAGACACGTTTAAGCGTCACGGTCTAAGCACACATCATCCAATCAGTGCTTTATGCAACACCGTCAGTAAGAAATTTTCCTTTATTTATAGTTAACCATATAACTTAACGAAATGAATTATTTTCGTTTGAAAACTATAACTTGTGAAAGGAAAACTATATGCAAGCAAGGATGTTGAAAGTATCTCAAGTACTCTTGATGATTTGCGCTTTGTTAATTGTGTTCTCAATAACTACTTACCCGCAGGACGACAGGCACGAAGGACATCACGATCACGGGCGTCATGAAGGCTGGTCTAAACATGAAGACAACCACCGTCATGATGAAGGTTATTACGGAGAAAGACGCGATCACCGCGGCGAGCATAAATGGGATAGGCGCGATGAGGACTATAGAGAAGTCCGTTTTGACGATAGGGATTACTATTTTCACCACGGTGAGTTTTATGAAAGAAGACCTGAAGGATATGTAGTTATAAATGCCCCTATCGGACTTAATATTACTTATCTCCCTCAAGGATATAGAGTTGTTCGGCACAGAGGAATAAGATTTTATTTCTTCGGCGGGATTTATTATAGGTACAACCCGACTTCGAGATTTTATTTTGTTGTTAAAGCGCCGTTCTAAAACTAGAGGCGGTCATTACCGCCTCTTCAACGAATTTCCTCGTCCGCCGAAAGTTCCGGTTTATCGGAACGGATGCGGATTAGAACTTAAAGCTTAACGAAATAGTGTTCGCCGTTCCAAGTCCCAATTCAAAGGGAGTAAATGCGTAATCAAAATTCAAATTCCCCCACATAATTCCTACACCGCCTGTAAAATTCTTGGAAATATAATTCGATTGATAGCCGCCGCGCAGAGCTATTAAATTATCGTAAATTACTTCAGCGCCAAAATTAAAATGCACATCATTGGTGGGAGTATATTTTAGAAATTCTGCGGCTACGTTTACACCTATTTTGTTGTCTGGAAAAGAAAATTGATATTCCGGACCAAACCGGACTTCAGTCGGCAGCACCGTGCTTTCATTGCTCAACTTATTCATTGAGCCGAGGTTTCTAATAACGGCAACCGCGTTTAATCCTTCAATCGGAGTTTTATAATTTATGCCAAAATCAAACCCTATGCCTGTAGATTCATTAATATATAAACCTTCATATAAATATTTTATTGTTGCGCCGACTGAAATATTTTTCGCAGCGTAAAATCCGGTAGAAATACTGCCGGAAAAATACTCCGCATTAAAAGTGGAAAGCGGATTGGTGCTTGCCTGGGTTCTAATCGGTATATCATTTACGGAAGTAACATTTAATCCCAGCGCAAACGGTATTCCGAATATATTTGTTTTAGCTCCGAGCAACTCACTGTTAACGCCCTGGATCCACGCGTTATGCATAAGCATAATTTGATTACCTTGTGCGTCAGTTAATTTTGCCGGATTATAAAAAAGAGATGTTACATCATTTGAAGCTGCTGCTCCAGCGTCTCCCATCGCAACGTTTCTTGCGCCGAATCCGAGCTTAAGAAATGATAGCCCGCTGTTGCCTGCCGATTGCGCGAACATTGAAGCTGCCGATATTATAAAAATCAAAAAGGTCTTTTGCATAATTTGTCCTGATAAAACTCTGTATATTCTTATTTCTAATCTTGAACTTGATCTTAAACTCAGACCAATTGGTTCAAGTATAGTTAGAAAAAATTTTTGTATTTAAAAATTAATATTCAATCCGATAACGTGCTCATCGCTTGGCGAATATTGCTCAACAGCAAAAGCATAATCAACACCGACTGTAATATTACCGAATGTCCTGTAATATGAAAAACCTAAAGAAGGCTTCGGCGGATAATCTGAATTGCTCAAATTGAATTGGTCAATACCGCCGCGGAGATAAAATCCCTCATAAATATTATATTCAACGCCGGCACGCAAAATATTTGACAAGCCTGTGCTGCCTTCAAATTCCACTGCGGCAATTAATCCCAGATTCTTATTCTCATAACTCACGCCGATTTTTTTAAGCAATGGGAAAGCATCATTTGATGTAGTTCCATTCTCTTGGTAAAGCGGCGTTGAATCCCATTTATAGCTGCTGTTAATATCGGTAATCATAAATGAAATGTTCCATTGGCCATTTAAATGATACAGCGCGCCTATATCAAGCCCGAACCCGGACGCAGAAATTTGTTCATACAATTTATAGTAATAGAATTTAAATGACATGCCGATAGAAAACTTCTGAGAAAATCTGTTAGCGAGCGCAAGGAAGAACTGGTTTTCGCTTGTAGAAAGGTTGCCCGTTGGGTTTCCCTGCCCATCTCTTCCGTCTATATTACTGACTCCTGAATTAATAACTCCAAGACTAACTCCGGCGCTTGATCTTACGTATTGATTGCCGGCAGAGTCGGTAGAGTGAAAATCAAACCTTCTTGTAAAGTTTAAAAAATTTAGCGAGCGGTTAAGCGATAAAAATGTGTATGAAGTTTGAAACGAATTATTATCCTGGAAAACAGTAAGTGCAGGGTTATAATATGAAACTAAATTTCCTTCCGTAACCGCGGACATTGCGTTACCCATTCCGATTCCACGCGCCCCAAAACCCATGCGGCTGAATGCGCCCGGCATTGTACTTATCGGACTGAATTTCGGCTGTGCAAAAATTCCAATTGAAATTACAAACGTTATTGCTAATATCTTTTTCATTTGCCCTCTTTATTGTACTATTAAAATTTTTCCGTAAACCGGCGAATTAGAACCTGCGTCAACCCGGTAAAAATATACTCCGTTGGGAACGATATTTCCATTCTGGTCCTTTCCGTCCCATTTATCAAATGGAGTAGAATCGGAAGAAAAGTTTCTTTGCGCATTCTGAATTATCGTTCTAACGAAATGCATACTGAAATTAAATATTCTTATTGTTACGGGAACACTTTGTCCGTTTGTGCTGTATTTAAATGTTATGGGACTGTCGTTTCTTGGATTAAATGGATTCGGGAAAGCATAGGTTTGTGAAACTGAAGACACAGGCTGTGACGCATAAAAAACTTTCCAGTTTCCCGACCACAATCCGTTTCCGTTTTCATCAAGCCTTGCCAAACCGTCTGAAGAACCTACCCAGACACTGCTTCCTTGAAAACCGGCAGAATAAAAAGTGCTTGTAACTATCGATGCTTTTGACGTAGCGTCGGTTATGGAATTAGGAGTAATCCAATTAACTCCGTTATCGGTTGTACCAAACTCGCCGTCATCAGAAGGAGCAATAACCTCTCCCTTATTTCTGAAAGCAAAGTTATGGACCTTCTCTCCGCTCAAAGAAGTCTGCCAGTTTGCGCCGCCGTCGCTTGAAAAGCTTACTCCGTAAAATTCAGTCGGGTCATCAGCCTGCCAGGTTGCGCCCCAGACTGTTGAATCGGATTTATTATAACCGAGAGCGACAACAAAGTTTCCGCTTATCGCGTTATTTTCATTTGAGTGAGTAAACTTTTGCCAGCTTATTCCGTCGTCGGTTGATTTATTAATTCCGTCTGCAGTGCCGACGTATAAAGTCGAATCGTTAGTTGAAATAACTGAGAATACTCTGTAGTTCAAATTGTCTTCGCTGCAAAAATTGCCGGAGACAGGCTGCATACAAAAATTCAAAGTATCGGAAGGTTTTACTTCATTTAAATAATCCGGCGGCAAAACAACACGCTGCCAGGTTTTTCCCATGTCCGAGCTTTTTCTTAAACCGCCTGCAAATGTTGCAATCCAGACTTTGCCCGGCGTAAAAGCAATATCATAAACTAAGTTTTGTTCAGGTACCGTTACAGGAAGCGCTCTTAATTGATTAATGCCGTACGCTACAACTGTGTCCGATTGACTGTCAAGCGGCTGAGGAAGTGATGTCCACGATTTACCGTTATCGGTCGTGTATTTCAATCCGGTGCCTACTGAAACGATCTGCCCGTTGCTGTTTTCGGAAGTAGCTGTAGCTGCCCAGAATGTTCTGCTCAAGCTGTCGTAACCGATAGCGGAAACACTTTGATAACCGAAAGCAGGATTGCCGTCAAAATTTGTCCATGTCGCTCCGCCGTCTGTAGATAGGCTTACGCCGCTGTCTGTTCCAAGCCAGATGGTATTGTTTCCGGTTACTAAAATATCGCTTATGCTGTTATTAGATGTATTTTCGCCCGCAAGTGTCTTTTGCATTTTCTTATCCTGCCTCATCACGTATGTGCGCGGGGAAAATTGGGAATAAGAAACTGCGGCAGCTAAAAAAATTATTAGAATAATTTGACCAGAGATTAATTTCATTTTACAACCACATTATGAATAATTTTATTACTGTACTCTCCGCTGTAATTTTTCGCCTGGAATTCCCAGCGGAAAGTGCCCTTTGGCGCGGTCGTCGGTAAGGTTATAATCAATGAGTATATTCCGTCGCCTGCGGTTTGATCGCCATGATTTAGATTGCCGTCGTCATACATTACAAAAGGATTAGAAGACGATGGATGACCATCGGGAGGTATAAATGAATTAAAGAAAACGGACTGAACATCGCTTAGCCCGGCTGAATCTTTTACGGTGACGGAAAGTGTTATCTGAATATCCGAAGAACCGACAGTAACTGTATCAGGACAAACTAAATTTGAAAGTACAAGAGAGGCGCTGAAACCATTATTGTATTTAAATGAATGAACGGCGACAGTAGAAGTATTTCCGCTGTTATCCGTAACATAAAATTTAATCTCGTAATTGCCTGTTGGATAGCTTTGACTCATCGGGAAAGATGCCGCGTATTGATTTGTATCGCTTGGGTTTGTATTCTGCAGGCTCATTGCAACCGGGGAAGAATTTATCGTCATATTATTCGGTCCGAAAATATCGCATGAGACTGAATTTATATTTGATGTTCCTGATAATATTATTGCAAAATTAAATACCGAATCCGACGGAGAGTAAACAAAGTTATCAGCGCTTACGACTGAAACAGCCTGGTAAAGTGACGGAGGCGGATCAACTATTGAGTTGTAATCTTTTTTACATCCCAAAAAAAATAATGGTATAAGGATTAAAATATATTTTTTCATTTGATGAAATATTAAGTTATTGACATACTTGCTCAAGGTAAAAATATTTATACTCATGTCATTTGGGCAGAGCTACCATAAACGGAGTTGGTGAAAAAGAAATTATAAAGATAAAAAAACTCAAGTAACCGAGAAGCATTCTTTTAAAATCAAGCTCGGTGTCATCCGGGACGTGCGGGTGTTTCAGCTTGATTACAAAAAAGAGAAGCAGCGCCCACAACAGCCAGCCGGTCCAGCCGATTGAAAAATCCAGATTAAACAGTTCCCCGAATAAGCCGAGGAATCCGAGCGCGAGCAGAATAAAAAATGATACAAGCGCTATATTAAAATGTTTCTTTTCGCCGAACATCGTATAAGAAACATGCCCGCCGTCTAACTGCCCGATGGGAATCATGTTCATTGCGGTAACGAATAGACCGAACCATCCGACGCAGAGATAAGGATAATGATAAACTTCCGACATAGGCGGAAAGAACTGAGAGCCGTGTATAAAAATTAATTTCAAGAATGAAAATAAAATTGTATTCCCGAAGACAAGCTCAATGCCGTTCTTGCCGTAATCCGGCGAAAAAAAATCCGGGTGAATTCTAAGTAAATATTCGATCCCGGGCACATGTGTAAATCCGTAGACAAGAACTATCAGGCATGCAATAAAGCCCGCTATCGGTCCCGCCGCGCCTATATCAAACATTGCCTTCTTCGTTGGAATAATAGATTTAGTTCTAATCACCGCGCCCATAGTTCCGAAATTAATAAAGAACAGTATTGGGGGAAAAGGAATATAATAAGGTAACGTTGCTTTTACTTTATGATAACGCGCCGCGAAATAATGACCGAATTCATGACATGTAATAATAAACATTATTGAAAATGAATAAGGTAAGCCTCTAATTATAAAAGACATTTGATACGGACCGGGCTGTCCGCTTATCCATTGCGCGCCTGCAACTGTCGTCGTAGCAAAAGTAAGAAGAAATAATCCTATGTGAAGAAGATAATTACTCTTTTCATTTACGGGCACCGGCGAGCCGTATTCATGTTCATATATATC
>Ga0187812_1000260_pt1 | contig 19167 bp, 19 predicted proteins | sample NC_S_2_FD_130582 | JGI IMG/M metagenome (GOLD analysis project Ga0187812, IMG submission 130582) | Wetland sediment microbial communities from Neuse River Estuary, North Carolina, USA - ASW-S_2 | ecosystem: Environmental > Aquatic > Freshwater > Wetlands > Sediment | place: USA: North Carolina...
AACCGCACCTCGCCACAGGTGCGAACAGCTACTGTTTTCGCCGGTTTTCAGGAATTACGCTGCCCGCGGGTGCAGCAACGCCCGGCAGCGATCCTTCAACGTCGGCACTTCAGGACACTCGAAATAGATCTGCCGGTTAACGGACATCAGCAACTGAATCGCCTGGAGCTGCGGGGCGCCCGCCGGGGCGCCAACGTTGTGGATGTATTCGTCGGTGAGATATTCGATCGCGTGGCCGAGAATTTCAAGCGCATGGCCCGCCCGCGGAGAAATGCGGCGCCGAGGCACGCGGGCTTCCTGAAGAACTTTGGCCGGACGTTCTAACTGCAATACCGCCGTTGTTAAGCTCGCCATACGGTCTATCCTCACCCAACTTATCGGCCCAGGGCGGACCGTCAATCAACTGACCAAGGTAATGTTCCCAAACCAGTACAGCCTCATTATTGGATGCCCCAAATGGAACGCAAGTGATTTGGCTCACATCTCATTCGCGAGGTGCCGAGTTATACATTCTTTATCGGGAAAAATGCTTCAAAAACTGCGGTTGTTGGCCACAAAAAGCCTCATTTTCCTCTCGCAAATAGGCAATTCGATCCGCAATATCGGCTGCCAAGTCGCGCGCCTTGACGGGATGAGATCGAAAACCTAAGCTCAAACGAGAGATGTTTTTCGACGGGGAGGACGGCTTTCTCCCTTAAACTGCTGCATTTCAATCACTTTTCCAAACTGGACGGCGATGGTGTCTAACCAAGTCCCTTACCACTGGCAATATCTTCCGCTGTTAATGCAGATTGCGTTCGCCGTGTTGCTGGGCGCCGGCATGGTGACGGCCTCGTGGTTCGTCGGACGCCATCGCAACACCCGCATCAAGCTCTCCACATACGAAAGCGGCATCGAGCCGGTCGGCGACGCGCGCGGCAGTTTCAGCGTGCGGTTCTACATGGTGGCCGTGCTCTTCATCCTGTTCGATGTGGAAGCGGTCTTTCTTATGCCCTGGGCGATCATCTATCGCAAGCTGCCGCAGCTCGATGGCGTTTCCAAGCTCTTCGGGTTCTGGGAGATGCTTGTTTATCTCGGCTTTGTGGGCGTCGGCCTGTACTACATCATCCGTAAGGGCGTCCTCAACTGGAGCCAGGACAAAGCGGACCTTTAATACCGTGCATTGCGCAGAAGTGCTTTGCTTACAGCGCGCCGGAAAACAGCGGGTTTGCGGAAGGCGGAGTTTTTAGGATGACTGAAGTCGCTACGCTGCTGGGCAAGGAAGCGGTCCTCGACGCGCTCTCCGATCATCCCGCAGTCAAAGCTATCGTGGGTTGGAACGCTGGAGCCTTGGCCGACGCAAAGTACGACCGCGGCGAGCTCACCCTCACCGTCGGACCCGAGACCATTCGCGAAGCCTGCGCCGCCGTCCGCGCCGCCGGGTACAATTTCTTCGAAGACATGACCGCCGTCGACTGGTATCCGGCCACACCGCGTTACCAGTTGAGCTATCACATCCTTTCGCACGCCTTCAAAGAGCGCATCCGTCTCTGTGCGCGGGTCGACGATCCCGATCCGTCGGTCCCGTCGATCGTGCCCATCTGGCCGGGCGCCAACTTCTTTGAACGCGAAGTATTCGACCTATTTGGCATCCGTTTTGAGGGCCATCCCGATCTGCGCCGCATCATGATGCCAGACGACTGGAAGGGGCACCCGCTCCGCAAGGACTATCCCGTGGAGGGTTACCGCTGATGGGCGCCATTGCGACTCCGGAAATTACGAATCTTGGCGGACAGCACATGGTGCTGAACATGGGCCCGCAGCATCCGGCGACGCACGGCGTGCTGCGACTGGTGGTCGAAATCGACGGCGAGACGATCGTCAAGGTCCGGCCCGAGATCGGCTATCTGCATACCGGCATCGAGAAGACATGCGAGGCCAAGTTCTACCAGCAGGTCATCCCGCTTACCGACCGCATCAATTACCTCGACCCGCTCTCTAACAATCTCTGCTACTGCCTGGCCGTCGAGAAGCTGCTTGGCCTCGAGATCCCCGAACGCGCGCAGTGGATTCGCGTGATGCTGACCGAGTTGAGCCGGCTGAACTCGCACCTCATCTGGCTGGGCACGCACGCCATGGACATTGGCGCGCTTACCGTATTTCTCTACACCTTTCGCGAGCGCGAAGAGATTCTCCGCCTGTTTGAAGCGGTAGCCGGCCAGCGCATGATGACCAGCTACTTCCGCATCGGCGGACTGGCGATGGAGCCGCCGCTCGGATTTTTCGAGCGTGTGCAGGATTTGATCGATATCCTTCCCGAGAAGATCGACGAGTATTCGAACCTGCTGACCGGCAATCCAATCTTCATGAACCGGCTCAAGGGTGTCGGCTATCTCTCAGCGGAAGACGCCATTGCGCTGGGCGTCACCGGGCCGCCGCTGCGCGCATCGGGCGTGGATATCGATCTGCGCCGCGACATGCCATATTCAAGTTATGAAAAATTCCAATTCAAAGTGCCCATCTCGATCGCCGGCGACACCTGGGCGCGGTACGAAGTGCGCCTGGTGGAGATGCGCGAGAGCGTGAAGATTATCCAGCAGACGCTGGACGGCCTGCCGGAAGGGCCGGTGAAGGCCGATGCGCCCAAGATCGTGCTGCCCGATCGCGAAAAGATGAAGACGCAGATGGAGGCGCTCATCCATCACTTCAAGATCGTGACCGAAGGGTTCGCGGTCCCGCCCGGCGAGGTCTACCAAGGCATCGAATGCGGACACGGCCAGATGGGCTATTACGTTGTTTCGGACGGGACAGCGAAGCCGTATCGCGTGCACATGCGCTATCCGTCGTTCGCCACTCTGCAGGCGCTGGAGACCATGGCCAAGGGCCGCCTCATTGCCGACCTGGTGGCCGTCATCGGCTCCATCGATATTGTGCTGGGGGAGATCGACAGATAATCGCCCGCCGTTCACGAACCACGAATCGCGAACCATGACCATGGCCCAGACGCAGACAATCCACGACGAACATCTCTACGTCGAGCTCTGGGTCTCACTCGCCTCTCTACTGCGCAGCTATACCGCCGCGCATGGCCTCAACGGCAATCGCCAGGCCACAGTCGAACTGGGCGAGAACAAAATCGTCGTGCGCCACGCGGAAAAATGGCTTTCACTCGAGCGCGAGGGCGCGCAAGCCGCCTGGACGCGAGAAAATGGAAGTGGGGGAGCCTTCGAGATGACCGAGCACGGCCGACTGCGCGCCGGCACCACTGAAGAAGAACTGGATATGGCCGCCGAAGCCTGGGCACGGGAGCTGATGCAATGAGCGCTGAAACTACGTCCGTCTTTTCACCGGCTTTGGCCGCGCGCTTCGACGAGTTGGTCACGAAATATCCCGTCAAGCGCTCGGCCCTGATTCCCATGCTGCTTTATGCGCAGGATGAGGTAGGCCATCTTTCCGATCCGGTGATCGCCGAAATCGCCAGCCGCCTCGAACTCACCGAGCTTGATGTGCGCAACGTAGCCAGCTACTACTCGATGCTGCGCTTCAAGCCCGCCGGCAAATACAACATCCAGGTCTGCACCAACATCTGCTGCATGCTGCGCGGTGCGTACGAGGTGCTGGACCGTTTCCGCGAAGAGCTGAATATCGACCCGCACGGCATCACCGCCGACGGCCTGTTTTCGCTCGAAGAAGTGGAGTGCATCGGCGCCTGCTCGTGGGGCCCGGCTGCACAGGTGAATTACGACTTCCACGACGAGCTCAAGCCCGATCTCGTTCCCGGCATCCTCGACGGTTATCGGGGTAAAGCCCAGGCGGAGGACAAGAAGTAGATGCCCAGGCTCGTCTCCCATCCCGACGAAGTTAAGATAGTTTCCCGCCGCTTTGGCCAGGGCGCGACGAACATCGATCGCTACATCGAGCTTGGCGGCTACGAATCCGCGAAAAAGGCCCTCGCTCAAGGCCCCGACTGGATCGTCAACGAGATGAAGTCCTCGAACCTGCGCGGCCGCGGCGGCGCGGGTTTTTCGACCGGCATGAAATGGTCGTTCGTGCCCAAGCAGTCGGCCAAGCCAAAATACGTTCTCGTCAACGGCGACGAGAGCGAGCCCGGCACCTGCAAGGACCATCTCATCTTCCTGCACGACCCGCATTCGGTCATCGAAGGAACCATCATTGCCGTCCTCGCCATCGGCGCCAAGATGGGCTTTATCTACCTGCGTGGCGAGTATCGCTATCTTCTCGAGATCATGGAGCGCGCCGTGGCCGACGCTTACGCGCGCGGTTTCCTCGGCAAAAACATCTTCGGCTCCGACACCGAATTTCAAATTGTGACCCAGACCGGCGCGGGCGCATACGAAGTGGGCGAAGAGTCGGCGCTGATGGAATCGCTCGAAGGCAAGCGCGGCGTTCCACGCATCAAGCCGCCCTTCCCTGCCGTGGTCGGCCTGTACGGCGGACCTACCATCATTAATAACGCCGAAACCATCGCCACCGTGCCCCACATTATTGCAATGGGCGCGAACGCGTACTGCGAGGTGGGTACGCCGCGCAACGGCGGCACGCGCCTCTTTTGCCTGAGCGGCCACGTCGAGCGCCCCGGCGTCTATGAGCTGCCCATGGGCTACAACCTCAAAAAGATGATCTACGAGGTGGGCGGTGGCATCCGCGGCGGGCGCAAATTAAAAGCCGTAGTTCCCGGTGGGTCGTCGACTCCGGTGCTGCTGCCCGAAGAGATCGACATCGGCATGGACTTCGACCAGGTGGGCAAGGCCGGCTCCATGCTCGGCTCGGGCGGCGTGGTCGTGATTGACGACCAGACCTGCATGGTGGAATTCGCGCTGCGCACCATGAGTTTTTATCAGCATGAAAGCTGCGGCTGGTGTATTCCCTGCCGCGAAGGCACCGACTGGCTCAAGAAGTCGCTGGCGCGCTTCCACGCCGGTTTTGGCCAGGCAAGCGACATCGACAACATCCGCCGCATTGCCGAAAACATCCTGGGCCGGACGTTCTGCCCACTGGGCGACGCAGCGGCCATGCCGACCATCGCGTTCGTGAAGAAGTTTCGCAAGGAGTTTGAGGAACACCTGGACGGGAAGCCGTGCCCTTACGCGAGGGAGGGTGTGCCGCAGCTGACGGTGGTGTAGAAGAGCACGGAATTGAAAGGACAGCGCTTCATGGACTCGGAGGGAATTGGCCCAAAAATCGGAAAACGCAATGTGGGCAAAATCGCCGAAAGAATCGTTGCGAACGAGCTTGAGTCCTGCGGGTTTCTTGTTAGGGACCTGAATCTGGAAGGGATTTCCGCAAATGCCGACCTCCTGGCGATGAGAGACGGCCAAGTGTGGCAAATTCAAGTCAAGGGGTCAAGCTATGAAGAAAATGATCGCGAGAATTACAACGGATGGTGGTTTCAGTATGGATACTGCACGGAAGAACATATTCGCGACAAGAATGCGGAAATGTTCAACCGCGTTAAGAGTCCCCTCAAAGCTGATTGTGTAGCGATGGTTTGCGTCCGCTCGCCTTTTGAGTACGCATACCTTTTGATGCCGGTCAAGATTGCTGAAAAGGGAGCGCAAATCAATCTCGATTATGGCTTCCGTCCGAACAAGGAAGATGGCAAGCCCCACAGACCTGCAAAAGTTTGCATTTCCTTCTATGAGAAAAAGTCCAGGATTGAGCGTATTCGGGACGGTCTGAAGCGCGAGCAAGAATTGCTCAAGCCATATTTGATTGATCGGAGTCGGAGAGACGAAGCGGCACAACGAAATCGAGCTTCTGGTGTCGCATCCGAGGTTTTGACGAAGGTTTTCTCAGTTCATGATGATAAGGGGGTTGCTTAAAGCGCCATAATGCTGAGCATTGGAGCCATTTGGTCGCATACATGGTGAGGTGGAAACCTAAGTTCATGAAAAACAACCGCAGATCCTTCGACTCGGCCGCCACAGCGGCCTTTGCTCAGGATGACAACGCGATTGGGAAGTCGCAAAGGATAACGAAGAAAAAATGCCCGACGTAACCTTCACAGTCGATGGAAAGAAGCTGACGGCGCCCGCGGGGACGCTGCTTATCGACGCCTGCCGCAAAGCCGGCATCGAGATTCCCGCTTTCTGCTACTACCCCGGCCTGTCGCTGCAGGCCGCCTGCCGCATGTGCGTGGTGCGCCAGGAAAAAGTGCCCAAGCTGCAGACCGCCTGCACCACCATGGTCGCCGAGGGCCAATCCTTTATCACCGAGAGCGAAGAGATCGCAGCGGCGCGTAAGGGCACCATCGAATTGCTGCTCGGCAACCACCCGCTCGACTGCCCGGTCTGCGATGCCGGCGGCGAGTGCGAGCTCCAGGACATGAACTTCAAGTACGGCGCCGGCGAGAGCCTCTATGCCGAGGCCAAGCAGCACCGCGACGAGCAGCAATGGTCGCCGGCCGTCTTCTACGATCGGCCGCGCTGCATTCTCTGCTACCGCTGCACGCGCATCTGCGGCGAAGGCATGGACGTGTGGGCGCTAGGCATCCAGAACCGTAATGCCTCAGCCGTCATCGCGCCCAATCTCGGCGAACGGCTGGACTGCGAGCAGTGCGGCATGTGTATCGACATCTGCCCGGTGGGCGCGCTCACCAGCGGCGCATACCGCTACAAGACTCGGCCCTGGGAGATGAACCACGTTTCCACCGTCTGCACGCACTGCGGCGACGGCTGCAAGGTGACCCTGGGCGTGCGCGCCACCAGCGAAGGCGCGGACATCATCCGCGCCGACAACCGCGATAAGAGCGGCATCAACAACGATTTCCTCTGCGCCAAAGGCCGCTTCGGTTTCGACTTCGTCGGCCACCCCGATCGCCTGACGCAGCCGCTGGTTCGCAACTCCGCCGGCAAGCTCGAGCCGGCCACGTGGGAACACGCGCTGCGCATTGCCGGCGCAAAACTCAAAGAGATTCGCGACAGCCGCGGCGGCTCGGCCATTGGAGTCATCGGCTCCAACCGCACCACCAACGAAGAGGATTACCTGCTGCAGAAGTTCGCACGCACGGTGTTGGGCACCAATAACATCGACCACGAGCGGACAACGGATTATGCAGCCTTCGCGCGCTCCATCGCCGGTCATCCCGGCAAAACCGCAACGCTGCGCGAGATCGGCACGGCGCCGGCGATCCTGCTCGTCGGCGGCGACCCCAGCAACGAACATCCGCTGCTGGCCTGGCAAATTCGCACCAACGTGCGGCTCAACCGCGCGCGGCTTTACATTGCCAACTCGCGGCCCATCAAGCTCGACCGTCAGGCAAAGCTCACCCAGGAGATTCCGGCGGGTGGCTACGAGAACCTCGCTGCATTTCTCAGCGCATGCGACTCCGATTTCAGCAAAGCCGTTCTTGCCGAGGAATCGCTTGTTGTGATCTTCGGCGAAGAGTTCCGCGGTACGGCCGTCGAAAAGCTGGTTGACTGGGGCCTGAAGCGCGGGACCGTCCGCTTCGCGTATCTCGGCGATCACTCCAACTCCCGGGGCGCCGCCGACATGGGACTCTTTCCCGATCTGCTGCCGGGCTACGTGCCGGTCAGCGCGCCCGGCGCGTTCAATGAGTACGCCAATCTTCCCGCCGCGCCCGGCAAATCGCTGCCACAGATGTTCGAAGCCGCCAGCAATGGCGAACTCGGAGCGCTGCTCATCGTGGGCGCGAATCCGGTAACGCGCTGCAACATCGATCCCGGGACGCTCCGCAATACTTTTCTTATCGTGCAGGATCTGTTCCTGACCGAAACAGCCACGCTGGCCGACGTTGTTCTTCCCGCCGCCAGCCTGTACGAGAAGGCCGGCACCGTGACCAACACCTTCGGCGATGTGCAGATGGTGAACAAGGCCGCTGATCGCCCCGGTGTAAAGCCCGACTTCGAAATTCTGGCCCGCCTGGCCGGGGCGATGGGCGTGGACGTTAAAGCGCTCGTTCCCTTCGGCCGCGGCATCACCGGCGATCTGGGCCAATCGCGCGGCGCGCAGATGGGCGAGGCAGACCGCCATTCCGTCTGGCTCGAAGCCATCGGACTTGAGCCGAAGCTCAGCCCGTTCGATCCGCTCGCCCTGCTTGACGAGATTCAACGGCTCGTACCGAGTTATTCGCTCGATCGCTTCAACCTTCTCAGCGGCAACGATGTGCCCACCGATCCAGGCGCTTCGCCGGGCTTTGTTCCGGTCGCCGCTCTCAGTAATCCGGACCTTATCGTTCCCGCGCACAACGGCCTGTTCACGTCCTCGACGCTGGGCCGTTACTGCCGTGGACTCAACGAAATCGAACAGCACCAGGAACAAGTGACTGAAGGAGTGGCCGCGGATTGAACACGTCAATGCTGGCTCGCTGACTTGCAAACTCGCTAACCCGCTGCTTTTGAGGCTAATTGCACGTGACGTTACTTGAATTCTTTTTATGGAGCCTGGCCAAGGTTGTTGTGGTCACGGTGATCCTGCTTCTCGGCGTGGCCTACACCGTCCTGCTGGAGCGCAAGCTCGTCGGCCGTATCCAGAATCGCTGGGGGCCCAGCCGCGTTGGCCCCTTCGGCCTCCTGCAGCCGCTGGTGGACGGTGCGAAGTCCTTTCTGAAAGAAGACCTGATTCCGACGGCGGTCTACCGGCCGCTCTATCTGCTCGCGCCCATCATCTCGCTGGGCTGCGCGCTCACCGCCATCGCCGTGATTCCCTTTGGCGAGCCCAAGGCCGGGCCCGGCGGGTTCGACCTGTTCGATATTTCGAACATCAATATCGGCCTGCTGGTCATCCTCGGCATCACGTCCATGGGCGTCTACGGCGTTGCGCTCGCCGGCTGGTCGTCGAATAACAAGTACTCGCTTCTCGGCGGCTTGCGTTCCTCGGCCCAGCTCATCAGCTACGAGCTGGCGCTGGGACTTTCGCTGGTGGGCGTGGTGCTGCGCTCCGGATCGTTCAACCTGCGCGTCATCGTGGAGCAGCAGGCCACCAAAGGCTTCGTCACCTGGAACGTCTTCGGCGGGCTGCAGTTCATCGCCTTCTTCATCTACCTGATGGCCGCCTTTGCCGAGACCAACCGCTCGCCCTTCGACCTGCCTGAAGCCGAGAGCGAGCTCACCGGCGGCTACCACACCGAGTACAGCTCGATGAAGTTCGCCATGTTCTTCATGTCGGAGTACGCCAACATGATTAACGTGGGCTGCGTGGCCACGCTGCTCTTTCTGGGCGGCTGGACCAGCCCGCTCGGCAATCTCATCGGGCCCTTTGAGAGCAACCTGGTGAACGCGCTGCTCTCCATCTTCTGGTTCGTCATCAAGGTATTCGGTTTTCTCTGTCTCTACGTCTGGGTGCGCGGCACGCTGCCCCGCTTCCGTTACGACCAGCTCATGAACTTCGGTTGGCGGTTTCTGATGCCGCTCGCCATCCTCAACATCATCGGCACCAGCCTCTGGCTTGCCTATCGCTAGGGCCTTTGCATCGCTGCGTTCACGGGCGCTTCTTTCATCAACGCGCTCATTTACAATCGAGAAGGATTTGCCGGGGCTTAAATCGCAGGCTCCGTTGTCCTTCCCCGTAACTCGCCGGGCCTTGAAGCGCCGGCTCCAGCCCGTAAGCGGCGGAACGATGCACCTGATTTTATTTTTGGTCTTTGCCGGATTCTGCCTCGCTGGAGCCATCAATCTCCTGCTCCAGACCCATCCCATCAACAGCGCGCTTTCGCTGATCGTGGTGATGACCTCGCTGGCAGTCCTCTACCTGCTGCTGGGCGCCGAATTTCTTGCCGCCGCGCAGATCATCGTCTACTCCGGCGCCGTCATGGTCCTGTTCACGTTCGTGATCATGCTGCTCAACGCCGGCCGCGAAGAGCGCACTCTCGGCAGCCGCGCCGCACACGCCATCGGCTTCCCGGCGGTGGTCGTCCTGCTGGGCACGCTGGTCACTATCATCCGCCACATCCAGGGGCTGGGCACCGCCGCGTTGCGCCAGGGGATTACCCCCACTGAAGACCTGAGCCGCGTGCTCTTCCATCAACTACTGCTGCCCTTTGAGGTCACCTCGATTCTGATTCTCATCGCCATTCTCGGCGCTGTGGCGCTGGCACGCGCGGAAGGCTCGGAAAGGATGACGAAATGAGCTTCGGGCAGGACGTCCCTCTCTCCTGGTATCTGCTGCTGAGCGCTTTGCTCTTCACGCTCGGCGTGGTTGGCTTTCTCATCAAGCGCAACCTCATCACGGTATTCATGTCGATTGAGCTGATGCTCAACGCCGTCAATCTCTCCTTCGTCACCTTCGCCCACCAGTGGCATCTGGTGAAGGGGCAGATCTTCGTCTTTTTCGTCATGATGGTTGCCGCGGCAGAAGCCGCCGTGGGCCTGGCCATCATTATTGCTATCTTCCGCGCCCGCGCTACGCTGGCCGTCGACCGTATCGACCTGATGAAACTATGAACGCATCACTTCATCTCTGGCTGATTCCGCTGCTGCCTTTTGCGGGATTTTTGCTGAACGGAATCATCGGCAGACGGCTGCCGCGCTGGCTGGTGAGCACCGTCGGGCTGCTTGCGCCGCTCTCGTCATTTGCCCTGGTACTGCAAGATTGCATACTTGTTTGGCCTAGCCACGATCCCGATCTACGCAACGGCATCTTTCCGCTGCCATGGACCCAGAATTTCGGGCATTGGATCGCCCTCGGCTCTCTCCACGTCGATTTCACCCTCGTCCTCGACCAACTCTCGCTGGTCATGCTGCTGGTGGTCACTGGCGTCGGCTTCCTCATCCATCTCTACTCCGTCGGCTACATGCACGACGACCCCGGCTACGCCCGCTATTTCAGCTACCTGAATCTGTTTCTGTTTTTCATGACCACCCTGGTCCTCGCCGGCAACGTGCTCGTCATGTTCGTCGGCTGGGAGGGTGTCGGGCTGGCGTCGTACCTGCTCATCGGTTTCTGGTTCCAGAAAACCACCGCCGCCGACGCCGGCAAAAAGGCATTCATCGTCAACCGCATCGGCGACTTCGGCTTTTTGATCGGAATTTTCCTGCTGCTCGGCAACTTCGGCACGCTGACCTTCAGCGAAATCAGCGCAAAGCTCGCAGCGAACCCCGGATGGACCGGCGGCATTCTTACTGCAATCTGCCTTTGCCTGCTCATCGGCGCCACCGGCAAGAGCGCGCAGCTTCCGCTCTACGTCTGGCTGCCCGACGCCATGGAGGGCCCCACGCCGGTCTCCGCGCTCATTCACGCCGCCACCATGGTCACGGCCGGCGTCTACATGATCGCGCGCACGCACTTTCTCTTCGACCGCTCGCCCTATGCGCTGGGAGTGGTGGCCATCGTGGGCGCGGCCACGGCCCTGTTTGCCGCCACCATGGGCCTCATGCAGAACGACATCAAGCGCGTGCTGGCCTACTCCACCATCTCGCAGCTCGGCTACATGTTCCTGGCCTGCGGCGTCGCCGCCTACTCCGCCGCCATCTTCCACCTTATGACGCACGCCTTCTTCAAGGCGCTGCTGTTCCTTGCCGCAGGGTCCGTCATCCACGCCATGGGCGGCGAGCAGGACATGCGCAAGATGGGCGGCCTGCGCAAAAAACTCCCCGTCACCTTCTGGACCATGACCGCGGCGGTCTTCGCCATCGGCGGCTTCTTCCCCTTTGCCGGCTTCTTCTCGAAGGACGCGATTCTCTATGCCGCCTTCCTGCAAGGCACGGCTGGCAAATGGCTCTGGTTTGTCGGCCTGGTGACCGCGCTGCTCACCTCCGTCTATATGTTCCGGCTGTGGTACATGACCTTCTTCGGCGAGGCGCGCAGCCACGACGCGCACCCGCATGAAGCGCCAGTCTCGATGCTGATTCCGCTGGCCATCCTTGCGGCCCTTTCGGTCTGCGGCGGCTGGATCGGCATCGATCGCATGCGCGAGTTCCTTGCGCCCGCCACCGGCATGCATGTCGCCGTCGCCACATCGCCGCACCTCGAGCTGTGGCTCAGCATCCTCGCGGTTCTGGTAGCCGCCGAAGGCTGGCTCATTGCCGACAAGTACTACCGGCGCAAGCCGGAGCGCCCGGCCCAACTCGTGGCCAAGGTTCCCGGCCTCTACAACCTCATCGCCAACAAGTACTACGTTGACGAGATTTACGGCGCGCTGTTCGTCAAGCCGCTGCTCGCCTTCTCGCGCTACTTCCTCGGCTGGGTGGTCGATACCGGCATCCTGGGCGGCGCGGCATGGCTCCTGGGCGGAACGGCAAACTTCAGCGGAGCGATCCTGCAGCGCTGGCAATCGGGCAACCTGCGCTCCTACGCGGCCTGGCTCGCAGCCGGCGCGGCGGCCGTGCTTCTGTTCGCCGTACTAGGCATTTATCTCGGCGGTCATGGGGTAAGCATTCACTGGAGAGGATTCTGAGACGATGAACGCATACGATCCCATCATCCTCACCCTCATCCTGCTGGTTCCGCTCGCGGGCGCGCTGCTCGTCGTGTTGCTTCCCGACCGCGCTAAAGTCCCCAACTGGATTGCGCTGCTGACCTCCCTGCTGACCTTTGTCTTTACGCTGCATCTTCCCGCACACTTCGTCAGCGGACAGCCCGGCTTCCAATTCGAAGTGAATCGCCTCTGGATCGAGAACCCCGCCATCGCCTATCACGTCGGCGTCGACGCCCTCAGCCTGTGGCTCGTGGTCCTCACCGGCTTGCTTGCTCCCGTTGGCGTACTCGCCAGTTGGAACGCCATCCAGACCCGCCGCAAAATCTTTTACTCGCTCTTCCTCGTTCAGCAGACCGCCATCTTCGGCGTCTTCGTCTCGCTCGACCTGATGCTCTACTACGGGTTCTGGGAGCTCTCGCTGGTCCCCATGGCCATCCTCATCGCCATGTATGGCCGCAAGAACGGCCCTCGCGCCGCGCTCAAATTCTTCCTGTTCACGTTCATTCCTTCGGCGCCGCTGCTGGTCGCGATTCTGTGGCTCTATTCACGCACCGGCAGCTTCGACTTTGTTACCCTCCAGGTGCTGCTGGCGCATGGCTCGTTCCCCGCCGGAGCTATCTTCTGGGTTTCGCTCGCGTTCCTGTTCGCCTTTGCTGTCAAGGTTCCCATCTTCCCGCTGCACGGATGGCTCGCCGATACTTTTGCCGAAGCGCCCGTCGCCATGGCCATGGTCGTCGCCGGCAAGATGGGCCTCTACTCGATGCTGCGCTTCCACGTCGGCTTGTTTCCCGGGCAGGCGCGCTACCTGGCCCCGGTATTGATCGCTCTTGCCGTCATCGGCATCCTCTACGGCGCGTGCATGGCGCTCGCGCAGCGCGACTTTTGGCGGCTGATTGCCTTCGGCGCGCTCAGCCACTTCAGCCTCGTCATTCTCGCCATTTATGGGCTCACGCTGATGGGCTGGTCCGGCGCGGTTTACCAGATTGTCTCGCTGGGCGTGGTCGAAGGCGCAATCTTCCTCCTGCTCGGCGCGCTTGAGAACCGCTACGCCACCAGCGAAATTGCCGCTTACGGCGGACTGGCTGCCAGGCTGCCACGCACCGCCACCTACTTTGTCATCGCCACGCTCACCATGATCGGCCTGCCGCTGCTCGGCAATTTTGTTGGCGAGTTCATCATTCTCTCGACGACCTTTACGCAGGTCAGCCGCGGATGGGCTATTGCCGCAGCCGTCAGCGTCATCCTCAGCGCCTCGTACATGCTTTGGCTCGTGCAGCGACTCTTCTACGGCCCTGAAAGCAAGCTCGCCGATCGCACCGTTCCCGATCTTCGCATTGGCGCGCTCGCCATTCTCACGCCGCTCGCCGTGCTCATGCTGGCCATGGGCGTCGCTCCGTCGCTGTGGCTCAACTCGATTCAGTCCGGTGTGCATCCGCCGGCAGAATCTCAACAAGTGAAGTACATCGAAATCCTTCAGACGCCTGACATGATCCCAAGTTCGATCTCCCGGGAGGCCCAGCGGTGAACCACGTGCCCGACATCTTCCGCATCCTCCCCGAGGTCATTCTCACGCTGACCGGCGTGGCCGTCATGCTCATTGACGCTTCGCTGCCGCCCCACTGGCGCCGCCGCAATCTCGGCTGGGTGGCCGCCATCGGCACCACCATTGCCCTCTGGGCCAGCGTCTGGCAGCTTTCGCTTCCCCAGGGCACGGGATTCTTCAACACCGTTGAAACCAGCAGCTTCACCGTCTTCTTCCACGTCCTCATATGCGGCATCATCCTCGTTGCTCTGCTGCTTTCGCTCGACGCGCTGCCCGCCGATAGCCATCACCAGGGCGAATACTACGCGCTCATCGTCTTCGGGGCAGTCGGCATGTGCCTGCTCACCAGCGCCATCGAGCTGCTGGTAGTCTTCATCGCGCTTGAAATCTCGTCCATCTCCACCTACATCCTGGCGGGATACCGCAAGAACACCGGTCGCGGCCCCGAAGCTGCCATCAAGTATTTCCTGCTCGGCTCTTTCGCTACGGCGTTCCTGCTTTACGGAATCGCTCTCATCTTCGGCGCTACTGGAACCACGCAGATTTACGAGATTGCCCATCTCGCGCCGCTGGCGCAAAACCAGGTGCTCGTCGTTGCCTCTCTGGCGCTGATGCTGATCGGCATCCTCTTCAAAGTCTCGGCCGCGCCGTTCCATGTCTGGACGCCCGATGTCTACGAGGGCGCGTCTTCGCCGGTCGTCGCGCTGCTTTCCACCGCGCCCAAGGCCGCGGCCTTCGCCGTGCTTCTGCGCATCGTCTACGAGGCCTTTCCGTCGCTGCACGCATTCTGGTCGCCGCTGCTCTGGGTGGTCGCCGTGCTGTCCATGACCGTCGGCAACCTGGCCGCGCTGCGCCAGCAGAATGTCAAACGCATGCTGGCCTACTCCTCGATCGCGCACGCCGGCTACCTGCTGGCCGCATTCGCGGGAGCCGCCGATATCGGCATCGCCGCCGCCAGTTTTTACGCCGCCGCCTATGCCGCCATGAACGTCGGCGTCTTTGCCGTCATCTCGCTGGTCAGCGGCTACGACGACCAATCTCCGCTCATCGAGGATTACCGCGGCCTCATCTACCGCGCGCCGCTGCTGGGCAGCCTGCTCATCTTCTTCCTCATCTCGCTTATCGGCATTCCCTTCACCGGCGGCTTTTTCGGAAAGTTCTACTCGTTCACCGCGGCCGTCGATGGCGGCGCCATCGCGCTGGCCATTATCGGCCTGCTCAACTCAGGCCTGGCTGCCGCTTATTACTTGCGCCTGGCAGTCGTGAGCGCGCAGCGGCCCGAGGCGGGAGGGACGCCCGCGCCGCGCCCCACAGTGGGCATTGCCGTCAGTGCGGCCCTGGGTTTCTGTGTAGCCGCAACGCTGATGCTCGGCATCAAACCGGGCGTCGCACTGCACGCCGCGCAGAATGGCGCACACACGCTGCAGCCGCCGCCAGCACCGACAGAGCCTGCCGAGTTCACGCCCAATGTCGAAATCCAGCCGCAGACGAAACGGTAAGACCGCGGGCGGATCATCGCTGCTCCGCCCGTTACAATAACCTCAATGAAGCTAGGCGAGTTGGCAAGCCGGTTGGGCGCAGAACTCCGCGGTGACGGGACCCAGGAAATCACCGGAGTCAAAGGCATTGAAGAAGCCGGGCCCGGCGAAATCACCTTCGTCGCCAATCCCCGCTATACCGCTCTCGCCCGCTCCACCCGCGCCGCCGCCATCATCGTCGAGCCCGATTTTCAGGAAGTCTCCGCCGCAACTCTGCGCATCAAGAACCCCTACCTCGCCTTTTCGCGCGCTCTTGGCCTCTTCTATACGCCGCCCGCATATCCGGCCGGGATTCACCCTACTGCCGTCATCGACCCGACAGCAGAGATCGGTGAAGGCGCGCACATCGGCCCCTATGCGGTGGTGGGTCCGCACGTACGACTCGGCCCGCACGCTACGCTGCTCGCTCACGTGGTGCTCTATCCGGGCGTGCAGATCGGCAGCCACTTCTTCGCTCACGCAAACGCCGTGGTGCGCGAATACTGCACGCTCGGCGACCACGTCACGCTCGAGAACGGTGTCGTCATCGGCGCCGACGGGTTCGGCTTTGCGAAAAACGAGTCCGGCCACTGGGAAAAAATCCCCCAGTCCGGACCTGTGCGCATCGGCAGCCGCGTAGACGTGCAGGCCAACGCCACTATCGACCGTGCCACCGTGGGCGCCACCGAGATCGGCGACGGCTCAAAGATCGACAACCTGGTCCAGATAGGACACGGATCACACGTGGGCGAAAACACGCTGGTCTGCGCCCAAACTGGGCTCGCCGGCTCGTCGGTCATCGGCAATAACGTGATCCTCGCCGGCCAGGTGGGCATCGCCGGCCATTGCACAGTGGGCGATAACGTCATCCTCACCGCGCAGTCAGCCGTCTCGCACGACGTGCCGCCGGGCAAAACGATCTCCGGCTCGCCCGGATTCGACAATCGCACCTGGCTGCGCGCCGTCGCCCTCTTCCAGCGCCTGCCGGAACTGGTCAAGCGCCTGGGCGCGCTCGAAAGCCGAATCGACAAGGCGCTGGGCACGACCGCATCCGAAAATAAAAAGGAGACCGGCGAATGATGCGCCGCAATTTCCAGCGCGGTCTTTGGGCCGCGGCTGCCCTGCCTCTCGCGCTGTTCGCCGCCGGCTGCCACTCGTATCACATCGACACGACCATCGAGAACCGCACCGGCGCCGCCATCCAGCTTCTTGAAGTGGACTACCCCGACGCCAGCTTCGGCGCCGACTCGGTCGCCTCCGGGGCCGACTTCCACTACCGCATCCAGGTGGAAGGCAGCGGCGAGCTCAAGATCATGTATACAGCTCCGGGCAATAAGCAGATCCAGATCAAGGGCCCGACTCTCGTCGAGCGCCAGCAGGGCCGCCTTCAAATCGTTCTTCTCCCCGGCGGCAAAGCCGAGTTCCATCCCGAGCTGACCGGACCGTAAAATACAGGGAACAAGGGACCAAGGGACCGAGTTCACGCGCTACCTCGCCCAGGAGAGTATTACCTCAAAAGAGAAACACGGCCGATCCGTCAGGATCGGCCGTGTCGGTTTTCTTGGTCCCTTGGCCCCTGCTCTTAATGCACCATGCTTGTGAACAACGGCGATTGCAGCAGGCTGACAAACTGAGAATCGCTGGAAGCAAAGTGAATGCTCAACTGCCCGGCGTCCGACCCGATCGATGTGGCATTCAGCGCCTGCTTTTCGGCATCCGAGCTGCTCATCTTGCGGATGGTTACGGCCGCCGTCAGCAGCGATGAAACCGTAGCCGCCGTGAATGGATCGCCGGTCGCAATCGTCAGGTCGAAACGCACGCCGTGCACAAAGTCCATCGAATACCAGCTACCCTGCAAGCGTTTCTTTATGGTGTCGAAGTCCGTGACCGAGCCGGCCTGCCCCATGAGCTGCTTCATCATGGTCTGCGTGCCCTGGTCGTCCAGGATGCTCCACAGCGCGCTTGAATCCACGTTCTGCATCGCGCCCATCATCTCGTTATTGCTCAGCAAGCTCGAGGTAACGCCGTCGCGTGCGTTCAGTGCTTTGGTCACTGCGTCCTTATCGCCGAAGATCATGGTGGAAGGATCGACGAAGCAGAGCATCATCCCGGAGCGGGTCATCGGATAGACCGCGTTGGTCCGCACCATGGTCGCCTTCAGGCGCTGCTTCTTGAAGGTCGCCAGAATGTCGTCCACCGGGAACTGCCCCTGCGCGATACCCACTGTCTCCAGGTTGTCGCTGCTCGGCGAGGTGCGAAAAAGCGCAAACGCCAGATCGTCCACATACTGGTCCATGCTGCCCGAGCCGCCCAGCGCGGTCCGGCGCAGCGCGGTGTCGAATTGCTTCAACTCCGGCGGCATCACGCGGTTGCGCAGGTCCATCGCCGAAGTGGAGTTTTGCATGGCCCGATAGTCGATTACGACCAACTGCTGCACGTCATGCGGGATCGCCCCGCGCGCATCCGTATCCAACTGCGCGGCCTGGGCTATACCGGCGCCAGCCAAAAGCAGGGGTACAAACAAGAACTTCATCGTCGCCTTCAGCACTTCAAACTCCTCGGGATCGAACTTTCCGCCTCAAACCTGCTTAACAAAACATAAGCGCAGGCAAATAGACGCTGTTCCGCGCACAGAACTACCTGAAAACTGCGCAGGGCAGATACCCTTATTCTAACGCCGCCTGTTTTTCTTGCCGCCGCGCCGATCATTTCCCGGGCCAGGGCAACGGCTCTTCCAGGCGCCGCTCCAGGATCTTGGTCCGCACATCGAATCCAGTTAATTGACGCATCCACTCGCTCTCCCGCTCACAGGCAGCCTCGGGAATCAGCCCCACGACCTCGGTTGCGGCGATGGTTACCTTGTGACGGGCGGCCAGGCTGGTTACCTTGCGATGAACCTGCGAGATGGGAGTGGCGGCGAAGTCGGTGATATTCAACGAAAGCTGCGCACGCCCCTCGGCCAGTAACGGGAGGGCTTTGACGCCTTTCAGCCCGCCCGACGCGGACCGAATCTCGCGGGCAATGGCTCGAACCATGGCAACGTCGTTCGATTCGAAGTAGATATTGTAGGAAACAAGGAGCTTACGCGCTCCTACAGCGCAGGCGCCGGCGGTCGGATGCAGATCGGGCCCGCCCAGGTCCGGCCGCCGCGAGGGATCCTTCCGCACCGCCTCGCGCAGCCCCTCGAACTGCCCCTGACGGACATCGTCCAGGCTGGCCCGGTCCGGCCGGGCCGCGGCCGCCTCGTAAAAGAAAACCGGCACGCCGAACCGCCGCCAGATTTCTAGACCAGCCTGCCGCGCCAGCAGCGCGCATTGGTCCAGCTTGATGCCCGCCACCGGCGCGAACGGGATCACGTCGGCCGAGCCGATCCGCGGATGCTCGCCCTGCTGCCGCGTCAGGTCAATCAGTTCCACGGCCTTGCCCGCGCCGCGTACAGCCGCCTCGACTACGGCAGCCGGCGCTCCGGCAATTGTTACCACGGAACGGTTGTGGCTGGCGTCCATCGACCAGTCGAGCAGGTGCACCCCTTCCACGCGCATCGCGGACACAATCGCCTCGACGCGCCGGGCATCTATGCCCTCTGAGAAGTTGGGGACGCACTCAACCACCGGCCCGCTCATGTCTTCTTTCTCCCCATCGGCACAATTACCGGGCCCGTTATCTCCAGAAGGTATAGTTCAACTGAATCTGAAGGCTCGCATTCACCCCCGGATTGCGGTCGCCCAATGAAG
>Ga0187812_1000261_pt1 | contig 19153 bp, 20 predicted proteins | sample NC_S_2_FD_130582 | JGI IMG/M metagenome (GOLD analysis project Ga0187812, IMG submission 130582) | Wetland sediment microbial communities from Neuse River Estuary, North Carolina, USA - ASW-S_2 | ecosystem: Environmental > Aquatic > Freshwater > Wetlands > Sediment | place: USA: North Carolina...
GGCATGTGCACGTAGAACTTGACCTGGGCCGATGACACGCCCTGCGGCACGGTGAACCGGTTCTGCACGAGGGCTGCGAGGCCGGCGGGCACGCTGGCGTCGTAAGCCCCCGGCCAGAGAGCGAAGACTCCGCCACCCGGCTGGGACACCGTCTCCGTCACCGAGACGGCGCCGGGCCCCGCGCGGTCGACGACCGCCATGGCGAAGGGCTCCGCCGGCGCAGCCGCAAGAGCCGCGGGGGCGCACAAAAGCCCGGCGCAGAGGAGCCCCGCGGCGAAGAGGCGGCTAGCCTTGCTTGCCATGTGCGGCGCTGGCCTGCGCAGGTGTCGCGGGTTGGTAGTGCGACGGGCACTTCACGAGCAGCGACTTCGCCAGGAAGGTGCCATTCGGCTGCAGGTGGCCATCGGCGATCGCCTGAACGTCGGGCGAACCGAACGTGTCGGGCACGACGCCGCGGTAGACCACGCGCACGGTCTGTCCCCCGCCGCGCAAGAGGAAGGTCAGGAGGTCGCGCTGGGCGTCGTGGACGACCGTCCTTCCGACCACGGTGCCGGACACCCGCACGTCGGACGCGGCCAGGGCCTGGCGCTGTGCGGTCAGCTGGGGCACCGTGAGATAGTACTCGGTGAAGTTGCGCAGACCGTTCACCATGAGGAAGGCCAGCGCCGCAACGACGACCGCTGCTGCGATCCACAAGCGCGTCTTGCGCCGCATCGGCCTCTCCCCTTTCTGGGCGACAGGATTCCCGCGGGCCTGCGCCGCATGCGGCGCAGGCCCGTCGTTTCACGGTAGGAACTTGCGCAGGACTCCCATGAGTTCGGTCATCGCTTCATCGGGATGGCCCTCGAGCACCGCGTCCACGATGCAACCCCTGGTGTGATCCTCGAGCAGAATGAGCCCGACGCGGTCCAAGGCAGCGCGCACGGCCGCGATCTGCGTCAGGACCTCGGGGCAGTAGCGGTCCTCGTCGATCATGCGGCGGATGCCGCGCACCTGACCTTCGATGCGGTTCAGGCGCTGCTGCAGGTCCACCTTGTCGCGGCGTTGGACGCCGCTGTGCACGTGACCTTCGGTTCCGCAGTGCTCCGCTTGCCCGTCCGGCTCGCTCATCATCAGTTGTCCGGGGCCCCTTCCGCGATCCAGTTCGCAATCGTCTGGATCGTCGACTTTGAGAGGTACGGTCCGCCGAGCGGCATCCGGGGCTGGGCCACCCCCTCAAGCTTCTGCCAGAGGAGCGCCTTCTTGTAGTCCGTCGGCGTCGCAACCTTCATGCTCGCAATGCTGGCGTACGACGTCAAGTCCAAACCGCCAGACTTCGTCGTGGGGCCGTGACAGACGGCGCAATGCGCCTGGAAAATCGGCTCGATATCCGCAGCGAATGTCGGCTTCGCGATCACCGACGATGCGGTGGTTCCGCCGCCGGTGGTGCTCACGCCCTGCTGCACTGCGCCGAGGTACGTGAGGCCCAGCACGGCAACCACGATCACACCGGCAAGGCCCATCGCGAACGGCCTGCGGCTGGGCTCGCGCCTCGGGTTCTTGTCGAAGAAGGGCAGGCCCACCAGGACGATGACCGCGACGAGCGGCAGGCCGATGATGCCCAGCGGGTCCAGTGCCGGCGGGATGTATTTGAGCAGCTGGTAGATCGAGTAGAAGAACCAGAGTGGGACGGGCGTGTAGTGCGCCTTGTTCAGAGGATCGGCTGGAGCGAGCAGCGGCGCGTGGAAGGAGAGCGCGAGGAACAGCAGGAGCGCTGCCACCACGACCACGAGCATCGTCATCTGGAACACGGTGTACGGGTAGAAGGTGACGAGCCCCTTGGTGCCCTTGGGCTTGCGCTCGGCCTCTTCCACCACGAGCATCTGGTTCTTGAGGACCATGGCGAAGTGGATGCCGAAGAAGACCAGCAGGAGCGCCGGCAGCACCAGCATGTGCACAGCGTAGAAGCGCGTCAGCGTCAGGCCGGATATGTACGCGCCGCCACGCGCCAGGTACGCGATGTAGATGCCGACGAACGGCGTGTAGAACGGCATCCAGGTCCCGACCATCGTCGCCCAGTAGGACTGCTGGTCCCAGGGCAGGAGGTAACCGGTGAAGGCGAAGAGGATGGTGATGAACAGGAGGACCACGCCGGTGACCCAGGTGATCTCGCGCGGCTTTTTGTAGGCGCCGACGTAGAAGCCCCGCAGCATGTGCGCGGCCACGAGGACGACCATGGCGTTCGCGCCCCAGTAGTGGAGGTCGCGGATCACCCAGCCGAGCGGCACCTTGGTCATGATGTACTGGATGCTCTGGTAGGCCGTCTGCGAGGACGCCTGGTAGAACATCGCCAGGAGCGTTCCGGTGACCGCCTGATTGATGAAGACGAAGAGGGTCGCAAGCCCCAGGAAGTCCAGGGGGTTCACGGCTCGCGGCACGCGATGGTAGAGAAGCTCGTTCAGTTGCGGCTTGATGCCGACGCGCTCATCCAGCCAGTCCATGAAGGTCTGACGGGGCTTCTTCTCCGCGCTCACGAGATCTGACCCCCAAGCATCACGCGTCCGTTCTGGACCGCGATCACATGATGAAAGAGTCCTCGGGGCGCCGGCCCCGCAATGTGCTGACCATACTTGTTGTACTGGGAGCCGTGGCATGGGCACATGAACTTCTCGAGGGACTGGAACCACTGCACAGGACACTGCAGGTGCGTGCAGTGGAAGTCGAGGGCGATGAACTGCCCGCCGCCCTGGTTCATCACGTACACGCCGTCGTCGTACCCGTCACCCGTGTACGACGTCAGGATGTACTGACCCACCGGGAAGTTGCCCACAGGACCGATGTCCTGGAGCTTGGCGTTGCCGCTCGACGTCGGGTACAGCAGGCGCAGCGCGGCGCCCAGGTAACCGACGCCGACGAGACCGCCGACCGTTACGGCCCCCCAACCGAGAAATCGCCTACGGCTGAGTTCCTTGCGGTCCGAGGAGCGCTCGACGCAGTCTTCGCATAGGTCCGTGTCGTTGCCCGTCTCGTGCCCACAGATCCGGCATCGCATGCAGCGGCTCCCCCCAAATGGCGCTCCATGAGGACTAGGCCAAAATACGCAACCAATTCTATCTGGTGGCCTAGGGGCCGTCAAACCGTTGGACGCGTCTTGGTCCACATGGCCATCGTTCTGCGGTCCATGCGACCGCGGGCGACCAGCCACCCGTGTCCAGGGTTTCCCTGCATTGTACAGAAGTCTATCCACGGCTTGTTGGTCACATGAACCAACGAGCAGCAAAGGCCGGGCGTGCGCCCGGCCTTCCTGGATTCCGCGGCCGGCGGATCCTACCAGCCGGCCTCGTGGACCGCCTTCGCCACGGCGCGGAACACGCCCGCCGTCTCCGATTCGGGATGGCTCCAGACGACCGGCTCTCCGAGGTCGCCGCCCGCCGGAAGCTGCGGGTCGATCGGCACCTGCCCCAGCAGCGGCACGTGCAACTCGCGCGAGAGGCGCTGAGCGCCCCCACGTCCGAAGATCTCGTGCGCCTCGCCGCACGACGGGCAGCGGAAGTACGCCATGTTCTCGACGATGCCGACGAGCTCCTGGCCCACCCGGCTCGCCATCTGCGCGACGCGCCCGGCCACCCGTGCGGACGCCTCCTGAGGCGTCGTCACGAGCAGCACCTTGGCCTTCGGCAGCTCCTGCGAGAGGGAGATGGCCACGTCGCCGGTACCGGGGGGGGCGTCGATCACGAGGTAGTCGAGCTCGCCCCAGGCCACCTCGTTGAGGAACTGGTCCACGAGCTTGTGGAGCATCGGTCCGCGCCACATCACCGGCGTGTTCTCGTCGACCAGCATGCCCATGGAGATGACCCTGAGGTCGTGGACGTCCACCGGCACGATGACGCCGTCGCCCAGGACCACCGGCTGCTGGCGCGCCGCCAGCATGCGCGAGACGGAGAAACCGTAGACGTCGGCGTCCAAAACGCCCACCGCGAGGCCCATCGTCTGCAGCGCCGCCGCCACGTTGACCGTGATGGTGGACTTGCCGACGCCGCCCTTGCCCGAGCCGCAGATCAGGACCCGCACGGTGGAGTCCTTGCGCGTGATGGTCGACGAGTGGTGCGGGCGAAGCCGGTTCGCGAGGTCCTCGCGCTCCTGCGGCGTCATCACGTCGAGGCGCACGTCGACCTGCCGCACGCCGGCGATCGAGCCCACGGCGGCGCGCACGTCATCCTCGATGCGATGGCTCAAGGGACATCCCGCGACGGTCAGCTTGATGGCGCAGCGCACCGTGTCGCCATCCACCTCGACCGTGTCCACCATGCCGAGCTCCGTGATCGGCCGATGGATCTCCGGGTCCACGACCGTCGCGAGCTTCGCCATGACCTGATCCTTATTGATCACTCAGCGCACTCTCCTTGTTGTCCAACTCCAAAGGAACGGTCACGCTCTCCCCGTTCGGCAGCATGGTGCCGCCCGAGAGCACGATCTTCATCGCTTCCTCCACCGTGAAGTCGACCTGCTCGACATCTTCCGGCGGATAGAGCACGAGAAGTCCGCCCGTGGGCGGCGAGAACGGCACGAACACCGCCACCTTGCCGTCGAGCGTTCGCGCGCGCGACACGAAACCGAACGAGCGGCCCCCGCCGCCTCCGTACGGCACCAGCACCACACTCTGGAACGTTCCCCGCTGATCCGAGAAGGTATTGACGATCTGCTTCACCGCATCGTACACGGTGCGCAGCACCGGCACCCGCGCGAATACCCACTCGTACAGTCCCACGATCTGCTGACCCAGCAGGTTCGACACCAGCAGACCGAACAGCGTGATCAGCACGAGCGTTACGAGCAGGCCGAAGCCTGGAACCGTCACCCCCAGCATGTGGCCGAGCGCATCGAACATCGTGAAGATGCGGTAGCCGATGTAGAGCGTGATCGCCAGCGGCAACAGCGCCACGAGGCCAGTCAGGAAGTACTGCCTGAGCAGGCGCCACACCGAGTGTCGCACGGGATCCTCCATCGCGTTCGGTTGCCTCCCTGAAGGTGCGGGAGAACGCCACGCGGGCAGCAGACGCCGCCCGCGTTCCACGGTCTCATTTGGCGGGAGCAGGTGGGAATCGAACCCACCGCGGACCGTAAAGCCCGCCGGCTGGATTTGAAGTCCAGGGGCTGCACCAGCAGGCCGTCTGTTCCCGCGCGAATTATACCACAGGAGGGTGTCTGCGCACGGCGAGATCGGCCACCAGGATGGAGATCTCGTACAAGATCAGCATCGGAGCCACCATGACGAGCATGGAGAAGGCGTCCGGCGGCGTCACGGCTGCAGCGACGACGAAGATGACGAGGATGGCGATCCGCCTCTGGCGGCGCAGGAATGTCGGGGTGAGGATACCCGCCCTGGCCAGTGCGTAGACGATGACCGGCAGCTCGAACACGAGCCCGAACGGCAGCGTCAGATTGACGATGAACCCCATGTAGCGGCCGAAGCTGATGAACGCTTGAAAGGGGGCTTGGGCGAACTGCAGCACGAAGTGCAGGACGATCGGCAGGAAGACGTAGTACCCGAAGGCCACGCCGAGGAGGAAGAGGGCGACGACGAGGGGGCCGTAGATGAAGAGCATGCGGCGCTCCTTCGGCTCGAGGGCCGGCCGGACGAAGGCCGCGATCTCGTAGACGAGCACGGGCGAGGTCCCGACGAATGCCGAGACGAGCGCCAGCTCGATGAACGTGTAGAGGGCCTCGGTCGGGCTCAGAACGACGAGGTTGTGCACCGCCCCGTGCGCCGGAATCAACAGCCAGTCGACGATGCGCCGGGCTTGGGTGAAGGCGTAGATGCCCACGGGGAACAGGAAGACAAGGTAGACGATCAGACGGTTGCGCAACTCGCGCAGGTGCTCGCCGAGCGGCATGGGTCGGTCGTTCAAGCCCGAGACCCCCAAGGTCGATCGCAGTTCAGCAGCTAAGCCACAGGGCGTCGACCAGTTCTCCCCCTGGCAGGGCCCCCACGCCTTCTGGCTGGATCACGTAGCCATTCGTCTGCGCCATCGCGCGCACCCCGCCGGACGACTGGTACGGGTGGATGTCTGCCCTGATCTCGCCGCCCTGGAGCGACAGCGACGCGCAGAGCAGGCGCGGCGCGTCCGGCGGCTTGCCGCGGAACGCTTGCGTGAGGCGCGCGCGCGTCCGCAGCAGGCTGTCGGGCGCTGCGAGGAGTCGGGCGACGGCCGCCCGGCCGAACAGGTCGAAACCGACCTGCGCCGAGAGTGGATTGCCCGAGAGCCCGAGCCATGGCACGCCGCCCGGCAGGCGCAGGCCCATGGTCGGAGCGCCCGGCCGCATGCGCGCCCAGTGGAACGCCACCGATGCTCCGAGCAGACGCCCGACCTCGCCGATCAAGTCCTTCGGCCCCACCGAGACGCCGCCCGACGTGATCAGCATGTCGAATCCGCCGCCCTTGCAGACCTCGGCGATGGCTTCCGGGGTGTCCTGCACGGGACCGCGCAGATCCACCTCGGCACCGAGCTCCTCAAGGCGCGCGCCGATCGCGATGCTGTTCGAGTCGTAGGTACCGCCGGGGGGCAAGGGCGCGCCCAGCGGGAAGATTTCATCGCCCGTGGAAACGAAGCGCACGCGGACCCTGCGGCGCACAAACGCCCGGTCCTGCCCCAACGCTGCGAGGAGGCCCGTCACCGCGGGGCGCACGGCGGTGCCGGCGGGCAGCAGTTCCTGTCCCGGCCGCATGTCCTCTCCGGCGGCACGCACATTGGCACCCCGCTCCACCGCGCGCGACAGCAGGAGGAACCCGTCCTCGACCCGGCACACCTCCTGGTACTCCGCGGCGTCCGCGCCCTCGGGCAGTACGCCACCCGTCGTGATGCGCATCGCTTCGTCCGGTCCCAGCACTGCGGAAGCAGGGTGGCCCGCCAGCGCAGACCCCGTGATGCGCAGACGCACCGGCGCACCCGATGAGGCACCGCGCGATGCCTCGGCCCGGATCGCCCAGCCGTCCACGGCCGCGCGCGGCGCGTCCGGAACCAAGCGATCCGCCAGTACGGGCTGAGCCAAGATCCTGCCCATGGCTGCGCGCAGCGGCAGATCTTCGGCAGCCAAAGGCACAAGGCCGTCAATGAAGCGCGCGCGTGCCTCCTCCACGGTGAATCCGTGTGGTGACGCCATTGGGCATACCTACCTCGGCCGATATTTCGCATCCATCATAGCGGGCTTGGGGAGTGCCTGGCAAACCGGCATAGCGCCCATCACCGCATCTTTCGGGGGCGCGTATACGGGAAGACGGGCCTCCGCCGCAGCGGAGACCCGTCAGAGGTCGCTCTTCTAGAAGTCCATGTCGCCGCCCGGGTAGCCAGGCGCGCCGGCAGGGGCCTTCTTCTTGTCCGGGATCTCCACGATCAAGGCTTCGGTCGTCAGGACCATCGAGGCGACGGATGCGGCGTTCTGCAGCGCCGAACGGGTCACCTTGACGGGATCCACGATGCCGGCCTTCGCGAGGTCGACGTACTCACCCGTCATGGCGTTGAGGCCGAAGCCAGGCTTGCCATTGCGGATGTGCTCCACGACGATCGAGCCTTCCAGGCCGGCGTTGAGCGCGATCTGGCGCACCGGCTCCTCGAGCGAGCGGCGGACGATGTTGACACCGACCTTGACGTCGCCCTCGGCCGAGATCTGGTCGAGGATCGGGATGATGTTGATGAGCGTCGCGCCGCCGCCGGCGACGATGCCCTCTTCCACCGCCGCGCGGGTCGCCGCGAGAGCGTCCTCGATGCGGTGCTTCTTCTCCTTGAGCTCGGTCTCCGTCGCCGCTCCGACCTTGATCACCGCGACGCCGCCGGCGAGCTTGGCCAGGCGCTCCTGCAGCTTCTCGCGGTCGTAGTCGGACTCGGTCTCCTCGATCTGGTGCTTGATCTGCGCGATGCGACCCTCGATGGCCTTCTTGTCGCCCTTGCCTTCGACGATCGTCGTCTTCTCCTTGCCGATCTTGACGCGGTTCGCCTCGCCGAGCATCGACAGTTCGACGTTCTCGAGCTTGATGCCGAGGTCCTCGGAGACGAAGGTGCCGCCCGTGAGCACGGCGATGTCCTCCATCATGGCCTTGCGGCGGTCGCCAAAGCCCGGCGCCTTGACGGCAGCGGCGTTGAAGGTGCCGCGCAGCTTGTTGACGACGAGGGTCGCAAGGGCCTCGCCCTCGACGTCCTCGGCGATGATCAGCAGCGGCCGACCCACGCGGGCGATGCGCTCGAGCAGCGGCAGCAGGTCCTGCACCGAGGAGATCTTCTTCTCGTGGAGCAGGATGTACGGATTCTCGAGCTCGACCTCCATGGAGTCGGGGTTGGTGACGAAGTACCCCGAGACGTAGCCCCGGTCGAACTCCATGCCCTCGACGATGTCCACCGTCGTGGCGGTTCCCTTCGACTCCTCGACCGTGATCACGCCGTCCTTGCCGACGCGCTCCATCGCTTCGGCGATCAGGTTGCCGATCTCGTCGTCGTTGCCGGAGATGGCAGCGACGTGAGCGATGTCGTCCTTGCCCTCGATCGGCGTGGAGAGCTTCTTGAGCTCCTCGACCGCCTTCTCGACGGCGAGGTCGATGCCGCGCTTCAGGAAGATCGGGTTCGCACCGGCCGCGACGTTCTTGAGGCCCTCGAGCACCATCGCCTGGGCCAGGACCGTGGCCGTGGTGGTACCGTCACCGGCCACGTCGTTGGTCTTCGAGGCGACCTCCTTGCACAGCTGGGCGCCCATGTTCTCGTAGGGATCCTCGAGTTCGATCTCCTTGGCCACGGTCACGCCGTCCTTGGTGATCACCGGGGAGCCGAACTTGCGGTCCAGGACCACGTTGCGGCCCTTGGGGCCCAAGGTCACCTTGACCGCGTTGGCGACGGCGGTGACACCACGCTCCAGGGACTTGCGCGCGTCGACGTCGAACAGCAGTTGCTTTGCCGCCATGCTCGAACAGACCCTCCCTTTCTCTCTGTGCCCTTACTTGATGGCGAGCAGGTCCTGCTCGCGGATGATCAGGTACTCGACGTCACCGACCTTGACCTCGGTCCCCCCATACTTCGAGAAGATGACCCGGTCGCCGACCGAGACCTCTGGAGCGACCCGGTTGCCGTTGTCCAGGACGCGACCCGACCCGACGGCGATGACCTCGCCTTCCTGCGGCTTGTCCTTCGCCGTGTCCGGCAGGATGATGCCACCCGCTGTCTTCTCCTCCGCCTCGAGAACCTTGACCACGATGCGGTCACCGAGCGGCCTGAGCACAGGATCCCTCCTCCTTGTTGGCACTCGCTGTTGCTGAGTGCTACTAACGGCATGTATTGTATCGAGGCCCATCTCCAGCGTCAAGCAGCGCAGGTGCACGTCCTCGAGGCGGTGCAACACCACGCTGTCGTCGCGCACCAGCATGCGACAGTACGTTCCTGGCCCCATTCCGAGGTGGTCCCGCAGCTCCGCCGGCAGTTCGATTTCTCCGCCCTTTCCGACCGTCACGCGCAAGCGCATCGCCTCCAAGGAGGCGATTATGTCCTAGGTCTTCCATTGCTTCAAGAGTTTAAACTCGATCGCCGTCTGTTAAACTCGCATGCTGTCGAACGGCCGCCGGGGTCAGCTTTGCCGCGGCTTGCGGTAGGCGTACCACCACCAGAGCGCGGCGGCCGCCGCAACGACGATGATGACGAGGGCGATGAGGCCTGTGCCATGGTCCAACAGGGGCCCGACGCCCTTGCCGATGCCAAGGCCGAGGAGCGACCAGAACAGGGCCCAGATGCCGTCGCCGATGATCGAGCCCACGACGTACGGCACGAGCGGGGCCCGAACCACACCCGCGCTCAGGATCGCCGGCGTCCTGGTGACGCCGATCCAGCGCGAGATCGCCTGCGCGAACAGGCCATAGCGCACGAACCACTCTTCGACGCGCGCCATGGCACGCGGCGGAATGCGCAGCCAGCCCATCGCCCGGTCCAGAAGTGGCCGCCCACCAATCCGGCCAATGCCATAGCCGATCACGTTGCCCAGAACGTTGCCGAACGTGACGATCAGCCAGACAAAGGTCAGGGACATCTCGCCGCGCCCGATCAGGACGCCGGCAGCAACAAAAAACAGCTCGATCGGGCCGGGCATGCCCGTACCTTCGATCGTGCTCACCAGGAACAGCAAAGGGTACCCGTAGACGGTCAGGAGCAGCCTCAGGTGCTCCGTCGTCATGGGGACCGGAGGAGCATCAGCGCAGCTCTTCCTCCTTGGAAGGCGGCGCTGCGGGCTTATCCACCGCGTCCGAACCTTCCTGCATGGCCTTGCGGAATTCGCGGATGGTCTTGCCGAGCCCTTGCCCGAGTTCGGGCAGACGCTTCGGGCCGAACAATAGGAGGGCGAGCGCCAGGAGGATGACGAGGTGAACCGGCGACAGAAGATCCACGATGCTCGCCCCTTTGCCGCAATCCTCCCAGGACCGGAGTGCGTACAGTATAGCACACGACCCAGCCACCGACACTTGCGCCGCTGTCCACCGCGTGCGAAACTCGGTGCAGTGAGCGTGCGCGGCGGCGCTACGCATCGCCATGCAACAACATATAAGCGCCAGCACTCGCCCGCAAGGACGAGTGGACGAGGTGGGGGATCTCGGAGCTTTCGGCGGGTGACCCCCGGTTCGCCTGGACCGTCAAAGACCTCACAAAGCCAGGGAGCGATCTCTGGGGGAAAAGGGTCGGCAGGCGAGGGTCGCGATTGTGCACCCCTCTATCTGCATGGCCTTCGCGTCCGTTCGCGGGAACATGCTATGGAGAAGGGGTGTTTTGCGTATGTGCGGGATCATGGGCTACGTCGGTCCGCGGTCGGCGGCCGATGTGCTCCTCGGTGGGTTGAAGCGCCTCGAGTACCGCGGCTACGACTCCGCCGGCATCGCACTGGCGGAGGATGGCGGCATTTACCTGAGGCGCAAGGCGGGGGCGCTGCGGGTCCTGGAGGAACTGCTGCAGCAGTCCCCGCCGCCCTCGAGCCGGATGGGCATCGGTCACACGCGCTGGGCCACGCACGGCGGCGTGTCGGATCGCAACGCGCACCCTCATACCGACTGCCGCGGCGAGATCGCCATCGTGCATAACGGCATCATCGAGAACGCGGACGAACTGCGCCAGGAGCTCCTGGCCGCGGGGCACACTCTCAAGTCCGAAACGGACTCGGAACTTGTCGCCCACCTGCTCGAGGATGGTCCCGCGGACTTGCGCCTGCGCCTCGGCGCGGTCGCTCGCCGATGCGAGGGGGCGTACGCTCTTCTGGTCATGGACGTGCGCGAGCCGGATCGTCTGGTCGCGGTGCGGCGAACAAGCCCCATCGCGATCGGCGCGACGGCCGATGAGGCTTTCATCGCGTCCGGCGCGATCGCGCTCGCACCCTGGCTCAGCGAGTGCATCTACCTCGATGATGGCGAGATCGCCGACATTCGCCCGGGCAAGATCGAGGTGTTCCGCCTCGATGATCTCGAGCCCGTGGCGAAGACTCTGCACCCGATCGACGGCGACGGCGAACTGCCTGAGGCCGGTGAGCACGGCACCTTCTACCGCAAGGAACTCATGGAGCAGCCGATCGCGTGGCGCCGGGTGATGTCTGGACGCCTGGACGACCTGGGGCAGGTCGACCTCCGGGCGGACGGCATCGACGAAGAGTTCCTGAGAGCAGTGGACCGCGTTGTGTTCCTGGCGATGGGTTCTTCGCTGCACGCTTGTCAGATGGCCGTAGAGCGGCTGGGCGATGTCGTCGAGATGCCAGCCCAGGCCGAGCTCGCGAGCGAGTTCCGCGACACGCGGACATTCCTCGAACCCGGCACGCTCGCCATCGCCGTAAGCCAATCGGGCGAAACGATCGACACGCTTGCCGCATTGCGCCACGCGCGCTCCCTCGGCGCCAGCATCCTCGCGCTCGTCAATGCGCCAGGTTCCACCATCGCGCGCGAAAGCGACCACGTGCTGGACCTCCGTGCGGGGTTTGAGATCTCCGTCGCGTCGACCAAGGCGTTCACGACACAGGTGATCGCTCTCGAGCTTCTGACTGCGGCGTTCGCGCAGGCCAAGGCGCGCCCACTGCCGCCGGAGGATCTCCATGCTCTGCGGGCCGTTCCGACCGTCGCCGAAGACTTCTTGGCGGATTTCCACCTCCCCAAGGAACTGATCGAAGCCTGCGCCGAGGCGCCAGGTGTGATCTTCCTCGGCCGTGGCCAAGATCTCAGCCTTGCGCGCGAGGGTTCGCTCAAGTTGAAGGAACTCTCCTACGTTTGGAGCGAGGCGTTTGCCGCCGGTGAGCTGAAGCATGGCCCGCTCGCCCTCGTTGACCGGCGGGTGCCGGTGGTGGTGTGCCTCACGGATCCGCGTCATGCTGTGAAGCTCCGGAGTTCGCTCGCCGAAGCGACCGCGCGCGGCGCGTACGGCGTCGCGATCGGTGCGGACCTGGGAGCCACGCTCCAGATTCCCCTGCCGCTCAAGGAGCGCATCGGCGCGTATCTCCTGGGTGCCTTGCCCCTGCAACTGCTGGCGGTGGAAGTGGCGGAGGCGCGCGGCTGCCCGATCGACCAACCGCGCAATTTGGCGAAGTCAGTCACTGTGGAGTAGCGGACCCTATGTGGGGCGTATAGGTGTGCGCTGACAATCCGGTTGGCCCGGCTGCTGCACGACAGACTGCCGGACCAGTCCGAGGCCACCGGGCTGCTCGCGCTCATGTTGTTGATCGACGCTTGCCGCGCTGCCCGGGTCAACGGGGCCGGTGAATTGGTGACTCTGGACGAGCAGGACCGGTCCACCTGGAACGCGGCGCTGATCGCGGAAGGGCATGCGCTGGTGCGCGCCTGCGTCCAGGCGCACCGGCCAGGACCCTATCAGCTGCAGGCGGCGATCAATGCCCTGCACACGTCCGCACGTGCGTTCCGGGACACGAACTGGGCTGCGCTCGCCATGCAGTACGACCAGCTTTACGCGCTGCAGCCGATGCCGGTCGTCGCCCTCAACCGCGCAGTCGTCACCGCCGAGTTGAACGGACCAGCGGCGTCCCTGGCGACCGTCGACGCGCTGCCGCTTTCCGGCTACCATGCCTTTCACGCGACACGCGCCGAGCTCTTGCGGCGCCTGGGCCGGTCGCGCGAGGCACGCGCAGCGTACACGCGGGCGATCGAGTTGGCCGGCAATCCGGCCGAGATCCGCCACCTGACCCGCCGCTGTGCCGAACTGATGGCCGATCCTTGAGGCGGCAGGCACCGGCTAGAACGTAGCCCGGCCATTGCGAGAAACTGTCCATGTAGGAGCCTGTCGACCGACAGATGCCTGCGACCCCGGTGTTATACTGCTGGCGCGCGGTTCGCGGTCCGCTGCCGCAACGTCGTCCGGTCCCGGTCGATCCGCTCCGCGCGAATCCACTGCAACAGCTCAAAAGTACGGATTCCCGTCCTGACCCTTGGTGCAGTAAACGGAAGGTGGCTTGTGGTGAGCTCTGGCGCATGTGAGACACCGTTCACCGGATTCACGCCTGCGACCGTGGGCTTCCTGGAGAGCCTCGCCGTGCACAACGACAAGACCTGGTTCGAGGCGCACAAGCGAGATTACCAGGTCCATCTCCTGGCGCCGCTGCAGCGCCTGGTCGTGGACCTCGCGCCCACCATGGAGGCGATCGACCCGCTGCTCGAAGTTCGCCCCACTGTCGGCAAGACGATCTCCAGGATCTACCGGGACACCCGCTTCTCCTCGGACAAGTCGCCCTTGCGCAGCAAGATGTGGATCACGTTCAAGCGTCCTTCGAAAGACTGGCTCGACCGCCCGACGTACTTCTTTGAGCTGGCGAGCCACGCGTACCGCTTCGGCATGGGCTTCTACGCCGCAACGCCGCGCACCATGGACCAGTTCCGCGAGCGAGTCGCGCGGGATCCCGCAGCGTTTCTCGCAGCCGTCGCCTTTTACCCTGACCAGAGCGTCTTCGCTCTGGAAGGCGAATCCTACAGGCGGGCCATCGCGAACGGCCTGCCTGCAGAGATCCAGCCCTGGTATCAGAAGAAGACATTCTACCTGGAGGCCGACCGTGCGCTCGACGACCTGCTGTTCCGACCCGAACTCGTCGGCGAGCTCACGGCCGGATTCCGCCTCCTGGCGCCGCTGTACCACTTCCTGCTCGGATCCAGCGCGCCGCGCTGACACCGGACCAAGGCGCGTCTCCCATCTGGCTCCGCGAAGCAGTCCCAAGCCGCGCGAGGCTTAGTCCTCCCCGTCCCAGTAGCCGACGTCCTGCGGGCGATACACCCTGTTGGCGGCCGCCCACTTGTCAGAGTCGGGGTAGTAGCAGTGCTCGTCCTCCGGATTATCGGCGATCACGTAGTAGACGAGATCCTCGTCTCCCGTGTTGGCGATGTTGTGAACCCAGCCGGGGGGCTGGATGATGTGCGCCCCGGGGGCCATGGGGATGGACGCAGCCCCCTTGTCCTGCACCATCTCCCCATGCCCTGAGAGAACGATGTAGTACTCCCACTGCACGCTGTGGTAGTGGCGTGGCCAAGCCCACTTGCCCGGCGGCACCTTGACAATATCGACCTCGAAGGGCCGCCGACGCCTGACCTGAGCATCCTCGGACTCGAAGCTTTCCTGCGAGCGCACCCCGGCGGTGAGCTGCTGCGAAAGGAACTTCTCGTGTACCTCGAAACGGCCTTTCGGCGACGTCTCCACATGCCACGCAAGATTCCGCTCATTGAGGTGCGCCCCGGACTCCTCCGCCACAACCCACTCCCCCTTTACTGCAAACAACAGTTCGCTTGCCAAGGCGGCCGTTCCTGCGGGAACGACCGGGCCGTCGAGATCGGCGCGGAATCCCCGGGCGCCCCGTCCCTGAGGTTCCTCCGCCAGAAGATCGGTTGTCAGCCGCCCGCCTCCGTCGGCTCGTCGCGCATCGCACCGAGCGAGAGCGTCGGAAGGTGGCGCATGGAGGGCACGGCCAGGGCCAGTGCCGTGAGGGCGAAGCAGGCAACGCCGGAGACCGCAAGGATGGACTGCGGGCTGAGGGTGGGAGACGCGGCGCTCGCGATGAGCGCGCCGAGCGGTATACCCATTCCGGTGACCGCGACGTAGGCACCGAAGGCGCGGCCGAGGACGTCCTTGCCCACCGACTGCTGCAGGTAGGTGTTCGTCCAGAGGGGATAGGGCGCGTACACGAGACCGCCCGCGGCCATCGCCGCGGCTGCGGCGGGAAAGCCGCCCGACGCGGCGAGGCCGAGGACGACGACGCCCCAGAGCAGGTAGTTCGCGGCGAGCCAGTAGCCAAGCCTCGGCAGGGCGTGCATCAGCCCGGCCAGCACGGACCCGACCAGGGCACCGATGGCGTTCATCATCCAGAGCAGCCCATACGCGGCCGCACCCAGCCGCAGATCCTGCGAGACGAAGCCCGGCAAGGCCACCTCGAGCGGCGCATAGGCAAGCCAGTACGCCAGTGTGAGCAGGACGACGGCGCGCAGCGCCGGCGTGCGCATCAAAAGCCGCGCGCCGGCGAGGGGCGCCGTGCGCACCGTGGTCGCCGACTGCTGGCGCGGCATCCGCAGCATCAGCGCGAACGCCGCGAGGTACAGCACAGCCTGCAGACCGAGCGGCAGGGGCGCGCCGAACCGGGCGACCAGCACGCCGCCAATCCCGGGGCCGACCAGCGTGGCGACCTGCCAGACGGCGTTGATCGCGGCGTTCGCCGCACCGAGCGTCTGGCCAGGCCGCAGGACGTCCGGAACGAGGGCGAAGACGCCGGCGGAACTCAGCGGTGAGAGCGCGCTCCCGACCGCGACCAGAACCGTGATGGCGGCGAGCGGAAAGACCGGCATTGCTGCAAGGACGGCGATGACTGCGTAGATGATGGCGCGGCCAAGGTTGTCGACCGCGATCGCGAGCGCCTTCGGTATCCGGTCCAGCACCACGCCGGCGTACACGCCCGACGCCACGGCCGGCAGTGTCAGGGCCGCGGTCAGGAGGCCCACCGCCCCGGCTCCGCCCCCGCGGGCGTTCGCAAGCCAGAGGAGAGCGACGAGGCCGGTGCTGCCGCCCACCTGGGCCAGGACGAACGCGGCCCAGACTCTCAGGAACGGGCCATGGGCAAGTCTCTGATAGCTCACGAGGCGTCCTTGGCCGTCAAGACAAGAACTCCTGCGTCCACCGCCGCTTCTCACGGCACGTCCGCGCGCGGGTGACGGCCGGCGCCTGCGCTGCGCCGCATCCCGCGCAGTGAGGCGCACCGAGGAGGAACTCCCTGGCGCAATTCCGAACACTTGTGCCGCTCATCAGCAGTCTTTGCTGCCGGTAGACTGGTGGACAGCCCGGCTTCGATACACGGGAGGAGTGGATCCAGGGTGCGTGCCAGACCCGAAGCCGTGCGCCGGGCACTCGTCGCCCACGTGGGCCTCCACAAGCGCGTGCGCCGCCCGTTCGGCCAGGCCGTCGCGGACCTCGGCGCCGTGCAGATGGATCCCATGCGGGTAGTGGCGCAGGCGCACCTGCTCACCCTGCGCCTGCGCCGCGGTCCTACGACGGAAGTGGCCCTGTCGCGTGCCCTCGCCACCGGCCAGGTCTTCGAAGCGCGCCTCAAGGAGCGCTGCCTGGTCGGGGCCCAGGACCTCGCCGCTGCGGCCGCGGAGTTCCACAGGGTGCGGGAGATGAACCTGCTCGGGGAGTACGGGCTCGCCGAGACTGCAGCCCGCATCCTGGCAGCGCTCGAACGCCGCGCCCACTACAGCCGGGAGATGGCGACCGAACACCGCGTCGCGAGCTTCTGGGATCACAACCCGCAGACCATGAAGGCGACGACCATGGCTCTCGATATCCTCTCCGTGGAGGGCAGGGTGATCGTCACTGGGCGGCGGCGCGGCGAGCGGCGCTACGATCTGCCGGAGCGCCTGTTCCCGGGCTGGGAGCCCACGATCGCCGACCCGGCGCGCACACGCGTCGAGGCCGGCCTCCACTACGGCCGGACGATGGGAGTCTTCCTGGCCTCGGACCCATACCTCGGCTGGATCCGCAGTGTCCGGCGCGAGGCGGGTGCGCGGCAGGCGCTGACCAAGGAACTTCTCTCCCTGGGCGAGTGGCAGGAGTTCGAGGTGGAGGGGAGCGATCGCCGCTACATCTGCACCCGGGCCTTCGCAGACCTCTGCCAGGACCCGCCGCGCTGCCACGGCGTCCACCTCCTGGCGCCGCTCGACAACCTGCTGTGGGACCGGCGGCGGCTGCAGGACGTCTTCTCGTTTCCCTACACCTGGGAGGCCTACACACCGGCCGCCAAGCGTCAGGTGGGACCGTACGGCATGCCCGTCCTCGCGGACGATCAGCTGGTCGGGGAAATCGACGCGCGCAGGGACGCCCAGGGAGTCCTGCGCTGGCGGCTCATCGAGCGCGGACGCGTGCGTGCCGCCGTCCGCCATCGCATTGAGCGCGCCGTGGCCCACCTGGCGCGGGACCTCGGCACCGACGCGGTGCCGATGGCGCAGCAGGGCGCGGCGGAACTCTGACGTCGGGACCTGTCGCCGCGCGAACGCCATCAGGTCGGCAAGGCGAGAACGTGCTGGATGTCGCCGAAGATCCAGCCCCGGTCTACGCCAGGGACCGGCCCCGCACGATGCTGAGGTCTCCGGACATCGTCCGCACCTCCAGGCTCACGAGCGGACCGCCCTCGCCCCCTGTGGGCTCATCGTCGAGTGGAATGTCCGAGTGCAGGTCGCCGCTGCGCGTCTGCCCGTCGACCGCCACCCGCGAGCCCTGCGCGATGCCGACGGTCACATCGCCCGACATCGTCTCGATGGTCACTTTGCCGGAGCGCGCGGAGTGCAGCTCCACGTCCCCCGAGTGGGTGGAGAGCGAGCAGTCGGCGTGGGCATCCCGCACGGTGACGTCGCCGGACGAGGTCTGGACATCCAGCGAGCCGAACGCCCTGCCCACCTCCACATCGCTCGAGGCCCCGCGCAGGCGCGCCGGGCCTTCGGCATGGTCCACGCGAATGTCGCCGGACTGGGAGTCCAGCTTCAGGCGCCCCGCGGCGCGGCGCACGTCGATGTCCCCGTTGGCCGTGCGCACCTCGAGCGCCTCGCCCGCCTCCAGGACGCTGACGTCCCCGCTGGCCGTGGCGATGGACGCGGCGGCTGTCATCCGCTCCCACTCGACATCGCCAGACGCGGTGCGCACCGTTCCTCCGAGGTACCGCCCATGCGCCGCGACGTCCGCGGAAGCCGTCGTCACGTCGAGCGCGGCGCCTTCGGGAAGACGGACCAGCACCTCCACCTCGACATTGCCAGCGAAGAACCGCTGGCCTGGCGACGGCACGTCCACGGTCACAAGATGCCCGCCGTTCTGCTCGCTGCAGGCGACGCGCGCCCTGGCCGCCTGCTCCTCGGACGCTCGCGTCAGCGGCCGGACATCCACCTCGGTGCGCTCACCCGGCGCCGTCTCGATCCTCACCTCACCGGACTCGCAGCGCACTTGCAGTTGCACGGGGCCTCCGGTCTCGAACTGGTGCATCCTCTTGGCCTCCTCCATTCACGCCTTGCCAAAACCGGTGAGGCGGTGGCCGCCCCCCCGGGGGTGTCGCCCGAGCGCCTCGGAGAGCCGGGTCACCACCCACGTGTTGAGCGATACGCCAGCGTTGCCGGCGGCCCGTTCTGCCTGCTCCTTGATGCCCTGTGGCAGCCGCAAGGTCAGGCGGGTCGGTTCCCCTTCGTCACCCGCCGCCACGGCCGGCCCGCGCTCCGACTCGATGTAGACGAGCTCTGGCATGTCGGCCGACGTCAGGCGCACCTCCACGCGCCCTGCCGGCAGGCCCTGCGAGATCTCCGCGCTGAGCTCCGTCACGAAGCTCAGGAGCCGCACGGAGACGACCCCGTTCCCGAGCGGAGCCATCCGGGACAGCTGATCGCCCAGTGCCGGGTCGACGGCGCGGACGGCGGCGGCCAAATCGTCCAGGATCGACTGCGTCATCTGTGACAGCCTCATGGTGTCATGATGACATTAACTAGACGCCAACGCAAGGGTTCCCGCGCATGCGCTCGCAGACGCCGCCACCCGGTCCGGCGCACAGGGTCGAGCCCTCCCGGTGCGTCACGTCCGCGCAGCCTCTGCCGACCAAGGCTTGCACCGCAAGCCCTTCGTCGACCATAGTGGGGCCAGATGGACCCATGGCAGCCCCGCCCCCC
>Ga0187812_1000262_pt1 | contig 19132 bp, 20 predicted proteins | sample NC_S_2_FD_130582 | JGI IMG/M metagenome (GOLD analysis project Ga0187812, IMG submission 130582) | Wetland sediment microbial communities from Neuse River Estuary, North Carolina, USA - ASW-S_2 | ecosystem: Environmental > Aquatic > Freshwater > Wetlands > Sediment | place: USA: North Carolina...
AGTTCGGATTGTCCTTGGTCGGCAAAAAGTCGTTAAAGCTCGCCAGGTGGTGGTTGACGATCGACCGCTCTCGGAAGAATCCGTCGACGATTTCGCGCATGGATGTTCAGTCTCCTCCGACCGACGGGACGATCAGCCGATAGGCGATCGCCAGGCCCGCCGTGGCACTCGGGCGCCGGACACGGACCAGCAGGCCCGTGAGGTTCGCCCCCGACTCACGCATCGCTTCGTACTTCGGGTCGGTCTTCAGACCCGGGTCGGCCACGAGGATCTTCGGGAGCCGCTCGGGCGCGGTGCCGAGCCGCTCGAGGATCTTCTTCGACTCCTCTTCCGTAAGGATCTCGTGCGGAGGGGCGAGGTGATGGGCCACGAACGGACGGACCGGACCGGCAGGCTTCTTCGCGGCCCGGCGACTGCGAGTGCGGCGTGCGGGGGATGGCGTCACGGTTTGCTCCAAGGAACGTCACGGGCCCGGGGGGACGTCCGGAACGGCCCCGCGGCGTCCGCGGGACCGCTCGTTCGAACCCCCGACCACCTGGTTAAAAGCCAGATGCTCTTTGTAGGACCGGCGGGCGGACCGACCGGCCAACCTAACTGAGCTACGGGCCCGATTCCGTTCCGTTCCGGTAGGACCCGGGCGCCGTATTTCAGCCTATGCCTTGGCGGAGTCACTGAAGGCTCTCCAGGCTCGAGATGATCGACCAGATCGCGGTGCGGCCGTGGGTGGGCAGGTTCGGGTCGTTCGCGAGGTCGTCGAGCACGTAGACCGCGCTCGCGATGCGCACATCCAGCGCGACGCGGGGCTTGGCGAGCTCATCCTTGGCGGACTGGGCGCCCCGGCGGACGTTCCGCGGGACGGACACGTCTTCCGCCAGTTGCGAGAGGGATTCGACGATCCGTGCGAGCCCTGGCATCAGCCCTGCCGCCGGCACGGTCGCGGGCGATGCGACGGCCGCCGGGGTGGCGGGAAGAGCGCTGGGGACGGTCATGCCGAATGGGTCTCCCCGCCCTCTTTGTACGCGGTCACGACCAGCAGGGTCTTCGTTTCGCGGATTCCGCGGACGCCCGGTAGGCGGTGGAGGACGAACTCCTTCAGCTCCTCATAGTGGGGGAACCGGACCTTGAGAAAGATGTCCGTGTCCCCGGTCACGAGGAAGACGTCCTCGACCTCGGTGAACTTCGCGACTTCGCTCGCGACCGTGTCGGCCTCCGACGTCTCGACCTTCAAGGCGATGAGGGCGACGACGTGTTCTTCGCCCCAGACCTTCGTGAATGCATTCTCGACGGCTCGACTGACCGGCGCTTTGGTCGCCGTAGGTTTCTCCATGTTGTATCCTCCGAACGCGGTGTCCTCTTCCCGAACTGCGAATGCCCGACCGTACCAAGACGCTAGACCGCCGGGGTAGACTCGAACTCCTCTTGGAGGTCGTTGACGACCTGGTCGATCACCGATACGGCCGAGAGCCCACGGTACTCCCGCACGCCCCCTGCCTCGCTCGAAACCCGGGCCACGAGGTCCGACGGCCCGCGGAGAAACTCGACACTACAGATGAACTCCTCCATGATGGCCGGCCCCCCACCGTGCCGACGGCCCGAAAAAGGACCTCTATATATGCTTTCGCAAATCGGGCTTCCTTAACGCCCGGAACGAGCTTCCGAAGCCGCACTCGAGAACCCGGGTTCCGCGTTCCGCTTGCTCTTCGGGACGTAGTCGAAGAATCGCTCGGTCGTGCCCTCCGAGGTCCATTCTGACCGGAGCCGGGTCCGCTTTTCCACACGGCGTAGGGCACTGAGGAGGTCGCGGTTCAGGTCTCGCGCGCTCATGCCGTACATCTCCGCCCGGACGCGGAACTTATCGGCCGAACCGCCGGTAGTGACCGACCCACGAACGATGAGCCGTTCCAGGACCGGACGTACCGCCTCGGGGTCGTCGGTGCTGATGACGGCCGAGAGGGAGTACCGCTTCTTCGACACGCCGCGTACCGGAGACGAGGGAGCCTGCTAAGCGTTTGCTTCCCGCGGGGTCTACCGCCGCTCCTAAGGTCAAGAATCCTCCTCGGCTTCCCCTCCCTTCCGGTCGATGGGCGCAGGGTTATCTGCTTCGTCCGGTAGTTGGCGGTGGGGGCCGCGCGTGCGCTCCGATTCGTCCACCGTTCGAGTTGAAGTCCGGGTCGAACTGAAACCGGGCGTCTTGGATGCAGAAGCCCTCAGCATCGAGAAGTCGCTCGGCCTTCTGGGCATTCCGTCGGTGCACCGGGTCACGACGGCCCATGTCTACGACCTCGAGTTCACCCACGTCTCGCCGGAAACGGCCCGACGGCTTGCCGAGGAGGCCGTGGACCGACTGCTGGCTAATCCGGTGATCCACCGGGTCACCGTTCGGCAAGTCTCGGCCCAGACCCCATGACCGAATGGGCCGAGGGCGTCACCTCGGTACCGTTCCGCCGGACCTCGCTTCGAGACCTCGCCCGGACCTCGGAGGAGCGCGGACTCGGATTCGACACCCACGAACTCGAGCGCCTCCGCGACTATTTCCGGCGCGAGGACCGCGACCCGACGGACGTCGAGCTCGCCGGCCTCGCGCAGAGCTGGAGCGAGCATTGCAGCTACAAGAGCTCGCGACCGTTCCTGCGTCGGGCCTTCGGTTCGCTCCGACCTCGCTCGCGGGTCCTCGGAACCGGGGATGCGGGCGTCCTAAAGTTCGAGCCGGGGTACGCCTACGCTCTCCGGATCGAATCGCACAACCATCCCTCGGCCGTGGAACCGTACGGGGGGGCCGCCACGGGGATCGGTGGGATCCTGCGGGACGTTCTCGCGGTCGGGGCGAAACCGGTCGCCCTTTCGGACCCGCTCTTCTTCGGGCCTCTCGACTTCGGGCGCGAGCGCCTCCCGCCGGGCGTGAAGAGCCCCCGCTACCTCGCAGACGGGGTGATCGCGGGGATCCGGGACTACGGCAATCGGGTGGGGGTGCCCACGGTCTCCGGCGGCGTCTACTTCGACCCGTCGTACGTGGTCAACCCGCTCGTCAACGTGGGCTGTGTGGGCTTCCTGCCCCGCTCGCGGCTGCTACCGAACCGGGCTCGCGCTCGCGGCGACCGGCTCGTCCTCGTGGGCGGACTCACGGGACGGGATGGGATCGGCGGCGTCGCATTCGCTTCGAAGGAGCTCACTGACCGCAGCGAGACGGAGTCCCGCGGCGCGGTGCAGCTCGGCAACCCGATCATGAAGGAACCGCTGATCCATGCGTGCTTGGAGGCGTTCGACCGGCGCCTCGTCCGGGGCCTCAAGGACCTTGGCGGAGGCGGCGTGGCGAGCGCGTCCGGCGAGCTCGTCCACGCCGGAGGGTTCGGCTCCCAGATCGCGCTCGACCGAGTGCCCCTTCGGGAAGAGGGTCTGCGTCCTTGGGAAGTCTGGGTCTCCGAATCCCAGGAACGGATGATCCTCGACGTGCGTCCCCACGACCTGGCGGCGCTCTTCGCGATCTTCCGGCGGTTCGACGTCCCGGCGACCGACATCGGGACCGTGACCGAAGGCCCGTTCGAGACGCTGGAGTGGAAGGGTCGGCCGGCGGCGCACCTTAGGGTCGGCTTCCGCGTGGACCCGCCCTCCCTACGCAGAGCGGTGCGCCCCCGGCGTAGGCGGCCGGGTCCCACCCCGAAGGTCGGGTACGATGACCTGGGAGACCTGGTTCGGGACCTGGTCCTCGCGCCCGATTCGCTATCCCGCGAAGCCGTGATCCGAGTCTACGACCACGAGGTGCAAGGGCGGACCGTGATCAAGCCGCTCCACGGGAAGGTCACCTCACCGAGCCACGGGGACGCGGCGGTCCTCCAACCCCGGCCCGAGAGCCGGAAAGGGCTTGCGATCGCGACCGCAGCCCAGCCGTGGGCGTGCCGCGAGGACCCTCGAGAAGGCGCAGCGGGGGTCGTAGAAGAGGCCGCGCGGAACCTCTACGCCGTAGGGGCTCGGCCCGACGCGTTCACCAACTGCCTCAACTTCGGCAACCCGGAGGACCCCCGGGTCCTCGCCGATTTCGCGGCGGTGACGGGCGGTCTGGCGGCCGCCGCGCGGGCGCTCGGCTTCGCGGTGCCCTCGGGCAATGTGAGCTTCTACAACGGTGGTCTCGGCGCGGAGATCCCGCCCACCCCCGTCCTGCTCGCTACGGGGATCGTTGACCGGATCGACGCGGTGACCACGAGCGACCTCAAAGCGACCGGTAACCCACTCTACCTGGTCGGCCGCTCGCGTCCGGAACTTGGAGGCTCCCTCTGGGCCCGTCGAAGCGGGCGGTCGGGCCTCAAGGTTCCGCCGTCCGACCCTCGCGCCCTTCGAACGGCGGGGGAGCGCCTGCTCACGGCAGGCCGTGCGGGCCTCGTCCGGTCCGTCCACGACGTCTCGGACGGTGGTCTCGCAGCCTCGCTCTGCGAGATGGCCTTCGGGGGAGGGCTCGGCTTCTCGGTCGACCTTAAGGCTACGGGTCTCGAGGGCCCGGGGGAGGCCCTGGTCGCGGAAGGAGGCTCCCGTTTCGTGGTCGAGGTGGAGGGAGGGGACGAACGGCGTTTCGAGCGGATGCTCGCGAAGGTCCCGCACGCCCGACTCGGGGAGGTCACGGCGCAGGACGGCCAGTTCCGTTGGGAACGACGGAACCTCGCGACCGTGGCCCTCGGGGAACTCTACGAACGCTGGCGGACCGGCCTCGGGCTGCCGTAGTGAGGTCGATGACCGCTAGCGCGCTCGTTTCGGGTGGCAAGGATTCGGTCTACGCGGCCTACCTCGCCGACACCCAGGGCTGGCCGGTCGACGAGCTCGTGACGCTCGAGCCGGAGGACCCGGAGTCGATGCTGTACCACACTCCGAACCTCGACTGCGTCGCGCTCCAGGCCGAAGCGTGGGGGAAACGTCACCGGCCTGTGCGCGTCGAAGGGCGGGGCGAAGCGGCCGAGCTCGCCGCGCTCACGTCGGCGCTCGCCGGTGGTCGCGGACCGGTGGTGGCCGGGACGATCGCGTCGTCCTACCAGTGGGGGAGGCTTCTGCGGGTCGCCGATGCCGTGGGGCGACGGGCCTACACCCCCCTATGGCGGAAGGACCCGAGCCGGGTCGTGCGCGAGGAGATCTCGGCCGGACTCGACATGCGGCTCGTCCATCTCTCCGCGGAACCGTTGACGGGGGAGCTGCTCGGGCGCCGCATCGACCTCGGGCTGCTGGACGAGCTCGAGCGACGTAGCCGATCGGTCCGGCCGCTGAACATCGCGGGGGAGGGCGGGGAGTACGAGACCCTGGTCCTCGACGCCCCGTTCTTCCGGTCGCGGATCGAGCTCGACCGGACGGAGGAACACGTGACGGGCTCAACCGCTCGTCTAACGGTCCGTCGCGCTCATCTCGTTTCGAAAGCGGTCGCCCCTGGGGGAAGCGGCCCGTGAGGCGACACGCGGGCGGGCCGAGGCTGACCGGGGAGGCGCGCCGCGGCGTGGACCGGGCCGTGCGAGCCCTGGGAGACGCGCGGGCGAGGCCGAACCTCGGTTGGCTCGCCCAGCTCACGGGGGCCTCCGAGAGCGAGCTCTCGGAGGTTCTGCAGGAGACCGCGGGGCTTCTCCCGGTCGATGAAGAGATCCAGCGTCGCCACCGAGAGGCCGGTCGTCCTCACTACGCCCAGTTCCGAGCGCCCTTTGAGCTCTACGCCATGGTGCGACTGCTCCGCCCCGACCACGTGGTCGAGACCGGCGTGAGCAGCGGGGTCTCTTCCGCGCACTTCCTCCTGGCGCTTCGACGGAACCGCCACGGCGTCCTACACTCGATCGACCGACCGACGCAGCAACGGGGCGCCCAGTTCGGCCGGTCGGATTCGCCGGTCGCGCTTCCCCCGGGAAAGGCGACGGGTTGGGCGATCCCCGACGAGCTGCGCGGCGGATGGGACCTCCGCCTCGGGAGCAGCGAGGAGATCCTCCCCCGCCTTGTCGACCAACTACCGTCCATCGGACTGTTCCTGCACGACAGCCTCCACACTCCGACGCACCTTACGTTCGAGCTCACGACCGTTCGGCCGAAGCTCTCCAACGGAGCGGTCGTCCTCGCCGACAACACGGTGTGGACCGGCGCCGCCTTCCCGAGGTTCGCGAGGGCGTTGGGCACTCCGATGCGTCGCCGCGGCCGCACCGACCTGGTCGGGCTCCGAGTTCCCTAGACCGGCCGCCTTCGCACCCTGCCACGTTATACTACTCTCCGCGTGTCTGGGTCGACCGATGTCGGCCGCTCGAGCCGCCCCGCCGCTCACTAGCCCGCCGCGCGCCCGCGGTGCCTCCGACCCGATCGCAGAGCGACGTCGTCGGTGGGAAGCCGAGGTCCTCGCCCCCGCCCTTCTGAAGAACCCCGAACGCCGGGAGCAGTTCACGACCCTCGGTGGGATCCCGGTCGATCGGGTCTACTCGCCGCGGTCTCCGCGATCGACGCCCGACCGGATCGGCTACCCCGGTCAGCCTCCGTTCACCCGGGGCATCCACCCGACGATGTACCGCGGGCGGATCTGGTCGATGCGGATGTTCTCGGGGTTCGGCTCGCCCGAGGATACGAACCGGCGGTTCCGCTATCTCCTGAAGCACGGAGAGTCCGGCTTGTCCGTCGCGTTCGACGACCCGACGCTCTACGGGATCGACGCGGACGACGTCGAGGCCCTGGGCGAGGTCGGAAAGTGCGGGGTGAACGTGAGCTCGCTCGAGGACATGCAACGCTTGGTCGCGGGCATCCCCCTCGACCGGGTCACGACCAGCATGACGATCAACGCGCCGGCCAACATCCTTTGGGGGATGTACCTCCTCGCCGGTCAAGCCTCCGGCGTACCGTTCTCTCGCCTCGGCGGCACGACGCAGAACGATATCCTCAAGGAGTACATCGCCCAGAAGGAGTTCCTCTACCCTCCGCGCCCCGCGCTCCGACTCGTCACGGATACGATCGAGTTCGCGACGCGGAAGACCCCCCGGTGGAACCCGGTCTCGATCTCCGGCTACCACATCCGCGAGGCGGGCTCGACGGCCGTCCAGGAGCTCGCGTTCACCTTGGCCGACGGTCGCACGTACGTCGCCGAGGCGAAAGCCCGAGGAGTGGCCGTCGACGAGTTCGCGCCCCGGCTCTCGTTCTTCTTCAACTCGCACAACGACTTCTTCGAGGAGATCGCAAAGTTCCGCGCGGCCCGACGGATCTGGGCGCGCGTCATGCGGGAGGAGTTCGGCGCGCGGAAAGAGCGGTCGCTCTGGCTCCGATTTCACACGCAGACCGCCGGGTGCTCGTGCACGGCCCAGCAGCCCGAGCTCAACGCCGTGCGCACGACGGTCCAGGCGCTGGCGGGGGTCCTCGGCGGAACCCAGTCGCTTCACACGAACTCCTATGACGAGGCGATCCAGCTCCCGACGGAGGACGCCGTGCGCATTGCGCTCCGCACCCAGCAGATCCTCGCGCACGAGTCGGGGGTGGCCGACGCGGTCGACCCGTTCGGCGGCAGCTACTACGTCGAATGGCTGACCGATGCGATCGAGGAAGGGGTTGAACGGTACTTCGAACGCATCGAAGAGATCGGCGGCGTGGTCGCCGGGATCGAGCGGGGGTTCTTCCAGCGGGAGATCCAAGAGGCGTCGTTCCGTTACCAGCGGGCCGTCGAGTCCCGCACGGAGAAGGTCGTCGGGGTCAACGCCTACACCGACGACGCTCCCGTGAAGGTCCCGCGGCTTCGGATCTCGGAGTCCGCCCGGACGCTCCAGTCCCGCCGACTGAAGGCGCTCCGAGAGCGCCGCGACGCCCGGCGTCATGGCGCCGCGCTCGACCGCCTGAGAAAGGTCGCCGGAACGGAGGCCGAGAACACGATGCCGGCCGTCCTGGACGCGCTGCGCGCGAAGGCGACGCTCGGCGAGATCGTGCGCGCGTTCCAGGACGTCTACGGATCCTACCGAGAGCGGTCGACCTTCTGAGCCCGACCGGCCGGGTCCCATGTCGCTGAAACGGACGGGGCGTTCGGACGGGGCGGCCACCGCGCGGGTCGAACCGTATCGTGCGACGCTCGAGAGCCTCTACGAGCGGCGCCGGTTCGGTCTTCGTCCGGGACTTGAGGTCATCCAGGCGCTGCTGGAAGCGCTCGGTCACCCCGAGCGCGCCTATCCGGCGGTGCACGTCACCGGTAGCAAGGGCAAGGGTTCGGTCGCGGCGATGACGCAGTCGATCCTGTCCGCGAGCGGGCTCCGGACCGGGCTGTTCACTTCCCCCCACCTCATCAGCTACCGGGAGCGGGCCCGCATCGACGCACGGACGATCGACGCGGACGCCGTGGTCGCCGGGGTGAGCCGCGTCGACGCGGTCGCGGCCGACCTCGAGTCGGCGGGACGGATCGACCGGAGCCCGACGTTCTTCGAGGTCACGGCCGCCCTCGCGTTCGATTGGTTCGCCCGCGAGCACGTGGACGCGGCCGTGGTCGAGGTCGGGATCGGAGGCCGTCTCGACGCGACGAACGTGCTGGACGCGCGCGTCGGGGTCGTTACGACCGTCGAGCTCGAGCACCCGGACGTCCTCGGCCCGACCGTGACCTCGATCGCTTTCGAGAAATCCGGCATCTTTCACCCCGGCATGACCGGGGTCGTCGGCGAGCTCCCTTCCGAGGCGTTGGCGGTGGTGGAGCAGGAGGCCGCGAGAAACGGAGTGCCCCTCTGGCGCCTCGGCGGCGAGGTTCGCATCTCGGAACGGAAGCTTTCGGAATCGGGACAGACCTTCTCGGTGCGACTCCCGGGAGAGCATTGGGACCGCCTTGAGATCCCGTTGCTCGGACGCTTCCAGCCGGGGAACGCGGCGCTCGCCCTCGCCGCCGCACGTCGCTTCGCGACGTCGTTGGGACGCCCGCTCGCCGACGAGGCCGCTCGCTCGGGCCTCGCCCATGTTCGCTGGAGGGCCCGCCTCGAGCGAATGGCCCGTCGACCCGACCTCTACTACGACGTCGCTCACACTCCCGAGAGCGCGAAGGCGGTCGCGCAGAGCCTGGCCGAGATCGCCCCGCTCGCAGACCCTTCCATGAACGCCGTGGTCTTCGGCTGCCTCTCCGGAAAGGACGTCCCGCGCATCCTAGAGGCCTTCGCGCTGCTCGCCCACACCCTCGTCGTCGTTCCCGTCCGGTCGGAACGAGCCCTGCCTCCGTCCGAGGTCCGTGCCGCGGCGGCCGGTCGGTTCCCTCGGATCGTAGAGGCCCCGTCAGTGGCCGAGGGAGTACGGCTCGGCCGGCTGGCGACTGCGACGGACGGGCTCACCCTGGTCGCCGGCAGCGACTACCTGATCGGGGAGCTCCTTCGTTCCGCCCACGACGACGAGCCCGACCTTTCGGACCCAGGGCTGGGGGGCCTTCCCGCACGACGGCCCTTGCCCGACCGCTCGCCGTCCCGCCGACGCGCCCAGGGACCGAACGCATGAACCGTCCGCCGAGCGCAGGCGGACTCGATTGGGAGGCGGTGCTCGACCGCCTCTCGACGCTGTACCGGACCGGTGATTGGAGGGCCCCGTACCTGCGCGACCACGCCGAGAACCCGTTCCAGGTCCTGGTCGGCACGATCCTTTCGCAACGGACGAGGGACGAGAACACCGACCGGGCGAGCGCGCGACTCTTCGGACGGTTTCCCGACGCCCGTTCGCTCGCCCGCGCGGCGCCCCGCGCGATCGAGCCGCTGATCCGCGCGACCGGCTTCTACCGCGTCAAGGCGCGGGTGATCCGCGCCTGCGCTCGGGAGATCCTCGACCGCTTCGGAGGCGATGTGCCCCGTTCGTTCGCCGAGCTCACGTCGCTGCCGGGCGTCGGGCCGAAGACCGCGAACTGCGTCCTCGTCTTTGGCTACGGGATCCCGGCCATCCCGGTCGACACGCACGTCCACCGGATCGCGAACCGGCTCGGCGTGGTACGGACCCGGACGCCGGAGCAGACGGAGGCCCGGTTGCGGGAGGTCGTCGACCGTTCGTACTGGATCCCGCTGAACCCGCTCCTCGTGCAACACGGACAGAACCTGTGCCGCCCGCGGCGCCCTCGCTGCCCGGAGTGTCCCATCGCGGACCTCTGCGCGACGGGGATCGCGCTCAGTTCGGGGGCGGACCCGCCTCGTGCCGCGGACCGACCGGGGCGACCGGGGTCGCCGGAAGGGCAACGATCGCGACCAAGGTCGCGACGACGACCCCCGCCAGCACCTCCCAGGCGAACGCGTACGACCGGACCGACACGGCCCAGCCGAAGAGGAACGAAACGACCGCGCCGCCCGAGAGCTGGATCGAGTTGAACAGCCCGATGGCGAGCGGGATCTCCTCGGACGGAACCTCCTTCCAGAAGTGCGGGATCACGTACATCACTGCGTAAACGAAGCCGTAGGCCAGCGAGAAGACGATCCCGATCAGGATCGTGCCCGCGAGACCGGCGAACGGGATGAGCGCAATCATCGCGGCCCCGGCGATCGTCGTGACCGCGAACTGGGTCCGGTGGTTCCGGTGACGCTCGGCGATCGGACCTCCGACCGGGCCTCCGAGCAGGCTCGGAAGGACGAACATCATCCCCACCACTCCCGCGAGAGCGATCGACCAGCCTTCGACCGCCTCCCCGAACGGTACGATGAATTGGCCGGTGGCGAACGTCGCGCCCTCCAAGCCCACGAACGCGAGGCCGACCGCCCAGACCCCGCGGTAGGTGAGCGCCCGAGGAAGTCGTCGCGACGCAGCCATGGCGAGCGGAGGGGGCGCGCCCGCTGCCCGGGGAACCAGGGCGAGGCTCAGCAGGACCAGGACCCCCAGCGAGAGCCCCCCCACCGCCATCGCCCCTCGCCATCCCAGGTCGGGGATCAGCAGCGAGCTCCCGAGGATCCCGAGACCCGCCCCGGCGCTGAACGCCGAGCTGAACGTGCCGACCGGTAGTCCTCGGCGGCCCGGCGGATAGAGGCTTCCGACCAATCCGATCGCCGGAGAGAAGAACAGGGCGGCTCCCACCCCCGCGAAGAGGCGCAGGGCGAGCAGCACCGCGAACGACGGCGCGAGCGCGCTCGCCACTCCGCTCGCGGCGAGCAATCCGACCCCCCAGATTGACACGGCCCTCGGACCGTAGCGGCGGGAAAGGAAGCCGGCGGGCACTTGCAGGAGACCGGCACCGACCAGGAACGCCGCCACCAAGAGGCCCCAGTCGGCGGGTCCGACGCCGAACTCGGTGCCGATCGCCGGGAGGCCTGGACCGACGTCGAACCAGTTGTAGGCGTACCCGATGCGCAGCGCGATGAGGATCGCCGTCGCCCGGAAGACTGCGCCCCGAGGTAGTTCCTCCGCGTCCCGAGCTCGTTCCACGGTGCCGACCGCCTGGTTCCCCTCCATGGCGCGAACGAGAAGAACCCGACACCCCCGGAGGCCAGGTAAACAGTTTAAGCATCGGCCCGCGTCGGCGCGACGGAATGGAGCCCGCCGAGTACGACCTGCCGTTCTTCCATGAGCGCGGTTTCCACCGACGCCCTTGCGTGGTCTGCGGCCATGCCTTCTGGACGCTCGGCGACCACGACCGTTGCCAGGAGGCCCCGTGCCGCGACTACGGGTTCATCGGCGCACCGATCTTCAAGCGACCGTACCCGCTGCGGGAGATGCGGGAGGCGTACCTCTCGTTCTTCGAGCGACGGGGCCACACCCGGGTTCGTCGCTACCCCACGGTCGCCCGATGGCGGAACGACGTCTTCTTCACGCAGGCTTCGATCTACGACTTCCAACCGTGGGTGACCAGCGGTGCGGTACCTCCGCCGGCGAACCCCCTGACGATCAGCCAGCCGGTCCTACGGTTCATTGACCTCGAGGAGGTCGGTCGCAGCGGTCGGCACTTCACCCTCTTCGAGATGCTGGCCCACCACGCGTTCAACCGCCCGGACCACGAGGTCTACTTCAAGGACCGGTGCACCGCGCTCTGCCACGAGCTGCTGGTCGACGAGCTCGGGGCCGACCCGAAGTCGATCACCTACAAGGAGGAGGTCTGGGAAGGCGGAGGGAATCTCGGACCTTCGCTCAGTGTCAGCATCCTCGGACTCGAGGTCGCGACCCTGGTCTTCATGGAGTACGTCCGGGACGGGGAGACCCTGAAGCCGATGCCGCTCACGGTCGTCGACACCGGCTACGGGCTCGAGCGTCTGGTTTGGGCCAGCCAGGGGACGAAGAGCGCGTACGAGGCGGTCTTCGGCAGCGAGTACGATGAGCTTCGACGCACGTTCCCGCCGCGGGAGGCCGCCGTCCTCATCGACCACGCTCGGGCGCTCAACTTCCTCCTGACTGACGGCGTCGTGCCGTCGAACAGCAAGGAGGGATACTTCGTGCGCCTCCTGCTGCGCCGGTCGATCCGGCTGCTCTCCAAGGTCCCCGAGGCGCCCACCCTCCGATCGGTCCTCGACCGCGCCGGACGCGAGATCGCCCGAGACTTCCCCGAGGTAGGGATGCACCGCGAGGACCTCCACCGCGTGGTGGAGGCCGAGGGGGAACGGTACGAGGAGGCGATCGGCCGGGCCCGCCAGACCATCCGACGGACGGAGGAGCGACTCCGGCAGAGCGGCGGTCGCGTGACGGAGGACGACCTCCTTGCGTGGTACGATTCTCTCGGGGTCCCGCCCGACGTGGCGGTCGAGGAGCTCGCTCAGCCCCCGCCGATCCCGGACGACTTCTATGCCCGCGTCGCCGCGCGTCACGAGAACGAGCGGCCGACCAGCGACTACGCGGAGCAGACCGAGGGGCTGCCCGACGTGCCGGCGACCGTCCCTCCGACCGAGGTGCTCTACTACCTCGACCCGTACACCGTGGCGTTCGAGGCCCACGTCGTATGGACGAGCGGCCCGCACGTCGCGCTCGACCGAACCTACTTCTACCCCACCGGTGGCGGGCAGGTCACCGACCGAGGGCACCTCGGAGACCTCGAGGTCGTCGAGGTCGCCTGGCGCGGCCCGTGGGTGCTCCATCGACTCGAGCGTTCGGCGCCGTTCCGGGTCGGGGACCGGGTGCGGGGCCGTGTGGACCCGGTGCGGCGGACCCAGCTGATGCAGCATCATACCGCCACCCACCTGATGAACGGCGCGCTCCGCGAGGTCCTCGGGCCTCACGTGTGGCAGGCGGGGGCCTTCAAGGCCCCCGAATCCGCCCGGATCGACGTGACCCACTACAAACCGCTCTCCAAGGGTGAGCTCCGGACGATCGACCGCAGGGTGAACCAGATCGTTCGGGAGGACCGGCCCGTCAAGAGCTACTTCGAGTCCCGCGGGGAGGCCGAACGACGCTTCGGCTTCACGCTCTACCAGGGGGGTGCGGTCCCGGGTCGGGAGCTACGGATCGTCGAGGTGGAAGGGTTCGATGTCGAGGCGTGCGGCGGGACCCATTGCACGCATACCAGCGAGGTGGGAGCGATCACCGTCACCGATGTCGAGCGCATCCAGGACGGGGTCGTCCGCCTCACCTACGCGAGCGGAGAGCGGGCCCTCGAATTGCGCGAGGAGCACGAGGAGATCCTACGCGAGGCCTCTCGGAGGCTCGGGGTGCCGGTGGCCCACCTTCCGGAGGGGATCGACCGGCTCCTCGGAGAGATCGAGGAGTCCCGCAAGCTCGCTCGCGACCGGCGGAAGGAGGACCTCGGTGCGACGGCCGAGCGGCTGCTCGCGGACCCCGCGGCCAAGGAGACGGTCGGAAGCGCCACCCTGATCGGGGCGCGACTCGACCTCGACCGCGCCGAGCTCATGGAGCTCTCCCGCATCCTCTCGCGGGAGGCCGGCCGGGTGGTCATTCTGGCGGGAGAGCGGGACGGGAAGGGGACGCTCTTCGTCGGGTCGACCGCTCCGGGGATCTCGGCGGTGGCGGTCGTGGATTCCGCGAAGGCGGCGTTCGCCGGGAAGGGGGGCGGGAACCCAGCCTCCGCTACGGCCGTGGGCGAACCGGGGACCCCGCTAACGACGGCGTTGGACCTTGCCCGAGCGGCGGCACGTTCCGCCGCCCGAGCGTGACCCGGTCGCTCGTACCAGGCCCGGTGCCTGCCGAAGAGCGGGTAGCTTCGGCCTCTCCGAGTGCGGCGGGGTTCACGGACCGCCTTCGGCCTCGCCTCAGGAGGCGCGGGCGGGGTCGGGTACGGAGGCTCGAGCGCGTCCTACCGTGCGAAAGCTTTACTTTCCGAGGTTGCCCATGAAGGCATCGGGACACGGAAGGGTTCGTTGGATTCAGGGTCCCTCGGTCCGACTGTGAAACGTAGGTTGACGATGGGCGCAAACGACGGGAGCACGGTGGGCGGCGTTCCGCCCGAAGTCGTCACCTTCCTCAGCGGGAAGGGTGGACGCTCCCTCATCATCAAGGGAGGGGCCGGGACCGGAAAGACCACGTTCGGGCTGGAGCTGTTGGAGCGGGTCGGTCAGCCGAACCGCTCGTACTACCTCTCGACCCGGATCGGCGACGAGGCACTCTACCGCCAGTTCCCGTGGCTCAAGACCACCGAAATGCGCACGCGCGTGCTGGATGCGGCGAAGCTCTTCTTGGACGCGATCGGCCCGGGCGGGAAGGCCCGCGAGCCCGAGCTCCCGGAAACCGAGCAACGGAAGGTACGAGCCGGCCGGGAGGTCCTATCGAGCTTCGGCCAAGAGCGGGGGCCGCCGACCCGCGTCGACCGCACGCACCTCCAGTCGCTCCTTAAGCGGAGCCCGATGCCGGAGGTCGAGAACGTCTACAACCGGATCGAACGGGCGCTTCCGGAGAAGTCGCTGCTGATCATCGACTCCCTCGAAGGCGTGACCCACAAGTATGGTCTCGAAATGGAAGAGTTCGTCATGGCGCTCCAGAAGGACCTCGTGGAGGGGTCCAGCACGGACGTCGTCATGATCCTGGAGAAACCCGAAGCGGGAGGGATCGAGTACCTCGTCGACGGCTTGATCTCCATCCAGCGCGAGGAGCTGGACGAACGCCGGGTCCGTCACCTGCGGCTGGAGAAGCTACGGGCCACGAACATCGGCCGCGCGCGGTATGCCGTGACGCTCAACGGCGGACGGTTCGAGGCGCTCGGGATCCTCGGCGCGAACGGGGGTGCTACTCCGAGCGGCGCCTGGAAGCCGGCCACGGACCCGGAACGATACTACTCGACGGGGATCCCCGACTTCGACAAGCTGCTCGGCGGAGGGCTGCGACGGGGCAGCTTCAACGCGTTCGAGGTCGACGTGAACGTCGGGATCGACGACTACTACATGCTGTTCACGCCGACGTTCCTGAACTTCCTCTCGCAGGGGCGCGGCATCATCGCGGTCCTCGCCGCGGGCGAATCCCCGGAGAAGCTGCGGGACACGCTCGTCCGCCACATCCCGACGAACCAGTTCGACACCCGCGTGCGGATCCCCGACTACACGGCGAACGAGACCGAGGACCCGTACATCCTTCCGATGGCCCGGTTCGGGCGCGACGAGGCGATGCGGGCGATGGTCACCGCCGAGAAGGCGGTCGCCGGTCCGGACCGGAAGCCGTTCATGGAGTACACCGCGTTCGACACGTTCGAGAGCTTGATGGGCGACCAGGTCGCGATCCGCATGTACTTCCAGGCGATCTCGAGGACCAAGCACGTCGGGAACCTCGGGATCGGTCTGCTGAAGCCCGGCCTCTTGGTCTCGAGCGAGATCCTGAACATGATGGACACGTACTTCCGCATCATCAACATCGACAGCGCGCCGTGCATCTACGGGATCCGGCCTCGCACGACGATCTACGCGATCAGCCCGGATCCCGAGAAAGGCCCGCCGCACGCAGTGCTCACGCCGATTGTCTAGGGCGAAGGCACGCCGTGGGTGCCCTGCGGCCGCCGAGGCCGCTCAGGCTGGGAGCTGGAGCGCGATCACGCCGACCCCGTACAGCACGAGCGCGGGCGCGAACGTCATCGCAAGGTCGTCGTCGACCCAGCGGGATTTCGGGTATTCGGCCGCGAGCCCGATGGCCGCCGCGAGCAGGGCGAGCGGCACCGCCCAGCCTACCGACCACCGTCCGATGATGCCGAGACCGACGAACGCCAGACCGGCGTAGACGCCGAACGGCAAGTAAGGATAGAGACGCCGCATCGACTCGCTCTCCCGCAGCCCGCCGGCGATCGGGTCGACGAACGCCGTACCGAGGACGACCGCCACCGCGATCGGGAGCGGGAAGAGCAGGATCGCCCCGGCGAGAGCGATCGCATAGAACACGAAGCTCGCGATGCGGTGCTCCTCGTACGGGCGGATCGTAGGAAGCTCGAGGCCGACCGCGTGGCGCAGGGCCTCCAGCAGCAGGGCGGCCGCCAGCGCCCCGAGCAGCACGTCCTGCTTCGGAGCGACCACGAAGAAGTTGCCCGGAACAACATAGTACAATAGGACCGTAGAGCCGGTCGCATGAACGAGCCGGCGCCAGAGGCGGTCTCCCCAGGCCTCGTCGTGCCCGAACCGGGCCCCAAGCCACCGTCGGAACCGGCCACGACCGTGGAGCCGCAATCCCATCGACCGCCGAGACGTAGGGGCCTGTATGAAGGTGCGGGCGGCCCGTCCGCGGTGCGGTCGGGTCGTTCGCCGTCCGCCCCGGGGCCCGTCGGCCTTGGGAGGGTCCCGCCCCCGCGGTCCGCATAGGTTTTGTGAAGGCAACGCTCGCGACCGGACGTGAAGGTCACGGTTCTCGTAGGGAGCAAGTCCGACCTCGAGGTCGCGGAGAAGGTCCGAACCCGGCTGACCGAGTTCCGCATCCCGTGCGAGGTCCACGTCGCCTCCGCGCATCGCCACCCGGATAAGGTCGACCGATTGGTGCGAGACCCCGCCACGGACGTGTTCATCGCGATCGCGGGCCTCTCAGCCGCCCTCCCCGGGGCGGTCGCGGCGCGGACCCTTAAGCCCGTCATCGGGGTCCCGCTGAACCGCGGCCTGGGGCTGGACAGCCTGCTCTCGGTGGTCCAGATGCCGCCCGGGGTCCCGGTAGCGTCCGTGGGGCTCGATGCCGCCGAGAACGCGGCCCTCCTCGCGACGGCGATCCTCGCCCTCAAGTATCCCGAGCTCGCCTCAGCGTTGGAAGCGTACCGCGCGAAGTGGCGGGAGGAGTCGCCCGCTCCTCCCGGGAGCCCCGAGTGATCGACCCGGCGAAGTTCGTCTCCGAGGCGATCGACCGGCTGCGAGCGGAGGTTCCGGGGCGGGCGATCATCGCGGCGTCGGGTGGGATTGACTCGACCGTCGCCGCACTCCTGACCGAACGGGCACTCGGCGAGCGGGCCCGGGCGGTCTTCGTCGACACCGGTCTCCTTCGCGCGGGGGAGGTCGAGCGCGTGAGCGAGTTCTTCCGCGCGAGCGGACTACGGTTCGACGTCGTACCGGCCGCCGACCGGTTCTTCGCTACCCTCGAAGGTGTGACCGACCCGGAAGAGAAGCGACGGCGGATCGGGGCCGCGTTCATTCGCCTGTTCGAGACCGAAGCGGAGAAGTTCGGGACCGACCGGCTCGTCCAGGGAACGATCGCGCCGGACTGGATCGAAAGCGGAGGCGCTCTTCGGGACACGATCAAGACCCACCACAACGTCGGGGGTCTCCCGGCCGACATGCGGCTTACCCTCGTGGAGCCGCTCCGCGACCTCTACAAGGACGAGATCCGCGCGCTGGCGCGCCACCTCGGTGTTCCGGAAGCGGAGCGCCAGCCGTTCCCGGGACCGGGGCTCGGCGTGCGGGTCAACGGCCCCGTCACGCCCGACCGGGTCGCGCGGGCGCGGGTCGCGAACGCGATCGTCGAGGAGGAGGTCGAACGGGCGGTGGCGGCCGGCACGATCGCCCGCCCCTGGCAGTACTTCGCGGTCCTGCTTCCGGTGCGGACGGTCGGGGTGACCGGAGACAACCGGGTCCACGGGGAAGCCGTCAGCGTCCGGATCGTCGAATCGGTCGATGCGATGACCGCCACGGCGATGGAATTGCCCCGCAGCGTGCTCTCCCGCATCGCCGAACGCGTGACGCGCGAGCTTTCCGGAGAGGTCGTTCGAGTGCTGTACGACATCACGGACAAGCCGCCCGCCACCATCGAGTGGGAGTGAGCGGCGCGACGGAGCCGGTCGGTTCGAAGACCCTATCTAGGGGGACGCGTCGGGGGCTGAGAGCATGGCCGACGAGAACGTCCCGGGACGCGCCAGCCGCACGATCCGACTTCCGGAAGAGCTCGCCCGGGCAATCGAGGCTCGGATCCAAGGTTCTTCGTTCGACTCGGTGGACGCGTTCGTCGCGTTCGTGCTCGCCCGACTGCTCGAGGAGCGCGGCGACCCCGCGTTCAGCGAGGAGGACGAACGTCAGCTCAAAGAGCGGCTTCGGTCCCTCGGCTACATCGATTGACCCCTTCCGCCAACGCTTAACCCCACCCGCCGCTCTTCCCTCCGTGCTCGCCTGTCCCTTCTGCGGCGCCCCCGAGACGGACCGGTTCGACCTCGAGGGCCGACGCTTCCTCGTGTTCCAATGCCTGTTCTCGCCGGCGGTCGACCCGACGATGTCGGACGCGGAGGTTGCCCGCCATCTCGAGGCCGCGTACCGCGATGGGTCGGATGGCGGATACTTCCGAACGATGTGCGACCGGCTCCACCTGTACGTCACGAAAGGCGACGGCGCTCGCGTCCTGCGCTCTGCCGCGAACGCCGCCCCCGAGCGAACGAACTCCTCGGACGCGCCCCCCGACTGACCCGGGAGGCTTCCTCGGCATCGACCTCGATCTCGACCCGCATCGCCGGGTCGACCAGCCGGGACACTTCGACCAGGGTCGCGGCCGGACGGACCGTCCGAAAGCGTTCCCCGAGAGCGTTCGCGACCGCCTCGAAGTCCTCGATGCGGGTGACGAAGACCCGGAGCCGCACGATCGCTTCCCGGCGACTGCCCAGCGCCGAGAGCGCGGTCTCGATATTGTCGAGCGCCCGGACGGTCTGCGCGTACGGGTCGTCCGGCCCGACCACTGTGCCGTCGGATGCGGTCGCGGTGGTGCCGGAGACGTAGATGCGGGAACCGACCCGGACCGCCCGGCTGTACCCGACCTTCGCCTCCCACGGCGTGCCGCTCGAGTACCGCCGGCGCGATGGCGCCGGGGTGGTCCTACGCGACCGCCGGCCGGACCCGTGCGAGTGCGTCATCGACGG
>Ga0187812_1000263_pt1 | contig 19130 bp, 21 predicted proteins | sample NC_S_2_FD_130582 | JGI IMG/M metagenome (GOLD analysis project Ga0187812, IMG submission 130582) | Wetland sediment microbial communities from Neuse River Estuary, North Carolina, USA - ASW-S_2 | ecosystem: Environmental > Aquatic > Freshwater > Wetlands > Sediment | place: USA: North Carolina...
GGGCTTGCCCTGGCGTGCGAGCTGCAGGTTGTCCTGGCTGAGGGCGTAGTTGAGGTTTCTGACGAGCTGCAGCGGCAGCATCTGCTTGCCCGTCTGGTTCAGCCACGCCTCGAACTGGAGCGGGATGTTGTGGCGCTGCCAGGCGTAGAACGGGAAGAGCGTGCGCATGGTGTCGCGCTCGAACGGCGTGAGGTCCTGGTAGTCGACCATGAAATGGTTGACGAAGTTCGCGGCCTCCTGGTCGCTCTTCCCCGCCTCGATCGCCTTGCGGAAGAGCGAGACGCGCATCACCCGGTCGGTCTGCCAGAGGACGTCCTGCATCACCTGGCCGACCTTGCCCGCGAGGTTCCTCGGCTTGCCGCCGGCGCGCGCCAGCGCCTCCATGACCTGCTTGTCCCGCTCGAGGGACTGCCGCACCATCGGCTGCGTCCAGTCGGAGATCGCCCCGGCCTGCACGGCCCGCTGGTACATCTCCGACGTCTCCGGGTGCGCGACGTCGTCGATCGCGGAGTAGAAGCGCTTCCTGAGCAGCATGCCGCCGTCGCCCAGGAAGGCGTTGTAGAGGACGTTGTGCATGTGGAAGAACGGCAGGCGAGTCATGCCCCACTTCCACGCACCGTTGAGCTCGTCGAGCGCCCCGCTGATGCCGGTCTTGGCGTAGCGGCGCCCAGTCTCGCGCAACGCGTCGGCCACGGCTCGCGGCAGGATGTACGCGCCCTGGCGCCCAACGGCCATGCCCTTCTTGAGCGCGTCGAGCGGCACCTCGACGGTCGCTTGCCCTTCCGGGACGCCTTCGAGGTACTTCGCGGAGTTGCTGAGGATCTCGGCCGGGTAGAAGCGCAGCGCGTCGGCGCGGTAGACGCCAAGGCCCTGCTTCGCGAGCGCCGAGAAGTCCAGCTTGGCGAAGTCCTTGGCGCTGACGTGTCGGGCCCCCTGGAGCAGCCCGTCGATCATCTTCTGCGTCTCCTGGCTGCGGATCGAGGCCTCGAGGCGCGGCCCCATCGAGAGCAGCCAGTTGGACTCCCAGTTGCCGCCGTTCTTGTTCATGTGCTCGACGGTGTCGAGCAGGTTGCGGGCCCGCTTGAACGCCTGGGCGTGCAGCATCCCCTGCGCCTCGCTGCCGAGCGTGCCGTACATCGTGGGCTTGCGGTAGTCGAGGTTGAGGTGGCGCACGTAGCCCGGCAGGTCCTTGCTCCGCAGGCCGAGGTCCACTTCGGGCGCCGTGACGTCCTGCGAGATGCCGTGGAGCTCCTCGGCGAGCTCCCACTCCGGGGTGCCCTCGGCGAGCTGCGTGCCCGCGGGGATCTTGCGGCCCATCTCGAGCAGCCACGGCCGGTAGTACTTGTCCTCGACGTGGTGCGTGACGGCCGTCAGGAGGTTGTCGTCGACCTGCTTGCCCGTCTGCGCGTAGTACTCGCCGAAGGCGCGCTTGACGGCGTTCTGCAGCTCGCCGATGCGCGCCGAGGTCGCGGCGTCGCGCCCCTGCCACAGCTCCTTCGCGGTCTTGGGGAAGAACGCGAAGCGGTTGAAGGCGCGGGCCGCCTTGTAGCCCATCTCGGAGGCCTTGCCATAGGCCTTCTCGACGGCGGCCGCGGCCTTGGGCGAGAGCTTCGCGGTGTCGATGACGCCCTGGTCGGCGATGGCGTCCGCGATCGGCTTCGCCACGGCCTTGAGCGGCTTGAGGAAGTCGCCCAGCGGCACGTACGTGAGCGGGTTCGTGGCGAACTCCAGCGCAGTGCCGCCCAGGGCCTCGGCGATGCCATTGTGGGCGCCGAGGTCGTGGACGACCTGGCCGCCCGGGATGACCTTGCCCTGGAGGCCCTGCACTTCGGCCTGCGCCATCGACTGCGCATTCTGGACGAGCTTCGGCGCTTCGCCGGGATCACCCGCTGCCGCGCCGGCGGCCAGCATGTCCATCTTCTGCCCTAACGGCAGCTTGGCGTAGGCGTCGAGGCCGCCGAGGATCGCCTCGCCGGGCCGGTTGATGAAGTTCAGGAAGTCCTCGAAGGGATGCTGCGACTGCGCCGCCGGCATCGCGCCAGGCGTGCCCTTCATGTTCAGCGATGCCATCTGGCCCGTGGCCGCGTTCGCGAGCTGCTGGTAGGCATCCCCGCCGTACTTGCCGACGATGTAGTTCTTTCCGTCGTCGCTCTGGAGGTAGTCGTGCACCTCCTGCACCCAGGAGCCGTCCTGGCTCTTGCCGATCTTGGCGATGGCGGCGGTGATCTTCGCGCCGCTCGGCCCGGTCAGCGGGCGCAGGCCGGGCGTGACAAAGCTTGGAGCGCCAGGCATGCGATCACGCTCCTGCTAGAGGCCGAGTGGGTTCTTGGAGGACTTCTTCTTGCCGCCACCGATCGGCGTGCTGTTCTTCGGCGCCGATGGCTTGGCCGGTGGGATGGCAGGTGGCGGTGCGACGGTGGTGCCGGTGGCGGTCCCGAGGCCTAGGCTGCCGAGGTAGTCGAAGACGCCGCTCAGGTCGGGTGCCTTGGGCGGCGCCGGCAGACTCGGCAAGCCGGCACTGGGCAGCGTCATGCCCGTGGACGGGTGCTGCGCCTTCCACTTGGACAGAGCGGCATCGTACTGCTTCTGCCACGCGCTCACCGAGTCCATGTAGCCCGACAGCGCCGTCTTGATGCGGTCGAGGCCGTTCGTCCCGTAGAGCGCGTTGTACTCGTTCTGCGCGATGCCAAGGCGCCCGGCCGACGTCGCCGCGTTCTGCGCCTCGATGCCCAGGCGCTGCTGGTCGATGCCGAGCAGGCTCTGATCGTAGCCGAGGCGCCCCTGGTCGTAGGACAGCATGCCCTGCTGGTACGCCGATGGGTGATTGTACTCGTAGACCTTCAGCATCAGCGGCAGCTGCTGCATGAAGTTGTCGTACGCCATCTGCGCGGCCTGCATCTTGCCCTGGGCCGTGCCGACGAGCTGCGGCAACGCGGCGAACGCCGCGCCCAGTCCCTTGACCTGCGGAACGGCCTGCAGAGTCGGAGGCGCAGCGGCAGCCATCAGCCCTCACCCCTCTCGATGCGGTGGCGCACGACGCGGCGCGCGCCGAAGAAGTCGATGGCCCGCGCGATCGCCGCCGCGGCCTCGGCCTCCGTGCCGCACGTGTAGATGTCGATCGAGACGAAGGACTCCAGCGGCCAGGTGTGGATGGCGACGTGGGACTCCCGCAGCGGCACCATCAGGGTCACCTCGGACGCGCCGCCGTCCTTGCCCCACACGCCAGGATCGAAGGAGCCGCCGATCGACCCCTCGATGTGCAGCCCCGCATCGGCCACGGCCCTTTGCGCGATCGGCAGCACCTCGGCGCGCGTCGCGGGACAGACGGCGCATTCGTAGAGGTCCGCGGTCAGGAGCACGCCCTTCATGCCGAGTCCTCCTCGTCGCCCTTCGGCTTCAGCTCGCCGTCGAAGTCGACCCAGCCCCAGGAGGCGAGCCGGGCCATGTCGTCGCAGAAGCCGGCGCCGATGTCGTGGCGCATGATGCGGTACGGTGTGACCTTCAGGTGCTTGGTGAGTTCGTAGGCCATGGCGCGCGCCGTCCCCGGCTCCTGGCCGCGTGCCGTGACGGATGCCATAAGCCCGATCGGCCCGGCGCTGACGATGTTCGCGTCGCGGTCGATCTGCACGTCGAGCAGGTGGACATGCTTGACGCCCACCTCCTTGACGCCGCGCAGCATGAGGCCCTCGTTGCGGCCGCGCTCGTCCACGACCGGCCAGGAGCCCGATGCGATGACGACGTTGCAGATGAAGTCGCGTGTGAACCGCGGCTCCATCTTCCACGCGCCGGCCATCCACAGGAGGGCGGACGCGAGATCGGTGTCGAGCGCCTCCAGCACGCTCCACATGGTGGGGTAGCCGGGCCTGCTGGTGAACTCCAGCGGCACGGTCTGCGACGGCGTCGCGATGCAGTTGAGGTCGATCGGCCCGTGGTAGCCCTCGGCGGCGAGCAGAGGCGTCAGGCGGCCGAGCGTCTTGGCCGCGAGATCCGGCAGGCACTGGACCTGTCCCATCTCGCCCATCTGCCCGGTCGCCGGGCCCTCGTCGCCGTCCATCAGCTTCTTGTACTCCTGGTTCAGGTAGAACTGATCGCTGAAGCGCGTGCCGTCGAAGAAGCCGGTGACGGCCATCTCGACGCCCTTCACGGCCTCCTGCAGCACGTAGTCCACCGGCAGGCGCGGCGCGAGCGCATCCCAGTGGGCCTGCTGCCATTCGAGGAAGCCCATCACGGCGTCCGGCTTCCAGGCCACGCTGTTGAGGTTGCGGTCCACCTGGGCGTTGTGCTTGATCGCCCAGGCCCCGCCGACCTTCTTCACGAACGCGATGCCGGCGCCGAACGTCGTGAAGCGGTGCATCGGCACCGTGTCCACGCCGTACTGCTTCAGCGTCTCCTGGCCGAACATGCGGTCGTTCTCGAGCTTGTCCGTCGTGGGCGTGCCGCCGACGACGGGCTTGCCGGTGCGCCGCACCTCCTGCGCCCAGGCGCCGCCGCCGTAGCGGCCGCGCCTCCCCGGCACGACCTGCTCGACGTCGTCGAACCAGACGAGGTCCGCCCACGGCACGTCGGAGCGCCAGTCGCGGCTGAGCGGCACCATGTTGCGCCCGCAGTCCCGGCTGTCCTCGGCGTGGACGTAGTAGCGCACGTCGTGGCCGTCGAGCAGCAGCCGGAGCGCTGCCGCCGTCGTCTCGCCGAGAGCGCTGACGATGAGGATCTTCATCGTCAGTACCCCAGGCTCGTCGGGCTTACCCCGGTGCCCATGTACTGGGCGAGCAGCGCCGGGATGGAGCCCATGAGCTGGCTCATGTACGGCGCCATGGCCTGGGCGCTGTAGTAGCTCATGAGGGGGGATTCGAGCTGGCCGGCGAGGCCGTAGTTCTGGCCGGCGAGCTGCGAGTAGAGGTTCGCCGACTGGTTCGCGGCGGTGTCCTGAAGGCCCGCGAGCTGCATCTGCTGCCCGAACGGCAGGTTCAGCGCGTTCAGGCCCTGGCCGCTCAGGTTGCCGGCGGCCTGCGCGTTGCCCGCGTAGTTCTGCAGGAGGTCGTTCGCGAGCTGCGCCTGCGCCTGGCCCTGGTTGCCGAGGACCTGGCTCAGCAGGCCCTGGTACGCGGCGGGCGCGGCGCCCCCCTGGGCGATGCCCTGGGACGCCAGCTGTCCCAGCTGCGTCTGGTACGCGTTCTGCATCTGCTGCATCTGCTGCGCCCCATACTGGTTCAGCTGGTTCTGCGCCAGCTGCTGCAGGTAGGACGGGTTCGCAAGGTTCCCGGCGAGGATCTGGTCGAGCGCGTTCGTGCCCGTCGCCTGCGTGCCGGCCGCCGCAGCGGCCGCCTGCGCATTGCTGATCGAGCCCGGCAGCCCCGTACCGACGCCACCTAGTCCCTGCGCGAGCGTGCCGACATTGCCCTGGTCGCCCTGGCCGGCCGTGATCACGCCGTTGATGGCGCTTCCGACGGCGGCCGCCGGGTTGGTGGTAGCGGGGTTCGTTCCGCCACCGCCGCCGGTGCCAGGAGACGTGCCGCCGCCGCCCGGGTTCGTGCCGCCCGATCCAGCGCCCGGCGCTGCCGCGACAGGGCCCGCGGTCGGCAGGCCGAGGTAGTTCAGGTAGCCCGTGTTGATGTTGCCCGGGCCGCCCCCGGGAGTCGTGACGCCAGGCGGCGCGACGGCCGCTGTCGATGCCGGAGGGTTGTTCTGCGTCGCCTGCGAGGCGCCTGGAGTCGTCGGCTGCCCATGCTGCAGCGCCGCTTCCGCCGCCGTCTGCCCGACGGACGGGTAGTAGCTGACCCCTGCGTTCTGGAGCGCCTGCCGTGCCGCAGCGGCGTTCAGCTGATCGCCCGACGTCTTCGCCGTCAGGATGTTCTGCACGTTCTGCTGCGCGGGCGCCGTGAGCAGATTCATGGTCCCTGGCGACACGCCGGCGACGCCTGTCGGCGCGTACGTGCTCTGGTTCACTGCGCTGGACGGCGAGAACACGGTCGGCGCGCGCCGCATGGCGCCGCTCACCTGCGGCGGGAGTGCCACCTTCGGAGGCTGCGCCACGCTGCCATGTCCACCGCCGCCGACGACGGCCTGCAGGTGCTGAGGCACGTACGTCGACTTCACCGGCGCCACGGACTGAGGCTTCATCAGGCCGCCCACGCTGGTCTGCATCCGATCCGCACCTCCCTAGTAGATCCGAAGCTGCAGGAGCACGCCGGCGGTCGTGGCCTTCAGGTACATGTACTGGTCCGTCCACTGCAGCCCCGCATCGTAGACATCGCAGGGGCCGGACTTGTACACGACGGACCAGCCCAGCGGCACCCGGCCAAGGCCGTGCTGCACCGGGATGATGTTGCCGACGGTGGATGGTGTGACGACGGTCATCGGGAAGGACGGCATCTGCGACTCGATCTGCCCGATGCGGTTGAGCAGCGAGGGGTCCTGGTTGTACGACATGGCCTAGAGGACGCCCACGACGCGGGCCTGGGTAAGCTGGGCGGCGTAGGACGCGTTGCTCGTCCAGAGCGCCAGGGTGTAGAAGTGCCCTGCCGTCAGGGCGATTGAGCTGGCTCGCAGGACGTTCACACCCGTCGCTGTCGTATTCACTGTCGAGCCAGCGACCAGGGCGCCCGTCCCCCAGTCCCACAGCCCCGCGTAGGCGGTGCCGCCGGACGTGGCGTACATAGTCACCTCGAACTCATAGGTGACCGCGCTGCTGACGTTGACGACGGAGTGCACCAGGTTTGCGGTGCCGGCGGCCGCTGTGGCTGTCGACGACATTGGCGAGGTGAGAGAAACGAGATTGGCCACCTCGAACTCGCGTCCAATCTTGGACGCGCACTGCCACGTCCCCGGCGTGCCTGTCGCCGTACACTGCCAGAGCACGTACGCGCTGTCGAGGTGGAAGTCGCCGGCCGCGTGCAGGTTCGTCGTCGGCGCGCCTGTCGCGGTCGTGCTGATGGTGATCTTCGGGCGCCGCTCCCAAGCCGACGTCGCGGAGTTGTAGATCTTCAGCGCGCCGTCGCCGCTATCGATCCATGGCTGGTAGGCCAGCGGTGACGCCGGCAGCACGCCACTCTGCACGACCATGCCGGCGAGGCTGGCCGTCAGGTGCGAGAGCGCCACGACGCCAGCCTGCAGCTGCGTGCCGTCGACGTTGTTGACGGCTGCGGTCAGGCCGGACACACGGGCATTGACGTCGGACGACTTGGCCAGCGTCCCCGCGGTCAGATCGCCCGGGTACACGTACTGCGCCATCAGTACACCACCTTGTCCGGCCGCCACTGGAGGTCGATCTCCTCGATGGCGAGCGCGTAGATGCTGCTCTCGTTGATCGTGAAGCCGATGCGGATGCCCGACATGCTGGCGGGAACGCCGTAGGAATTGCGCACGACGGCCGCGCCGGCCCAGTTCACTTGGTCCCAGTTGCCGTTGTCCCACACCAGCTCGTTCGGGTCGGTGAGGATGCAGGTCTGCTGGAACTGCTGCGCCAGGTCGTCGACGAAGACCGTCACCTGCGGCTGCGCCGACGTGTCGCCGCCGGCGAGCCAGAACGTGCGGAACGCTTTGGACATGCCGGAACTCTTCAGCGGGAACTGCTTCGTCGTGGCGTAGACCGCGATCGCCTGACCGAGATCCGACGTGCCGCTGTTCGCGATCGCGATGGTGTTCCCGGTCTGCATGCCGAGGTAGATCGCCCCCGCCTGCAGGTCGACGGCCGCCGAGACGGCCGCCCAGGTGTAGAGCGTCCAGGCGCCGTGCCGGTAGTCGAAGACGACCGTCATGCGCTGGCCGCCGTTCGCGGTCACGAGCAGGTAGTACGTGCGGTCGAAGTAGACGCCGGTGATCGGCTGCGTCGTGTCGATCGTCAGCAGCATGGGCTCCAGTTTGTTGCGCCGCTGCGCCTGCTGATCGTCCGGCAGGACGTCGCCGGTGTAGCCATTCGTCCAGTACGCGCCATCCTGCGCGAGGTAGGTCACGCCCGCGGGCGTCATGGCGATGCTCCACGGCGCGATCGCACCCTGCGGCACGACGGACTGCGAGATGGTGTAGTTGCTCGGCGGCTGGCCGTTCAAGGCCCAAACGCTCTGAGGCTTGAAGATCAGGAGCTGCTGCGCGATCGGGAAGATGCCGGTGACGGCGCCCGTCTGGTCCGGGGCGACCTGCACGTAGTTCGTGCCGCTGCCCCAGGCCCACGGCTGCAGCACCTGGCAGTAGTAGACGGAGGAGTCCTGGCCCGTCGACGCCCAAATGCGGTCGTTGTAGACGCCCGCGATCGCGAGGTTCGCCGGCGGGACGTCGTTCGCGAAGCTGAGGATCTCGTTGCCGATGATGCTCGCGTCGGTCGCGTTGTCCGCGTAGGTCAGGACGCCCACGGCGAGGTCCGTGACCTTGAAGCCCACGCCGGCGACCGTGCCGCCGTTGCGGTAGAGGCGGACCTTCGTCACCGTCGAGTCCGTCGGCTGCGGGATCGCGGAGAGGCTCGCCTGTTGGTTGGTGAGAGTCAGCGTGCCGCTGACCGGCGAGGGGTTCGACTCCATGCCGTTCGCGCGCACGAACGTCGCGTAGTAGACGTACTGGCCGCTGAGGTTGCCGCTGCTGCCCACCGCGGCCGTGATGGCCGTGCTCGGCGCGGCGACGCCCAGGGGGCCGAACGTCGTGCCGTCGTAGAACCAGCTCGACGTTCCGTCCAGCACGACGAGGTAGCCGGCGAGCGCCAGGATCGCGGGCTGTCCCGTTGACGCCAGCCCGGTGCCGATCGTCGTCACGGCGCCGCCGCTGAGCGCGACCGACACCAGGACGCCCTGGTTGCTGCCGTTCGTGCAGACAGCGTAGAGCGCCCGCGTGCCGCCGGTCGGCTGCCAGATGAGCATGGCGCGCGCGGGCCCGGGCAGCGACGTCGTGAGCGCCGTGAGGCCGCTGCGCTTGGTCAGGCGGCCGATGTCGGAGAGCGAGAAGTTCCAGAGGTCAGCGAGCTCGTTGTCCTGGAGTTCGGCGTTTGCTACGCGAAGGTTGAGCCCTCCGCTGAAGTCCGCCCAGCTTGCGATCTGCCACTGGCCGAACGGCGGACGCGCCAGCATCCGACCCGCCAGGCCCGGACCCGCCGATCGCCTCGCCATCGTCCTCCACCATCCTCAGGCCGAGTTGCTTGAGCTGTCCCAGGAGCACCGAGGCCTCGGGCAGAGCGCAGCGCCTGCGCTCGCCCGGCCTCAGCACGACCGTCACGCCGCCGACCAGGCCCTCGAGGACCTTGCGGCCGCCGTTCTCGATGACCACCACAGGGTGCTGGATCTCGAGTTTTTGTGCGAAACCTACGGGCGCCACTGCACGCGCCTCCTCTCATCGCCGCGGCCGTGCTGGACGAAGCTCGCGTACTTCTGGAGCTGGTCGTCGTAGAGAGCCGCAAAGTTCTGCGTCGGCTGCTGGTCGCGCTCGCGCTGCAGCACGCACACGCCGTAGACGAGCGCCGGATGGAGCTCGACGGGAATCGTCGGCGTGTCGGTGTCCAGCGCGACATCCGGCACCGCCGGCAGGTAGGTAAAGGTCACGTTCTGGTTCCCGTCGCGGTATGGCGTCGGCAGGAAGCCGATCAGGTTGCCCTGGGCCGAGTCGTTGCGCCAGTAGAAGTAGACCGGTTCGCCCGGGCCCGGGAAGAGATCCCGCTCCGTGAAGTGCCGCGCGGGCAGCCTGATCGGCAGCCCCATGTCGGTCACCTCAACGAGCAGGATCTTCGAGAGTCCCGCCGGCAGCGGGTACTCCTGCGTGCCCTCCGCGTAGCTGAGCTTCGCCTGCACCTCTGGCAGGAAGTCCGGCTGCTGCGTCAGGAGCCACGCGACGAGCGCCTGCTGCACCTGGTTGATCATCGCGATAAGGTCTGTGTCCTGCGGGTTCGCGGTGCTGGGGTTGTAGGTGAGGGAGCGCACGCGGCTCGTGATGTCGCTGACCTGCACGCCCTCACCCCCTCAGCCCTTGGACATGGAACGTCGTCTGCTCGGCGACGTCGTCGCGCAGCGCAGGCAGGAGCTTGCGCCAGTTGTCGTGGATCACGTCGGCGACGAAGCCGCGGCGCTCTTGCCGCCGCTTCTCCTCGCGCGCCTGCGCGCGGTCCCGCAGCCACTTCCTGTATCCGGGCCAGCCGCGGCCGAAGCGCCGCTGGACGTCTCGCTCGGCAAGGTACTGGATCACCCACTCGCCCGGGTCCTCCGGCCCAAGCGCGATCTCCTCGAACCACCGACCGCGCGACTGCCGCCAGATGACCCACACGTTCTCCGTGGGGTTCCAGCGGCAGTCGAGGGTCGGGTCGAAGTCGCGCAGGAGCCTGAGGAAGTCCCGGGGGGCTTCCCGGGTCACCGCCTCTTCGCGGCGATCCACACATCGGCCGTCACACTGGGCGACGTGCCGCCGATGGTGTCCTTCACCGCGACGCTGTTCGGCAGCTGCCCGGGCGGCAGCTCGAGCGTCACGACGCCGGCCGCCGTAACCTGCGAGAAGCCGTTGAAGCGGACCCACGCCTCGGCGACCTTGTCGTACGTGTAGAGGTCGATGGTGAGCGTCGGGGTGGTGCCGGTAATGTCGGTCACGTTCAGGAAGACGATCCCGGACGAGTAGTCCGAGAGGTCCGCCGGCGTGCCGACGGTTGGATCAGCCGCGGGGTCCGTGAAGGTGTCACCGCTGGCCGTGGCCGCCTGGAGGTTCAGCAGGACGAAGTCCTGCGCCGTGTTCGGCATGTACGCCATCAGTAACTCACGCCCTGCGTGGTGCCGTCTACGTCACGCCGATCGGCGAGGCTGAAGTGCAGGACCGCGTACACGTTCGTGTAGTCCGGGGTCGTGCCGCCCAGCGTCGCCGAGAGCGTGATGGTTTCGTTCTGGCCGAAGGCGACGTCGTACTCGCTAGAGGTGAGCCCCGCCGCGCCGGCCGCCGTCAGGTTCGATGTGGCCGCCTGGGCGCCGATGACGCTCCCCGCCGGGGTGACGGAGAGCGTCGGCGTGGTGCCCGTGACGGCCTGCGCGTAGAGGTCGATCCGCTTGAGGCGCGCCTTGCTCGGCAGCTTGACGCCCACGATGTTGTTCGTGGTCGCCGTCAGGCTGCCGAGCGGCACGACCAGCGGGAGCTGCGACACAGGGTTGAGATCGCCCATGCCCCTCGCCTGGATGGTCATGGCTTACTCAACTTCCTGGACGCCGTCGACCCGGAAGTGGCTGTTGCTGCGACGGGTGCCGAGGTTGTAGTACCCCTTGGCCATGGCCCAGTACCCGTCGATGTACGCCCCACCGCTCGGCGCGAGGCCCTGCTTCCAGATGTCCCCGCTCTTGTCGTCCCAGTCGAGCTTGCGCCACTCGAACTGCTCGAGCTGCGCGAGCTCCACGCCGAAGATCACGCCGCGCGGCGCGTCCTTGTCCACGACCCACAGCACCTTGCGGCCGCTGTTGGTGTACGCGACAGCGTCGAAGCCGCCGTCGATCTCCAGCGTGTCGGTGTACCGGCGGTCCGGTTCAATGAACGCCACGTAGGCGTCGCGGACGCCCGGCGTCGAGATGAGGTAGTCGACCTTGCCGCCCATGGCGCTGTTGCGCGAGAACGCCTGGCGCAGGAGCGCCGTCGAGAAGGCCGCGCTGCCGCCGACGGTGCCCCAGCGCTGCGCCTTCCAGATCGGGTACGTCGAGCGGCTGATGCCCTGCAGCGTCGTGACGTACGTGCCGTCGTCGACGATGCCCAGGAGCCCCATCGGCTCGAGGTACGACGTGCCGCTCGAGTTGTTGAACGAGCTGTTCCCGTTGAACAGCCAGTCGTTCGCGACGATCCCGGTGGCGAGCTGGTTGACGGTGATGATGCCGGTCGAGGGGTCCACGGCCTGGACGGTCATCGTGCCGGTGCGCTGCGTGCCGCCGGTGCGCTGGCTGTAGGCCATGAGCGTCATGTTCGGCCGGATGAGGTAGGGGTTGCTGGTTGACGTCAGCGTGATCGTGTACGGGCCGGAACCGGCCGTGGACAGCACCTGGACCATGGCGCCGCTGCCGTCGTTGAAGCCGACGCGGTTGCGCTCGAGGCCGAGGTTCTCCATCATGCCGTCGAGCTCGTCCGTCATCACGGACACGTACGCGCCCTCGCCGGCGCGGATCTGCTCCGCGACCGGGCCGGAGAGCTGCACGGTGCCGTACTGGTAGAACGAGTAGAGTTGCGCCAGCGTGCCGCTGCGGACGCCAGGCGTCGGCAGCGTGCCGCCCTCGGGCTGGTACCCGGTCGACTCGGCGAACGCCGTGCGCACCGGGAACTGTACCAGGTTGCCGGTGAGGTTCTCCTTGCTGCGCGCCTTCTTGAGGAGCGACAGGAGAACGGTCTGCGTGTCGATCTGGTTCTGAGGCTCTTCGTACACGGTCTTGGTGAGGTACGCCAGAGCCGAGATGGTAGCGCCGGCCACTGCTCATCAGCCTCCGTTCTGCATTTGGGCCATGAGTCGGGCGAGGTCCTGGGCCGCCGAGCGGCGGCCGCTGGCCGTGGCCAGGGCTGCCTTGTCGACCGGCGCCGCGGGGCCGCCGGACGGACCCAGGCTGGAGCTCAGCGCGTTCTTCTGGCGCTGCTGCTGCATGCGCGCTTCGTACGCCTGGAACTCCCGCTCCCAGTGCGCGTTGGACGCCGTGATGAGCGCGTCGATGTTGGCGTTCGGGTACTCGAGCGCCGCGGCGAGGATCTCCTCGGCCTGGGCAAACGGGGCCCGCTCGCGCGCGGACTCGACGGTGCGCATGATCAGGTCGCGCCGCTGCGACTCCTGCAGCGACTGCACGGTCTGACCAAGCTGGCCGAGCTGCCCCTGCTGCGCCGCGATCGCCTGCAGGAGTTGCGGCGGCAGCGAGGCGGCGAGCTGGTCCGGGCTCTGGTAGCCCGGCTGCGCCGCCGGCGGCTGACCGCCCTGCTGCATGGCGATGACGGTCCGCTGGAGCGCCTCGCGGAAGTTGGGATCGGTGCGCATGAGCTGGTCGAGCTGCGCGGCGACCTGGAGCTGCTGCTCGCGCGCGGCGATCTCCTGTTCGCGCGTCTGCAGTCCGGCGACCGCCGAACTGTAGCCCTCTGCGGCCGTCTTCCAGCTCTCGATCTGCTCCGGGGTGTACTGGGCCGGCGCCGCGGCGGGCGCCGCAGCGGGGTCACCGCCGGCCGGTGCGCCAGGGGTCGGGTCCGCGAAGAGCTGCAGGTTCATGTGGCCGTCAAACGCCCGCGCCGGTCCCAGGCCCTGCGGGTCCACCACGAGGAGCACCTCCTTCAGCGATCAGCGATCGGATGTCCGCGATGATCTGCGCCACCTTCGGGTTCCCGGGGAACGCCCGCTGGAGCGTCGAGATGACGTCCATGAGGTCCTGCGGGAAGTCGCCGTCCGGGTCCTGGAGTCCGCCGGGCCCCATCGGGCCGGGCGCCATGCCAGGCCCCCCGGGTCCGGGCCCCATGCCGGGCGGCATCTGCCGCGCCGCCATCGGCGGCTGCCCCGCCATGTCCGGCGGCTGAGCGCCGATCGCGACGGAGAGCAGGTGCTGCGGGACGCGTCGCTTGGTTGCCGTGTCGATCCCTCCTAACGCGAAGCGCCACGCTTCTTGCGTGGCGCTCCTGGATGTGCGGTCAGGGTGATGCGATTCCGCGATCTCGTGGCTGCATCACTCCCCTCCTTCAGGCGGCGCGGTCGGCGGTGCGCCCGGATGACCGGGGCCCTCCCCGACGGTCGGCCCGTGGGGATGGGTGCCCGGGCTCGCGGCAGACTGCTGCGGAGGCCCTTGGGCCTGCGCCTGCTGCGCCTGCTCGCGCTGGAAGTGCATCATGTGCGTCTGGATGTGCCCCTGCATCGCCGTCAGAAGGCTCTGCGGCGTCGAGGGGTCGATGAACAGCCGCTTCATGGCCGGGATGTGCCGCTCGAGGTGGATCTCGTGATTGTCGAGCATCCCCACCTCGAACTGCAGGCCTCGGCGCATGCCGGCGTTCTCCATCTCGGCGATCTCGCTGTCGGTCGACGACGGCGGGGCCGGGATCGACGCGCCCATGCCGGTGAACTGGAAGAACCGCTCGAGCGTCTTCTCCTCGCCGGCCGGACCGAACGCGCCCAGCTGCAGCCACTGCATGCCGATCTGGATGCGCTCGCTGCGACTCATCGGGCCCTGCGTGTTGAGGTCGACCTTGACCTCCCACGCGCCGTAGAGATCCGCGCCCTGGAAGGCGTCGACCTCGGCGTCGAGGCCGCTGCCGAACTTGAACAGGCGCGGCTCGATGTAGCGCTCGCGCGCCAGCTCGAGGCAGTCCTTGCCGAAGCGCTGCAGCACCGACTTGACCTCGGCGAAGAACGGCGCGCGCGCCAGGTCCTCGATCTCGCGCTGGATCATGGCCTCCACGGCCGTCGCCTTGCCGCCGCCCGGCGCCGTGACGCCCATGGTCTTCAGCTGCGCGATGTTCTGGATGCTCTGCTCGAGCTCCGACACCTCGACCTGCACGTCTTCTGGCAACGGAGTCATGGGCACGTGCCCGACGGCGCCGGTCGGGTCCTTGAAGATGACCTCGCCCGGCTCCGACGTGATGCTGTTCTTGTCCACGTTGGCCGTACGATCGACGATCCACTTGCCGGCGGCCATCAGGCGGACGTGCTCGATGCGCTTGCTGCGGATCTCGTTCAGGTACTTCTGCGGGTCGCGCAGCTGGTCGATGACGCCCATGGGGTTGTTCGCGCCCGGGATGCGAATGAATCCCATCTCGCGAATAGGTATACGCCCATGTGCATACGGCAGCTGCTCCTCGTAGCGCAGCACCGTGGGCTTCTCGCCGCCGACGTAGATCGCGTACCGCCCCTGCGGGAAGCGCTGCGAAGGCCGCTCGAAGTACTCCTTGAGCAGGACGGCGTCGCGCAGGGTCTGCGGCTGCAGCCAGAGGCCGGACCGGCTGGCCGAGGCCGAGCCGTTGGGCAGCGGGATCTCCGGCCGCAGGCTCTCCGGCTCGAGCTTCTTCGTCGTCTCGGGCCAGAGGAGCTTGACCTCGTCGATGTTGCGCACCACCGTGCGGAACGCCCAGTGCGCCTCGTGGAAGCGCTTGGCCGAGGGATCCGAGAAGACCTCGAGCGGCGAGAGGACGAGCGTGCGCACGTCCCCGATCTGCTGCGCGCCGGCCTGCGGCGTCTCCGCCCAGGCGGACGGGTCCCAGTAGCCGTAGAGGTACACCTTGCCCACGGCGATCAGCCAACCGTAGAGCTCCGTCAGCTGGTGCTCGAGCCCGAGCGCCCCGTCGTCTCCCTCCAGCGAGTAGATGTGACGGAGGATCCGGGAAGCCGCCCGGGCCGCGAGCGTGTTCTGCGGGTCCGGGCCGACCGGCTGCACCGAGGGAGAGAGCGACTGTGCCATCAGCCGGCCCAGGAGCCCCTGGTAGATGCCGAGGATGCGGTTATCAACGATGCGCACGCGCCAGGTCGGCGCGGGCAGGTCGCGGACGTCGACGAAGATGTCGGGCGCCGGCTGCCGGTCGTCGAGCCACTGCAGGCCGGAGAGGAACGCGAGGTTCATCTTGGTCTGGCGCTCCCAGGACTTGCGAGCGCTCTTCGCGTACTCGAAGCGGTCCCGCAGCGCCTTCGCCGTCTCGTCGTCGAACTTGCGCACGAACGGGATCACATCTGCGAGTGCCACTGCGTCACCGCCTTTCTGCTACTGCCGGGAGGCCTCGAGCATGCGTTCCGCGACCTCCTGCTCGATGCGCGCCTCCGAGGCGTCGTCGAACATCCGCACCGCGCGCTCCTGCCGTAGCGGCTGGTAGTCGAGCGGCGTCTTGCCGGTCGCGTAGGCGACGGACTGCTGGTGATCGCGCTCGTACGTGCGCTGCAGCCGCCAGAAGTGCGTCGCGAAGAAGGCCGCGGTCGCGAGTGCCGCGAGGAACGCGACGCCCATCATCACCGAGCCGAGGACCAAGATGCCCACGATGCCACCGCCTTTCAGATCGGCGCCGTGCCGGCGCCTCGGATGCCCTCCGGGTAGGCCTCTTCGATCAGCATGACGACGCCCTGCAGCGTCTTCGCTTGCGCCGTCCAGATCGGCTGCGGGTTGCCGAGCTCGAAGACCTCGGCTTCCCAACCGGCGCTGCGCCGGCGAATCGCGACGCGATCCACGCGCGAGGCCTCGACGCTCGTCTCATCGCCCCCAGTACCTGTCGTATCGGGTCTGGCCGGAGGCGCGCCGGAGCTCCCGCTCGGGATGCACGCGGTTCCACGGCTCGTTGCGCGCCTGCACCGGCAGCATGCCGCGCTGGCCGTGGCTGAGGCCCATGACGAGGTAGCGCAGCGCGTCGGCCGCGTGATCCTCTTTCTTGAGCGGCGCCTCTTTGTTCTGGCCGCTGCGGTCCGGCTGCCAGCGGTACTGCTTGAGCTCGCGGATCAGGTTCACGCAGTGCTTGCGGATGCAGAGCGTCGGGATCTCGTAGTCGGTCGCCTCGTGGCGGATCGTCTCGCGCAGCTTGCGCCGCACTTCCTCGATGCCGAGCATGACCGTGTTGTTGCCCGGTAGGAGGGTGATGCGCTCGGCCGCGAAGCGGTCGGCGACGCTCCGGCCGTCGGCGCCGCGGTTGCCGGTCGAGGGGTCGGCGATGACGCGGCTGATGCCCTTCGAGCGCATCCACTTCACGGCCTCGGGGATGACGGCGTCCCCGCCGTTCGGCAGGTAGAACTCGTCGTCGATCCAGAGGACACCCTCGTAGTCCACGAAGGCGTCGAGGATCGCCGTCGCGTTGCGGACGCCGAAGTCCATGCCGGCGATGCGGAACGGTTCGCCCTGACGGCGCCAGGGTTCCGGCTCGCGGACGTGCTCGCGCTCCGTGAACTGCGGGTAGATCTGGCCCTCGAAGACGTCGAACGACGCGTCGAGGAACCGGCGCCCCCACTCGTCGAGGCTGCCGTCCGACAGCTGGTGCTGTACGTAGAGGTCGCCGTAGTCCTCGGGCAGGTTGCAAAGGTTGTCCGAAGTCTTGGCGACGTAGATCTCGTAGCGGTCCCGGAGCTTCGGCGGGACGGCTTCCTTGGTGACGAAGTAGCGGTAGATCCAGTCGTGGCCGCCCGGGTTGGATGTGACAAAGCCGCGGTTCGGGCCGACGTGGCCTGAAAGGCGGCTTTGCAGGATCTTGAACGTCTCCTCCGGCACCTCGGAACCGTCCGGCTCGTGCGCCTCGTCGATCCAGAACCAGTCGAGCTCGAGGCTGCCCAGCGGGCCAGGGTCATCGAGGTGGTAGAACAGGATTTCCGAGAAGACGCCGGGTTCCCTGGTGTGCAGCCAGAGGTGCTGCTCGTGCGCTCGCCAGTCGGCGATGAGGCCGCGCGGCACCATCTTGAAGAGCGTGTCCCGCGTCGTCTCGCCGAGGGCCTTAGCCGTCAGGCGGCCGATCAGTCCCCGGCTCCCTGGGTAGAGCTGCGTCAGCTTGATCGCCTCGAAGGCGCCCGCCACGCTCTTGCCCGACCGCACGCCGCCGACGAAGGCCCAGTACTTGGCCGCGCTCTGCAGGAAGGCCCGCTGCTGCGGCAGCCAGATGAGCTTCGGCGCCGTCTCGGGTGCAACGCGTGCTACGCTATTCGCCATCGCCCTCTCCAGGTGGCGGCAGCGCCGCCGGCGTCACGTCCTGCAGCTGCGCACGCTCCTGCGGGCTGAGCTCGCCGGCGTCGAACTGCAGCGTCACGCCCGTCGCGACCTGGCCGCTGAGGTCGGTCGCCGTGCGTTCAGTGTAGCCGTCGAAGTGCGTCAGGAAGATCTTCAGCGCCGTGGCCTTGCCAGACAGCGCCTCCTTGGCCAGGGCGTTGTAGACCCTGGCGAGGTGACCGCGCATCGCCTGGCGGGCGAACTCACGTGTCTGCTCGAGGAACTCCTCGTTCATGCGCCACTTGACGAGGGTGTTGTACGGGACGCCGATCTTCTCGCCGATCTCCTTCAGCGTGAGCTCGGCGTTCTCGGGGTCGGCGATGGCGGCGGCCGCGCGGATCTGGCGCGGCGTCAAGCCCTTCGACGAGTCCCGCTGCTTCATCGGCACGGCTGTCACCACTTTCTGTATTCGCCCCAGTTAGCGATGCCTATTCCTCGGTGCCCATGTAGGTCACGTGAACGCCATTCGCTGCTACCGTCTGAACGCCTATCACATTGTTGAGCGCTGCCGACAAATAGCCGCCATCTGGCAACGGGACGATTAGAGTGGTGCCGCCCTGAATTCTCACCCCAAACTTTGTAACGCCACCGTCCGTAATATAGGCTAGGTCCGTGGTGTCCAGGGAGATGCTGGCCCATAGCAACCTAGCCTTCTTACCCGCTGCTGGTGTCCATACCGCTTGGGTGGTCAGAGCAGTTGTGGAGCCGAAGTAATTACGCAGAGAGCCATCGCTCACTCGGTGGATATGCACTTCCGTGCCATCCGAGCCTGCTGTCAGTAGGCCGCTTAGGTTTGCAGCGGACCCACCATCTGTCGCACTACTGCCAGAAAGCGACCGAGGGAGCGGGTTCGGCCCCGCCCCGTCTACTTGGGTTGCCACCAATCCCGTCCCCTCTTCGCGTTCACTTTTCGCCCAAAATCCCGTGCGCCTTGGCCCGGATCTCGGCCTTCTGCGCCGCGCTCAGGCCCTTCGCTCGCCCGACCATCGCGAGCGCCAGGCGCGCATGTTCCTTGTCGGGCATCGGGAAGCGGTCCTTGGTCGTGCCGCCCCGCGGCCCCGGCTTGTGCTGGACGATGGTCGCGCTCTTCTTACGCTCCGTCGCCGTCAGGCCGCCCGACGGCCTCCGCGGTCCCTTTGCGCGCTCTGGCTTGCGCGAGCTCGACGACCTGGCTGCCGGCTTCTTCGGAGCTGCCTTCTGCGACGACTGGAACCGTCCGCCCGCTCCCCGCTTCGGAGTCGCCATCTTCATCGTCCTCCTCGACTGCCCAGTCCAAGTTGCCCGTCAGCAGCGCGAGCTTCACCTGCTCGAGCTGCCAGACGATCTGCGCATTGGACAGCGACCGGCCCTGCTGCTGAAACCGGAAGCCGTCACCGTCCCGGTAGACGTAGATCGTCAGCGTCGTCTCCAGCTCGTCGCCGCGCGTGTCCAGCAGCTTGCTCATGGCTACGCGTCGACGAGGACGCCGCCTCGCAGGAAGCCGTGGTAGTCGCCGGAGACGATGCTGCCGGCGCCGGCCGCGCA
>Ga0187812_1000265_pt1 | contig 19037 bp, 26 predicted proteins | sample NC_S_2_FD_130582 | JGI IMG/M metagenome (GOLD analysis project Ga0187812, IMG submission 130582) | Wetland sediment microbial communities from Neuse River Estuary, North Carolina, USA - ASW-S_2 | ecosystem: Environmental > Aquatic > Freshwater > Wetlands > Sediment | place: USA: North Carolina...
CAACGACTGGAACGATCCCACCGATGGCTCCAGCTATAGCTATCGCATGGAAGATGTGATTGTGGGGCGCGTTCCAACCGTGCGCCGCCTCTTTGTGGTATATAGAGACCTTGGCCTAGCCACCGTGACGTTCACCGTATCGGGCACCAACGATAACGCACAGGTTGTCAGCCAGTCACAGACCAAAACGCTGGGCAACCCCAATCCAACTGGGGCGCTGCTATCGGCCTTCTTTGATATAGCTCTCAGCGCCTACCGCCCACAAGTCAGCCATAGCCGGGCGGCAGGCAGCGGGCCATTGTCCATAGTGTCTGTTACAATCATTGGAGAGGTGGAGGACACATCTTTATGAATCTGGATCAACTGTTGGAAGCGGTTGCGCTATTCAACTACTTTTGTCAGACTGTGGCCAGCGTGGCGCTAACTATAGCCTGCATAGCATATTTGACTCGGAAGCCCTCTTAGAGGAGGCGTCCACGAAACCCCCACGCAGTTTGGGCTTGATGCAGACGTTCGAGGCGATCCAGCGCCATCTGGAGTTGGTATCGAAGACCTTGTCGCGCATCAGCTTTGGTACACCCATTAGCACCAGTGTGCCTGTAGGCAATGCCGAGCCGGATCGCAACATCCAGTGCTGGAAGGCGACGGGCACGACGCCGGGCGTGGCCAACACCGAGTTCGCGGTGGCGCACAACCTGCCATACGTCCCGGTGGGCTTCCTGATTGCATCGACCACACCTGCGGGGCACATATACAAGTCCACGACGGCATGGACCGCCGCGACCAATGCCGTGCAGGGCAACATCTACCTCAAGAGTGACACCGCATCGGTAGCCTACGTGCTGATTCTGATTTGAAAGGAGATTTGCCATGCCACCGTATACTCCTCCGGTGACGCTGTAACGGGGGCCTACCGAGCCGCAACGAGTGGGACGCCTCTGCCAAGAGGGCTTGTAGAGCGAGGGTATGGGGATGTATAATATAGGGGGTAGTGTCCTTCGGGGCAAGCACGGGGACTAGCCCTTTAAGAGTGTCTAAGTGGCTTCTAATCTTAATGTTCAGCTTGCTGGGGCCTATCTGCAAGTACAGGATAATACGGCCTCGATCATACGGGTTAACAGCCCGGTGGCTACAGTAGTGGGACAGGTTGTAGCTTCCTTCTACGACTCATATTTCGCGGTTCCCAGCCCCGGCCCGGTAGCATTGGCCCTGCCCGCCACTACTGTGTGGTTGTTGTTCATTCGCAACATCAGCGCCACCAATACAATCTCGATCACATTGACTCCGGCGGGAGGTTCGGCTTGGGCATCGCCGTATGTGATAGTGCCAAATGGTGTGTTCATCACGATGGCATCGTTTGCATCCAACCCCGCTGCGGGTGGATTCACAGCGGCTTCGATTGGAGCGAGCGGGGCCAGCACGTTTGTGGAGGTTTTGCTTGCTGCATAAGATATTGGCGCTCGCATTGATGTTCGCTTCGGTTGGAGCGGTGGCACAGAATGCCTGCATTCAAGAGCAGGCGATTGGCAGCCGCGCAGGATTCAGCAACTTGGCACAGGTTCTTCCGGCGGCGCAGGTGACTGTGAATCCGGGGCCGATCTACCCGAGCGCTTCGTCCAGCACACCGATTGCGGGGAACCTGTTGATTGCGGACCAGAATGGGAACTACAACATTTGCGCTACTCCAGCCACTACACAAACTGTGACGGTTGTGGCAGTAGGGCAAAGTACATTGGTATATTCATTGACTTTTCCTGTATTAGGGATGACAACTAACAGGATTATTTCTAATAACAATGGTCTATCCCCTTCATGTGCTTTCTCTGCTGGTGGTGGCAGTGGCGCAAGTTGTATAGTAGATATGGATAGTTCTGATTCAGTGGGCATTATGTTGTTGAATACTGGCACTAGTCCCAGTAGTAATGGCTCTGTTACACTTACATTTTCTTCACCATTAGGAACAAACAAGGTTGTTTGTATTTTCACACTTACGGATGTGACTGCTAATGATTGGGCTTTTGGGGCTAATTTGAGCAGCAATGTGTTTACTTCTTCTAATTTGTCTCCCATAGTTTATTGGCAAAACGCAAGTACTAATTTATTGAATAGTACAACCTATGGGATAAGTTATATCTGTATCGGAAAATAACTAATGCCCGTCTCTCAACCACTTTCGAGTCTTACACCGACTGGGACGATCTCAACGGTTAAGCAGGACGTGCTTGATGCCTTGCAAGGGCGCACGGACATTTCTGATACCATGCTTGCTAATTATGTGGCCAAGGCAGTGTGGGAAATCACTGAATCCAATCCATTTGAGGAGCTGAGGACGACCGGGCCGATATACAACCTCATCACGGGCCAATCAATCTATACGATGGATTTGTTTCTTAATGCGGGGGACGACTATACCTCGAACGAATCCTTCGCCATCTATATCGACTACCCAACCAATTCGGTGCTTGCATCTATCAACTACAAGACACCGAAGGCCATTGAGATCATGGCGGCCCCGGCGACGCAAGGAATTCCGGCGTGGTGGACGCGGTATGGGCCGAATATTACGGTAGCACCGACTCCGAACAATACCTACGCGGTGTTCATGCGTTATCAGGTGCGGCACCCATTTTCGTCGCCACCTGCACTAGGTGACCCGTTGTACATCACGAACTCGTGGTTCGACATTGTAGCCTATGCGGCAGCCATGCGAATCGCTATTGTGAAGCGGTGGACGGACCAGCGCAAGGAATTGCACGATATGATTTACGGGGACCCGGAGTATATCATTAGTGAAGGCAAGCGGGGCCGACCGGGGCTGATTCAGGCGCGGTTGTTTCAGGTTGAGCGGGATCAGAAGTTCAACACTAGGCAGGTAATGCCCGTCACGCCTAGATACAATGCACGGTAGGAGTAGAATATATCTATGCCAAACTCGCTATTTATGGGCGTGCCGGGCGGCAATCCAAGCGGCCAACAGAATCTCATTCCGGGGGTCGGAGGGACACCTGTGCCTTCGATTGGCACAGGCGGACCCAACCCGCTGACTCCAGCATATCCCACTGGATCGGCCAACGCGCCGCTCACATTTCCTGCCAACACTGGGGGACAAGACCCCAATGCCTTGCTTACAGCGCTGGAGGGGATGAGTCCTTCTGGATTTACCACAGCGCAGCCGGGAGCACAGGGTGGACCAACCCAGCAATGGTACAACCAACTGACTCAGGCTTTCCACAAGGCTGGCTATCCCAGCGCGATTGCCGGGCTGCTGGCAGAGTTCTTGGCGAGCGGGGCGGGGTTCAATCCAGCGGCTATCCAATCGTTGTTGGCGGCGTTGCAACCGGGGGTTGCACGAGGTGAGGCTAATATCATGGAACAGTTTGGCGCGGAAGGATTGGGAGCTTCCAGTCCGGCAGCCATTGGCATGGGTGATTTCCTGTCACAAGTATCGCTTGATGAGGGCCAGATCATTTCGCAGATGTATGAGCAGAGCGTGCAAGACTACATGCAGGTATTGATGAGTGGAAAGAAAGGCAGTCAGACTTCTGGACTTGGTGCATTGTTGGGTGGTGCTGGTGCTGGAACAAGTATGGTGACAAGTGCTCTTTCGTCAAACGCCGCTGCGACAGCAGTTCCAGCAGTAGCAGCATTGGCTTAATTTTATGCCACAGGACTTCGCAAATCTCGCGCCCGCGCCGGATGCAGTCGGTCAAGGCAAATCACAGATTGACGCTTTGGTTATGCAACTGCTCCAGCGAGCCAAGGCTCCCCAACCGGGGGGTATGCCTGCACCTACACCGCGGTATTCGCCGGAGTCTATGCAGCAACAGGGCTATCGTACCCAGACCTTTCAATCTCCGGCGGGAGACCCCGGTAAGGGTGCTAAGATGGCTGATGTTGGGGAGGCCATTGGTAATATTGGCACCTTCATTCATAATGCCGTGGCACAGCACAAGAGCAACCAAGTGCGGGATGCACTGGCTGAGTGGCAGGGATTGGATCAGGCGCTGGAGAAAGCGCAGGTGCTGGCAGGTGATCCATCGGCCCCTGATTATAAGCAGAAGGTTCAGCAATTTCTTTCGCAAGACCCGTTTGTGAAGGCCAATCTTGACCCAAGCAATCCAAAGGCAGTGAAGCGGCTAAAGAATATGTACAAGGCCCTGAATGTGGATTTGCTGGCGGGGGACAAGGAGAACGTGCATCGTGAGGGCCTCAAACGCATGTTCGATGTGAAGAAGGCATTCGATAAGGTGCGCGGGGCCAAGGGCAAGATGGATGAGCAGAAGAAGAAGCCCCAGCTCACGCCGGATCAGCAAAAGCAGGCATTCTCCGAGGCCATCCAGCGGCTGGCAGGGAAGGGTACGTTGCAAGCGCCTGATCCTAAACAGACACTTGAAACAGCTAGGGTGATGACTGATGCCATGAGCAAGGCTGCTGACAAATACCAGATAATGCCCGATGCCCAAGGCAATATTTTGGCTATTGACAAGACTCATCCCGAGCGCCCGGCGATTCAAGTTAAGGGGACGGATAACAAGCCCGTGACTGGGGCCGACAAGGGCCGCAAGGGGCCGATGCTGGTGGATGGCGTACCCGTTGGGATTTATCGCAATGGGAAGGCGCTTACTCCAGCCAGCCCTGAGTGGACAGCACAGGATGCAGCAGAGATGGCGCAGTACAAGGCTGCCTATGCTACTAGTGAGGCATCCAAGAATGCTCGCGTGGATCGTTGGGCTAAGTCCCGAGAGGCCGCCTATTTGCAATCTCGTATGTATCCCGCCGTGGATGCCGAGGGAAATACTTATTATGTAAGTGGCGCGGACATCAAAGCAAATCCCAAGAAATATGCCCCAGCTAGTATGGGAGAGCGTATTCAGAGAGCGAATGCTATTATTGGCCCAGAAGGTGAGATTTCTGCAACTAAGGCACTTCTCATGGAAGCCATTGATAAGGTTGGAGATGAGGCGTTTACTCCAGAGGCAAGGGCAAAGATTGGGTATGTTCTCAAAAGTCCCGATCCTCAAGGGTCGTGGACGCAGTTTTTACAGGGTGATGTGGCATCCACCTTGACTGATGCACAACAAGATTATGTGGCCGCGCTTGTGTCTATGCAAGAATCAGCCCTATCTCTTCGGACTGTTGCTGGAATGGGACAAGGTTCGGAAGATTTAAGGAATGCTATCCGTAAGATGTTGCCGGGAGCGGGTACACCGACACATCGTTTTGCTATGCAGCAAATGAAATTGTTTGATGCGGAACAGACGGCGCTGGCTAAGGGAATCCTAAAGATTGGTGCGTCCAAAGATAACGTCATTAAGAAAGGAATGGCTATCCCTAGCCCAGACTAATGCCCAACGGTGATTCAGTTACGCTTTACAACAAGCGCGGCGAGCCAACACCATTTGCGCGTGATATGGTGAACGCCGCGATTGCCAAGGGCTGGTCTTATAACAAGCCTGCCGCCCAACCTGTGGCCAAGGCACCGGCCAAGCAAGCCAAGCCGGGATTTTTCGAGACCCATGGCAAAACTAGGGAGGCTATTATAGGCGGCTTTGGCGGGCTTGGCATCCCTGAGAGCACGTCCCCCATGACTGATCTAGCCAAGGGAGTGGGGGGATTGTTTGCTCCTCCTAAAGGCCCGATGGAAACTGGCATGGCGGGGCTATCCCCCGCAGCGGGACTGCCTGTATATCGCATATTGCAGGGCATGATTGGGGCTGGCAAGGGATTTGGAGAGGACATTTACAAAGGGGCGCAAGCCAAGGATTATCCCCGAGCGATACATGGAGTGGCTGGACTGACTACATTGGCTGGAGCTACATTGCTGGGTGGTAAGAAAGCGCCGGAACTATCCGAGTCGATAAGCAAAATTAGAGAAGGCTCGTTTGCCGATGTGCTGGGAGAGCTGGAGAAATATCGCAAAACTGTGTCCGAGACCCCTAGTAAGGGCCAACGGATTGCCGCCGAGAAAACCCACGCTGCCATTACGGAACGGATTTCCTTGGAATGGGATAAATTGTATTCCAAGCTATCTAACAAGGCAACAGATGCTTTGGGTGTGAAGGGCGCTCTTTCCAAATTGGCCGAAGTCGAACCCATGGTAACGGATTGGATTGAAAAGAATATCGTAGAGAGCAAATCTGGTGCATCGGTCACCGCCCCACTGTGGCCAAAGGTGCGTGAGTTGTCGAAAGACCTTAACGCGATGATGGGTGATGACAGAGTTTCTTTTCAAGAGAAAGCCAGAATACAAGAGGCCCATTCCGGCTTAGAGGAACAGTTGAAGAAGTCTGCCGACGAGGATGGTCTCAAGCAACAGTACACACGCGCATATCAGCTATCACGCAAGCTGAACAATATCAAGCATCACACGGCCTTTGAGCACATTCCTGTCAAGCCCTCGCGGTTATTTGGTCTTGGTGGAGCCACCGCAGGTATCGCATCCATCGGCGCGGAAGGAGTCGGCGGATACTTCTTGGGGCGGCAGGCTGGAGTTGCTGCTGGCGAGGCCATGGTTCCCAAGGGCGGCTATAGAATTCCCAAGCTATCGAGGGAGGGAGAGAAGGCCCTATGGAAAGAACTGGGAGAGAAGCCCCCTAAGGGCACTATGAGGCGGGTGCAGCGCGGCAGGATCACACATTATGAGCAACCAGCATCCCAATGAGGGTTCTGATATAATAGAAGTTGGATACGAGTCTGCTGGCTCTATCCCTGTTTGGAGGAAAGAATGAGCTATCTAGGAAGCTACGCTGACACGGTTGCCACAATCCATTCCTTGGAAGAGTCGGAGAATACCCATTCGTCCAAGGGATCGCCGATCTTGCATGGGCTGGATCATCCCGGTGGAGCAGCCAGTTCTGGTGCCTCAGTCCCGGCTGGTGAGAATCTGATGCCGGGGAGGTTGCGGAAGGGGATTAAAACGCCTCGCGTCCGCAAGGGTACGGAAGGATCGGCCCCGGTGCGTCTGTATGCTGCGACGGACCGTGAGCATCCCAGTGGAAAATAATGTCCACCCAGCGTGGCGAGAATTTGGGCGGGTGATGGCCGCCATAGACGGTTTCGCGCAAGCGATGATCGTACTACATCACCCCGCCTTAATCCTGTTTCCTAGTGGAAACAGGGCAATATGGAGATTCTGATGTGCCTAGTGGATTCAAATGAAGATTTTAATAGTGAGTCCGCATGGCGATGGCGTCTGGTATGTCGCACTGCTCCAACGAGCAGGCCACACCGTCGATTGGATCGTCTCCTCTGCTAAAGACGTTGACACCCTCAAAGGTATCGTCCCATCTCCACTATCTTCCGTACCTAATCCGGCCAGCTACGACCTTGTTGTTTTTGACTCCTCGGGACTCGGTGACGCCGCCGATTCTGCTCGCACAGTAACCCCAACGATTGGCAGCTCCCGCCTTGCTGATTCATTAGAATCTGACCGCATCTTTGGCATCGAAGCCATGGAGCAGGTTGGCATTCCAGTGCCCCCATGGGAGTCATTCGACGATCCTGCCAGCGCCATCGCTTGGTTAAAAAAGGAGCAGGTGCGGTGCGTGCTCAAGCCCATCGGCGAGGCTCCATCCGACGCCACCTACGTGTCCAAGTCCCCCGAGGACATGATCTCCTACATCGAGACTCGCCTGCACAAGAAGGTCAAGTCCTTCGTGTTGCAGGAGTATGTAATTGGAACCGAGGTTTCGACCGAGGCATGGTGGACCGGGAGCGAATGGATAGCTCTAAACCACACGCTGGAGGAGAAGAAATTCATGGCTGGGAGCATAGGTCCCAACACGGGATGCGCTGGCAATGTGCTATGGATGCCACCCAAGCCCAACCAGTTGTTCGAGCGTGGCCTTGCTAAGATAGCACCCCTATTACGCGAGCACAACTTTGTGGGCATGATCGACCTCAATACCATCGTCACAGAAGGAGAAATCTATGGGCTTGAATGGACCCCCCGATTCGGATATGAAGGGACGTGCAACCTCACTCGCCTGCTACCTATCGAGTTCGGGGAATTCCTTTACAAGATTGCTATTGGAGAAACGCCGACGCTTGCACAACCAAGGGCCAAATTTGCTGCTACCGTCCGAGTCAGCGTTCCTCCTTACCCCAGCGCAGAATTCAGCCGTCACAAGGATCAGGTCCCTATACGAGGGATCGACCTAGACAAGCTAGAGTCCTTCGTCCTATACGATGTGCAAAAGGACGGCGACTGCCTAGCGACAGGCGGCGGATACCAAGTCATTGGCAGCCCCATCGGCCTTGGCGAAACCATCTGTGGAGCAGTGGGAGAGGTGGAGACGGCCATTGGACGGCTAGATGTGCCCAACCTACAGTGGCGCAATGATATAGCCACGTGCTGTGAGAAGAGATATGCAATGCTCAGAGAATGTGGATGGCTCCGATCTACGCTATAATGGAGTAGACCCGGAGATCGACTGGACCGTGCCCGATGAGACTACGGATGACGATGAGGGCGACGCATCAGAGATCGAAAAGGTCTGAGAGCAACAAGCCCTCTTGCGGAAGGCGTCCCCATGGCCAAGGTCATCGAGTTTTATGTGCCAGCGCGGTACAAGCCCAAGCGCAAGTATGTGCCGCTGGCAGAACGGGAGGCATGGGGCCGTGTGCTCCAGTTTCGTAGCCAAGGGATGGCTGTGGAGGACGGGCCGGCGCCTCCGAGAAAAGGGCTTGTTATTCGTGAGTGTGGATGGGTATGAAGATCACGGTCCAGCGGAAGCGCGAGACGGCATTAAGCGTATGTGGGCAACTGTTCGTAGATGGTCAGATTGAATGCTACACGTTGGAGCCAGCCCGTCTCAATCCCCACTACACGGGACATCCGTGCATCCCGGCGGGGACATACCGGGTTATTCTGACGCCCTCACCCGAGCTGGGCTATGTGACGCCGGAGCTGTTGGACGTGCCGGGCCGGAGCTACATACGCATCCACATTGGCAATTATCCAAAGGATGTGAAGGGCTGCACGGCAGTGGGGCTGGAACAGGCGGGAGATTTCGTGGGGGAATCGCGGTTGGCGTTTGACCAGCTAATGGTGCTGTTGAGGACCGCAACAGACGGGATCACGGCGACCTATATTGATCCACAATGATGAAGCGATTGCTACTGATGGGGATGTTGTTGGTGACCACGCTGGGCTGGGGTCAAGGCTTCTATCATGACCGGGCGATGGGTGTGCAGACCACGAATCCACAGGGTGGATTCATCCCTATTAGCTATGGACAGGTACGGGTATGCACATTGCCAGCGACTGGATCGCCATGTACGCCACTGGCCAGCATAACCGATGTGTTTGGCAATCCATTGAGCGTGGCTGGTGGGAACTTTGGACAAGTGTTCACCGATGTGCAGGGCAACTTCAACTTTGGATGCCCCGCCGGAAACTATGAGATTCAGATTGTGGCGCAATCCTCGAATGTGCCCCAGCTTAACTATGACGTGACCTGCCCCACTACTGGCGCTGGATTTGTTACGGGGGTGACGCTGAATCAAGGGTTGGTAGTGACTGCTGGAACGGTGGGGCTGCAAGCATGTGGGGCGAATCAGGTTCTGGTTGAGAACAGTGGGGCGACTGCGTGGGTTTGTGGGAGCGCTTCTGGTGCGCCGGGCAATCCGGTTGGATCGTTACAGGGTAATAGCTCTGGGACCTTCTTTGGGATTCCAAACACTAATTTCAATTCTGTTACGGGTCAAGTTAATATTCAGAACTTTGAGAATATCCTATTTGTGGATCAGTTCAACTGGTCGATTGCGCCCGGTGGCTCTTATTCGGTCGGGTCTAATACGCTGACCTTTGCAATCTGTCCCAGAGGTGTATATGGGGGAGACACCTATGCTAACAAGACCCCGCATTGGGTCTATATCTCAGGTGGGTCGGGGACGGCTGAACCAGTGGCCATCACAGGAGGAACGTGTCCAGCTAATGGTTCCAGTGGAGGTACAATCACATTCAACACAGTGTTTAGCCACTCTGGAGCATTCACTGTGGCTAGCGCAACAGGCGGCTACCAAGAGACCCAGACCTATGTGACTTATTTGAAATCCCAGTTTGCCCATGCTCTGCCGGATTATACGCCTTACAAGATTGTTGGACCTCTGGGTGCGGTCACCACGTTCTATGCACCATTTTATGTATCGAGTGGTGCTTCTGGCAATCTGCCATATTATGCATCGTTCGAGACATTCGAGGGAGGCTCAATCGAGTGCGTGGTATATGCAAATTGCATTCAGATTGGAGATACATGGCAACTTGAACTATTGAATGGAACAAGCACCAATACCATAGGGGCAGTAAGCAACAAATTCCGCGATCTTGTAGTTGGCCCCGGCCTCAATACTTGGAAGGTCAATCCCTCGGCAGTGACTTGCAACCTTGGCAGTCCCGGCATAACTGTGATTACTAGTGGATCGAACACTTGCACATTGACCATTCCAACTGGGCCGACTGGATTTTATGCTGCCATCCCTAACCAATTCATTTATCTTAATGGCACTACTAATGGTCTTGAGGGAACCTATCGTGGTACGGGTGAAATGGCGATGGTCACTGGTGGAACGTGTGCTAATGGGGGCGCTGGCTGCACCATTGTCATCGCACCGGGAGAGCCTTGGTCAACCACTTTCGCTGGGCATGATGCTGGGTTCTCTCTTACTGCCGCAGTCAATGCTGCCTTTGAGGACAATGGACAAGGAACGCTGTTTGATGGCATCGGTTCCTCCTTTCCCACAGGAGGAGTTAGCCCTGCATACTTTGGTAGTGAGTTTCAGATAGACAACGATCAGTCGGCTACGATCACGACACACAATATTGACGTGGCTTATCAATTGCTTTCTAGTAGCGAGTTTGTCGGGGCCGTTGTTTTTGCCCCCGGCGACTTTGGCCATTATGCCGGAATCTCCAATATTGAGCATTCTTCATTGTCTGAGCAGTGTCAAGGTGCTATGGTGGAGTGGTATTCAGGCAATGGCTTATCGGTGTCGGATAGTATTTTCCAAGGATTCCCGCTTTATGCCACTAAGATCAGCAGCAACCGAGGTGGATATGGAGTATATACATATAAGAATGTGTATTCCGAACAAGGAGGCTGTGTTGATCCTATCCTTGGTTTGACAGAGAACGGGCCAGATATGATTCTGAATGGCGTTTATGCTGAACGCTATGGCTCGAACCAGCCTGCCAATGCCATCACCACATTTGCTGGAAGTCAATCTGGGCAAACCTACCAGACGTATTACATCGTGTACACCGATGGTGGAAGCAACAAATCAGTGCCTGTGCCAATTGGAGTTGCCACTGTCACGAATCCAAATACGAATAACATCACCGTTAAATGGTTTACTGGCACTACTGCGGGCACGGCGGTGGGTGGTTATGATCTTCTCCGTGTTACGGGAACAACTGGTGGGATCGCAGCTTCCGCACCAACTGGGACCGGAAACTGGGCAGTGACTACTGGATTGGTGCCGTCCGCAGTATGCAACATAGATGGTGCATGTAGCTACACTGATACACTTGCTAATGGGAGTCTAACTTCCTATACTGTCCCGGCGACTGGAGGTCCCGGCGGTGGCAACCCGAACTTTGGCCCAGTCCTAAGCCACTTTGCAACTGGGGCTATCGTAATTTCAGGTAATGCTAATACAGTCGGAAACGCCGTAGGTGCTCAAGGGATGGCCGGATATTACGGCGTAGCTGCGTGCGTCACCGCCCCCGTGTTGGCGCAGCAACCCGTCGCTACCTTCAACGATTTCTCACGTTACGGAATCACCTCTGGTGCTGGGCCATGTCTAGCTTCTGGTAAAGGCCAGACCTTTCTATTTACTCTGATTGGTTCTCAGGGTAGTGCTAGTGGAGGCACAGCATTGCCCGATGTCAATGCAGGAGCTGGCACTTTCGCAGCAACGTCCCCATTAACTGGCCGCCTTAACTTTGGGGAAAACCGCAACAATACGATGCACGATGTTATTACCATTGCGGATTATAACATTGATGCAACCGAGGCTGTCAATCAAACTGGAGGTGGCATTCCTTACCGTCGGGCACTAATTGCCAACGATGCTGGCATTGGTATGGATGGTGCAAACTCTAATACTAGCGACATGATGCTTCATGCTGGAGATGCACTGGACTTCTATGTTGGACTTCCTAGTGGTGTAAGTTGTGGCACAAATTGCTGGATGCGTCTAACTGGAACCACAGCTACCATCAAAGTTCCGACTACCATCACTGGAGCGCAACCACAGTTGAATTTAGGAGCGAATGGAGGAACTGGTGGGCAACTAGGATTGCTTGGAGCCACCAGTGGCACTGCAACACTCACAGCCCCCGCTGTTGCTGGTACAACTACCAATGCAATAGCTTTCAGCAATCTTATATCCTTGCCGGGAGGCACTAATACAGCCGCTTCGATTCAAAGTCCGGCAGGAGCGAATTATGGATTGGTGGTATCAGCGGGAGGAGCAACTGCTGGCACCAACAACGGAAACTACACATGGTACAGCAATAATAATACCACGGTAGCTATGTCTATCGGCTCTGGTGCAGTGTTCGGAATTTCATCGAATGCCAATCCGGCAGCTGCTGTCCCCGATACTGCCATGTCTCGTGATGCCGCCGGGGTCGTGGATTTCGGTAGCGGTGCTCAAGGCAATACAACTGCCCGAGTAAAAGCCGCTGGTTATATATCGGTAGGCACAACCTTTACCATTGCTAGTGGGTGCGGCACCCCAACTGCTCTTACTGGGGGTGCCACTGCTGGTTCATTCGGCGCTGGGCAAACCGCTTGTGCTCCAGTCATCACCATGGGGAATAGTGCTACTGCTCCCAATGGCTGGGCTTGTTTTGCTTGGGACATTGCTACTAACACTGATACGCTCAAACAAACCGCATACACTACAACCACTGCAACTATGTCAGGTACGGTAGTTTCTGGCGACACCATAATTTTCGAGTGCCATGGATTCTAATGAACCATCTTTGGGAACATCTTGACCGCCTCACCGACCTGCTACTGATTGCTGTACCCCTAGTCATTTGGATGGCCCGGTGGGCACGCAAACTGGAGATCAGCATGGGCTTCACCAAAGATGTGGCCACCAAGCACCTGCCCCATATCTATTGGCGGCTACATCGCTGCGATGTTGCATTGGCGCTCGATCCAGTAGAACGGCCCGACATTGTATATGTTAACGGAGGCAATAACCAGCAGGGGCCTAGTGTTCCTGTGCGCTGATGACCCGAAGTAGGTAACGCTCGATCTCAACAACGCATTCTTCAAGATGTTTGCGCGAGGCCAAATCAGGCACGCGGGTGGTGGAATGCTTACTGATCCACTCCAGATACTCAAGGGCCTTGTGCCCACCATAGAGCAGGGTTGGGCGAGTCACTTGATCGCCCCCAAGAATTCAGCCATCGACTTTACCCGCCACTTAACCTGTGCGTCTTGATTCCACCGCCTATCCAATAAGGCCGCATGAAGATATGGGAAACGGTCCATCGACTCGATAGTCTCGGTCTTGTCATCAATCATCCAGTCGATGTCAAGGCGGGAGCAGATGTCTACCTTGTCGTCAGAGTTGGGCACCGTGATGACCCCAAGGTAATTGTGGATAGGGCGGACGCCACAAGCATCTAGCCAGATTTGGGTCTGCTTGGTCGTGGTCATGCCCGCCGAATTGGCACGAGAGGTCATAATCCATACATCCTGATCCCGCTGGGTCATCAACCACTGCGCCAAATCGCCGACACAATCGCTGTAGGCATCAACTCCCAGCCAGAAGTTCTCGGTCTGCTGGATGACCCGCCACATAGCTGATTCCTCAGCCTTGGTAAATTGGCCTCCGCCGCCCCAGCTTGTCCAAGCCTCCTCGGTGATGTTGCGCCCCGGATGCAGCCGATTGAACAATTCCACAAAGGCCCGGATGAAGTTGGCGAGGACGCCATCGCAATCAACTGCAATCCGCGCCATGATAGCCCCTTTTCTTGAGTAACTCGTGCAAATAGCCCATGGCATTGAACATTACCGCGCACAGCGCATCTTCAAGGTATGCCCCCGAGCTATATAACTCCCGATGCCCCTTCCACCAGTCGAGGACATGACGCCACCCGGATTTCATGTAAGTGTCAAGTGGGATTCCCTTTTGCCAATTATCACTATCGCGCATAGTGCCATCGCTTTGCTTCCTATGCTTGTGCATAAACTCACCATAGCGTTCGATCACAAGTGGAGACAGAAAGCCCTCGTAATCAGGCTTAGTTTGGGCCGTGTCCCGCGTAGCCCCAGTTGAGAACTGCCGGATGACTCCAGTATCAACTACCTGAGTAGACTTTTCCGCCATAGCTGCATCTCCCATTGAAGGTTAGGATGGGGTAGAGATTGAACATCCCACCGCCATAGAACTCGATCACCACAAATCCATTGAGCCATGCGGTCGGCCTGTTCTCAAGGTAAACTGGGTTGCAATCGCCGAGTATGGGGGCGATCCAAGCCATGTGCTTGTGCTTCACCTCGACGGGACTAATCTTGGCAAAAGATTGAGGAGCATGAGTATGACCAGCCAGAACATTATCCCCGTAAAGTTCAACCGCCTTACGGCTAGGATAAATGCCCGCTTGGTTACCAATGCCTGTAAGTATTTCGCCATGGATTATATTCAGGTGACCCAATCGCTTTGCATTGCCCAACGGTATGACTTCCCATCCACGCTTAACAAGCCCGAGTTCCGTCGGACGATCCACAAGTCCAAGGAACTGTGGATGTCCCTCGACAAACTCATACTCCCAATAATCGTGGTTCCCCACGATCCAAACAAGATTGGTGCCTTTGGGGACGCCTCGCTCAATGGGCTGCAATATCTCCACATCGAATCGCTCGGTGTTACGCTTGTAGCTGCCGGGGGGCTTGTACAATGGTTTCCGTCGGTTGTGATGGCTGATTTCAGCATTGTCGAATTGGTCGCCGCCAAACACGAATCCCGCTGGCTTCAAGTCCTGAATAAGCGCCATCATCGCGCCGAATGTGGGCTTGTGATACTTAGAAAAGTGCAGATCGTAACCTGCTACCCAAATCTCTGGCTTTGTCATATCCCCTTCATGGCTGCCCAATGAGGGCCAGCGACAACCTCAACCTCCACACTGAGTCCGCGTGGAGCAACGACTGGATCAATCAAAATCTTAGATGGTGCTTCCATTATCTCACGAACCTGATCTCGGCAGTCAAGCACTAATTCGCTGGGGCACTCGAAAATCAGCGAATCGTGGATGCAGTTGAGCAGGCCATAGCGTTCATCAAGCCCATGCTCGGCAATAGCGAGGATGCGGTCCTTTAGCTCGCCGTGTGCGTCGTTCTGTGTAAAGAAGCAGAGAGCAGCCTCAGCATCATCCCCGTGGCCCCACTCGCCCCGGCCCTTGTAACGAAACACCTCCCAGAAGTACCGGATATAGCCATGCCGCGAGATGAGATAGCCCTGCTCATGGGCCTGCTGTACTATCCGCTCCCGGTAGGATTTGGACTTGGGGAACAGATGATCCAGCAAGTCCATCACCTGCTTGGCCTCGCTCTGGGACTGAAAGAACTCCATATATTGAAGATAGAGTTTGCGATAGCCCATGCCGTTGTTGTAGCCAAGGAGTGCGTGTTTGCATTGGGCATCACGGACGTGCTTATGTTCCTTCTTGACCCGCGCAAGGCGTTCGCGCAACTCGTCGTCTGGCAAGCCCACTAACTTGGAGGCGTCCCCCAGCTTGAGAAAATGCGCGGTCACGAATGAATGGATATCAAGTCGGCCCATCCTCATCATATCCGCGTCTTGCGCCTCGAATCCAAGCGTCTGTACATGAAAGGCCCGGTAGTCGAACTCCATCAGCGTCTTGCCTGCCGGGGGCTTAATCATTGTTCTAAAGACCTGAGCGAATCCCCCGGTCTCGGGATCGTCATGCTTAGGGGCGTTCATGGTGTTCGGGCGGCGGGCACTGAGTTGGCCAGTGGCGGGGTCCATGTAGTAGACCGGATGCACGCGCTCATCAACGCCGGGCTTCCAGTTCTTGACATGGTTGGTCAGCACCGTTTGGGCCTTGCGATAGTCAATGACGGCCTTGTACAGTGGATCGTGCGTCTTGCGGTAGAGCCGGATGATCTCAAGCTGATTGGTAGTATTCTTCCGGGTTTTGATGTGCTTGGGCACGGGATGGCCCTTGAACACCATGTACCTCACCAGCCCTTTTGAAGAAGGCGTCCACGGCAGCACCCGCTCAGTCGTACCGTCTGCCTTGGGCTGTTTGTAGCCCTTCTTCTGCTTGACCTCATAGGGCACCAGCTCCTGCATCTTCGCTTTTGCTTCCTCGAAGGCCTGCTCCAACGTAGCCACAACCTCATCGAAGGCAGCCTTGTCCACAGGCATTCCTCTAATACTCATGTTTCTAAGTACTGGCTCTAAGGCAACTACGTGTCTTGAATACCCGCGCCATAGTCCTTGCTTGTGTAATTGCTGGAACAGTCCCATCAGTTCACCAAGAATTGCAAAACTGCCACATCTACTACGCCGTAGAATTCAGGTGCTGAATTGGCTAGGTGCTTCCAAGGCCACGGCCAACCATTTTGTGCTGCCACAAACTGTAGCCCTCGTGGTAGGTCTGGTTGTAGATGATGGTGCATCCACATAACATCGTGGATTTCACCATCTATGGATACGCCATTGGCACGGATAATATCGTCATCGAAACGGTAGTTGTTGAATCCGATTTTTGGTAAACGAGTTCCCAAACATCGCCGTGCAATACCCAGAAAAGGCTCTCGCCATGGCATGAAGATTCCACTTTCTGGGCCAAGCGAGAATTGAATGCTTTTAATTGTCTGCGTGCCTTCTGCTTCTTCCGCCGATTCCTCACTTGTACTCCATGGGGTCTCAATGTCATAAGCTAGATACCTATGCTCGATGTTATCTGTTGTATGCTTTTGTACTTCCATAGCAAACTCTAGCGCCTGCTCCTCTGTTGGATAAAGCACATATCCGGGCGGGGGCGAGTCCACTGGTGGCATCACCGCCTGCCTACCCTCCTTTGCTACCACCATGGCCAACTTGAGGCATCGCATGAGCACACCAAATAGCGACATGGCTCCGCGCCGGAGGTAGCTAGGATGGAAACATGAAACGACCGGGCCGTAGCGGCTGGGGAGGACGAACCCGGTTAGGCTGCCCATCCCCAGCTTATCGCCCGCTAGGCCCGTCGTCGCCCGCGTGGCTATATTGCCAAGCGCCAATATGGCCCTCGGCTTGTACTTCTCCAGCACCTCCTCAAGGTAGGTGCGGCCCCACTCCACCGCCTCCGCTTCCCATGGTGCCCCCTCCAACCAATTTTGTGGTGGTTGCACAGGCACCACATTCCACATGACGAATTGCTCGCGGTCACAACCTATGCGTCGAATGGCCCGCTCCAGCACGGAGCCAGCAGCGGCCCACTCTACGAAGCCCCGCCCTTGCTCGGCCTCCTCCACGCCCATGGCCTCTCCAAGGATCAGGACACCGCTGGACCCAGAGCCGCTTGGCTGTTGCCATCCCTTCGCACCCGGTATGGGGCACTTAGTCGGCATGATCCATCTTATAGAGCGCAACATCAAGCGATGGGTTAATCTCGGAGCCGCTGGAGCGATGGCGCGTGGTCTGCTTCAATCGTGGTTCCCATCCCAGTGCCTTGGCCTCTTGCTCGTCCAGCACCGGGCTGGGAAAGCACGTTACGAATCGTCCCGCAACAATCTTCACTTCAATCCTTGACTCGCTCATTTTGTACCTTCGCTTTCTTTTCGACTACGATCACTCGCCGCACCTCAGCCTTCATACGAATCTCCCACAACGCGATGCACGGATCACATGCGGCTCTAGGGGAGACCGTGCCATTGTACCGGGGATGCTTTGGGCACTTCAAGACTAGCATGTGACCTCCAAGTGAAAGAGGGGGCGCGACTGACAGTAGCCGCTTACTTCTTTGGGTGAAGCGATAGTGCTGTCATTACGGCCCCCTCCAAATCCGGCGCTGTTAGCGTTGCTTGCCCTTCGCGGTCTTACTCCCCGCTGGGGCAAAAGCATTGATGACATTGTAACCCTTGTCGTCGATGCCAAGGCGCACATCAACCTTCTGGCCCAGCAGCGGCGCGGCCACCAGCGCACCATCCGGCGTGCGCTTGAATCCAAAGCCCACCGCCTTCTGAATCTGGCCCAGCGATGCAATAGCCAGCGATGAGCGTTGGGCATCGCGGTCGGCCCATGCGCCCTTCACACCCTTGTTCTCGTCCCGCGACTCCTTGATGAAGGCCATCCGCTCTGGGGTGAAGTCGGTGACGCGATAATTGAAGTTCTCCTGCATCGTGCGCTCTTGATCGCCCGATACCACTTTTAAGCAGAGGCGAAGGTTGCGCGAGTCACCCTTATTGGAGATCGAGTCGGCAGTGACAAACTCCTTGCCCTTCCTCGTTTGATAGCCCTCGATGATCTCCGCTGGGTACCATCCCGGCGTCCATGCACCACCCGGCTCCTCGGCAAACTCCGTCAGATCGGGCATCGCCTCGGCGCTCAGGTCGTCCACCACTCCATTCAGACTCACATCACTGGTCATAGCATTCTCCTTTAGCCTAACGGCCTCGTCCTACAGTTTGCCCACCCTTATGCTTGGCATTCCAAATCCGGGCCGCTTTCTTTTGGGCCTTCTTCTTGGTCATCCCCTTCCGGATGAAGGAGTCTCGCATCTTCTCATATCCCTTTGGCATAGGTCACCTCCAGAACAATCGCTCTAGTTCATCAATCGGTTTGCGCTCCCGCCCTGCCTCAAAACCAAATAGGTAGGCATAATACAAGGCAACGACAACGTAGGGAACAAACATGATTAGATGTAGCATTGCGCCGCCTTGATAGGATGTGGCCCACGCGAAGCACCGGACGCCTCGGGCTGGAGTTGACAGGGCTCGGTCAGCGCTCCCCCTATTTTTCGGCGCTCCGCGAGGGCTACCATTCTATTTTACCACCGCTGGCGA
>Ga0187812_1000266_pt1 | contig 19036 bp, 15 predicted proteins | sample NC_S_2_FD_130582 | JGI IMG/M metagenome (GOLD analysis project Ga0187812, IMG submission 130582) | Wetland sediment microbial communities from Neuse River Estuary, North Carolina, USA - ASW-S_2 | ecosystem: Environmental > Aquatic > Freshwater > Wetlands > Sediment | place: USA: North Carolina...
AACGCCATAGTCTGTTTCAATCCACGCGCTCGCACGGAGCGCGACAATAGCAGATGACATATACGAGAACGTTGTTAAGTTTCAATCCACGCGCTCGCACGGAGCGCGACATAATTTTGATTTGCATTTGAGCCTTGAAAAGCGGTTTCAATCCACGCGCTCGCACGGAGCGCGACGGAAGATTGCCTTTATATATTGTCCCTGGTTATGGTTTCAATCCACGCGCTCGCACGGAGCGCGACTTCAAGAGCCTGAACTTCAAACCTTTCCGTTGAGGTTTCAATCCACGCGCTCGCACGGAGCGCGACTACATTACAAGATCGGCGATAAGACGGTAAAGCTGTTTCAATCCACGCGCTCGCACGGAGCGCGACTTGATCTGCCGGAGAATAATGTCAGCCCGTTAGATGTTTCAATCCACGCGCTCGCACGGAGCGCGACCCTTGATGAGCCGCTTTACTTATATCATCGGTATGTTTCAATCCACGCGCTCGCACGGAGCGCGACTGCCCCAAATTTCGGAAGTATACATCATCTTATGTTTCAATCCACGCGCTCGCACGGAGCGCGACAATGATAGGCTGCTGTCATGGACGAAGCCTAACAGTTTCAATCCACGCGCTCGCACGGAGCGCGACTGGAATAATCCTTTTTTATCAGACTCACTAAATTGTTTCAATCCACGCGCTCGCACGGAGCGCGACGTTGTTCGCCGGTGTTGTTACCTTCTTCATGCTGTGTTTCAATCCACGCGCTCGCACGGAGCGCGACATAAAGTCTTTTGCGATAATTATTTAAATAACATGTTTCAATCCACGCGCTCGCACGGAGCGCGACTTTACGCCAAACGTCAAAAAAAGCTTGAAATCAGCGTTTCAATCCACGCGCTCGCACGGAGCGCGACATTATAAAGACTTACGTAGTGCCACAACTGAAAGGTTTCAATCCACGCGCTCGCACGGAGCGCGACTTCAAAAAACTACCGTTAGCATTACCAAAAAAAGTTTCAATCCACGCGCTCGCACGGAGCGCGACATCAACATTCCAGAGCAAAGCCAGGACGATATAAAGTTTCAATCCACGCGCTCGCACGGAGCGCGACTTACATACAGTCTAAAGGATTAGATCAATACCTGGGTTTCAATCCACGCGCTCGCACGGAGCGCGACCTTGAGTTCCGCCGCTTGCGCCGATATTATTTTGTTTCAATCCACGCGCTCGCACGGAGCGCGACTCTAATAATAATCCCTTGTTGATTGCTACTTTACGTTTCAATCCACGCGCTCGCACGGAGCGCGACTATTTAATAAACCTTGAATGTCAAAATATCCAAGTGTTTCAATCCACGCGCTCGCACGGAGCGCGACTTGTTTCAATATCATTATGACGAAAAGGGAAAAATGTTTCAATCCACGCGCTCGCACGGAGCGCGACCGATCTTTGGTTTTATGCAACATTAATTTTATTAGGTTTCAATCCACGCGCTCGCACGGAGCGCGACGCTACTAATAATGCTCATGGTATTGATATAGGAGTTTCAATCCACGCGCTCGCACGGAGCGCGACTTAGCTGAATAGTTCCCACCGGATTCACTTGCCTGTTTCAATCCACGCGCTCGCACGGAGCGCGACCTTATGATATTGCACAAGAGATATTGGATGTTTTGTTTCAATCCACGCGCTCGCACGGAGCGCGACTAATTTCTAAACCACGTAAGCAGATCACTATAATGTTTCAATCCACGCGCTCGCACGGAGCGCGACCCACTTCCGGGAATAGTTGAATTTATTAATGATTGTTTCAATCCACGCGCTCGCACGGAGCGCGACATTAAAACACAAATCAAAAAAAGGATAAACTTATGTTTCAATCCACGCGCTCGCACGGAGCGCGACAGTATAACCTATGTTAGAGCTATTTTTTAATATCGTTTCAATCCACGCGCTCGCACGGAGCGCGACCCGCAGGACAATATATTGAGGGAAGGTTTACCGGTTTCAATCCACGCGCTCGCACGGAGCGCGACAAAAAATATTAAAGAAGGAAGGGTTATTTTAAATGTTTCAATCCACGCGCTCGCACGGAGCGCGACCGGCGAGCGTTGCATGAAATTACCTTTTTTTATAGTTTCAATCCACGCGCTCGCACGGAGCGCGACGATGTTTGAGGGGGGAAGGGTAAATATATTTCTTGTTTCAATCCACGCGCTCGCACGGAGCGCGACTATAAATAATTCAGGCGGTGCGATACAAGTAACAGTTTCAATCCACGCGCTCGCACGGAGCGCGACTTAAAGCCGCGTTCATGTTTCCATAGGTTAGTTGTTTCAATCCACGCGCTCGCACGGAGCGCGACTATTTTTATTTGGAACCTGGTGAAAGTTTTGATGTTTCAATCCACGCGCTCGCACGGAGCGCGACTCAACCAAAATAATTGCAATGTTCATTCCTATTATGTTTCAATCCACGCGCTCGCACGGAGCGCGACTGTATAATCCCTAACTAAAAATAGATTATTATCTTATCTAATTCAAAACGCTAACTGCCTTTCTCAAGGCTTAAATAAAATTAAAAATTTCAATTATTTTGATTTTAACAATTTTCCTAACTGCTAACCTACCGGCTTTTTTATGTATGCTTAGGTTAGCGATAATTATTTTTCAGGTATCTGACAAAAAGATTAACTATATAACAAGCAGTTCGTTGATGTCTAAATTTGCTTCTTTCCCATAATGTTCTACCCGCCTCTGCCAGTTTGATCCTAAAAAATAAAACCGCAGGCTGTCTTCTTCTTTCTTGTATAATGAAAGCAGTTGATCTTTCAAAACTTCCCATTGTGCGGGTTCTACGTTGCACTCAAACACAGAGTTCTGTACGCGTAATCCATAATCCAAACACTTCTCAGCAACTTTTCTCAGTCTTTTCTTGCCGCCATCGGACTTTGTAGATACATCATAGCTTACTACTACAAGCAATATAGGTCTCCTTATATAATCTTTTATCAGGCAAAATTCATTTTAAATAGAACGGGGGATATTCCGGAATATCTCCTCGAATATAACGCGCAAGCAGTTGAGCCTGAACATGCGGCAGCAAACCTATCGTCATCTTCTCTCCAAGGAACGGATGGACAATTTCTTCCTGCTTCCGCTTTTGATATGCATTTAATAAAGCCTTTCTTGCCTCATCCGACATCCTGACTTCGCCCGATTCTCTTATATCAAAATCTTTTTTCGTTACTTGTTTCAAATTAATTAGGTTCAGCATTATTCTATCGCCGAGATATGCGCGGAATTCTTCCATAATATCCAAAGCTAAACTCGCTCGCCCGGATCTTAATTGATGAAGAAATCCAACCTGCGGATCAAGTCCAACAGTCTCCAATGCAGAGCGAACATCATTGGCAAGAATCGCGTATAAGAAAGACAACAAAGCGTTTGCCGGATCGAGCGGCGGACGTTTGCTTCTTTGTGTAAATTCAAAGTCTTCACTTTGAGCAGTTATTAAATGAGATAAAACTCCGAAATATAATGTTGCGCATTCTCCTTCATATCCGCGAAGCTCCTCTAAGCTTACTGAATTTTGAATATTTGTTAATCTTCTTCCCATAGTTTCGGCTGAAGACAGAACTTCTTCGGGACAGTCACCGGGATGATTGCGCTGATGGCGAAGCAGCAGGCTGCGGTAGTTTGATACCTTCGCTGCAATAATAGGGCGTGCTATTGCCAAAGATTGAAACTCGTCGTCGGAAATCGCGTACTGCAATTTTCTTAAAATAACGTTGCCGTGCTGTGCGCCGTAAACCTTTGCGAGAAACTTTCCGTTTTCCGAAAGGTAGCTTATACCAACATTGTTTTCCGCGCAGTAAGCCATCAGAGCCGGGGTTAAAGGTTTGAAACCGAAGCATACTATATTTTCGATTGAATGAGTCGGCGCCTGAAAAACTTTTTCATTATTAACTTCAACAACAAATGTTTCGCGCTCTTTGCGTACATACGCATCATCCGATGTTATGTAAAGAGTATTAAGATGTTTTTTCATGGCGTGTACAATTCCTTTATGTAGGCATTAAGCTTTCTTTTATTCATTGCCTTTGGCTGGCAAATATCCTCAAGAGAACAGTTCCTGCATTTAGAAGAATATTCTGACGTTGGAATAATTTTTTTTGAAATAATTTCTCTTACCGCATTAATTATATTTTCGGTTTGCGTGCGCAATTCATCGTCAATTTCAATTATGTTTCGCCGCCGTATCTTGCCGTAGAAGAAAGCGCCGTGTGAAATGTTCGTATTAAGCATTTCCTCCAGGCATAACGCTTGTGCACAAAGCTGTACTTTGTCTCTTATATCTTCTTTCGGCTCGCCTGATTTAAATTCAACCGGCATAATCTCGTCTCCCTTTTTAGTCTCCCTAAATTCCACTACGTCGCATCTGCCGGTAATGCCGAGGCGAAACGAATGTATCCGCAAACCGCGGACTGTCTTTTTTGTCCCGCGCGTTTCGTACGTGTCCGTATCAACTTTTTCATGCAGAATATTTCCGCGGGTTGTAAAAAGGTTTTCATTCCATACATCATCAACATGAATTAAACCGCATTGGCGGGGGCAGTAAACATAATGCTGCAATGCGCTGATCATTATGAAATCGTCTTCGGTGTACATTTGTTATCCAGTTGCATTATCCCGTTAGGGATAAAATATTTATAGAATAAAGAAACAAATACAATAAAGAGTCCCGTAGGGACGATATAAAAAATTAAGTTATATCTAACAAAATATATTTTTCCTCAAAAGACACATCATATTTTTTTAATAATTCAATATATTCATCACAGAACGTTCGCTTTTTATGATGTTGCTCTTGATTATTTATATATCTCACAACCCTGTCGATCTGAGAGTGTGAAAAGGAAAAAGCGCCGTAACCTTCCTGCCAATTAAACCTTCCACTAATAAATTTTTTCTTATTTATCCATTTGGAAGAATCGCCTTTTATATCCTGAAGCAAATCCGGAATTAATTGATGAGGTTTATAACCTACGGCAAGATGAAGGTGATTCGGCATTCCATTTATCGCTATTAACTTATGACCATTGTTTTGGGTTATTCCGGTTATGTATTTGTATAATTCATCTTTCCATTCCGGCTGAATTAAGGAGATTCTGTTTTGCACAGCAAAGACAAGGTGAAGGTATATTTGTGTAAATGTATTAGCCATTGCAGCCTCTATATCGTCCCTACGGGACTTTGAATTATGTGAGTAATCTCTTTTCTATAAATATACCGTCCCTTAGGGGACAAATAAATTGAAATGATATATTATGCTATAAATGTTTTTTATATACTTATCATTATGTATTCTATAAATATTTAGTCCCTAACGGGACTTATACCAATCAAGAAGTAATTTATTTATCATATTGTAAGTGATGAAATATTTATAGCGCTATATCCTTTTCTTATCAATTTGTCTTTTTTGTTTCTCCGTCAAAGCTTTGTAGTTTTTATTTGTTACAACCTTTCTGCCGGATTTTTTTTCTAATTCCTTCCTTGCGTTACCTGCTACTGTTCCTCCTTCAATTGCCGCCTTTTCGTTTTCAGGAAATCCTTGTGCATCTTTGTTACGTGCAATTTCTGTTGTTGAAGCTTCACCTAACATTGTGAAGATTAGCTCAAGATCGGTCATGTGGTCGCGCAGGTTCTCTTGAGGTTTTGTTAAACCTTTATACTTCTTATAATCGCCTGGCGTTAACCCGAAAGTGGCTTTACTTATTTCGGAAGTTAGTATTGCATATTCCTTGCCTTCTTTTAAGCCGCGCTTCTTCCATTCATTTGTAAGCTCATCGCGCACCGCAATACCGCGTACGCGCTTTTCGATCCATTCATCGGAGTAGCCTTTCGCCTTATATAATTCGCGCATACGTGCTTGTGCAAGTTCCGGGTTCTCAATCTCCTCCAAACGTTCCTGCCCAACCTTTGCAAGCCATAGTTTAAATGGTTCAGCTTTGGGCGATGGTACTGACTGGATAATTCTGAATAAGCCTTCCACATTTGCTGCCTGGATTTTTCGCTTTCGCCCATCGGCGGCAACCATTTCAAGGGGGGGACAAATTGTCCCCCAGTTGGAATTAAGCAAAGGGTCTCGCTTTCGCATTTTTTTGATATAGTCTTTTGGGTTTACAGAATCCGTTAATGCTTCAACAACATCAACAACGGAGAAATACCATTTCTGTTCTGCCTCATTCCATACGGAACGGATTTTTTTGCTCTCAAATAATTTTATGTTTGACATAAACCTCCTTATAAAGCGCTGCAAAATATAACAGTTTAAAGGTGTTAAAAACTATACTCCATTTTTTATCAAATGTAATTATCAAATCCCGTAGGGATGACATATTGCCTTCGTAATATCCCAAATTATTTTGTGCATAGGGCATAGATAAATCTATTTTGTCCCTACGGGACTTCAAATTATGTATGTAATCTCTTTTCTATAAATATGCCGTCCCTAACGGGACTAACGAAATATAATTCCATATATGACTGTAAATGTTTATTTCAACCCCATTAGTAATGGAATATTTATAGCAACAAATAAATAAATTACATTTCAAAATCCCGTAGGGATAAAATATTTATAGCAACAAATAAATAAATACATTTCACAATCCCCGTAGGGATTCTATATTTATAGCAGCAAAGAAAAACAAAACAATCCGAATCCCGTTAGGGATGACATATTACCGTTTTAGCGCGGGTACAAATTGTACCCGCCCATTTGAATGATTTCTCAAAATATTTTTTAAGAAACATTAACAACCTTAAAAGTCTCTGGAAAAGTTTTCCCGTCAAGAAGAATTTCATAATCTGAATATTCTCTTGCCGGACCTTCCGTGGTACGTTTGGGAGTCACTCTTGCAAAAAGCTCATGCGCGGGTTTATTGCCAAGTGCAGTTTCATGCTCAAATACTATTAGTTTTCTTGTGCTCATCATTCCTCTTGCCGCGGAATGGTCGTGCTCAAACATTTCCAGCATAGCTTTCCAGAATAAATCAAGGTCGTCGGTGGTAAACCCGGTTTGTTCTGCTAAGTGTGCAGAGATAAAACCATGTGCTCGGTACAATCCATACGGCACTGTATATTTACGCCCCATTTCGGAGCCGCCTTTTAGAGCACGTTCTTCTGTTGTTTTGGCAACTCTTGTAATGCTATGTTCAAGTGCGACTACCGGATCAACTGACCTTGCAAATGTTAGCTGAACAGGTCCTCGTACTTGTCCACAATTAGGTGCGGACTTGAGGGATAATACTGCGCCAAAGGTTCTTATATCATAATAATTATCGCACATCCATCCTCTGCCTTTTTCAACTTCGTCAGGTTTAGGTTGTCTGTTTTTAATTCCTTTGATACAATCGTTAATAAATTTTTTAATTTTTTCATCTTCAGGAGGGTTTTCTTTAAGCGCATCTTTTATCAGTTTTGTATCGGCACCGGCAAACACAACAAATTCTGTTTTTTCATTATCAGAATCTTCGATTGCTGTTCCTTCAGGTAAATCATAAGCTTTTATAGTTTCTAATAACTCTTCAGGTATTTCTTTTCTAACTTCTTCTCCTAAATCAATGCCAAGGGATTTAAATGCTTCCACATGTGCTCTCCCTAAGACTGCTTTTTCTTTTACGTAAATATTAAATCTTTTTTCAGGTATATTATTATTGAATTTAGTTATTAATACATAGTTTCGAACTTTCCTTTTTATGCAAACATCGGTAACCAAGCCCATGCCTGTTTCTGCGTCAATGCGCGGTAAGTTTCCGGCATCTGGATCGCCGTTGGGATTGCCGTCTTTTACATCGAAGAAAAACACAAAGTCATAACGTTTATTTATTGCTGACATGATAATACTCCTTAATTAATTTTGTTGTTGAATTTCAGATTCATTTTTATTCGACTTACCTGTAAAGAAATCCTGCCTTTGATGATAATAACCGATAGCAAAATATGCCTGGTCATTTAGTGCTAGATTTGCCGGAAAGGAATTTATTCCGCACATAATTTCTCCAATCAGCTTTTCGAAATAAATTTTTCTACCGGGTGAAAGTTTTGGGATATGATGGTTCTTTAGCTTTAATAACTGGGAGAAAACGGCAACCGGGGTGCTTGATGCTGCTCCATAGTATCTATCCTTTATTGTTGTATTAATACCTGGGTTTGCTTCCTCCTGTATTTTTTCCAATACGGCAAAAAGACGTCCGGTTAGATACCCGCTGTTAGTTGATGTTAAATCGAGAGACATAGTAAGCTCCTTTTCTTTTGGTTTATAAATTCTGTTGGAACGATTTAAATAAGCTTTTAGAATAGCTGCGCGCGACCGATTAACTGTCTGCTCAGCTCTGATTCTTCGTATACATTGTTGTAATAACGTCGATGGATATGGTGTGCCGTCTATAATGCTTTCTATAACCGCACCGGTAAGATTTGGCGGAACGTTTTCCATTTTATAAGCTAAAGCAGTAGATGAAAGAATTTGGTATAGAGAAAGATGTTCCGGTTCTTTGGGTCCATGTACAATATTAATGTCATCGAAATGCTGTTTTATATTTTTCCCGAATTCTTCTACTGAAGGCATTTTCCAAAAACGGACTGAAATTCTCGCGGCATTTGGCGCAAGTCCCAAAACATAAAAGTGATTATTTTTTTCTTTAGGTAACTGCCCGGTAAAGACAGCATCATAAAGTGAATTGATTATTTGCGTTCCTTTGTCAGGGTTATCTTCATCTGATTTCTGTGCAGCTACCACCCATGAAAAAATTTCTTCCGGATTTATTATTGACGTAACTTTCTCTGACCAAAAAAGTACTGTGGTATCACCAATAATTTTTTTGTTGGTTGATGAACTAATAAGATGTTTTAATGCAGTGCTATATGCAGATTCAGCTTCAATGGAAATCGGTGCATTAAAAGCCTGTTCCTTATAGTAAGAATCAAATCCGGAGTTTAACTGAAATGAAACAAGTTTGACATTTTTATCTGAACCGGGAAGACGAAATTCAGTATTGACTCTCTTTATTACTTCTTTATCACCAGTTACAATACATATGCCTTCTTTTATTTTCCCGCTTTTATCTTCTTCATATTTACCAGATAAAAATTCTTTTGCCTGATATTCAAGAATCTTTTCTCTCATTGGTATTATATTTAGGTCACCCTCTAATTGAAAAGAAATCCAACCGCTTATTTTCATACATTCTTCCCAAACAGGATGCTTCATAATTTCTTTTATCTGGTTCCTTTCGTAAAATAAAGTTATTCCTCTAACTCCTGTATCAGATTTTATATTTTGGGGAAGATTATTAATCCTTTCAACAAATTCTTTGTTGTAATCTTTCGCCTTATTTTTCTTCTTTTCGTCCTTTGAAATTCCAAACACATACTCAAACTTATCCCATAATAAATTTGGTTTTGGAGCTGCAGTACGAATAACTGCTTTTGGAATAAGGTAAGGATGTCCGTGTTTATTTTCTCTCATATTTAATAAATCAACAAAACTTCCATCCTCTTTTAACTGAACAATGAAGTCTAATTCTTCATGCTCGTACCCTATTGGTGTTTGAATTTCTGTTTTTCGCCCGTAGTATTCATACAACGCCTGTAGTATCATCTCCTTATCTCCTCACTGTTTATTGGGGGAATATCCACTACGCCATTTTCAATCGTTGCCTTAAAGAACATTGGCTTGGGATCTTTCAAATCGGTAAAGTCCATATCATAAAGCATAAAGCCAAGTTCTCTTGTTTCATCAATCGCTGCCGCTATTTCTTCTACCGGTTTTTTTATAAAACGGAAATTGCAGCTAAACTCCCTTGTACCAAGATAAGGTTGGTTGAAGCATTGTCCTTTTGTTGCGCGCCGCTCAAATATCGCAAGATATTTTCCCGGCGTTTCGTCATTGCGGATGGTATCTTTATTTTCATTCCACGCTTCAATTTCTTCTTCCATAAATTTTTTCTCATCCGGGTCCCACTGGTATTCCGGTACAGCAGCGTGTTTATTGTTTTTTCTTTGCTCAACTGGGATATATTCCAGTACGGCATAAAAGCGATACTTAACATCCCGTAAAAAATATCCCGCTCTCTGCTGACGCTTATCTTCAATTATAATTCCGTTGCTTTGCGGACTCATTACCGCACCGACTTCATTTCGCCGGACGGATGTCCACTTTATAGGATTTAATATTTCAATTTTTACAGGCTGCCAGCGAATTGCCGGCTTCCAGAATATTGACTCAAATACTGCGCGCACCGATGAAGGAGTTGGAACGTCGTAGCTTACGCGCTCTACTTTCATTTCTGGGCGCGTAAAACATGCGTAGTCTCCCCAAACCTCAAGGCAAAATGGTTTGTGTTCAAAATTGTTCATACATATTTCCTTTTGACATTAATTAAACTCAATGTCGTCCCTACGGGACTTTGAATTACTACTAATTATTTTTCTATAAATATTTCGTCTCTGACGAGACGAATTCTAATTTTATCAATATTAGTTTTTAATCCCGTTAGGGATTAAATATTTATAAAAACTCTTTTCCACTAAAACTAAAATCCCTTTAGGGATGACATATCCTTTCTTACAATATTTATCAAACCACGCCGGTGCCGAACGTCCAATCGTTTTCATTGCATAAAACCCCTAAGCCTGGTTTATATAATGCTTCATCATTTTGTACCCAGTAGCCGTTTACCTCTTCGATATAATTCATCTGTATAAATCGGTTAAAACAATTTAATGGAACGTTAACCGCAAACCGCTGCAATTTTCTACTTAATTCTCTTGAAGGTCCGGCAAATCTTAATTGATTTATTAAATTCCGGCTGTTGTATTCAGTCTTTCTGTTCCTATACCAAACTACTATACTTCTTTGTCCCTTTGTATCAATCAAATTAAAATTTTCTGCAAAAGTTCTAAACATGAATGTAAACTCGGAAGCATCTTTTATTAAATAGTTGTAAAAACCCGGCTCGTCGAAAGTATTTAGATTTGAATAAAAATATCTAAAGTAATCCGTATATAGCTTAGGCGTAAAATCCGAATAAGATTGATTTCGAATGATTGCTTTACAAGCATCTTCTCCTTTTCTCAACAAGCCAGATGGTGAAGGTTTCGGCGGATTAAATATTACAACTTTCCCGCGGTTTGGAAACATCTTATTTTCTCTGTTGCATCTTCCTGCTGCCTGTGCAATTGAATCTAATCCTGCTAAAGCGCGGTATACAACCGGGAAGTCAATATCAACCCCCGCTTCTACTAACTGTGTACTTATAACTCTAATATTTTCGTTGATTCTTAGTTTGTACTTTATTTCAGAAATAACTTCGCTTCTTTCCTCGCCGCACATAAATGCCGAAAGATGTATAGTTCCTTCCGGCATCAATGAATGGAGCTTACGGCAATCGTCTCTTCTATTTACAATGCAAAGCGCCTGCTTATAACTTTGAAGTTCCTCTGCAATTTCTTCCCAATTTTTTTGTACTGTAAAATCGGAAGGGAAGTGAATATCAACTCTTCTAAAATCCTTTGTCAACAAATCCGGATCATCAATTATCTCCCTTACATTTTTAATCCCTTCAAAGGAATTTGGATCGGAGCCTATTTTATCTTTAAATGCAGGTTGTGTTGCCGTCATAAAAACAACACTTACTCCAAAATAATCTACAAGACCCTTAAGAACCGACAAGATTGGTTTTAAATATTCAGGGGGAAGCATTTGAGCTTCGTCCAATATTATTATGCTGTTTACAATATTGTGAAGCTTTCTGCACGCTGAAGTTTTGTTCGCAAATAACGATTCAAATAACTGCACATTTGTGGTTATAATTATCGGCGCATCCCAGTTTTCGGAAGCAAGGCGGTTCTTACTTGTCTCTTTTGCGGGATCAAGATTACTATGGTGCTCAACCACCTGGTCTTCGCCGAAAAGAATATTTCCGGCTTTCTGTCTTTCTAATATTTCATCTTCATTGTCTGTTCCGTATTTAAATACTTTAGCCGTTTGCTCAATAATGCTCGTATAGGGTATTGCCATAACTATTCGTTTCTTATTATGCAGCAAAGCATGATTTAAAGCGAACGCCATTGAAGAAAGAGTTTTTCCACCGCCTGTTGGAACAGTTAAAGAAAAGAAACCAGGACTAAGACTTGCTTTATTCCTACACTGATTAAGTATTTCATTTCTCTTTTTATTCAATGCACTATTTGATTTCTTCTCTTCCATATAATTATCAAACTTTGCTTTCAAATCTTTTAACGGCAAATAGTCTCCCCGTTCTTTAATATCCATAAACTTTTCCGTATCAAGAAAATCCGCGTCAACAAGACAGGAGAAAAGCATTCTCACCCAGAGATGAAGGTTTTCTAAACCATTTTCTCTTTCTAAATCCGAATCATTTTTCGAAAAGATAATCGGCGCAGTTTTGGGGATTGGTTTATCAATAAATTCTTTTGCTTCTTTAGTATCCTTTATTATTCCAAGTTCTTCGATATTTAAATTATTTGCATCATCAAATAACCTGCTATCAAGTTGAGCATACCAATCCGGTAATCCTGCATGATGTCCTCCGGCAGCATAAGCCAATAACTTAGCTGCGGGAGAATTATTAAACCTGTCGAAAGGTAATACAGCACCCGCTGTGCTGTGATTTGGTCTGCCGCTATATCCCTCAATATGTGCTTCCGGATCGCGACCACTTTCTCGTCTGATATAAACCTGCCATGCGGGAAGAAATTTTCCAAGGTCATGCCAATATCCTAAAAGTTCACCCCAGTCTTTGTTTCCAAATTCAGATGCAAATTCGCCCGCTTTTTCCGCAACTCCATTAAGATGATCTTCTAATGTTTGTGTTTCCCATTTATCATCTGAGTTTTTCTTTACATGTGCAATAAACTCTTTCATCTTTTCCTTGTTATTTGATGCTTTAAATTTGTTCAATTTATTTTACTCACTCCTCCGGCACGTCAATCCCGCCACACGGCGGGATTGCTGTTTTAAATATCCTCTTAAAATTTATAACCATCAATAAAAGCTTTTTATTTTAGAGACGGCATCTTTCTAAAAATGCCGTCTCTTATAGTTCACAACTAACAACCGACTGCTGCCAGCCGCCAACAACCTACTTAGCCGGCGGGTTCTCCGGCGGGGTGTCTCCTCCTGCGTCATCGCTGCCGCCGCCGCCTTTACCCATTGATATCGGCTCAAACTGTACAAGCATTGCTGCGTTTCCGGCGAATGCGGTTTTAACAAAATTGCGAATCTTAGTTTTTGTCTTTTTTAATTCTTTAGCTGCATCGTCTCTTTCTATTGTTGCCTGGCTCCTCTGCTTCTTTGCATCCTCCTGCTTCTTATCGGCATTTATTAACTTATCAGGCGCCTCGTTCAATGCGGTAATATCAGCCTGCTGTAGACCGCTTTTCAAAAGGTCCGCGATTCTTGCAGCGACTACGGGTGACAAGTACGCGCATTCGGAACGCAGCCCGTTTACACTTTTAGGCACCCGCTTGTTTATACCTACGTTAAATATTTTTAAGGTGCGGGCGTCATTTACATAAGCGCTGCTCGCAGCGGTGCGCACTTTTTTAATTAGAGTCTGTGTGTCGCTAATGCAAGAGTCTTGCTCCGCAGTTAAATCTTCAAGCATTTTCTCCCTTTTATTTTGTATTCCCTCCTTTGTAGTTAGATCGCTTATGTTATTCTGCAGTGTTGTCCGGTTTTCCGCCGGGAAGCCCTTTTCTGTTAAAGCGGCTTCGTTCCTGCCGATAGTTTCATCCAGTGTGTTTCCGTCCTGGATATTTTTATTAATTCTTAGATTCATTTTCTTACTCCTTTTTTTATTAATGAATTTTGTGAATTATTATTGTTACTATTTGAATTAAATGAGCTCAAACTGTTATTTGTTGCTTTTTTATTGAAATTTTGACCTTTCCTGTAAAAAGTTTCGCTGTCCATATAAAAAGTAACGCTGCACCTACTGAAAGTTTCGCTGTACCTGTCCAAAGTTGAGACGTACCTGTCTAAAGTAGGGCTGTACCTATTCAAAGTTTCGCTGTACCGTCTCAAAGTAAGGCTGTCCGTTTTCAAAGTTGAGCTGTACCTGTAAAAAGTAAGGCTGTACATGTCAAAAGTTTGGCTGTACCTATAAAAAGATTGATTGTCCGGCTCAAAAGTTAGGCTGTATATATGCGGGATTAAGTTGTCCGGCAGAAAAGTATGGCTGACTATTCCGCAGGTTAAGCTGCCTGCTTTTAAGGATAAACCGCGGACGTATAAGTTTTTAGTGTTTTTGTCTAAAGTAGGGTAGTGAGAAAGAAAAAGTTTAATCTGTAAGAATGAAAATTTGGTGTAGGCTGGAAAAGTTTTTAATGAAGATATGGTTTTTAGGTATTGTGTATTGATGGAAACAGTCTCTCCGGGCGCGGGAAAGATTTTCTTATGCGCGGTTTCAATTAAGCATAGCTGTACTTGCCGGTTTTGTTTAAGCTTAATGAGTAATAAGAAATTATTCTGTAACGGGCTATAAAGTAAAGGCGACCCTTTTTCTGTAAACCGCGGATACAATTCTTATCCTCCCTTTTGCTAAGTGCAGTGAAAAAATATTTCCCGAATTATCCAGTTTATGATCCATGCAAAAACCTATAATTTGTTCACAGTCCAAAATTATAAATATTTTTCATTCATAACAAAAAAAAATTGAAATTTATTAATAAAATTATCTGGATATAGCCGCTAATATTTGTTTAGCTTCCTTTTGTAATGTCCTATAATAAATATTCATACTCCTAAGAAATTGTCTGTCGGAACTTCTTTGAAGATGGGTGAGTATCAAAAAGAAATGCTATTTTAAAAATGCCGCCCAAAGGTTTATATAAAAGTTAACTCCACTTACATTGACTGGAAATTAACCTCTCTATTATGTACGGGTTAAATGTCCGGTGTTCCGCTAAATAATCCCTGGCACGGAAAAAATAAATTTGCTGCCTTTCCCGATTTCACTTTCTACGCGCAGCTTTCCATTTTGAGCCTGCATAAATTCCTTTGCTATTGCGAGTCCTAAGCCCCAGCCGTGTTTGGATTTGTTCCCGACCTGCGTAAACCTCTGGAATAATTTTTCACAGTCTTCTTTCGATATGCCCTGACCGTTATCTTTAATTGAAAACTCAACGTCGTTGTCGGCTTTTCTTACTTCAATTATAATATCGCTGCCGTTCGGCGAAAACCTGATCGCGTTGTTCAAAATATTTATAAAGACAAACACAAGCTTTTCAAGATCAACTCTTATCTCAGGCAGTTCCTCCTCGATATAAGTCTGAAGGTTAAGATTCTTTTCCGATACCTGCATCATCAAAGCCGTCATCCCGATATCAAGCACTTCATCCGGCTTCACGGATGAAAATTTTAATTTTATATTTCCCGTTTCAATCTGCGAATAATCAAGCAGCTCATTTATTACGCGCGAGAGCCTGTTGCTCTGCTGCTTAAGCGAATTTATAACTTCCTTCTGGTCGTTATTTAGCTCGCCGAATCTTTTATCGTCAAGCAGTCTTAGGCTAAGATTGATTGACGAAAGGGGAGTCTTCAGTTCGTGTGAAACTGTTGCAAGCAAATTCGTTTTTGCCTTATCCCGTTCCTGGAACTTGGTAATATTTCTTAGCAGTACAAGATTCCCAATAAATGCTTCTTTCTTTTCGGATTCTGAATATGTTATAATTTTTTCCGTCTCAATATTAAAGAATGATTCTTTACCGTCCCGCGCGATCCGTATCGGTTTTATTTCCGCGTTCTCTTCAAGCATCTTTATATTTACGGATTTATAAATTTCTCTTATCAAATCGTTTTGCGCCGCAATATCAGTTATGCTGCGGTGCAGTATGTCTTTCTCTTTCAGTCCCGTTATTTGAAGTATTGTGTCGTTAACAAGCACTACTTCTTTATTCTCATCGACGAATATTATTCCGTCTTCAAAGCTGTGTACAACGGATTCGAGTCTCTTCTGTTCAAATAAAAGCCGGTCAATTTGTTTCGCTTCGTAAAGCTTCAGTCTTTCTGCCATTACATTAAACGCGTTGGAAAGCTCGCCTAATTCATCATCGGATGATATTTCAAGCTTCTGGTCGTAATTCTTTTCGCTTATAGATTTAATTTTTTCCGTCAGTTCTTTTAGCGGTTCAACAATCTTTGACGGGAAAGTGAAAATAAATGAAAGCGTAATCAGTATGCTTATTGCCGCTACGATTATCATATAAATTATTACGCTGTCGGCGGTAGTTTGAAGTTTCCCCGATTTATAATTAATCGCTGCCATGTTTAGTTTGTAAATTCCGAAGATAATATTTCTTAGCGATGAGTAATCTTTGTCGAGACTTGTTATATCTTCGTCTGAAATATTTTCTTTCCCTTTTATCTGCTTGTACGCATTCAGATATGACGCGTACGAATTATGCAGCTTGTTTACGAGATCGCCTTCGCCTTTCTCGGTAATGTTGTCTGTTTCAAGCTGCATGTTCTTTTCAAAAATATTTTTGGATAAAAGATAACTCCTAATTTCCGCCGTGTCCGTTGCCTTTGCGGTGTTAATACTTTTGAGATGAAAGTCGTGCATGTTGTCTAATGAGCCGGTCATGTTCATCATATAATCTACGGAAGCGTAGTTATCGATTATCGTTCCTTTGGACTGCTGCGCGAGACGGTTAATAAACACTACTCCCAGAACGCTTAACAGCAGGATAACGGTAAATAGGAATATTACACCTATGCTGATTTTACTTTTTATTGTTTTCATTTGGCGACACCAATAAAATATCTATGTTTTCTTTTGAAGTTAAAGAAGAAAGTTCGCGGAAGAAATTCTTCGGTCTTAATCTATTGAGAATTGTGAATGCCGGTTTGCCTACTATTATTAAAGCGGCTTCTTTTCTCTTGGCGTATTCAACCACCGCTTTTGCGATTTCGTTGCTGTCGATTATTTCAACTTCAGCGCCAAGCTCAGCAGCAAGCTTGAAATTGTTTAATAAAAACCTTTGAACCTTAGGATCGATTTTCTCTGCCTTCTCTTTCTCCGTTCTAATATAAACAACGTACCACTTTGAATTATACAGCGAAGCGAATCTTGCGGACCTGCGGATCAGTCTTTTGCCTGAATCATAATTTGAACTAAGCGAAGTAACAATCGCGTTGATCTTGTCGCGCGATGAGAGCGGTATCTCACTGATAATTTTTCTTTCTACCTGCCGTGATACTTCCTTTAGTGCAAGATCGCGCAGTTGTAAAAGTTTATCCTTCTGGAAAAAATTCTGCAATGCGACCGGCACTTTCTTCATGTCGTAAATTTTCCCTTCTTTAAGCCGGTCTATTAAATCTTCAATCGTCAGGTCAACATTCACTACTTCGTCTGCCGAATGAATTATACTGTCCGGTATTCTCTCCGTTATTTTGATGCCGGTTATTTTTTCAACCTTTTCGTTGATGCCTTCTATATGCTGGATGTTTACGGTAGTGATAACATTTATTCCCGCTTCAATTAGCTCATTAACATCCTGCCATCGCTTTTCGTTTTTTGAGCCGGGAATGTTTGTATGAGCCAGCTCATCTACAAGTACTACGTCGGGCTTCTGCATTAGTATCGAATCGACATCCATCTCTTCAAGCTGCTTGCCTTTATAAAAAATCTTTTTCCTCTCAATAGCCGGAAGTCCCTCAAGCAGCTTTACCGTTTCTTTTCTGCCGTGTGTTTCAACGTAGCCGATAAAAACATTAATATTATCTTTCACAAGCTCGTGACCTTCAAGGAGCATGCGGTAAGTCTTCCCGACACCCGCAGCAAGCCCTAAATAGACCTTCAGCTTCCCTCTTTGTGAAGCTTTTATCATGTCTATGAATCTGCCTACGGTTGACGATATGGAAATTTCTGAATCCATTCCTTAATAATTAATAAGAAAAAGTTTTTATGCTTAAATATTAATCCTTTTTAACCAGATTATCCAAAGCCAAATTTAATTTTAATACATTCACGCGTTCAGGACCTAATATGCCAAATAAAGGTTTTCCTATATTTTCATCAACAAGTTTTTTCAGTACAGCCTGACTTATTCCTCGCGCCTTTGCAACTCTTGGAATTTGAATAAGAGCGCCTTGCACGGAAATATCCGGATCAACACCGCTTGCAGATGATGTTAATAAGTCGGATGGGATCTCGGATTTTTTTATCCCCGGATTCTGAACTAAAAAAGTATCCGCTCTCTGTTCAACAGTTTGTAAAAAAGCTGGATTTGTCGGTCCTAAATTTGTCGGTCCGGCGTTAATGGGATTGTAATTACAGGCAGATGGTCTATCCCAAAAATATTTTGCCTCGGTAAAATTCTGTCCTATGTTCTTATACCCGATTACATAACCATTTTTTATCAGTGGTTGTCCTTCAGCTTGATTGGGAAATAATAAACCAACTCCACAAATAAACAACGGGTAGATAATTCCGAAGAAAATAATTGTTACGAAAAGGAGCATTAAATTTATTTTTAGTGTTTTCATAATTCGTTTCTGTTGCTTTCTATTTAATAAATATAGTTACCATCATATCAATTAATTTTATTCCAATGAAAGGAATTACTAAACCGCCCATCCCGTAAATCCATAGATTGCGGATCAAAATGCCGGTGGCTCCAATTGGTCTGTACTTTACTCCTTTAAGCGCGATCGGGATCAATGCAAGTATAATTAGAGCATTAAAAATTACTGCCGAAAGGATTGCCGATTCCGGTGTTGATAATTTCATAATGTTCAATGCGTTTAATCCCGGGATTGTTACCATGAATAAAGCCGGCACTATCGCAAAATATTTTGCGACATCATTAACAATTGAAAATGTTGTAACGTTTCCGCGCGTAATCAAAAGCTGCTTGCCGATTTCAATTACTTCAAGGAGCTTGGTTGGATCGTTATCAAGATCAACCATGTTCGCGGCTTCTTTAGCGGCTTGTGTACCGGAGTTCAT
>Ga0187812_1000267_pt1 | contig 18969 bp, 17 predicted proteins | sample NC_S_2_FD_130582 | JGI IMG/M metagenome (GOLD analysis project Ga0187812, IMG submission 130582) | Wetland sediment microbial communities from Neuse River Estuary, North Carolina, USA - ASW-S_2 | ecosystem: Environmental > Aquatic > Freshwater > Wetlands > Sediment | place: USA: North Carolina...
CAGTAACAGAAAACAGCCATGGACACGGCGGTGTCTGACTGGCGCTGGGTGTGGTCAGATCCCGTCATTGCGAAATCGACCTGCTCTGGGCGGCTGAATGTCACATTCATCCGGCCGGGCGACCGCTGCTTGCGACCAGGTGCCGGCGATCTAGCGGCTTGCCGCGGCCGGGGCGCGGAGCGGGGCGTGCGCGAACTCGGCGATGCCCTCGGTGAAGCCGATCCGGGCGCGGAAGCCCAGGTCGCGGACCGCCGCCTCCGGTGAGGCCACGACGTGGCGGACGTCGCCGAGGCGGTACTCGCCGGTGATCTTCGGCTCCACCGCGCCGCCGCCGAACGACACGGCGAGCTCCGCGGCCATCTCGCCGACCGTGTGCGGGGTGCCGCTGGCCACGTTGTAGGCGCGCACGGAGCCAGCGGGAACGGCCCCGCCGGTCGCGGCGAGGGCGAGCACGTTGCTTTCCGCCACGTCACGGACGTGCACGAAGTCGCGGCGCTGGCCGCCGTCTTCGAACACCCGCGGCGGCACGCCGTTCTCCAGGCACGAGCGGAAGATCGCGGCCACGCCCGAGTACGGCGTGTCGCGCGGCATCCGGGGACCGTAGACGTTGTGGTACCGAAGCGCCACGCCCGCGCCGCCGGTCAGCCGGGCCCAGTTCGCCGCCAGGTGCTCCTGTGCCAGCTTGCTCGTGGCATAGGCGTTGCGCGGGTCGAGGACGGCGTCCTCGGGCACCGTCTGCCACGAGAGCGCCGAGCCGCACGACGGGCAGCGCGGTTCGAACACGCCCGCATCCAGGTCGGCAGTGGCCCGGGGAAGCGGCCGCACGCCGCCGTGACGCGGGCATTCGTACGCGCCCTCGCCGTACACCACCATCGACGAGGAGAGCACGAGGCGTGACACGCCCCGGCGGCCCATCGCGTCGAGCAGGACGGCGGTGCCGGTCACGTTGACATCCGCGTACAGCGGGAGATCGGCCAGCGAGACGCCGAGCCCGACCATGGCGGCCAGGTGGCAGACGGCGTCCACGCCATCGAGCGCGTCGTCCACGGCCGCGGGGTCACGGACGTCCGCCACGCGAAGCTCGAACTCGTTCCGGATATAAGAAGGCTTGCCGTCGTGCACAGCGGGGCTGAGCGAGTCAAGGCCGCGGACCTCGTATCCGGCCGCCGCCATGGCCTCCATCACATGGGATCCGATGAACCCCGCCGCTCCGGTCACTAGTACTCGCATGGCTGTGAGCCAACCACGCTGCGCAGCCGGGAAAGACCCGCGGCCGTCAGCCGTCACAGTTCTGTAAGGCTCAAACCCCAGCTAATCGCCCATGACGCCGCTAGCGTCGGCGCCATGGAAACCGCGACGCAGTCCATCGATGTCGTGCTGCCCTGCCTCAACGAGGCGGGCGCCCTGCCCTGGCTGCTGGCCAGGATGCCAGCCGGCTACCGGCCGATCGTGGCCGACAACGGCTCCACCGACGGTTCGGCGCGGATCGCGGCCGACCACGGCGCGACGGTCGTGCACGTCCCGCAGCGCGGGTTCGGCGCCGCCTGCCACGCGGGGCTGCTCGCCGCGAGCAGCGACATCATCTGCATCATGGACGCGGACGGGTCGTTCGACCCGGCGGACCTGGAGATCGTCAGCGGCCCGGTCGCCGGCGGCGTGACCGACCTGATGCTCGGGCGGCGGGCCCCGCGGGCGCTGACCGCGTGGCCCGCGCACGCGCGGCTAGGCAACATGGTGCTATCCGCAGAACTGCGGCGCCGCGCCGGGGTCCGGCTGCACGACCTTGGCCCCATGCGCGCCGCCCGCCGCGCCGACCTGCTGGCACTCGGCCTGCAGGACCGGCGGTTCGGCTACCCGCTCGAGATGGTGATGAAGGCCGCTGCGGCGGGCTGGCGGATCGGCGAGGCGCCGGTCGCGTACTACCCCCGCACCGGGAAGTCCAAGGTGACCGGCACGGTTGGCGGCACCGTCAAGGCCGTGCGCGACATGCGCAGGGTCCTGGCCGCGTACGCGGCATGAGCTGGTTCGACGCCGCGAGGCCGCGCGGCACCCACCCGGACGCGCTCGCGGCGCAGGTGATCGTCATCGCGAAGGAGCCCGTTCCCGGCCGCGTCAAGACCAGGCTCACGCCGCCGTGCACGCCGTACGACGCCGCGTCGCTGGCGGCAGCGGCGCTCGCCGACACCCTGGCGGTGGCCGCGGCCGCGCCGGTGACCCGCCGCGTGCTCGCGCTCGCCGGCACTCCGGGTGACTGGCTCCCCGCCGGGTTCGACGTCATCGCACAGCGCGGCGGCGGCCTCGATGAACGGCTGGCGGCCGCGTTCGCGGACACTCACGCCAGGCTGCCGCTGCCCATGGTGCTGATCGGCATGGACACTCCGCAAGTCACCCCGGGCCTGCTGGCGGAAGCCGCGCAGTCGCTGGTCTCCGGGGAGGCGGACGCGGTTTTCGGGCCTGCCGCCGACGGCGGATTCTGGCTGCTCGGCCTGCGCAGGCCGGACCGGTCACTGCTTGCGGGCGTGCCGATGTCCCGGCCGGACACCGGCCGGCATCAGCTCGACAGGCTGACCTCTGCCGGCCTCCGGGTGGCAATGATGCCCGAACTGACCGACGTGGACACGTTCAGGGAAGCCGAACTGATCGCCGGGCAGATCCCGCGTTCCCGGTTCGCCGCGGCATTCGGCCACGTGACGAAGGGCCTGGAGGTGCCGGCCTAAACGGCCGGCACCGGGACCGCCGGCGCCCGAGCGGGTTCTCCGCTTCAGGCCACCGGTCCCTGGACGGTCACCAGCGTCCCGTAGGTCAGGTACGGCCAGATGTACTGGGCCGTGGTCGGCGGAAGCTCGACGCACCCGAGGCTCTGGTACCAGCCGTAGCTGGCCCGGTAGAAGCCGTGCACCGCGTCGCCCCCGTTGAAGTAGGCGATCCAGCTCACCGGGTCGGCGTACTTCGACCCGTCCGGGTTCGTGCCCTGCATGATCTGGAACTGGAGCCGCTCGTAGACGGGGTACGTGCCGTCAGCCGTGGGCGACGCCGGGATGCCGGTGTTGGCCGGGGTGTCCAGGATCCTCTTGCCGTCGTGCCAGACCTGCAGCGACTCGTTGGAGGAACCCTGCGTGGCGAGCGCGTAGCTGTAGCCGCTCGGGTTGCCCTGGTCCTTGGCCGCCGCCTTGAGCAGGTCCGCCCAGACCTGCGAGCCGGCCACCCCGTCCATCGTGAGGCCGTCGTTGTTCTCGAAAGCCCGGACCGCGCCCTGGACGAGCATGTTGTTCGAGCCGGTACTCCACTGGCTGGTCAGCTCGCCTGGGTAACCGGACTGGAAGCTGAACGAGCCGGCCGGCGGCGCGTAGGCGGCGGACAGCTGCGCGTTCAGGTCGCCGTCGCCGACCGCCGGCGACGACTCGGTGCTCGTGTTGGGTGTCCAGGTAAGCGGCAGGTAGCCGAGCTGCGCGAGCAGTTGCTGCAGCCGGAGCATGGAGAACGAGCCAGTGGTGAAGCTGGCGCTGGCCGGCTTCTTCAGCACTCCGGCCGAGGCCGCCGCCCCCTGGATGCCTCCGTTGCCGCCGGGGACACTTACCGTCACTTTCGTTCCCGGCAGGAAGCCGTACAAGGGGGTGAAGGTGTCCGTGTTGCCGGCCACGTGCCAGCTCCCCGCGATGTTCGGGGAGAGCGCGGGGTGGGGCGTGTCGGGCGCGAGGGCGGACGAGAACGTCACCTTGATCGGCGCGGCGCCGTTCACGTCACCGGCGCCGGCGCCGGGACCGATGGAGACGACCGTGAGCGGCCCGGCGAGGGCCGCCGGGACCTTGCGGTCCGCGGTGCGGGTGACCGACTTGCTGTTGCCGGCATCGGCCATCGTCTCGTGGCTGGTGCGCTGAGAAGAAACCGCGGCGAATGTCCCGCCGGCGATGAGAACCAGTGCGGCCGTGCCCGCGGTCGCCGTGATCCCCCGGTGCCGGAGCAGCGCTGCGCTGCCCTGGCCCACACTCCCCAAGAACGACACGGTGCGATCTCCTCGACAGTTCGTCAGGCGGACGGTTACGACACAGCCGCGATGCCATCACGTGGATGCAGGCCCGCATCGCTCAAAGTTCGCGGTAGCCGCTGAGAGTCTAGGGGAAATAGCTATCAAAAAGGGAAAGTTCGGATCACGGCTGACCAACCTGGAAGACGCCGGCAACCCCGGAAAAGTTGCGCGCTTCCGGCACACTCTTCGCAGGCCGGACCACGTAACACCTTGGCAACAAATCTTGCGCCGGTCCGCGAGCGACTGGTCACCCTCCGTGAGAAATCCTTACGGCGTCGTCGCGCGCCGAGCGGCGGCCGGCTTATAACGGTCATATATCGAAGCCTATTATGGCGGCCTATCAGGCACGTTATAAGTTGGCAATAATTTTCTCAGAGATGAGCCACAAACGAGGCACAGAAAATCTTCGGCATTCCACGGTAAGCACCCGTCTAGCTGGTCTAACGTAATCCTCCGGGAGCGTGACAGCGGACACGGAGGTGGATTGAATGCTTACCGGGCATCGGCCCGTAATGCGTCGGCGTACACGACGGAGTCGCGCTGCACGCATTGCGCTACCCCTCGCCATACCAGTGGCGCTGGGACTTACTCTGGGGGTCGTAATCGCGGTCTCGAGTCACTCGGGCTCCACGAACGTCAACCAGTCGGCGTTCGGGTTCCGGCACCCGAGGCCGTCCGCCAGCGCCACGGCTTCGGCGAGCGCCAGCGCCAGCCCCACGGCGACCTCGACGGCCGGCACCGGTACGACGGTCGCGCCCGCGAACTCGTTCGCCAACGGCCGCGTCGCCACGTTCAGGCTTGGTGACGTCGCGACGGCCCCGGTCGACGGGACCGGCGCCGCGATCAACCTGAACCAGACCCCCGCTCAGGCCGCGGCGTCGATGAACTGCACGCTCGCCGTGCCGGCCAACCCGCTCTCCGCGCAGGGCCTGGCCACGCCGTGGCAGCTCGGTGACGGCTGCTCGATGGCCAACGCGGGCACCGAGGGCGCGTTCGTCGAGGCCACGATCCTCGCGCCGAACGGCTCGCTGCAGATCTACAACCCGCTCGTGGTGACCGCGGGCACGCAGCCCGCCGTGGCGCCCACGGCGCCCACGATCGCGGCCGGCTCGGTGGTCGAGATCAGCGTCTGGTTCAACGGCACCAACCTGGCGCTCACCGGCGCCGGCGCGCGGCAGGGCAACTGCGTCGACGCGTCGGGCCAGTCGCTGATCGGCCAGGTGTCCGCCTGCAACGCGGTGAACTTCTACAACACCGCGAACGCGGACATCGCCCGCGGCACCCTGACGGTCCCCGCCGCGGGTACCGCCAGCGATGGCCAAGCGTGCCAGACCACCCGCGACTTCGCCCTGATCGACCAGGACCAGAGCGACAACGTGGTGACCCAGTACCTGATCAACGCCAACGGCCAGACCGCGCAGAACACCGCCGCCAACAAGGCGAACCTGGCCGGCGCCACGGTGCTCACCAACGGCAGCGACGACGCCCTGCTGAGCGAGTTCGTCGACCCGGCGAACGGCTGCACGCCGTTCACCGCGCCGGACACCACGAACCCGAACGGCAGCGCGCCCTCGCAGGCGCTCAACGAGCTCAGCGCCCGGGTGAACCAGCAGGGCACGATCGCGGTCGTCCCGCCGAACGACGAGATGACGCTGGTCGGCGGCAACATGAACATCGCCAAGACCAACGTGTACCGGTCGCTGGTGGACCAGCCGCTGCTCGCGGGCAACACCAACCCGGCGACGGTGGCCGCGGCCTACTGCCAGAACATGGTCAACATCGCCCCGGCCAGGAACAACCTGGACATGGCGAAGGACGCCGCCTTCGGCAGCCCGGTCCCGGCGGTCGGCAACAACCTGGCCACGTTCCTCGGCAACCGGCTGTCGATGTCGTTCACCAACCTGAACTGCGGGAACTTCGGCCTGACCAACCCGGTCAACGTCACGCTCGACGGCAATGGCGTCGCCACCGCGGTCACCTACAACCTGACCCAGCAGACGGCCACGGGCGCCACCGCCGCGACCGGCACGAACGCCACGGCGGGGCAGACGACCGGAACGCAGGCGCAGGGCGGCCGGCGTCAGTTCGGGCAGGACCCCTCCGGCATGTAGCCGGCGGTTAACGCCAGCGCAAAAAGGACACGGCGCGGCGGCCCGGGGAAACCGGGGCCGCCGCGCCGTGTTTTATGGTGGGGTAGCAGCCAGGAGAGGTAGGTCAGCGTGAGTCCGGTTTTCGTGGTAGACGCCTGCCGTACGCCCATCGGCACGGTCAAGGGATCGCTGGCCGAGGTCCGTCCCGACCACCTGGCCGCCGGCATCCTCAAGGCCCTGCTCGAGCGCAACCGGGCCGTCGACCCGCGCGCCGTCGACGACGTCTACTGGGGCGCGGCGAACCAGGCCGGCGAGGACAACAGGAACGTCGCGCGGATGGCCGTGCTGCTCGCCGGGCTGCCCGTGGAGATCCCCGGCGCCACCGTGAACCGGCTGTGCGGCTCGGGCATGGAAGCGATCGCGGACGCCGCGCGGGCGATCGCGGCGGGCGACGCCGACATCTGCGTCGCGGGCGGCACCGAATCAATGACCCGGGCGCCGTTCGTGGTCGCGCGGACCGCCGACCCGTACCCGAGGTCGCTCGACCTGGCCGACACCCGGCTCGGCTGGCGCCTCGTCAGCCCGAAGATGCAGGAGATGTACCCGCCGATCACGCTCGGCGAGACCGCGGAGAACGTCGCGGACAAGTACGGCATCACCCGCGAGCGGCAGGACGAATGGGCCCTGCGCAGCCATCACCGCGCGGCCGCCGCCCGCGACGCTGGCCGGTTCGACAGCGAGATCGTCCCGGTCACGACGAGCAAGGGCGACGTCACGACCGACGAGGGCATCAAGGCAGACATCACGCTCGGCGAGCTCGCCGCGAGAAAGCCCGCGTTCCGCAAGGGCGGCTCGGTGACGGGCGGGAACTCCTCCCCGCTGAACGATGGCGCCGCCGCGCTGCTGCTCATGTCGGAAGCGGCCGCAGGTCGCGCCGGCGTTACCCCGATCGCCCGCTACGCCGGCGCCGCCGCGGCCGGCGTGCACCCCGACTACATGGGCATCGGGCCGGTGCCCGCGATGAACCGGGCGCTGGCCCGCGCCGGGTGGAAAATCGAGGACCTGGATCTCGTCGAGCTCAACGAGGCGTTCGCCGCCCAGTCGGTCGCGTGCGCCGACGAGCTCAAGCTCGACCCGGGGAAGGTGAACGTGAACGGCGGCGCGATCGCGATCGGTCACCCGCTCGGCTGCTCCGGCGCGCGGATCGTCACCACGCTGCTGCACGAGATGCGCCGCCGCGAGGCGGTGCGGGTCGCGGCCAGCATGTGCATCGGCGTCGGCCAGGGGATCGCGACCCTCTGGGAAGCGCCCTGATGGCCGTTTGAACAAGTTTCGCTATACGGTAGATAACCGTTGCATAACGGCGTTAGTCTGGCTGCTCAGGGACACCGGCCAAGTGGAGGTGGGCAGCGCAATGCTTATCGAGGGGGGCTTCGGCAATCGCACCAGCACCGCCAGGCACCGCACCCGGCGCCATCGGACCGCGCGCGTGGCCGCGCCGCTGCTCATCCCGATCGCGCTGGCGCTCACCCTCGGCGTGATCCTGGCCGTCTCATCCGGCACGCCGACCGCGCATGTCAACCAGCAGACGTCCGGCACCATCACGACGACGCCGCGTCCGTAGAGTCAGCGGCTTACGTTCTGGATAGAGATTTTTCCGAACGGACCCGTGATGACTGCCGGAGCCCCCTGATTAGCTGGCCAGGTAGTTGCCCGTTGGAGAGGTGCCCGTGGGGGCGGCGGCCGTGTCCGCCGGGAGCGAGGACGGGCTGACGAACGTGCTGCCGCCCGGGCCCGCCTGGACCGCCATGTGGGTGGCGCTGCCCTGCAGGTACTGGTTCCAGTCGAGGAACCACTCGGTCCAGCCGTCGTCCCAGTTGCCGGCCTTCGGGCTGTTGGTGATAGTGATCGGGTCGCCGGGGATGGCCATGTTGTAGTAGGTCTCGGCGTCCGCGGGCGGCAGGTTCACGCAGCCGTGGCTCACGTTGCTGTACCCCTGGTCGACGACCGACCACGGGGCGGAGTGGTAATAGTCGCCGCTGAAAGTGAACCGGACCGCGTAGTTGACCAGCTCGTTGTAGTAGCTGCTCGTGCCCTTCGTGCCGCCGATCATCCGGACCGGGTTGCCCTTCTGCACGGTCAGGTACGTGCCGTTGGGGGTCGGCAACGTGGCCCGGCCGGTGCTGATCGGCCAGTCGTACTCCTGCTGGCCGCCGACGTAGATGAGCGTGTAGTGCGCGGTGGTGCTGGCCACCGCGATCACCGACTGACCGATGTCGAACGTCTGGGTGAGGTCGTGCACGCCGTATACGCCGGGGGCGCCCTCGACGCCGTTCAGGTGGCCGGTGAAGGTGACCGTCGTGTAGGCCGGCCAGTAGTCACGGGGCCGGAAGTAGACCTGCTCGCTCCCGTCCCAGTACCACGCGCCGACCACGGGCTTGGAGGTGGTGAGCTGCAGCGACCGCTCGACGGCGGCCTTGTTGGTGATCGGCCGGTCGAAGGTCAGGATGATCGGCATGCCCACGCCGTAGGTGGCGCCCTGGCCCTCGTAGATCTGGGTGTGGAACGCGGTGGCCGGGGTCAGCGTGCTGAACGTGCTCGTGGCGGTGACCGGGCGGCCGCCGGAATCGGTCCCCGTGGCGGTCACCGTGTACGACTCGCCGGTGTCGAGTGCCCAGGAGCTGTGCCAGGTCGTGTCGCCGCCGCTCAGCGTGCCGGTGACCGGGCCGCCGCTGGTGTGCACGGTGACGTTGGTGACCTTGCCGCCGTTCCTGGCGCTGACCGTGATGCCGCTCGCCGGGTCCGCGTTCTTCGTGCCCGGGGCCGGGGTGATCGCGAGGTACTTCGAGACCGCCTGCGCGGACTCGCCGGCGACCGAGGCGGGGTTCAGCTGGACCGCCGCGGGGGTGCTGCCCTGACACGCCGCGACAAGCAGGCAGGCGGCCGCGGCGAGCGCCGCTGCGGGGAGGCGCCGTCTCACGCTGGGTTCATCCTCTCTCGAGGTGACTCCTTCGGGTTGGTCAGTTTATCGGCGTTGTCCCGCGTCGGCCGGTGTGTTCCCGAATTGCCCCGAAGGCGAGGGCTGCGATGGTGAGCGCGACGATCACGTACTCCGGCCACGGGCCCACCCGGTCGGCCAGCGTGGTGTAGGTGAGGAGCGGCACCCGTGCCTCTAGTTCCGCCTGCTGCCAGGTGCCGCTGCTGGTCATCAGCTGCCCGCCGGGCGCGATGATCGCGCTGTACCCGGTGGTCGAGGCGACGACCACCGCCCGGTCATGCTCGACGGCGCGGATCCGCGCCATGGCGAGCTGCTGGCCGGTCTCCCCGGTCTGCCCGTCGCGCTCGAAGGTGGCGTCGTTGGTCTGCATGGTCAGCAGGTTCGCGCCGTCCTGGACGTCGGACCGCACGAGGTTGTCGAAGCCGATCTCGTAGCAGATGGCGTCGCCGAGCCGGATCTGGCCGACCTGGAACACGTAGTTGGAGTGGCCGGGCGTGTAGTCCACCGGCTGCAGCTGGGTCAGCGACGTGATCTTGCTGATGATGCTCCGGAACGGGATGTACTCGCCGAACGGAACGAGCTGGCGCTTTACGTAGTAGTGCGGCTCCGGCCCGGTGCCGGGCAGCCAGAGCAGTCCGGCGTTGCGCTGCGGATTCTGCAGATTGGCGCCGACCAGGATCGGCGTGCCGATGGCCTGCGCCGCGCTGGCGATCTGCTCGTAGGTCGGCGGGTTGACGGTGGGGTCGATGTCGGTGGAGTTCTCCGGCCAGATCACCAGGTCGGGTTCCGGCAGCTTGCCCGCCTTGACCTCCTGCGCCAGCTTGTCCGTGGCGGCCACGTGGTTCTGCGTGACCGTCGCATAGTTGCTGAGCTGATCGGCCAGGCTTGCCCGCGCCCGCGGCACGTTGCCCTGGATGGCGGCGACCACGGCGGTCTTGGCGCTGGCCGGCACCGGGTCGAGGGGGAGCGCGGCGGGCAGGATGGCGAGGCCACCTGTGCCCGCGAGGGCCAGTATCGCCAGACCGATCCGCCGTCGCGGCACGCGGGTCGGGTGCCCCGGGCGGCCTGGCCATACGGTGAGCACCGCCCAGGCGAGCGTGGCACCGAAAAGCGCGATGATGAACGTCAGCACGGGCGTGCCGCCGATCGCCGCCCAGCCCCGCGTGGGCGCCGTGGCCTGGCTCATCGCGAGCCTGCCCCACGGGAATCCGCCCCACGGCCAGCGGTCCCGCAGCGCCTCGAGCGCCACCCACCAGCCCGCCACCGCGACGGGCCAGCCGGGCAGTCTCAGCAGCACGCGCTGGGCGATCGCCAGCACGGCGAGGATGACCGCGGAGGCGGCGGCGAGCGCCACCCAGGCGTACCACGCCACGTTGAGCACCCAGGAGAGCAGCGGAAAGAAGAAGGCGATGCCGAAGACGAGGCCGACGGCGAACGAGGCGCGCAGCGACCGCCCGGACAAGGCGATCGCGAGCAGCGCGGGGCCGGCCGCGGCGAGCGGCCAGATGCCCGCCGGCGGGAAAGCGGCGGCGAGGGCCAGCCCGCCAGCCAGCCCGACCGCGAGCGCCCAGCGCAGCGGCAGCGGCGGTTCCGGGCGCTGCCCGGAGGGCTCCGCGGTGTCGGCGCCGGCGTCGGCCTGAGCTGGGATCACCTCCGCAGGGTAACCGGGCACGGCCGCCAGCGCGAAGCCGGGCGGGACAGCTAGGTCCCTGTTACCGCCCGACGAGGACGAACAGCGTCATCAGCGCGCCCACTACCGCGGTGGGCAGCAGGCTGCCCGCCGGGTGCAGCCGGACCACCGCGGCCGCCCTCCCGAGCGCCTGCCGCACCTTATCCGCGCCGAACGCCACCATGAGCTGCGGGAGCGGAAGCCCCGGCCCGCAGCCCCGGCTCGCCTCCTGGCGCAGCCGGCGCACCGCCGCCTTGCGCTGTCTCGCGGTCAGTCCTGGCAGCAGGTACACGGTGGTGCGGCGCGCGGAGCGCTCCGCCTGTCCGTGCAGTCCGGATGACAGGTCTTTGTAGCGAATCCGAATCACGGCCCATATCCGTTCGCTCGCACGTGCGTGCTAACCCCGCACCTTCATGGCGGATGCGACTCCCGCCCCCCCGATATTTACCTTCATGAAGATAACGCAACGCACTGACGCGTTCACGGTAAATAGCTTAGTTCCCCGGACTTCACGACCGCTTCGCCGGCCGGGTCATCCCGTGGCGGCCTGGCGGCCGCCACGGAATATTCGCTACGGTAAACGTCCTTGGCCATGGGGGAACCTCCTGGGCGGGAACATCCTGGCAGCGACGGCAGGTGGCGATTGAGCAAGCGTGGCGCGGTCTTGTTCGCGGCGATGGGCGTGATCTGGGGGATCCCCTACCTGCTGATCAAGGTCGCGGACGGCGGGGTGTCCGTGCCCGTGCTCGTGTGGAGCCGGGTCACCGTGGGCGCCGCCATCCTGGTACCGGCGGCGCTCGCGCAGGGCGCCTGGCGCCCCGAGGGACGGGCGGTGCTCCGCCGCCACTGGTGGTGGCTAGTCGCGTATGCGGTCATCGAGATCATCGGGCCGTGGGCGCTCCTTTCGACCGCGGAACGGCGGCTGTCAAGCTCCACGAGCGGCCTGCTCATCGCCTCGGTGCCGGCCATCGGGGCGCTCCTCGCCTGGCTCTGCGGCGGCGGTGAGAAGCTGACCCGGGTCCGCGCGGCCGGCCTGGCGCTAGGGTTCGCCGGCGTGGCGCTGCTCGCCGGCCCGGGCGCCGGCCGGGGAGACCTGCTGGCCGACGCGGAGGTCCTGCTGACCGCGCTGGGGTACGCGGCCGGGCCGATGATCGCCAACCGCAAGCTGGCCGGCGTGCCGAGCATCGCGGCCAACGCGGCCTGCCTGCTGCTCGCCGCCATCGTCTACACGCCCGTCGCGGTGCTCACCTGGCCGCACGCGGTTCCCTCCGCGCGGGTGCTCGCCGCGCTCGCCGCGCTTGGCGCGGTGTGCACGGCGGCCGGCCTGGTCGGCTACTTCCTGCTCATCGCGGAGATCGGCGCGGCGCGCGCCACGGTCGTCACGTACCTCAACCCGGCGGTGGCGGTCGCGCTGGGGGCCGGGATCCTGGGCGAGCGGCTGACGCCGGCCATCGGCGTGGCGTTCGCGGCCATCCTCGGCGGATCTGTGCTGGCGACGCGCGGCCCGGCGCGGGTCAGAGCGCCTGCCGGCGGGCCGAGCCGAACACGGCCCAGCGACCCGGCCCCTGAGACTTAGCCTGGTAGAGGGCGGAGTCGGCATTGGCGACCATGGTCGCGGCGGCGGGTGATCCGGGGGCGCACTCGACGATGCCGGCGCACACCGAAATGCCGACCCAGCCGATGCGGAGCGACACGGGCCGGCGAACCTCGGCGAGGATGGCGGCGGCGAGAGCGACCATGCCCCGCTCGCCCGGTGACGGCTCGGCGAGCACGATGAACTCGTCACCGCCGATCCGGGCGGCGAGCGCACCCGAGTCGCGCGCCACGCGGCCGATCCGTTCGGCGACCGCGACAAGCAGTTCGTCGCCGGCGTCGTGGCCGTACCGGTCATTGACCGCCTTGAAGTCGTCGAGATCCAGGTAGCACAGGCCTATCCGCCCTCCGCCGGGGGCCGCGAGCGCCGCGGACAGCCGGTCGAACGCGGCGGCGCGGTTCGGCAGGCCGGTGAGCGGGTCGTGCAGCGCCTGATGCCTGAGCCGTTCGCTGATCATCTGCTGGGCAGCCAGTTCAGCGCGCCGGATCGACTCCTGCTCGGCCAGCGTCCGGTCGTGCAGCGCCCGGACGTAGCCGTTCGCCAGCGCCTCGGTGACGGCGGCGACGCGCTGGTCCACGTCGCCCACGTCGCCCGCGGCGCCCGCGTGCGACCCGTCCGCGTGCGCGGTCACGGCGAGCAGCGCGGGAAGCTGCAAGATCAGCACCCGGAGGCTGCGGCCCAGCACGTCGGCGCCCACGAAATCCGCTTTGACGAGGGCATGCCCGACGGCGGCGGCCTGCCGTGGCCGGAACGGCGAGCCGAGCAGGATCGAAACGAGCGCGGCCGACTGCCGGGCGAGAAAGCGCCGCGCGCTGTGGGCGTCCATCGGGATGTCGCCGGCTGCCCCGGTCACGGCCGAGCCGATCGCCCCGGTGGGCTCCTCCGCGCTGACGGCCAGTGCCGCCAGCCACATGCGGGCAAGCTCCGCCTGCGGCGGTACCGGGATCGGGATGGGCCACGTGGAACGCGGCACGGAACCGCGCGGCGCGGACGGCCGCGGTGCGAGCGGGCCCGTGATATGGCCATGCTGCCCCGTGTCGTTCAGCACCGTCTGGGCCATAGTGCCCTCCTGTTTGGAGCTGGCGGAATCAGGCCTGTGCTCGATCTGAGCGTCACTATAGGCGATCTGACCGACACAAGTAGTGCTAATGCGAATAATCTGTGACCGACTGCTCGCTGTGCGCGCCCGGCCCGTTTCTGGTGCGGACCGGGATCATCGACCGCGTCTCCGGGTAGGTCCGGGTTATGGCCGATTCGGAAAGCGGGTACGTGCAGGAAGCCGATGCGGCGCGGCAGGCGGCCGAGGTCGCCGTCGAGTTGTCGGAGCTAAGTCAGGCGCGGGACCGGCGGCGAGTGGCCCGCGCGCTGAACCGCGTGGCCCGCGGGGCGTGGCGGGGCGCGGGCACGGCGAGACGCGGCGCGGCCTCCTTCCTCAACTGGCTCACCGCGCAGGTCATCGCGATGGGGCCGCGGCTGCGGATCAGGGACCAGGCCACGCTGCGCGCGCAGTTTCCCGGCCGCCCCGACGAGGAGATCGCCGAACTGCTCATCGACCGGGCGGCGCGTGCCGCGGCCGCGGTTGGCGGGGCCACGGGGGCCTGGGCGGCACTGCCGGCGCTGCCGGCGTTCCCGGCCGAGGTGGCGGCCGAGACGCTGGCGGTGGTGGGGATCGAGCTGAAACTGGTGGCCGAGTTGCACGAGGCGTACGGCGCGCCCGCCCCGGGTAACGCCGCCGACCGGGCGCGCGCCTACCTCGCGGCCTGGGCGCACCGCCGCGGCGTCTACATGGTCCCCGGCGGCCTGCTGCTCGTCGCGGGCTCCCCGCTGGCCAGGAAGCTGCGGCGGCGGCTGGCCGCGCGCGTCCGCCGGTCGACGTTCTCGCTCGCCCCCCTGTTCACCGGCGCGGTCGCCGGGGCGGTGCTCAACGGCAGGGAGACAAGGAAGCTGGGCCGGGCCATCGTCGCTGACCTGCGCCGCCATCCCGTCGTCCGCGCCACTGTCGATGTTCGGTGACACCGCGACGAGCGACGCTCCTGGCCTGACGTACAAGAGCGGGACGGGCCGCTGGGTGCTGGCGGCTACCGTGCTCGGGTCAGGCATCGCCGCGCTCGACGCGACCGTCGTCGGCATCGCCCTTCCGGCGATCGCCAGGGATTTCCACGCCCAGGTGTCGAGCATGCAGTGGGTCGTGGACGGCTACACGCTCACGCTGGCCGGCTTGCTGCTGCTCGGCGGGGCGCTTGGCGACGCGCACGGCCGCCGCAAGGTCTTCGTGATCGGCACCGTGTGGTTCGCGATCGCCTCGCTCGCCTGCGGCCTGGCCCCCAACGTCGCGTTCCTGATCGTGGCCAGGGCGCTGCAGGGCGCCGGCGGCGCGCTGCTGACGCCGGGCAGCCTGGCGATCCTGCAGGCGTCCTTCACGCCGGACGACCGTCCGAAGGCCATCGGCGCCTGGTCAGGGCTCGGCGGGATCGCCACCGCGATAGGGCCGTTCCTCGGCGGCTGGCTGATCAGCGCCGTGTCCTGGCGGCTGGTGTTCTTCATCAACCTGCCGCTGGCGGCCGCCGTCGTCGCCATCTCGTTGCGCCACGTCCCCGAGTCGCGCGCGCCCGGACCGCGGCAGCCCCTCGACGTGGCGGGCGCGGTCACGATCAGCCTGGCCCTGGCGGGAGTCACCTACGGCCTCATCGAGGCGCCCGGCAGCGGCTGGACGTCCCCGGCGGTGCTCACGACCCTGCTGGCCGGCGTAGCGCTGTTCGCGGTCTTTGCGCACATCGAGAACCGCCACCCGAACGCCATGCTGCCGCTTGTGGTGTTCAGGTCCCGTCAGTTCAGCGCCGCCAACGCCGTCACGTTCGTGGTCTACGGCGCCCTCGGCGGCGCTCTGTTCCTGGTGCCCGTGGTCCTGCAGGAGGTGAGCGGGTACAGCGCGCTGGACGCGGGGGTGGCGCTGCTGCCGATCACGTTCATCATGCTCGCCTTGTCGGCCAGGTCCGCCGCGCTCGCCGCGAAGATCGGCCCCCGGCTGCAGATGACCGTCGGCCCGCTCGTGATCGCCGCCGGGCTGGCGCTGTTCACGCGCGTGCACGGCAGCGGAGACTACTGGAGCCAGGTGCTGCCGGCGGTGCTCGTGTTCGGCTTCGGGCTGGCGATCAACGTGGCGCCGCTCACCGCGACCGCGCTGGCCGCCGCGCCCGCCGAGCATTCGGGCATCGCGTCGGCGGTCAACAACGACGTCGCCAGGGCGGCGAGCCTGATCGCGGTGGCCGTGCTGCCGGTGGCGGCCGGCATCACCGGGGATTCCTACCTGCACCCGGCCGAGCTCACGCAGGGGTTCCACGTCGCGATGCTGATCGCCGCCGTGGTCGCGGCGGCCGGCGGCCTCCTCGCCGCCGCCACCATCCGCAACCCGGTCCGCCGCGCCGCCGCGCCGCCGCCCGCGGACGTGAACTCGCTCCAGTGCATGAACTGCGCGCTTGACGGCCCGCTGCTGCGCACCCCCCCAAGGGCTCGTAAAGAAAGCGCCGAAGGGCATGAATAGTTGCCGAAATAGCGATCAACACTGAGCGTACACGTGTTCGAGTTTGTATACTGGCGACGTAAATATGACTGAGCGGACGGATGGTGCTTGCGGGCACGCGCAGGAGATCCGATGGAACGAGCACTGGACCTGCACCGGGTGCGGGACCAGTCACCAGCGCGACGACAACGCCGCGATCAACCTCGCGCGCTACGAGCCGGTCACTACAGGTGATAGCGCCCTCGGCCCAGTCAGGGCCGCGGTCAAGCGTGGAGCCGACCGTCAGACCCGGCCTCGCCGGGCAGGTGGCGATGAAACGCGGAAGGGACCCAGCCACCAGGCTGGGAAACAACCCCGAGACGGGGTGCCTGTGAGAGACTCACCATGACTCACTCATTGGCAACGGAATGGTCATGACGACGCACAAGCAGTCTGAGCGGGCCGAGGCGACCGGGGCCGTGCGGGCCGCCGCGCGCGCGGCGCGGGCCGCGGCGCCCGGTCTCGCCGCCGCTGCCGACGGCGCGATCGACGCCGCGCTCGGCGCGATGGCGCGTGCGCTCGACGCCGCGGCGCCCGCCGTGCTGGCCGCGAACGAGCAGGACATGCGGGCCGCGGCCGCCCAGGGGCTGCCCACCGGGGTGCGCGACCGGCTGCGGCTCGACGAGCAGCGCCTGGCGGCGATCGCCGCCCAGTTGAAGATCCTCGCCGACGTGGCGCCAGAGCCCGCGAGCCGCAAGGTCCGCGACCTGCCCGGTGGTCTCGTGCTCACCGAGCGGCGCCGCCCGGTCGGCGTGATCGGCGCGAACTTCGAGGCCCGGCCGAACGTCGTGGTGGACATCGCCTCGCAGCTGGTCAAGTCACGCAACGCGGGCGTGCTGCGCACCGGGAGCGCGGCGCTGCGCTCCGCGATCGCGCTGGCTGATGAGGTGATCGCGCCCGCGCTCGCCGCGGCGGGCCTGGACCCGGCGGCGATCCAGCTCATCCGGGTGCCCGGGCAGGCTGCCGCGTACGCGCTTGTCGGCGAGCCGAAGCTGATCCCGCTTGTGATCTTGCGCGGCAGCGGCGACAGCACCAGGGCGCTGGCGGCCGAGGGCGCGGCGCACGGGGTGCGGACGCTGGCGCACGCCGACGGCGGCGGGGTGCTCTACATTCATTCTTCTGCTGAACGAGACCGTGCCTTCGCCCTGATCGACGACAGCCTGGACCGGCTGGGGGTGTGCAACAGGCTCAACTTGCTGCTCCTCGACCGCGAGCTGTGGGACGCCTGGCTGCCCGGCATCACGGCGCGGCTCGACGCGCTCGGCATCGCGGCCTCGCTGCCGCCGCACGACCATCCCCTCGGCTACGAGTGGGCGCTCGACCCCGAACGCGAGGCGACCGTCACCATCGCCCCGGTCGGCGGGCCGGCGGAGGCCGCCGCGATCGCCAACGACGAGACGTCAGGTCTCGCCGCGGGGATCGCCGCCACCGACGCCGCCGCGGCGGCCGGGTTCCTCGGCGCCTACGCCGGCACCGGCGCCTTCTGGAACGCCACCACCCGGCTGCTCGACGGCTTCAAGCTGCTCCAGGTGCCCGAAACGGGGATCAATATCGATAAGGTCCCCGGCCCCCGTGGCCCGGTGACGTTCCGCGACCTCTCCCTCCGCCAGTGGGTCATCACGCCCGCTAGCTGACGCGGATCGCCACCAGGCATACGTCGTCGTCGGTGGCCAGCGGCTCGAGGCGGTCGAGCAGGGCGGTGATCGCCTGTTCGGCGGTCTCGGGCTGGCAGCCCCCGGCTGCGTCGAGCAGCCACGCGAGGCCCTCGCCGAGGTCGCGATCGCGGCGCTCGATCAACCCGTCGGTGTAGCAGAACAGGACGTCGCCAGCCGCGAGTTCCTCGTGTGCCAGCCCGTACTCGGCGCCAGGCACGGTGCCGAGCAGCACGCCGGACGGCCGGCCGAGCAGCCGTGCCCGGCCGCCGGAGACGAGCACGGGCGGCAGATGCCCCGCCTGCGCCCAGCGCAGCACCGGCCGCGCCTGGTCGAACACGCACACCGCCGCCGAGGCGACCCGTTCCGGGCACTCGTCGCTGCAGACCACCCGGTTCAGCCAGCCGAGCATCGTGCTGGCGGGCTGCCCGGTAAAGGACAGGCCGCGCAGCGCGTTGCCTATCCTGATCATCCCGGCCGCCGCCACGGGGCCATGACCGGCCACGTCGCCGATCGCGATGACCGCGCTGCCGTCGGCGCCGAGCCGCGCGTCGTACCAGTCTCCGCATACCCGGTTGCCGGACTGCGCCGGAAAGTAGCGGACAGACACGTCGTACCGCCCCAGCCTGAGCCGCCGCAGCGGTGTGGGCATGATCTCCCAGGAAGCGACATCAGCCGAATTGGTCGACTCAGCTCTGTGCACATTCACCTGGAACATCCACGAAACGCTCCGGTAACCCGTAGACGCGGTACGGCGCAATTGCTTGCCAGACGAAAGTACAAGCTCGTCAACAACAATCGGGCGGATAAATCCGAGTTGTCTAACGGTTGTTTTCGATGTCCGCAATCGATCGCATCGATGGGTCCTAGCATGGCGACGTGGACATCCGCGACCTGGACTATTTCCTGGCGTGCTGCGAGACCGGCAGCTTTACCGCCGCCGCCCGGCACGCTCACATCGTCCAGTCGGCGATGTCGAGCGCCATCGCGCGCCTCGAGCGCGAGCTTGGGGTACCGCTGTTCGACCGCAGCGTCACGCCCATCGCCCTGACCGAGCACGGGGTGGCTCTCCGGACTGGCGCGCAGCGCATCCTGGAGGCCGTCCAGGCCGCGAGGGACGACGTCGCCGCCGTCTCCGGCCAGGTACGCGGCACGGTCACGCTGGCATGCACCCTCAACACCGGGACGCTTGACCTCGCCGACGTCCTCGCGCGCGTCCGTGACCGCCACCCCGGCATCATCGTCAAGCTGCGCCAGTCCTCGGCCGGTTCCGCGGGGAACCTGCAAGCGATCCGCGACGGATCGGTGGACATCGCGCTGTGCGCGAGCCCCGGCGACAGCGTCCCTAACGACGTCACGCGCGGAATGGTCCTGTACCAC
>Ga0187812_1000270_pt1 | contig 18851 bp, 11 predicted proteins | sample NC_S_2_FD_130582 | JGI IMG/M metagenome (GOLD analysis project Ga0187812, IMG submission 130582) | Wetland sediment microbial communities from Neuse River Estuary, North Carolina, USA - ASW-S_2 | ecosystem: Environmental > Aquatic > Freshwater > Wetlands > Sediment | place: USA: North Carolina...
AAAAAAATTACGTAACTAAAAGTAATGCATCATTATTTATATTTAACAAACAAAAATTTTTCTATTTTATAAAGAGAGAGTTATGGAAAATACGATAATACTTTTATTGATTGGTTTAGTAGGCGGAGTTGTTAGCGGGTTCTTAGGGCTTGGCGGCGGAATAATTATTATCCCAGCTTTAGTTTATCTGCTCGGATATTCGCAGCACCAGGCACAAGGAACTTCATTAGCTCTTCTTCTTCCGCCAATTGGAATACTTGCGGTAATAAATTATTACAAAGGCGGTTTCATCGACTTTAAAGCCGCAGCTATTATGGCGGCTGCGTTTCTTGCGGGCAGTTATTTTTCTTCGCTTTTTGCTGTAGATTTAAGCGACGCAGTAATTAAAAAGATATTCGCTTCGTTTCTATTAATATATTCCGCAAAACTTTTCTTTGAAAAATAGAAAGATTAGAAGACAGCGGTTCATAATGCTTTATGCCTGGCGTATGAACGAAATTCAGTTCTTTAATTACGAAAATACGCATTGATAATATATTTTGCAGAATAAAGTCACGGCAATAAAGGGGCGTTTTTAACTTATTATTGAAGGATAAGCCATCTTTCAACTGCTTATTCTATTATATTTGAAGCAAGGAACTTTTCAGCAGGAGCTTATTTCTGTTTGTCAGACGCTAAAAACACTTTGTTAGTAAGGAAAAACATACTTGCAGTAGCAAAAAACATCTTCACAGTAAGGGAAAACATTCTCGCAGTCGGGAAAAACACACTTACAGTAGCGGAAAACAATCTTGCAGTAAGGGAAAACATACTTGCAGTAGAGCAAAACACTTTGACAGTAACGAAAAACATCTTTGCAGTAGCGCAAAACATCTTCACAGTAAGGAAAAACATACTTGCAGTAGCGGAAAACATCTTCACAGTAAGGAAAAACATACTTGCAGTAGCGTAAAACACTTTGACAGTAACGAAAAACATCTTTGCAGTAGCGCAAAACATCTTCACAGTAAGGAAAAACATACTTGCAGCAGCGGAAAACACTTTGGCAGTAACAAAAAGTCTTTTTATAGGAACGAATAACTTATGGGCAGTATGTCATTTCCCGATGCTGTGTGAAAATTAGATAATGATTTATTGATATTCATAAAATTGAATTTGCCAATTAATTTTACATTGAACACCTACGGCGTTCTGTTTTTTGGGGGACAACTTCTCTACAAACATATCGCTCCTCTGAAGCGAAGACTTACTAACTGATAACTCCTATGAGTAACATGAATAATTGGATATTTATTTGTTCATAATGAATTTTCATTCCGCCTCAGAAGGGCATGGCGATCAGAAATAAACTTCAGCTTAATGTGGCTTAGTTATAGATAATAAAAATATTTATTCAACCTATAGTGTGAATTAGATTGTAAGGCGTTCCTCCAAATGGCGGACAAGTGAAACGGCTATAATAATGCACGTTATCACATTAACCCACGGATTAATCCGCGGGTTAATGAAACTTCAAAGTCGATTTTAGAAACTGTTTCAACAGTTTTTATTATATTGTTTTTAATTCACACAACGAGTTTTATTCAATGCTTATTTAAATAAAAGCTGTGCAAATTCATGGAGATAATTACGCCAATTGTTCCATGTATGCGCTCCTTCAGATTTTTTAAAAGTGACGTTGAACTTATGCTTTTTGAGCATATCAACAGTAGCGATTGAAGTTTGCAAAAGGAAATCGTCTTTACCGGTAGCAAACCAAAAAGCTTTTAATCCATTTTTCAATTTATTATCATCAAGATATTTTTCATTATTAACTTCCCATGACTGCCCGGTATTAGGCATAAAAGAATTTCCGCCGGTAATGCCGAAAATGCCGGAACTAAAAACGCCTATGTAAGCATATTCATTAAGATGCGGAACGGCGATATTTAGAGTTTGAGCGCCGCCCATAGATAGCCCGGCAATCGCGCGGTCTTCCCTATTATTTAATGTCCTATAATTTTTCTCAACGAATGGTTTTATATCTTGATTAAAATCTTCGACAAATTCATCAACATTATTAGTCCTCATGCCGAAAGGAAAGGGGCCTGTATGCCCGGCTGGCATAACTACAATCATCGGGACGGCTTTTTTTTCCGCAATTAAATTATCAAGTATAAATCCGGCGCGCCCAACTGTTGACCATGAATTATCTGAATCGAATGCGCCGTGTAAAAGATAAAAGACAGGATAGCTTTTATTATTTTTTTCATAACCAGGCGGAGTGTAAATATGCATTCGTCTAAAGCGGTTGAGAGCAGTAGAAAAATAAGTAACTTCCGCAACAGCGCCGTGGGGGACTTTTTGCGTATCCATGAAAGAACTGCCGGGGACATAAATAAGGCTCCATGAATTCATGTTGGACTGGCTTACATCAGCGCGGCGGGGATCGATAACAGAAACACCGTCGACGTTAAAATTATAGCGGTACGCTCCGGGTTCAACTGGTCCAACCGTGACTTCCCAAACTCCGTTTTCAGCTTTAGTCATAATTCCTTTTTGAAGCAGACCGGGAATATCACTACCGCCGAGCAAAACGTTTTTCGCATTTGGAGCATATATTCTAAAAGTAATTGTATTGTCAGGATGAATGTCCACAGACGTTAGAGTATCATTCGGAGTGGGTTTGTAATTTTGCGGCAACACAACCGCAATAAAGCAGAAGGCAAACAGAACCGTAAAGATTATTCCATTATTCATTTTACATCTCGTTTTTTTTTAGAAGATTTAACATTTTAATCGCGTCAGTAAATAAAGTTAACAACATCAATTTCATTTATCAAGCAAGTATAATATTATTTAATTTAGGATTTAAAGTGCGGAGTTAAGATTTATCCTGATATGGAATGAGAATTAAATTTTTTCTAAGAATATTTTAGAGTAACCTTGCACGGATATTCTTATATAAAAAGTAAATTTGGTATTACATTATAATATTATTTTACGATAATCAATTAGAGAATTTGTTAGTTGGAATTATTATGGATGATAGAGTAAAAACAAAGGATGAACTTCTACGTGAGTTGAATGATCTAAGAAAAGAAAATGCTGCTCTAAAAACCTTGATTGAAGGAAGCATAAATGCATCCGACCGTATTGAAGGCGAATCTGCTTATTTAACTAAACATTTTGATTCCTTCGCCGAAACGACGGAACAAAATGACGATAAGTACATTAGGCAGTTGTTTGATGATTATCTAAGAATGTATTCATCCCGCGATGATCGGCTTACTACGCATTTCAGCGATAACTTTTCAGGCTTTACCGGAGGCGGAGATTTTTTGGTAAAGGACAAAGATGAATGGATAAAAATAACGCGCCAGGATTTCGCCCAGGTAAAAGATCCCATACGCATCGAGCTTAAGGATGTATCTGTTCAGTTATTAGCCGACACAATAGCCGCAGCAACAGGTTTCTTCACAATTCATCTGCCTATAAAAGACCATGTGCTATCGCGTGAAACAGCCCGCCTGGTTCTGATTTTCCGTAAAGAGCATGATGGATGGAAAATCTCTCACAGCAGCATTTCAATTCCATATTACCTGGTGCGAGAAGGCGAAGTTTACCCGATGAAAGAATTGACGGAGCGTAATCAATTACTGGAAGAATTAATTGCAGAACGTACTTTTCAGCTTTCCGAAGCAAACGATAATCTTCAGCATATAAACAAAGAACTGGCAAAAGAGATCGAAGGGCATAAAAGAGCGGAAGAGGCAATGCTACAAAGCAACAGGAAATTGGAAGCTATCATATCTGCTACGCCTGATGGAATAGGGATGATATCATTAGATGGTAAAATGCAATTTGTTTCAGCCAAGTTAGCGGAAATGAACGGCTATTCTAAAGAAAATACTGAAGAATATATCGGGAAACCCGCATTCGATTTTATCGATCCATCCAGCCGGAAAATGTTATCCGACAATATCCGCAAATTACTTGCCGGTGAAAAAGATGACAAGCTTACGGAGTACCTGGCAGTAAGGAAGGATAGCAGCAGGTTCTATATAGATGTGAATTCCACTATCATACCTGATTCAGATGGTAAACCGGAAAGCATACTATTTGTAGAGCGCGATATAACCGAACGTAAAAAGGCTGAAGAAGCACTGCTGCAAAGCAACCAAAAGCTGGAAGCAATAATATCAGCCACGCCTGACGGCATAGGAATGATAACTTTGGACGGAAAGCTGCAGGTTATTATGTCCGATAAATTACCCGAAATGTACGGTTACACTATTGAAGAAAAAGATGAATTTGTCGGAAGATCGGCGTTTGACTTTATTGATCCATCGAATCATCAAATGCTGATTAATAATCTCCAGAAATTGATTGCAGGGGAAAAGACTGAAAAGCTTACGGAATACGTTGCTATAAAAAAAGATAAGAGCCGTTTCTATATAGATGTTAACCCTACCGTTTTATTTGATTCGGAAGGAAAACCTTCGGGTATATTGTTTGTCGAGCGCGATATTACCGAACGTAAAAAGGCTGAAGCAATAATACTTCAGCAATATAACCAGTTAAATGAGCTTAATACTACTAAGGATAAATTCTTTTCGATCATCGCGCATGATTTAAGAAGTCCGTTCCAGGCTTTGTTAGGCTCTTCAGAACTACTCTCAACGGAGATTGAAACTTTAACGCACGAAGAAATCGTTAGCTTTAGCGGCGAACTATATAATAATTTAAAAAATCTTTATGCGCTTCTTGAAAATTTACTAACCTGGTCGATGATGCAAAGGAACATGCTGGAGTATAAGCCTGTAAACATTGAGCTCAATGATCTTGTAAATAATATAATAGAAATATCCATCCAAACCGCGGCAAAGAAGGATATATCCATATTGAATAATGTTGAAAGCGGAAGCAGGGTTTATGCGGATGTTGACATGCTTCGCTCGGTTATTCAGAACCTTATTACAAACGCAATTAAATTTACAACGGCAAACGGACAGATAAATATTTCCTCTGCTGAGAAGAACGGTTTTATTGAAGTGTCTGTTCATGACACCGGAATAGGAATCGAGAAAGAAAAATCTTCCAAACTTTTCAACTTCAGTACATTGTTTACAACTAAAGGCACAGCAGGCGAAAAAGGAACCGGACTTGGGTTATCTCTTTGCAAAGAATTTGTGGAAAGAAATAACGGCAAAATTTGGGTAGAGAGCGAACTGGGAAAAGGTACAAAGTTTACTTTTACAGTGAGGAAAGCAATGTAGAATGTATAATGCAGAATGAATATTTATAATAGTTCCATCTGCACAGATTGATTTGCAGCGACGAACTTTGTTATGTCTTCCCTATTTTAGCAGAACGCTATACTAAATTCACAGTAGGAAACGTAATTATAAATTTTGTTCCGGCTGGATAATTATCTTCAACGGTTATTGTGCCTTCCATAGAGAGCACTATCGTTTTAACGAGGCATAAACCCAGACCGTATCCATGAATGTTCTCTTTCATTGCCGGCGCAGACCGGTAAAATCTTTCAAATATCTTTTCTTTCTCATCATCATTAATGCCTATTCCTAAGTCCTCCACGCTTATAGTTATTAAGCCATTTAATCTTGCAGCCTTGACAGTTGCCGCAGTATTTTCATGAGAATATTTAATCGCATTATCAATTAAATTTTCAAGCACTATCTGGAATCCTTCGGACGTTCCGCGGATATAGAGATCATCTGATATTTCATAATTAATTTTATGATCGTTAAATACCGGCTTTATAAGATCATTGATTACCTGGGACACTTTAACGACACTTTTATATATTTCCGTATTGCTGCTGTATTTAGCAATTATCAAAAGCGATTTGATTATGCTGATCATTTTATCCGTCTGCATATTCAGCATAGTTAAAGTATCTTTATATTCCTCCGGAGTTCTCGCACGCTTAAGTATATATTCCAATTCTGTTTTTATTGCAGTAAGAGGCGTCATCAATTGGTGAGAAGCGTTATCAGTAAACTGGGATATCTGGTTTATCTGAACTTCGAGCCTTGTAAATAGATTATTCAAAGTATCTCTCAGCCTGCCCAATTCATCCTGCGGATGCGCATCGTATTTAATTCTCGCATTAAGGTTATTAGCAGAAATATTTTCGGCGATGCTAATTATTTTATTCAGAGGTTCGTAACTTTTCTTCGCAAGGAAAATACTTACGAGGATAATTAATACAAGAATAAACGGAAGATTGAACAGATTAAATAAAATAATTTTTTTCATAATAGAACTGTAAGCGGTTCCGAAGACCGAAAGCTGCAGATAAGCTGCCACTTCATTATGGTCATTCAGCATAGGCGTGTAAACTACTCTAAGCTGATGTTTGCCTGCGCTTATGTTCTCAAACTCAAATCCTGTTTTAATTTCAGGAGGCATGAATGTAATATTCCCGAATGGTTTTACATTACCGCTTTGCAAAAGCAGTTTATTATTTACATCATATATCTGAAGGAAAAAGGCGTCCGGGCTGATAGTGGTAAAGTCCGGTTCCCTTATTTCACTGTACCCGACGAACTTTATAGAATCCTGCTGAACCACAAATGAATCAAGAAGAGTTCCTACTTCATTTTTCAACCTTTCGTCGAGATTATCGATTAAGATTTTATTTGTTATAGTTATTGTAAATACATTTGAAGTCAGAAACAGCATAAAGAATATTGCAATATCCCAAAGGACTATCCTTTTAACGGTACCTGTAAAAAGTGGTTTTCTTATTTTATTCGACAATGAATAGGTATCCTTCGCCATAAATTGATTTGATCATATTCTTACCGTTATTCTCTTCTATCTTTCTTCTAAGATTTTTTACCGTAGCTTCAATTATATTTGTAGAAGGAACAAAATCCAGGTTCCATACTTCCTTGCAAATATCTTCTTTGCTCATAATCGATCCTTTATGCATTATAAAATATTTTAGAAGGTCAAACTCTTTGCCGGTAAGATAGATTTCGCCGCGGGGAGATTTCACTTTCCTTGAGATTAGCTCCAGAGATACGTCGCCATAAATAAGCTCATCGGTGTTAGACTTGTACCTTCTAACAACTGCTGTTATCCTGGCGGTCAATTCGTCAAATGAGAACGGCTTTGTTATATAATCATCTGCGCCAAGGTTCAACGCTTCAACTTTATTTTTAACCTCGCTTAATGCAGTAAGCAAAATTATAGGCACTTTCAAGCCGGATACCCTGATGTGCCTGCAAACTTCAATACCGCTTACCTTAGGCATCCGCCAGTCAAGAAGAATAATATCAAAGAAAATTGAATTTGAAAAATTGATTGCCTCTTCGCCGTCTTTTGCAATCATTACATGATTCCCTTCTTCGGTAAAGTTCTTCTTCAGTGCAACTGCAATTTGTTCATCGTCTTCGGCTATTAAGATTTCCATTGTAGATTAATTTTTTTGCTATGATAAATAATAAAATATTTCCGTCTTAAACAAACATCAAAAATAAAAATGAATGAATTTTCATTATTGTTAATTATCCTCTGAGCGGCGTCTTACATAGTTTTGAGTGAACAAAAATATCGAATTAAAAATTAGGCACAAAAATGAAAACGAAAAATTACTTAATAATACTCTTAGCTGCCGCATGTGTAATGCTGCAAGGCTACGGATTAGCACAGACATGTCAATCATGCCATTCAACCGAAGCCTCTCTCTGGGCTGGCAGCAAACATGCAAATACGCAAGCAGACGTAGCAACGGAACTTTCGGCTAACTGGATAGGACAAACACCGGATTCAGTAATCACCGGCACTCAAGCCGAAGACTGTATTTCATGCCATGCACCTACTGCAGATACGGTAAACAGCGGGATGACGGAAACCCAGACAATGGGTTATTTCTTCACTACAACGAATGGTAAATATACAAGTACAACGCAGCCAGCTAATACTTCCTCGTGGACTAATGTAGATTGTCAAACATGCCATCAAAGCGATATGTCAACTTTCGGCGTGTTTAACTCCGTAACTAAAACTTATGATGCGGTAAAAACTGCAAATGATTTATGCGGAAACTGCCACGGTACTGTTCGTCATCCGGACACAGACCATAGAATTTATGATGCATGGCTCACAAGTAAGCACGGACATAAAGGGCAGGATGATGTTGCGGGAGAATTAGCCGGAAGCCACAGCGGCGAAACACCGGATCAAGTTATTGCCGGCGAAGATTGTATAGCCTGCCATGCGCCGACTTCGGTAACACTTAACAGCGGGATGACAGAATCTCAAGCATTAGGTAAATTCTTTTCAACTTCCAACGGCACTTTTTCATCTTCTACTTCACCGGCAGATACTGTCGATTATCCCAATGTAAGCTGCATTGCATGCCACAATCCTCACGACCCGGATGCGATTTCATATTTTAATTCATCAACTAAATCCTACCAGGTAATGACTAATTCAGATTCGTTATGCGGACAGTGCCACGGCAATCTGCGCTTCCCGGACACAGATCATTTAAGTTATAATATTAACAGCGGTACCGGCGGTAAGAACGTGTCTAACGTTACTTCCATGAACGGAATAAAGTGCATAGACTGCCACATGTACAACACAGGAATCGACGGCTCAAATTCTGCGATGTATAAAGGTCATACTTGGTCCGTATTTGTGAAAGAACCCGATGGAAGCGTTGATGCATCTTGCACTAAATGCCATTCAACAATGTCGGCGGATTCATCATTAGCATTAGTGACAAAATGGAAAAATGATTTCCAATCTTTGGATTCAGTTGCGGAAGCGAAGGTGACAGATGCCGCCAGCCATTTAAAAACAAGTCTGGACTCAAGTTATTATGCAGAGGCGCAATTCAATATGACGTATGCTGAGTCTGATGAAAGCGGCGGCATTCATAATCATCAATACAGCGCTTCATTGCTTAACGACGCGATCAGCAAAGCAGATATGATAGTAACCGGAATTTCCACGAAGGGTTTGAATAAGCAGTTGACGTTTAACCTGTCGCAGAACTATCCTAATCCATTTAATCCAAGTACAAAGATAAATTACAGTATACCTCGCCAGGGATTTGTTACCTTGAAGGTTTACGATATGCTTGGCAGAGAGATCGCTACTCTGGTGAACGGATATAAGAACGAAGGTAATTATTCTGCGGACTTCAGCGAGAGCATTACTACCAAACAGCTTTCAAGCGGAGTATATATATATCAGCTAAAAGAAGATAAGTATATCCAGACGAAAAAGATGGTTTTACTAAAATAGCTCTGCGGCATAGAAGCATTATTATTCTGCTGCAATTAGTAAATATTATTTATAGGACGTCCCGATACCGCAAGTTAATAGAATACGAAATTGCAGCAGTCATTTTTTTAATGGCGTTCAGCATAATAATGGTTTCTTATAGCATCATTTGTTAATGGTTATTTTTTATAGATAACTATCCTGTCATAACTATATATTTAATAACGAAAATCACTCAAATAAATTAACCAAAACATCTCGTCTCCTAAGTAAGAGTTCTGGACGCTCTGATAAAGACATTTGCTTTTAAGGCTTATAGTCTTGGCACTTTGATAAAGAACCGGCAAAGAAGATTAAAGAATATTTTTTATTTTAAAATAAAATAGATGGACATGTCTCTTATGATTAAGTTGGTTTGATACAGAATACACAAGCGTTAATACTTTGCTCAAGATACCATTACTATTTGAGATTTAATTTTTTATTTGAGTATATTATACTCAATCGCGCACAACTATTTATGCTTGAAAACCAAACAGACCAGCTTAGTAAATTAGTAGAAGAAAACCGAAGGCTAAAAATAGCTATAGAAGAGCTATCGGCTTTAAATGATGTAGCTACCGCTATTACTTCAAACCAGTCCGTTGAAGAAGTAATTGATCTGATAGTTAGGAAATGTATAAAACATTTAAAAGTACAGCAGGCGGTTGTAATGCTTCTGGATGAAAGGGACGAGGCAAACCCGTTTCATACTATGATAAGGAAACAGGATTCCATTTCCGATTTTATGGTTTACAGACTTGACACTCAATTAACAGGCTGGATGTTAAAGAATAGAAGCCCTTTGCTTGTTAATAATTTTAAAGAAGACAGCAGATTCAAATATGTTGTAAAGGAAGGGTTCCCTATTAACACGCTTTTAAGCGTGCCTATGCTTTTAAAAAATAAAATGGTCGGCTTGTTAACCGTATTTAACAAACACTCTGATTCCGGCTTTACAATTGAAGATCAAAGGCTGCTGTCAATACTTGCAGCTCAATCATCGCACATAATAGAAAATGCCAGGCTCTATGAACGCGAGCAAACTTTAATCCGGCTACAGGAAGAAATGAGACTGGCAAACGACATACAGTTAAATCTCCTGCCAAAATCAAATCCCCAGACGGCAGGCTATCAAATAGCAGGCAAAAGCATACCGGCAAAAGATGTCGGCGGAGACTATTATGATTTCATTCCGCTCAAGGATAATCATCTGGCTTTTTGCCTTGGGGACATATCCGGCAAAGGCATTCCGGCAGCCTTATTGATGGCAAACCTTCAAGCGTCTTTAAGGGGACAAACGTTAATGGGCATACAGTGCAAAGAGTGTGTGGCGTTTACAAATAATCTTCTTTTCAACAGCACAGACAATAATAAGTACGCAACTTTATATTACGGCGTCTTAGACATACCGCAAAATAAAGTTACCTTCTGCAACGCGGGGCATAACGAACCGATCTTAATCGACGCGGCAGGAAACGTTACAAGATTGAAAGAAGGCGGAATAGTAGTCGGAATACTACCCGACATAGCTTATGAAGAGAAGACGATTGAATTCCCGGAAGACTCAATATTGGTAGTATATTCCGATGGAATTACAGAAGCGATGAATGTAAACGAAGAAGAATTCGGCGAAGAGAAACTTATAGAGTTGGTTAACAAGAATAAAAAATTAGCGGCATCGGATTTAATTAATCTGATAATAAAAACAGTAAACGACCATGCCGGTAATGCAGAGCAGATGGATGATATGACACTTGTAGTAATTAAACGGCAATAGCATTTAATTATTATTACCGGTACTTAACGACCCCAAAGAAATTTTAGCGGATAAATTGCAGCAGTAACATTTAATAATTTCAATACTCCTTGAAAGGAGGAAAATAAAATGTTCATGCGTTTTCTTCAATTAAAGCTTGACCCGGCACATATTATAGATTTTAAGGATTTTTATGAAACTGATGTTACGAGGGAACTCAACAAAACACCAGGATGCTTGTTTGCCGGATTAATAAAATCGAAGCCGGAGGAAAATGGATTTATTTCATTAACATTCTGGCAAACCCGCGAGCAAGCGGATAGCTATGAGGCAAGCGGATCATTTCAAAAATTAATGAAACATGCAAAATCATTCTTAGCTGAATCAACCGAATGGAAAATACAACTTTCGGATAGCATGGAATTGCAATACGGTCCGGTAGATGAAGAACCCGTAATAAAGAAGTACAGCGTAGCCGCGCAAAATAAGGAGCGGGACGACTTTCAATTGCATTCTTCAAATATGTTTGTCAGGATTTTATCATTGATAATACAAGAAGACAAAATAGAAGAATTTAAAAAAATGTATTCTGAAGCCATAATACCGGCATTAATGGGAACGAGAGGGTGCAGATATATTTTTCTTACTGAAAGCGTAAATGTAAAAAATGAATTTATCTCGGTTACAATCTGGGATAGAAAAGAAGATGCCGAGGAATATGAGCGAAACGGAAAATTCCAGGAACTGACAGAAAGAGTGAAGCATACGTTCTCACAATTTTATTTATGGAAAATGTCGCTTGAGAAAGAATACGGTTCTAACCTAAAGACATCGGATGATTTTAAAGTAGAGGGTTATAGTGTAGTTACCGGAAAAAGTTTTCTATGAAAAATTATCAATCCAAATTGGGAAGTTTTATGAGAAATAATATTTCAAATTATTACCACAAGTTGTATAAAGAGGCAAATGAATGATCGGTAAAACAATTCTTCATTACAAAATACTTGAGAAACTAGGCGAGGGCGGGATGGGTGTTGTATACAAAGCAGAGGATAATAAACTAAAGCGAGAAGTTGCAATAAAGTTTTTGCCGCACAGTATTTCGGTTAATAAAGAAGAACGCCAGAGATTTGAAATTGAAGCCCAGGCTGCGGCGGCGCTTAATCATCCTAACATTGCTACCATTCACGCCATCGAAGAATTTGAAAATGAAGTTTTTATTGTAATGGAATTTATAGACGGGAAGGAATTAAAAGAAAAAATTAGCACTAATAAGACGAGCGTTGATCAATCTTTAGACATAATAGAACAAATTGCAAAGGGATTACAGGCAGCGCATCATAAGGGCATAATACACAGAGATATAAAAAGCAGCAATATAATGATTACACAATCCGGAACTGTGAAAGTAATGGATTTTGGTTTGGCAAAGGTAGGCGGCACAAGTCAGATAACAAGGATTGGGACAACTTTAGGAACAACTGCATACATGTCGCCCGAACAAGCCAAGGGCGAACAGGTTGATAAGCGGACAGACATATGGTCATTAGGTGTAATTATATATGAGCTGTTAACCGGTAAGCTTCCGTTCAAAGGAGAATTCGAGCAGTCAGTTATTTACTCTATTCTGAATGAAGAACCTGAGCCGGTTTTATCATTGAAGGACGGAATTCCTATAAAGCTGGAGCAGCTTGTAAGAAAAGCTTTAACTAAAGATCCCGATCGCAGGTATCAAAATTTGGATGAGCTTTTAATTGATTTAAAAGAAATTCAGATTAAAAATGAATCCGCAAATGATTCTGAAAAAACAATAGCTATACTTCCTTTTGAGAACATTAGTCCGGAAAAGGAGACTGATTATTTTGCCGATGGCTTGGCAGAAGAGCTGATGATAAATTTATCAAAGATTAAGGAAGTAAATGTTGTAGCTCGTGCAAACACTTTTCAATATAAAGAAACGAAGAAAGATTTAAAGACCATTGGCAGAGAACTGGGAGTTCAATATTTAATGGTGGGAAGCGTAAGAAAATTTAAAGATGATCTTAGAATATCTGTTCAATTAATTGAAGCAGTTAAAAGCATTCAGATCTGGGGAGAAACTTATAAGGGAAAGTTAGCTGATGTATTTGACATACAAGAAAAAGTTTCTAAAGAAATTGTTGACGCACTTATGCTGAAGCTTTCGCCCGTTGAAAAAGTGGAACTTACTAAGCGACCGACACTAAATGCGGAAGCCTACGACTACTATCTTCGAGCAAGAAATTTTTTATCTAACAGAACAAGAAATAATATTGATTTTGCAATATTGCTTTTCCAAAAGGCAGTCGAACTTGATTCCCGATTTGCAGCTTCATATGCCGGTCTTGGCGAAGCTTATGCTATAATATACCGCGACTTTGACAGAGTAGAGAGCTGGTTAGACAAAGCTATGGATGTTAGCTTAAAAGCATTAATGTATGATCCGACCTTATCGGACGCTTATGCGTCGTTGGGGTTAGCGTACTTTGGTAAGGGCGCTTTGGATGAATCGTTAATTGCTAATAAAAAAGCCATTGAGCAGGATCCTAATAATTATAATGCGTACTGGATTCTATCAAGGATATATCATACTACGGATCGTGATAAGGATGCTCTTGAAGCATTAAATAAAGTAGTATCTATCAATCCAAACTTCTTTACGGCGTATGATGATCTTGAAATGTATTATGAGCGAATAGGGGATGAAGTAAATTATAAAAAAATGCTTCAGACCGTGGTTACATTAGTGCCAAAATATTTAGATCAGCATCCCGAAGATACATATAGAAGGATGTCTTACGCAGTTACATTAGCTAAGCTTGAGCGTTACGATGAGGCAAAAACTGAAGGCAATAATGCACTTGAACTAAGTTCGAACGATCCAATTATGATGTATTACGGCGCTTGTCTTTATGCCCGTTTAAATGAAACAAAACATGCCGCGGAATTACTGATAAAAGCAGTTGAGAATGGATATGAGAATTTTGAATGGATAAAACGCGATCCAGACTTTAACAATATTCGTAATGAATCAGCATATATAAAACTTATGGAAGGAAAATAACAGAGATTAATTTCTTACTTCAAGCAACTTATAAAATGATAAAATATTTGATAATTATTTTTGGAAAAATATATGGATAATGCAATAGACAAAACAATTACACATTACAAAATAACGGACAAGCTTGGTGAGGGTGGTATGGGCGTAGTCTACAAAGCTGAAGATTTAAAGCTCGGGCGTCCGGTCGCTATAAAATTTCTGCCTTCGCATTTAGCCTCTTCGGAGGAAAACAAAGCAAGATTTATGAGAGAAGCAAAATCCGCGGCTGCTCTAAATCATCCGAATATACTTGGGATTTATGAAATAGATGAAGAAAATTCTTCACTCTTTTTAGTTATGGAATTTGTTGACGGAGAAACATTAAAAACTTATATACCGAAAATTTCAAAAGGAACAGGCTTGCCTGTTGAACAAGCCATTGATTGGATTGAACAAATTTCCAACGGTCTTAAAACCGCCCACAGCATAAATATAATTCACCGGGATATCAAGACCGAAAATATTATGATAACTAAGGACGGAAGATTGAAAATAATGGATTTTGGTCTTGCTAAGTTAAAAAACCAGGCTGGTCTAACAAAAACGGGAACTTCACTTGGAACGTTATCTTATATGTCGCCCGAACAATCGCACGGCGTACCGGCAGATAATAGATCGGATATTTGGTCTTTGGGAGTGGTATTCTATGAGATATTAACTGGAGAACTTCCATTCAAATCAGAGCATGAAGCAGGATTATTTTACGTGATAGCGAATGAGCCGCCTGCAGCGCCCAACATGCTGAATAAAAAAATTCCGCATCAAATCGATTCTATCGTAATGAAAATGCTGGAGAAGGAACCAGATAAAAGATTTCAAAATATTGATGAGCTTTTAAAAGCATTGAACGAAGCAAAGAACGATATTCATAATATTGTCAGCGTAGAAAAAGAAAAAGCAATAGTAGTTTTGCCTTTTGATAATATTAGCCCGGATGCCGACAGCGATTATTTTACAGACGGATTGACCGAAGAATTAATCGCAAGCTTATCGAAATTAAAAAACATCAGGCTTGTGCCAAGAACAACATCGATGAGATACAAAGGGACAAATAAAGACATAAAAACGATTGGCAGAGAGTTAGGTACAAGATATATTCTTGCGGGAAGCGTTAGGAAATTTCAGGACAACCTTCGCATAACGGTAGAGCTTATTGATGTTGATAAAGATTCTCAGCTTTGGGCAGAAACATTCAAAGGAAAATTAGCCGACGTTTTTGATATTCAGGAAAAAGTGTCAAAGGAGATTGTTGATGCACTTAGGCTAAAACTTTCTCCTAATGAAAAAGTTGTTCTTGAAAAACGTTCGACACTAAACGCCGAAGCATTTGATCTTTATTTGCGGGCAAGGGATTTTCTTTATAGAATGACGAAGACAAATATTCATTTTGCTATTCAGCTTTTTCAGAGAGCGATTGAAGTCGATCCGAGGTATGCTTCTGCCTATGCCGGATTAAGCGAATCCTATGCTTACTTGTTTCTGTATTTTGAAAGGAATAAAATCTTGCTTGATAAGGCTATTGAAGCCAGTTTAAAAGCGATGATGTACGACGCGACTCTTTCGGAGGCGTACGCGGCACTGGCACTGGCACACTACAACGGCAATTCTTTAGCTGAAGCCACAACGGCAGGCGAAAAAGCTGTTGAGCTAGGTCCCAATAACTTTAACGGTATTTGGATATTGGGAAGAATCTATCATAGCACCGACAGAGATGAAGAAGCTGTTGAACTTTACAAAAGAGTAATTGAACTAAATCCGGATTTTTATTCCGCGTATATGGACTTGTGCAGTTCTTACGAAAAGTTAGGTTATAAAGAAGAATATGATAAGATGCTTAAGACATCCGCTGAAGCATACCCAAGATATTTAGATCAGCATCCTGATGATGCCAGAGCTTACATTTTTTTTGCCACGGTATTAGTTCAACTTGGCAGAATCGATGAAGGGAAAAAACAAAGCGCGAAAGCGTTGGAGTTAAGTCCCGACGATGCCCTTATGCAATACAACGGCGCTTGTTTTTACGCAAGACTTAATGAAAAAAAGTTGGCAATTGAATTTCTTAAAAAGGCAATTCATACCGGATGGGAAAATTACGAATGGATGAAAAGAGATCCTGACCTTGACAATATTCGGAATGAAAATGAATACAATGAGCTTATAAAAAAACAATTAGGATAAATGAATTTTGAGTTAAAAAATATTGTTGAACAATCGGATAACCTGGATCAGATAAAGAAAACTGATTTGAAGCCTGGTGATGAATTAAAATTAAAAACTAAAAATTCGGTTTATATTATTAAAGTTGATAGAGATGGGAATTATATTGTTTCCGGCGGCTGGTTTGATAAGATGGCAATGTCACCTATAAAGACAAAAATTAATGGTTGTACCTGGGGCGGTAGTGTAATCAAAACAGATATTGTTGCTGCTTGCGGTCTGAACCTGGAATTTAGTAATAGACTTTTAACTAGCACTATTCAAGAGATAATTTATTTTCCAAGAAGTGTGAAGAACTAACGGCTTTTGTTAGAACTATTTTCAATTTTTTCGCGGATCTTTCTGACATATAATTCTGATAATTGGATAATTTTCTTGATGAAAAAATGATTGGCAGTATTATACTACATTATAATATAATTGAGAAACTCGGCGAAGGAGGAATGGGTATTGTTTACCTTGCTGAAGATACAAAATTAAAACGGCAGGTTGCAATAAAGTTTTTGCCTAAACAAATATCTACAGACTCTGAGGAGAAAAAACGCTTTGAAATTGAAGCACAGGCAGCAGCAGCTTTAAACCATTCCAATATTACTACAATTCATGCAATTGAAAAAGAGGGTGATAATGTATTTATAGTTATGGAGTATATTGATGGAATAGAACTAAAAGATAAAATAAAATCCAGCCCGATTTCCACTAAAGAATTAGTAAATATAGCAATACAAATAGCGGAAGGATTGGAAGCCGCACATAAAAAAGGAATTGTACATAGAGATATAAAGTCTCAGAACATTATGATTACCAATGAAGGCAAAGTAAAAATAATGGATTTTGGTTTGGCAAAAGTAAGAGGCGGTTCACAGCTAACACAAATGGGCTCTACTATGGGAACGGTTGCTTATATGTCGCCTGAGCAAACCAGGGGTGATGAGGTTGACCACAGAACAGATATTTGGTCATTGGGTGTTGTAATATATGAAATGCTGACAGGGAAGATGCCCTTTAAGGGAGATTATGACCAGGCAATAATATATTCTATTCTTAATGAAGAACCTGATCCTGTTACTGAAAATGATGAAGGGTTAAAACATATAATCAGCAAATCTCTGGCAAAGAATCCTGATGAGAGATACCAGACGGCAGGCGAGACAGCAGAAGAGTTGAGAACAATAATTCAAGGTGGAGAGGTAAAAAGAACTCAAACAAAGCAGTCCAGACTCCCGTTGATTGTTTCAGGTTTAGCGGTAATAGTAATTGCTATAGTTCTTTATCTTTTTATGCCTTCATCTAAAGGCGGAGGTGAAACAACAGCAGAAGTAAAAACAGTAGCCATCCTTCCATTTGACGACCTTAGCCCTAAAAAAGACCAGGGATATTTTTCTGATGGATTGTCAGAAGAACTAATAAATGTACTCTCAAGGAATCCGAAGCTGCGTGTTACGGCTAAAACATCTTCGTTTTCTTTTGAAGGTACTAAGACTGATATTAAAACCATAGCTTCAAAACTAAACGTAAAGAACATACTTGAGGGCAGCGTGCAGAAGGCGGGCAATAATCTCCGCATATCGGCGGACCTTGTTAATGTTGAGACTGATGCAACGCTATGGTCAAATACTTATGATGGAACACTGAACAACATATTTGCGCTGCAGGATTCAATATCAGGAAATGTGGCAGAAGCATTAAAAGCAACACTGTTTGGGAATGAAGCTGCAGCGCCGGAACAGAAGACGAATCCCGAAGCTTACAACAATTACCTGCTTGGGAATCATTTTTCTGATTTGTACGGTAAAGAAAATTTTGAGGAAGCAGAAAGCTATTATGAGAAGGCGCTCTCTCTTGATTCCAGCTATGCACCGGCGTGGGTGGGATTGTCAGAAATCCATAGTTCACTGGCTGATAATGGCTATGTACCCGCGGATGAAGCAAACACTAAAGCGCTCAAGGAATCAGAGAAGGCAATTGAACTTGACCCGAAGCTTGCAGATGCCTATTCACAAATGGGATGGATAGAGAAAAATTACTACTGGAACTGGACAGGTGCGGATGAAGCATTCAAAAAGGGACTGGAACTAGAACCGGAAAATGCCGGTGTCATTAACGGAGCGGCTCTTTTGGCGCACGCGCTTGGGCGGTTTGATAAAGCAATAAAACTCGAGCGCCGTTCAATTGAAGTTGACCCGGTGGATCTTGACGGATACCTTAACCTCGGTCTTTCTGCCTGGTATGACGGCTTACTTGATGAGTCAATTAGCGCCTTTAGAAAATACCTGGGGTTGGACTCGCATGTTCCGGATGCGCATGTGCTAATCGGTCTTGTTTATCTTAAGAAAGGAATGCCGGATTCGGCGCTTACTGAGATCGATAAAGAGAAAGAACCCTTCTGGCATACTGAAGGACTTGCAATTGTTTATTACTCACTGGGCAGAATGAAAGAAGCAGATGATAAACTGGCAGATTTAA
>Ga0187812_1000271_pt1 | contig 18803 bp, 10 predicted proteins | sample NC_S_2_FD_130582 | JGI IMG/M metagenome (GOLD analysis project Ga0187812, IMG submission 130582) | Wetland sediment microbial communities from Neuse River Estuary, North Carolina, USA - ASW-S_2 | ecosystem: Environmental > Aquatic > Freshwater > Wetlands > Sediment | place: USA: North Carolina...
AGGTTTGTAAAATTCATTGATGATAATGGCGGCTATACTTATTATGGAACATACACTGCGTATAATGGACATTCATTCCGTACACAGTTATTAGAAACGAAAGACTTTAGAGAATTTGAAATCCATACAATGCACGGCGCAGCAATTCAAGACAAGGGAATGGCGTTGTTTCCAAGAAAGATAAATGGAAAATATGTTATCACTTCAAGACAAGGCGGTGAAAATTTACAAATAATGTTTTCAGATGACTTATTTAAATGGGAAAAATTTGAATTATTACATTCTCCGAAAGAACCATGGCAATATATTCAGCTTGGAAATTGCGGCTCACCTATTGAAACCGAGAAAGGTTGGCTGCTTATAACCCATGCAGTAGGCGCTTTCAGGCGGTACACACTTGGAGCGATGCTTCTGGATTTAGATAATCCCGCAAAAATTTTGGGCAGCTTAAAAACACCTCTTCTTGAGCCTAACGAAGAAGAGAGAAACGGTTACGTGCCTAATGTCCTTTATTCATGCGGATCATTAGTGCATAACGGCGATTTAATTATTCCTTATGCCATGTCTGATTCGTATACCGGTTTTGCAAAAGTAAAATTAAATGAATTATTAGATGAGATAACAAATGCGAAATAAAATTAATTATATAAACCAAACATGGCGGGCTACAAATGAAAATTATTAAATACGGTAATAATCCTATTTTAACTACTGAAAATGTGCCGTTTAAAGTGAACAGTATTTTTAATCCAGGAGCAATTAAATTTAAGGACGAATATCTGCTTGTTTGCCGCATTGAAATGCCTACCGGCAGGTCTTCGTTTGTAATTGCAAGAAGCAAAGACGGAATTAAATTTTCGGTTGATTCTAAACCATGCCTCACACCGAAAGATCATGGCGATTTTTTTAATTACGTTGAGTGGGGAATAGAAGATGTACGTGTTTCTAAAATTGACGGGAAATATTGTTTAACTTATACCGGCTATTCGAAATACATGCCGGTCGTAATTTTATCTGAGACGGAAGATTTTAAAACTTTTAAAACTTACGGACCAATCAGCGTACCTTCAAATAAAGATTGCGCTTTACTTCCAGAAAAAATTAATGACCATTATTGGAAAGTTGATCGACCGTCTGCTGATAATCGTAAAGATATCTGGATTAGTAAAAGCCCGGACTTAGTCCATTGGGGCAGCCACCAATTCTTAATGGAACCTCAAGCCGGAACGTGGGAATCAGATAAAATCGGCATATCAACTCCTTTCATTAAAACTAACGAAGGCTGGCTGGCACTTTACCACGGCGTTAGAGGATTTGGGATTACTTCAATTTATAAGCTTGGAGTTATTTTACTTGATCTTGAAAAGCCATGGATCGTAAAAGGCAAAAGCTCTCAACCGATCCTTGCCCCTACGGAAAATTATGAAAGAGTCGGCGACGTAAATAACGTGGTATTTTCTAATGGCTGGATAGTGGATGACGATGGTTCAATAAAAATTTATTATTCCGGTGCCGATACAAACATTTGTCTTGCTGAAACCTCGGTAAATTATTTACTTTCGATGTGTAAATGATTTTTAATAAAAAAGGCATCAAATGAAAAATAATTTGTTCAAGATATCAGCGTTGAGATTACTATTTTTTTTCTTCTTCTCCGCAACTTCATTTTTGTTTTCTCAGCAGGATGATATAAAATCGCTGGTTAATACTTCTCATTTAGATTATTTATATCAGCAAATTAATGTTGACGGCAAGGAAATGGGCATCATTCATATTTATTCTAATTATCCTGATTACAAATACGCTGACGCGCCCGGTGAAGGCATAGCTTGTGTCGACGACATTGCCCGAGCAGCAATTTTTTATATGAAATATTATAATATTAATCATGATTCGTCAGCTTATAATAAAGTAAAGATGCTGACGAATTTTTTGCTCTATATGCAAGCGAATAATGGCTTCTTCAATAATTTCATTTTCCAGGACTATTCAAGAAACATAACCGGTAAGACAAGTGTTGCAGAGCCTAATTGGTGGAGCTGGCGTGCAATATGGGCTCTCGCCGAAGGTGAAAATTTTTTCCTGAAATATGATAAATCTTTTGCTTCTGCAATTTCGCCCCAGCTTGAAAAAGCGGTGAAAGTTACAAAACAATGGCTTATAAAAAACGAGTCCGATTCAACTCAGATATTTGACGGATTCAAGTTGCTGGAATCGCTTCCATTTGGAACTGCTGCCGATCAGGCTGCCGTAATTGTGAAAGGATTTTTGGCTTACTATCAAGCTACAAATGATACTTTGGTTAGAAATGAAGCCGACTATCTTTGCAAAGGTATAGAAGGTATGCAGCCGGATAATCGTGCTTACATACCATATTCCGCTTTCTTAAGCTGGCAAAATACCTGGCACATGTGGGGAAATAACCAGGCGGAATCTTTGCTTGATGCAGGCATGCTTTTAAACAATAATGAATATATCCAGAAAGCTCAAAAGGAAATTTGGGATTTTTATCCTTACCTGATCAAAGAAAATTATATGAGCAGTTTTACGGTTGAGCATGTTAGAGATACCGTAATATACAAGGATAGTTTAAAGTATGGACAAATTGCGTACGGAATTAGTCCTATGGTTTTAGCTTGCTGTAAATCTTACGATGCGACTAAAGACGTTGCTTCAGCTACGGTAGGCGGTTTGCTGGGCTGCTGGTTCTTCGGAAAAAATCCTACAGGTAAACCTATGTATGACATCAATACGGGAATTTGTTTTGACGGGATAAATAATGAAAATGAAATTAATAAGAACAGCGGCGCAGAGTCTACTATTGAGGCATTATTTTCAATGCTTGCTATTGATCAAAATCCTATAGTTAAGAGAATAGTGCTTAACTATTACAACGAAAATGTGAAAAATAAATCCGAATAATTTTTTTACTTAAGGGGAAAATTCTTTTAATCGTTATGAAAGACCAATGTAAATATCAGAGATGCTCAAAAATATTTTTCTGCATAATAATTTTTCTTTGTATGAGCATTAAAATTTTTCCGCAGCAAATAAATATTTATCAGATTGAAAATATGCCCAACATGCCAAGTCCGTATCTAATGCGAAATTGGAAAGAAGTCGCGCAGGGTTATGATTCGCTTGTTTTTAATTTGAACTTGCAGGGAAAATATCTGCCATTAATCTGGACGGACAATGCCGCTCAAAATTATTCGGGTCCAAGATTCGGCTTGCATACTGTTGTGGGCACGACGGTACCGGCTTCTGCCGAGGCTATAAATTGTATCCCGGCAGTTGTTGGCGCTACTTTAGTTGGAATTGATAAGTCAAATCAAGATGGATACAACTGGGTTGAAATGTGCCAGGAATGGTTTAATAAAGTAAACGGGCAAAATGTTTATAAAAATCAACCTAATGATTTAACGAATGATGACTGGTGGTATGAAACTATGCCCAACGTTTTTTTCTATCAGCTTTATTCTTTGTATCCGGATATCGGAAATTTCCATAATCAATTTATAAGTGTAGCAGATCAATGGCTGAAATCCGTTTATGCAATGGGAGGAAGCACAACGCCGTGGCAAGTTCCAAACATGGATCACCGCGGCTGGGATATTCCTACAATGACTCCCACTGATGCCGCTCCACATGAGCCTGAAGCCGCTGGTGCCATTGCCTGGATGCTTTATAATGCTTATGTAAAAACCGGTTCCAATAAATATCGCGTAGGCGCAGAACTCGCAATGGAGTTCCTGAATAATTGGAACAGCAATCCTGCTTATGAAATCCAGTTGCCATACGGAGTTTATACAGCCGCAAGAATGAATGCAGAATTGGGGACTAACTATGATGTTGCGAAATTAATTAATTGGTGTTTTAATATTACATCGTTAAGAAATTGGGGTGTAATGTCCAATGCAAGCTATCCGAATTATGCTACATGGGGAGGATTAAATTGCGATGGTCTTGTTGGAGAAATTAATTATAATAATAATTATGCATTCGTGATGAATGGCTTTGAGCAAGTCGGTGCTTTAGTCCCGCTGGTTAGATATGATCCAAGATTTGCAAGAGCAATAGGTAAATGGGTATTAAATGTCGCGAATGCGTCGCGGCTTTTTTATCCGAAATTTTTGCATGCAGCTAATCAGGATACGGCAAGCAAAAGTTGGTCTGATCAATACGATCCTAACTCTTATATCGCTCATGAAGCGATGCATCAGTATTCATTAAATTCAAATTCCATATCACCGTACGCATCCGGTGACGCGGAAAGCGGCGGCTGGGGATTGACGAATCTCTCTCTTTACAGTTCTTCTCACGTCGGAATTTTAGGCGGAATAATTGACACAACCAATGTGGAAGGGATTCTTAAGCTTGATGTTTTAAAGACTGACTATTTTCATGAGCCGGCTTATCCTACTTTTTTATATTTTAATCCTGATTCAACGAACGGTAAACCAGTACAAATTAATGTCGGAAATAGTCCTGTTGATATTTATGATGCTGTTTCAAAAACTTTTATATCAAAAGGAGTTTCTGGTTCAACAAATATTTTAATCCCGGCGAACTCTGCGGTTCTCGCGGTTCTTGCTCCTGCAGGAGGAACTCAATCATATAATTTGAAAAAATTTTTAATTAACGGTGTTGTAGTCGATTATATGTCGAATAATGCAGTTGTAAATTACCCTCCGCGGATTAAATCTCTGTCGCCGTCATCAACTACAATTCTTAAAACTGACAGTGTTAAAATTTATTGTACGGCTGTCGATCCGGATAATGATTCTATATCGTATTCATGGCGGTCATCCGCGGGAACAATTATAGGAAGCGGAAGTACGATTACATGGATTGCTCCAAACTTGTCTGGAAATTATGAAGTCTTTTGCATCGTAACTGATAGCTTTGGTCTGAAGGACTCTGTTACAGACACATTAGCCGTTTTAGATTCTATTTATTATCATCCTGTGATAAGCAAAATAACCGCTTCACCAAGGAAAATAAATATTGATTCTACTTCTGTGTTTACTTGCGTCGCAATGGACAGCAGCAATTATATTTTAACATATACATGGCATGCTTTATATGGAATTATTTCAGGCAGCGGACCTTTAGTAACTTGGACCGCACCTCATACACCGGGCAATTATTATGTAGTATGTTCCGTTAGTGATGGGCACGGCAGCGTGGTAACAGACAGTCTTGATGTAGAAGTGAGAGATTTATCCGCGCTTTCCACGGGAAATTTAATGGCTTATTATCCTTTTGATGGTAATGCCAACGATGAGAGCGGCAACAATAATAACGGCACAATTAACGGCGCTGTTCCAACAAGCGACAGGTTCGGAAATTTAAACGGAGCGTATTACTTCGATGGGAAAACAAACTATATTTCAGTGCCTTCTTCAGCTACCCTAAACTTTCAAAACGCAATTACAATTAATTTTTGGATGAAGGTATCTGCTTTTAACGGCAATGAACAATATGTCCTATCGCAGGGAAGCTACAACAACAGATTAAAAATATCAATCATCCCAAATAATTTATTACGATGGACAATAAAAACTACCAGCACAAAAAATAATGGAGTCATTGATCTTGATTCCGAAACAAAATTAACAACCGGAGTTTGGTATAATGTTACAGCCCTTTACAGCGGCGCTGATTATGAAATCTATATAAACGGGAACCTTGATTCATTCTCTTCCTGGTCGGGGTCACTGCTTCAAACAAACATTGCCTTAACTTTTGCCCAAATGCTGCCTACGGATAATTCGTATAATTTTAACGGCACTTTAGATGACATCAGAATTTATGATTATGCTCTTTCGCCACAACAGATTTTAAATTTATATAATTACAATACTACCGGAATTGCGTCAAGCTCAAAAACAATTCCAACGGAAAACATGCTGATGCAAAATTATCCTAATCCGTTTAATCCAAGTACTATGATTACATTTCAATTAAATAAGGGCTCGAATATAAGCTTGGTTATATTTAATATCCTTGGACAAAAAGTTGCTTCTGTTGCTGATGGATATTTCGCAGCTGGAAGTCATTCAATAAATTGGAATGCATCAAGATTTTCAAGCGGAATTTATTATTACGAATTAAAAACATCATCTCAAAGGTTTATTAAAAAAATGCTTCTTATAAAATAGGTGACGGCGTGGTAAAGAAATATTTATTACATAATAACTGGAAATTTTCTCTAAAGAAAACTCATGAGAAAATACCATCTCAACTAAAAAACAAAATCAAAGAAAATAACTGGCTGAACGCAAAAGTGCCGGGAACTGTTCAAACGGATTTGCTCAATCTTAAATTAATTTCAGAACCCTTTTATTCAGATAATGAAAACAACTTGCAATGGATCGGCAAGCAAAATTGGGTTTATAAAACCGTTTTTGAGCTTCCTAAGGATTTTAAAATTGCAAAAAATATTTTTATCGTGATGGTAGGAGTTGATACTTCTGCGGTAATAATATTAAATGGAACGATGCTTGGCGTCATGGAAAATATGTTCCGCACTTACAAGTTTGAAGTGTCCAAGCATTTAACAAAAGGAAAAAACGAGCTTGAAATAATTTTTACCTCGCCGGAAAACTATGCTAAGGAACTTGAAGAAAAAAACGGGAAGCTGCCGGTAGCTTTAAGATCTGAAAGAGTGCATATACGTAAAGCGCAATATTCTTTCGGATGGGATTGGGGCCCGACTTTTATAACCCAGGGCATTTGGAGACCGGTTTATCTGTTGCAGACGGATGAATATTCCATTGAGAATTTTTCATTCAATACAGTTTTTATTAATGAAAAAAAATCAAAGGCTAAAGCAAATATTAAAGTTAAGATAAATAAGTCGCCTGCTTCTGAGTTAAAGCTTAACATAAAATTATCGGATGACAATTCATCTTATGCATTTTATGAAAATATTTCAGGCATAGATAATTTTCAAAAGGAATACGAGCTAGATAATATAAAATTATGGTGGTCAAACGGATACGGAGATCAGCATCTTTATAATTTGCAAATTCAATTAATCGAAGGGGAAAATATTTTAGATGAGATAAATAAGAAAGTCGGCATAAGAACGGCTAAATTGATTTTGGAAGAAGATGGTAAAAATGTTTTTCGTTTTATGATAAATGGACATCCGGTATTTGCAAAAGGTGCTAACTGGATTCCCGGCGACTCCTTTTTACCGCGTGTTGATAATGAAAAATATTATAAGCTTCTGTCTCTTGCTAAAGAAGGGAATATGAATATCCTTCGTGTATGGGGCGGAGGAATTTACGAAGATGATATTTTTTATGAATACTGCAATGAACTCGGTTTATTGGTATGGCAGGATTTTATGTTTGCTTGCGCCGCTTATCCCGAACATGAAGAGTTCTTAGAAAATATTTCTGAAGAAATACGTCAAAATGTTTACAGACTAAAAAATCATCCTTGCATTATTATTTGGTGCGGTAATAATGAAAACGAATGGATATGGTATAGGACGTTTAACAGACCTTATAAAGAAATGCCGGGATATAAAATTTTTCATGAAGTTATTCCTTCGATTTTAAATGAAACGGATCCGGAAAGACCGTATTGGGAATCCACTCCTTTCAGTAATGATGAAGACCCTAATTCCGAAAGCAGCGGCAACAGGCACCAGTGGGACTTGTGGAGCAATTGGGTTGACTATAATAACGTGGTAAATGATAAAAGTCTTTTTGTAACTGAGTTTGGATTTCAAGCGCCTGCCAATATTGAAACTTTTATGGATGTTTTACCTAAGCGCGAAAGATTTCCGCAAAGTAAAATATTTGAGTTTCATAATAAACAAGTTGAAGGACCTGAAAGACTGACGAAATTTTTGTCTTCCCATCTTCCGGTTATAAACAAGCTGGAAGATTATATATACTTGACGCAGCTAAACCAGGGTTTTGCTTTAAAAAAATGTGTTGAACATTGGCAGTCGCGTTTTCCGGAAACTAACGGATCTATTATTTGGCAGATAAATGATGTCTGGCCTGTATCAAGCTGGTCTATGATAGATTCCAATCTATTGCCTAAACTTTCTTATTATTTTGTTAAACAATCTTTTAATCCTCAAATTATTTTATTTGAGCGGAAAGAAAATAATATATATGTAATCATTCAAAATAATTCTTTGAATGGATTTACTGGGAAAATAAAAATCCAAAATATAAGTTTGCCGGAAGGAAAAGTGCGGAGTTTGACTTCTAAGAAAGTGATTGTAGAAGGGCATGAAAAACGGGCGGTTTTTTCTGTACACGATTTTAACCTAAAGACAGATGGGGAAAATATTTTAATAGTTTCTCTTTTCAATAACGAAGGAATGCTTACGCATCAAAATTATTTTGTTGAAGAAGAATGGAAACACTTGCGCCTTCCTAAGGCTAAAGTGAAGTATCATTTTACAAATGACGATGCAATAGTTTTAAAAACAAATAAGCCGGCATTCTTTGTCGCTCTCGATTGCCCCGGAATAATTTTTAGCCGTAATGGATTTATCCTTTTGCCCGGTGAAGAAATTAAGGTTAATTTAAAACATACTTCTATAAAGAAAAAGAAAACGAAAGTCATCAAAATGTTTTATCTAAATGAATATTTATCTTGAGATGTCATCTCAATGGAGTAAAGATTTTGTCCAAATAATAATGAATGGAAAAATATGAAATTTAAAATTATACTTTTATTATTTATAGCACTCGCGGCATCTTCTTCTAATATCTTTTGCCAAAATAATATAAAAGATATGGAAAAGAAGATAGACGTTCACTTCAAAGGAGATGCGCAGATTGAGGTCGGAAGCGCTTATGTGGGTGTTGAGATGCACCATAGTTCTTATGTGCCGGAAAGACTTAGTTTCTATTATCCTGTCGCAAATAGTATAGACATGAGCACGGATTATTTTAAGCGCGATACAACTTTCATTATGGCTCTTGGATTAAAGATAGGTGATTCAAAGAAAGTATGGCTGGGTCTGAAGCCCACTCCTTATATTTTAAATCCATATTCAGTTAAGTTTAATGACGATAACAAGGAGAGAAATATTGCAGTCTCGTACGAGTTTTGTAAAGGCAAACCTGCGATGATAATTAAGTATGAAATAACCAACAAGAGCAAGTCTGAAAAATCATTTGAATTCTATACTCATCTTGAAACATCATTAAAGACCAGTCATACCTATGCATTAATTGATACAGCCTGGACCGAATATGATAAGTCAACCGGAACGATTTATTCCAACTTTGAAAATGAAGGTACAAAAAAAGCAGATGTATTCGTTTCCAATGCGGGATTACTGCCGGAAAGTTTTTCTACCGTAGGAAGTTTATATTATTCATGTCATCCAGCGGAAGATTATTGGTTTAACAATGATGGAAATTTAGAGCAGAAAATTTTGTCAAAAGAAAATCCCGGTGTTCCTGCCGCGGTTTTTTTATACAAGGAAAAGTTAAAACCAGGCGCGACGATGACAGTCGTTCAAATTATTGGCTCATCAAAACAAAATGAAGCGAAAAATATTGTAGGATATTTGCGCAAGAATTATAAAGATGAAACTATTGATTATAGAAATTATGTATTATCAAAAGCGGCAGAGGGAAGTTTTGTAACCGGTGATAAGGAACTTGATCATTCTTATCTGTGGGCAAAAGCAATACTTGCTGTTGATAAGCATTATATTGATGGTCAAATTAGACCTATGCCGTGCCCCGCCGAATATAATTTTTATTTTACACACGATGTTCTTCTTACTGATTTGGCTTCAGTTGACTTTGATCTTCCAAGAGTTAAAAAAGATTTATTGTATACTATCGAACATGCCAACCCGGATTTTGTTATTCCTCATGCTTATTATTGGAAAGATTCTTCTTATGCGACTGAGTATGCTGAGTCCGATAACTGGAATCATTTTTGGTTTATAATCGACGCAGCAAGCTATTTACGGCATTCGGGCGACGCTTCCACTCTTGAAAAATTGTATCCATACTTAACTAAGAGTTTGGAATTATCATTACAAAATAGAAAAGAAGATTTAATGTGGGAATACAGACCGGATTGGTGGGACATCGGGCATAATTATGGTCCAAGAGCCTACACAACTATTTTAGAAATTAAAACTTTGCGGGATTATATTTACATCTCTTCGGTTCTTGATAAAAATATTTCTAAACTGCCGGAGTATGAAAAAACGGCGTCTTCGCTAAATAAAAATCTTATAGATAAATTATGGGACAGCAAATTAAATTATTTAATAAATTATTATAACGAAGGCGGCGAAGATACTCATTATTATATTGGTCCATTGCTTGCGGCTCATTTTAATTTACTCGATAAAAATCATCTTAATAGTTTAGTCACCGCGGCTAAAGACAATTTACTTGATCCAAAGGTCGGAGTTTATAGTGTTTTCCCAATGGATTTTAAAAAGCTTAATGCGATTTGGAAATTTGTCGATACTGAAGAAGGCGAACCGTTCTATTATATCAACGGCGGAATTTGGCCGCATGGTAATTCATGGTATGCCTTGGCTCTTATAGCGGACAATAAAAAAGAAGAAGCTTATAATTTTATTAAAAATGTTATGAGCATTGATGGAATTATGCACAGCCCCAATGGACAGCCTGCCATGTATGAAGTTAGAATCGGAGATTTTCATGACCCGAAAGTTTATGGAACAATAGACAAGCCTGAATTTATGTGGGCGGGCGCGTGGTACATTTATTCTTTATATCATTTGTTCGGTATTAAAGAAAATGATTGGAACATACAGCTAAACCCCTATTTAAATAAATTAAACAAGTCGGTAAATCTCACACTTACAGCAGGAGGAAAACTGTTTAATGTTAGTATTGCCGGGACGGGTAAAACTGTTAAATCAATTCAGTATGATGGGATAGAATATCCTACTCTTATCATTCCTTCGGATATAAAAAAAATCAACAACATAAAATTAATTTTAGGAGCCGTTTCATCACCTTATATTAAGTATACCGATGCAAGGTTAACGGACTTTACCTATAACAAGACTGTTAACAAAATGTCATTTACCTTAACAGCTTTTCCCAGCTATGAAAGTAAAACAGAAATTATGTCTCAACAAAAACCTAAAAGAATTAGAGTGGATGGAGCGACAGTTAAGGATTGGGATATTGTAAAAAATGACGGGGCTTTTTTAATAACAATTAATGTGAAATTAAAAAATAAAAGTAATAACTTGCTGGTTGAATTCTAATCTTTTATTTAGTTTTTATTTAACGAGGAATTTATGGCAAAAGTTCAATTAAGAAATATTTCAAAATCTTATGAAAACGGTAGCTATGCAGTTAAGGATATTAATTTCGATGTTGACGACAAAGAATTCGTAGTGCTTGTCGGACCTTCCGGCTGCGGTAAATCTACTATCTTAAGAATGATTGCCGGTCTTGAAGAAATTACCGGGGGTGAGTTATTTATCGATGATAAAAAAGTTAATGATATATCTCCCAAGGATAGAAACATAGCCATGGTATTTCAAAATTACGCTTTATATCCTCACATGACTGTATATGAAAACATGGCATTCGGGCTTAAGCTTAGAAAATTCAGTAAGGAAGAAACTAAGCAGCGAGTTTCTGAAGCTGCGAAAATCCTTGAACTGGAACCTTATCTTGAACGAAAGCCAAAAGCATTGTCAGGCGGACAAAGACAACGCGTAGCAGTCGGCAGAGCCATTGTAAGAAAGCCTAAAGTGTTTTTATTTGATGAGCCGTTAAGCAATCTTGATGCGAAAATGCGCGTGCAGATGCGTACTGAAATATCCAGGCTTCACAAACAACTTGAAGCAACAATGATTTATGTTACTCATGATCAAACTGAAGCGATGACTATGGGAAATAAAATTGTTGTGATAAAGGATGGGATAATTAATCAAATTGCTTCACCGCTTGATTTGTATAATTTGCCTTCAAATAAATTCGTCGCCGGATTTATTGGGAGTCCTGCAATGAATTTCTTAAAAGGAAAAATAGCAGGTGATAACGGAATAAAGTTCATCAGCGAAAAAGGTTCCTTTAGCCTTGACCTTTCTAATATTCAAAACGAAAAGATAAAGGCTTACTTAGATAAAAATATTTATCTTGGAATCAGGCCTGAAGATATTTACGATGATAATAATAAACAGCAAATTACTTCTCATGAAAAAATTACCGTGGAACTGGAAGTAGTTGAGCCAATGGGCAATGAAATATATTTGTATTTCTTCGTTGAGGGAGTGCAATTTGTAGCACGTATTCCGGCGAGAGAAATTCCAAGACACGGCACGGCAAAAAATCTTTTCTTTGATTTATCCAAGCTGCATTTCTTTGACGCCGTTACTGAAGCCGCAATAAGATAAAGTTCAATCATACAACTATTTTATTACCGACTAATAATTCTTTAAAGATTTTTTGTTATGGGATATTCCCAAATAATTAATTTTTATAAATTATGTCGTTACTTCTCTTCCTAAATCGTCCAACAAATTAATTAATTAATTCATGCAAAGGATTACTATGTAATTTTGGTATATAAATTGTTATACTAAATTGCATTAAAAAAATGGATTCTAAATTGATAGCTTAACAAGTAATTTTGAAATTAAAAAATGATAAAACACTTATGAAAAATTTATTCAAGAAATATAAAGTCAAATCTTACATTACATTTAGCTCGGTTGTAATTATAATAGTCGGATTTATTTCAATATTAATAATTTCTTTCTGGAACAATAATAATCCGGTTGATGAAGTAAAGACAATCTATTTTGTTGACAATATATCGAAGCCGCAGCAGCACGTAATAGATAGGTTTAATAAAATTTACAAAGGCAAAATCAAGGTAGAAGCTATCAATCTTCCATTTGAAAAATTTTCAACCAATGAAAGAAAAGAATTATTAGCTCGATATTTGAGGAGTAAGAATGACAAAATAGATGTTTTTTCTGCCGATCAAATATGGGGACAAAGGTTTGCAAGATGGGCTGAACCACTTGATAAATATTTTTCCGATAATGATAAAAAACAGATTTTAAGTTATGCTTTCAAATCGTGTCTCTATAAAGACAATATGGTTGCTGTCCCTGGTTTTATGGATGTAAGCTTAATGTTTTATAGGAAAGACATTCTTGACAAATTGCCCGATCATTTAGAGATTGAAAAAAAACTGAGACAGTCTATAACCTGGAGTGATTTTATAAAACTCGGCGAAAAGTTTGAAGCCGGAACAAAACAACCTTTCTATATTTTTCAGGCGGATAATTATGAAGGCTTAATGTGCAGTTTTATGGAATTGTTGGAAGAACAGCATAAATCTCTTTATGAAAACGATAAGCTGCAGTTAACTTCGCCCGAGGCGGTTAAAGCGCTAACACTGTTGGTCAATTTAGTCAACAAATATAAAATATCGCCTTCCAAAGTTACCGGGTTTAAAGAGGATAACAGTTACAGATATTTCATTTTAAATAACGGACTGTTTGTAAGAACCTGGGCAAATTTTCCACGCGACTATATTTCAAGTTACGGCAAAGAACCTAAGATGAAATATTTGGTAAAAGTTCCGCTGCCGCATCTGGACGGCTTCCAGCAGGCATCTCTTACAGGCGGCTGGAATTTAATGATCTCAAAATATTCTAAAAGAAAACCAGAAGCGGTTCAATTTATAAAATTTCTTATGAGCGAAGAGGCTCAAAAAATTATGTATGAAGAAGGCGGCTATCTACCTACGAACAATAAAATTTATTCCGATTCAACTTACTTGTCTAAACACCCTGACCTTGAATTTTTCAGAAACTATATGAAATTCAGTATCCATAGACCTTACCTCGTTGATTATACTAGAATATCTGATATTGTTACTCATTATATCCGACTCGCTATCAAAAATGAAATTAGCGTTAAAGAAGCTCTGCAGGAAGCTACGAAAACAATAAACAACTGATGAACTTAAAAATTTAAAAAAATAATAGTTATGAAAATATTAGAGCAAATAAAAAAATACAGATTTGAGCTGCGGCATCTAACTGTACTGCTGGCAATCTTAATTGCGTTCCAGGTAATTTTATCTTTCATACACAAAGCGTCTCTTCAAAAATTATTGGAAGGAACGCAGGAGTGGTATCAAAAAGATTCCGCTGAAAGGATAGCCAACTTCACGTCAACATCGTTTGAACTCCTTTACGAAACTGTTAAATCAAGTTCAAATCTTTCAGATGATGAAGTGAGAAAAGTAACTCAAGCATTTGATATAATTTTTAGCCAGCAATTACTCGAAACTAATGTTAAGGAAATTTGCATACTTGTTTCGCGTAATAATAAAGTGTATGCAATTGACGATGGAAAAGTTTTACTTCATTACTTGAACAACGATAGTAACGCAATCCCTCCTCCGCAGAAGCCGCATACTGAAGCCATAGAGCTATATCAAAAAATTAGAAATAAATTATTAAATAAAGAAGAAGAACAGAGCATTGGTCAAGATAAACAGACTTTAAACATCTTTGTTCCATTTGTTCCGCGTGGAGAGTACAGAGGTGCGGTTTATATGAAAGACACTCCGGATTTTAGTTTCATAACGAAAGAAATTATTTCAAACTATGACCAAACAACGGTAATATATTTATCTCTTATTTTGCTCGGTCTGCTGGCAATGTATTATATTTCTTCCTTCACAGTAATGGAGCGCGACGATACTCAAAAGCTTCTTTATGAAGAACATCAAAGACATTTGAAGGACCAGATTAACCATGAAAAGGAATCTTTATTTACAAAAAGAATTTACCATACTCACCACAAAGCTGAAAAAATTATGGGCTTCATAAAAGAAGATATTCGTCTGCTATGCGAAAAAAATATTGAGGAAGTTAGATACCGCGTCACAAAATATTCTAATTTTGTATCCCGTGTAATTTATGACATGAAATGGTTTGACCCGCCGATTCATACTATAAGAGGCTCAATATTTAATACAGATATAAACAGTGTAATTAAATTTATTGTACAAAATATTTTTCAAAGAATTTCAAACGCGGAAGATCAATATAAAATAAATATGAACCTCGATAAGAATATGCCCGCTGTTGATATAAACGAGTTTGTTGCATGGGAAATTATTGAGCCATTAATTCAGAACAGCATTGAACACAGCAGCGTGGAAAACCTTGTTGTTGAGATACAAACATTATATAAACCCATGCTAAATCAAAGCAAGATCATCATCTCCGATAATGGAGTTGGCATTCGCCCTGATTTATTGGAAACCGGCAGCAGCGGCGTTAAAAGAATTTTCCAGGAAAATATTTCCACTAAAACTTTTGAAGAAAGGAATCATGGATACGGATGTTATCTTGCTTATATTGTTGCCAAGCTTCGTTGCGGGTGGGATCTGGACGCGGAAAATATTCCAAATGGAGGATGCAGATTTATTATAACTATTCACCATACAGAAAGCGTAAAAAATGATTTACAATAAACTTATAAAAATTCTTCTTGTTGAAGATGAAGAATATGATGTAAGAAGAGTTAAAAACACGATCAAACCTTTTGAGGAGATGATTAAAGTTCAAGAAGTTGTTTCAATTGGTTCACACGCTCTGGAATTATTAAAAAACGAAAGTAATAACTTCGATATTGTAATTATGGATTATCAAATTGCGGGCAGTCTAATGGGCGAAGAACTAATTAGGAAAATTAAGGAAACAGCGCCGGCAATTCAGATTATTGTTATTACAAAAATGACGATTAACATTTCTAATTTTAATTTTGCTAATAAGCTGATAAAGGCGGGAGCTTTTTGGTATTGCACCAAGTACCCGGGCGATATAGAAGAATTTATCTATCAACCTACCGATTTTATAATGAGTATTTTTAACGCTTATGAAAAAAAATTATTAGAGCAGGAGAAATACAAATCAAATAAAAAGCTAACTAAAAATATCGAGGACATTCTTGCGCAAAAAATAATTATCGGCAAATCGAACGAGATTGAAGACCTTCGTTCCCAAATTGAAAAATATTCTCAGAACAGTGCGAATATATTGATTTCAGGCGGATCAGGAACGGGCAAAGAACTTGTAGCAGTTAACATTCATTATAAAAGTCAACGCAAGTATGAAAACTTTGTCGTGATAAATTGCGGGAGCTTACCGCATGAATTAATCGAAAGTGAACTGTTCGGATATGAAAAGGGAGCATTTACCGGTGCTACTTCAAAAAAACTTGGCTTGTTCGAAGTTGCAAATCATGGAACAATATTTCTTGATGAAATTGCGGAGCTGCCTTTGCTGGCTCAATCAAAGCTTCTTAGAGTCATCCAGGAAGGTGAAATCGAAAAAATCGGCAGAACAGAAAAAATAAAAGTTGATGTAAGAGTAATTGCGGCTACCAATAAGAATTTAGCAAACGAAGTGAATGAAAAAAATTTTAGGGAAGATCTATTTTATCGTTTGAATGTTGTGCCGATAAAGGTTCCTTCGCTGAAGGAAAGAAAGGAAGATATTCCTTTTTTGGTTGATCATTTCCTAAATTCTTTTTGCACCGATGTCGGAAAAAATAAATTAGTAATTGAAGATAAAGCTATGGAGATATTGTTGAACTATGAATGGCCAGGAAACGTGCGTGAACTGATGAATGTTATACAAAGACTTTCTTTTAACGATGATAAAATAATTTCTGTCTCTGATGTTAATAATGCGTTAATCTCGCTGCCAGGTATAAATAGGAAATTCGGTACAAGGGTGATGGAGTTTTTTAACTCAGGTGAAATTCTGCCGTGGTGGGATATGGAAAAAATTCTTAAAGGCAGTTACTTCACTTTCGTCAGGCACCAATCGGAATCGGATGCGGAAGCCGCCAAAAAACTTGGACTTGCTCCTCCTAATTATCATAGAATGTGTAAGGAACTCGGTATAAAATAACTGCTTTTCCTTTTCATCATAATAGCGTTATTAGTTTAATAACGCTCATTATTATTTCAATAATCTCATTTATACCTAATCTCAAGATTGGCTTTCCGTAAGTCAATGGGGTAAAAAACTTTAAATAATTTTTATTGCTGGCATCATTTGTGGATGTGTACTGTCAACTGGAAAAAAACAAATGATAGAACTAAACTTTGTTGATAATTTTATAATAATTTCTTATTTGGTTTTTACTCTAATAATTGGATTGATCTTCTCGGTTCATAAAGAGCAAAACAGCTTGGATTATTTTCTAGCCGGAAGGAATCTAAAATGGTATATGGTAGGCATTTCATTATTTGCCTCCTCAATTTCCGGAGGATATTTAATTGCGGCAACCGGTTTTGAAATTTCGTCGAGCTATTTAGTCAGCCATGCGGAAATGTTGACAGTAATTTTCTTCTTGCTTTTATGTGCATATTTTGGTCCCAAATATATTAAGGCTAATGTTTTTTCTACGTCTGAATTTTTAGAAAAACGTTTTGATAGAAATAGCAGAATTTACGTTGCCTTATTTCAAGTCTTGACAAATATCTTCATAAGGATTACAGTTATTCTTTTTGCCGGCGGCTTAATCCTAAAACAGGTTTTGGATTGGGATACTTTTACAACCACACTTGTCCTTGTTCTTCTTAGCGGCTTGTATTCGGTAGTTGGGGGATTGAAGGCTGTTATCTATACTCAAATTGTGCAAACTGTTTTTTTGTTTAGTGCTGTTATTCTTCTTGGAGTGTACGGGTTACATGCTGCCGGATGGATAAGCGGTCTGTTATCTCAGCCGACTTTTGGCTCAGTCTTTTTCCTAAAACCAACTTTTCTTCCAAACCTCCCATTGCTGGGAATAGTTCTTGGGGTACCCATTATCGGTTTCTGGTATTGGTGTACAGATCAAACAATAATACAAAGGATACTTTCTGCTAAATCAATAACTGATGCCAAAAGAGGAGCCTACTTAGCAATCTTACTCAAGATTATTTTTATATCATCCATAGCTGTAATTGGGCTACTTACAATAAAATTATCGTTAGAAAATAAAAGCGATCAGTCTTTTTCTTTAATTGTCTCGAATGGGATATTCCCATCCGGAGTAAAAGGAATTTTTATAATAGGAATATTTTCATTAATAATGTCATCCTTATCAAGCTTATTTAACAGTACATCCGCATTGCTTACAATGGATTTTTATAGAATGGCTTATCCGAATGCTTCACAAAGAAAATTAGTGTTAGTGGGCAGACTTTCGACAACATTTACTGTCCTTTTGGTTATTCTCTGTGTTCCGCTGATAAAATATTTAAATGCAGACAATTATAAATACATTCAGAATTCTTTAGCGTTCATAAGCGCTCCAGTTGCTGCTCTTTTTATACTTGGCTTCTTTTTTAAAAAGATGAATTCAAAAGGTGCAATTTTGGGACTGATTATTGGCGGATCATTAGGGCTGTTTAGAATAACAATAGATTTGTTAGTGAACTTTTTCTCATTCTCCAATTTTTTCTTGTCCTGGGTTCTCGAAATAAATTTTTTGTATTTCACGATTTTCATTTTCATAACATCACTTATAACAATGTTGTTCATCAGCAGCCTAAAACCAATTATTGAAACTCGCGAATTAAATATAAACAGGATAGATGCATGGAAGTAAACTTTACCATTGATAAGATGATTTTAGAGATAACAAAATATTTACAAAAGGATAGGCTAGAGATCAAATGACGTTAAAGAAGAATAAGATAAGGAGCAATAGAGATATTGCGCGGAGGCATGCATGAGGAAAAGCTTACGTATATACCTAACGATGATAATAGCG
>Ga0187812_1000273_pt1 | contig 18704 bp, 15 predicted proteins | sample NC_S_2_FD_130582 | JGI IMG/M metagenome (GOLD analysis project Ga0187812, IMG submission 130582) | Wetland sediment microbial communities from Neuse River Estuary, North Carolina, USA - ASW-S_2 | ecosystem: Environmental > Aquatic > Freshwater > Wetlands > Sediment | place: USA: North Carolina...
GCCAATAACGTGCCTTACTCCTCCTTGACCGCCGTCATGACCGACGATCCCGACGAGCGCAACGTCATCACTTCCTACCGCCAGTTCTTCGCCAACTCCGCCGGTTTCATCGTCGGCGCGCTCGCGGTTCCCATCATGAAGTACCTGGGCGGCAATGACACCGCGCTCGGCTACCAGTTGACCATGGGCAGTTTTCTCGCGCTCTCCGTGGTTCTGTTCCTCATCGCGTTCGCTGTCTCCAGGGAGAGAATTCAGCCCGATAGTTCGCAGCAAACCTCCATCACGCGCGATATCGGCGATCTCATCCACAATCCTGCCTGGGTTGCGCTGTTTCTGGCCACCGTGTTTTACTTCACCGCTCTGCTGATTCGCGGCAACGTGATGCTGCCGTACTTTGAAACCCTCGCCGGCAACAAGATTCTCTTCAGTTGGCTCAACGGATGCGGACTGGCCGCGCTGCTGGTTGGCGTCACCTGCTCTACCATTCTGGTCAAGAAGTGGGGCAAGCGCACCGTCTTTTTCTGGAGCATGCTGCTCACCGGCATCTGCACCGCCGCGCTCTACCTCTTGCAGCCCACGGCAATCGTCCCCATCGTCTCGCTTGAGGTGGTGCGTCAGTTTATCTTCGGCTGCTCCGGCCCGGTGCTCTGGTCCATGATGGCCGACGTGGCCGATTACGGCGAGTGGAAGACGGGCCGCCGCGCCACCGGCACCGTCATCTCCGCAACCGTGTTTGCGTTGTGGGTTGGCGTGGCCCTGGGCGGCGCCATCGCCGGCTGGCTGCTTTCGCTCTTCGGCTACGTCTCCGACGCCCCGGTGCAGACCGCCCATGCGCAACTGGGCATACAGCTTACGCCCAGCATCTTCGCGGGCCTGGCGTTTCTTGCTGCCGCCGTGTGCCTGTACTTCTATCCCATTAACCGTGACCTCAACCGCAAAATCGCCAGCGAACTCGCTGAACGGCGGAAAGGCTTCGCGCCCCAGGCGATTTCATAAGCTGCGCTTCGATCGCGATACCGAAAGGAGAAAATTGTGAGCATCCGCACTGCATTCGGAATCATGTCGGCTCTCCTGATCATGACCGGCTTTGCCGCTTCGGCCAAGGCTCCCAAAACGCTCAAGGCCGCTTACAAAGGCGACTTCTACGTAGGCGCGGCCATCGACGCCAGCGAGATCGACGGCCAGGATGCGCGCGACGATGCCATTATCGCCTCGCAATTCAACTCCATCTCGCCGGCAAACGCGCTCAAGTGGGAGAGCATTCATCCCCTGCCCGGCAGCTACGACTTCCGCCTCCCCGATCTCTACGTCGACTTCGGCGTGAAGCATCACATGTACATCCACGGCCACACGCTGGTGTGGCATAACCAGACGCCGGCCTGGGTCTTTCAAGATGAGAAAGGCAACCTGCTCACCCGCGACGCCCTGCTTGCGCGTCTGCGCGATCACATCCAGACCGTCGTCGGCCGCTACAAGGGCCGCATCCAGAGCTGGGATGTGGTCAACGAGGCGCTGAATGAAGACGGCTCGATGCGCCAGTCGCTCTGGTATAAGATCATCGGCTCCGACTACATCGAGAAGGCCTTTGAATACGCGCATCAGGCCGATCCGCAGGCGCTGCTCTGTTATAACGACTACAACCTGGAAAATGAGCCCAAGCTCAACGGCGCTATCGCCCTCGTCAAGAAGCTCAAGGCCGAAGACGTGCCCATCGGCTGCGTCGGCATCCAGGACCACGACCACCTCAACTGGCCCACCGCCGAGCAGGAGGAAGCCGCTATCTCAGCCCTCGCCGCACTCGGCGTCAAGGTCGCCATCTCCGAGCTGGACATGGACGTGCTGCCGGCCGCCGGTCATCAGCCCACCGCCGACATCAACTATCGCGTCGCCCAGGACCCCAAACTGAATCCTTACGTGAACGGGCTGCCCGAGGCGGTGCGCAAGCAGCTTGCCGATCGTTACGCCGATCTGTTCGGCGTCTTCCTCAAGCACCGCAGCCAGATCGTCCGCGTCACCTTCTGGGGCGTGACCAACGGCGACTCGTGGCTTAACAACTTTCCTGTCCGCGGCCGCACCAACTATCCTTTGCTCTTCAATCGCGACGGCAAGCCGAATGCCGCATTCGACGCCGTTCTGGGCGTCGCGGCGCACGCCTCGCAGTAAAGCAAACCGCAAGCCGGCGCGCACCGGAAGATGTTCCGGGATGCCGGAGAGCGCCGATGACAGGATGCCGGACCCGAACGCAGTACGCCGCGTAGGCGTGGAGCAGGTGTTGCTCTTCCAATATTGGCCGAGTCACTTCATCAGCGAATCGCGTAGTTTTTCCGCTTCTGCTTCCTCGCCCTCGGGGAAGCTGAAGCCCAGAACATTTCCCTTGAACGGGCCCAGGAACCCTTCGTTCACGATCACTTGCCCGTCAACGACTACCGCAACTGAGTGTCCGGTGTACTTTTGGGTGAACTGTCTCAATATGCGCGCGGCGGGGTAATCCAGGTCGATTTGAACTGCTTTTACCACCGGGCCAAAGTCGTAGGTGGCCGTCATTTTGATCGACTTCACACCCCAGCGGGGAGCATTGCCCGCGTGGGTGAGGATCATTGCCGGCTGATCGGCGACCAACAGATAGTCCCGCCCGTCTTTCACGCAGGTAATGCCCCTGGGCTGAACGCCGCCGCCTTGAATGAGAAGAAACTTCGAGAGCGGTAGCCACTTGAAGCCCGCGGGAGCCACGCCGCTCGCCGCGATCTCGCGAGCCTGGTAACCGGCAAAGACATCGAAGCCCTCCGGCGCCCGGGAGAATGGATCGACGTGCTCGGTATTGAACGCCGCCAGCCGGAATTCCAGGTTCCGGCCATAGATTCCGGGCGCATGATTCCGGTGAACCAAATAGAGGCCGATGCAAACAGCGGCCGTGATCGCGCACAGGCCAGCCGCGAAGACAGACCTCTTACCGGGGATCTTCATGAGCTTGCGCACCCGCGGCCATTATCGACCCGAGATGCGGGGGTGACAACAGCGATCGTCTGGGCATTTTTGGCGCAAACGATTTACGGCTGGACGCGCGCGCACCATCACAGCCCGAAGGCCGCTTGGCGGGCGGCGCGCACTTCGGACGCCAGGAGATCTAAGACCAAGGGATAAAGCGAAGGGGTCTCACGAAGAACCTCATCGAATTCTTCCCGATCGACAAATCGCATTTCCGACCCTTTGTGGACGATGGCGCTGAGAGTGTAGGGACTCTGGCTGACCACGGCCGGAAGGCCTAAAACGGAGCCGGGACCGGCGCGAAAGTACATGATTGATTCGCCCTCATCCGACCGCATTTGCAGGGTCACTTCACCAACTACCAGCAAGAAAAGGCCTCGCGGGAGATCGCCCTGGTTGAAGAGCGTGTCCTGTTCGTCAATTCGAACGGGTTTGGAACGCCCCAAGAGCGCCTGGAATAGCCGGGGGGGCGCGGTGAATGCCTGTGGGTCCAAAAGACGGCCTTTCAGCGGGAAATGGCTTGAAGATTTCGGGGCCCTGCTGACTTTGATTCGTAGAGAGCGCTCAATAGAAAGCGATATTCCGCATGCCTGTCGAGTGTTCCGGGCTCCCGACATCAATCCGGAGCCCTTCTCGTCGACGGAAAAAGGGGCCCGACTTGATGCGGTCGCGCAGCGAGCGCCGAATCGCTACCAGCTCTCTTTCGACTTTTGCTGCTTCGACCACAGAAACTCGACAAGCTGATGAATATCTTCCTCGCTCAGCAAGTGCTTCCACGACGGCATATACAAGGGCGGAGTCGGACCGGATGCATTGTCCAACGGCGGCACTTTGCCGTCACGAATGATTTGAATGACTTCATCCTTCGTGTAGTCATCGGAAACATGCAGAAGCGAAGGAACCTGTCCGCCCTGGGCGTTGGGGTTGGGCACCCCTCCCTGAAGTTCAGTGCCATGGCAGCCGGCGCAGCCAAAGCGCGCAAAGTCGCGCCTTCCCGCTTCGATTGCTACGTCTTCCGCAGTGAGCGCTTTGCCCCTGTGCCCAAGAATCTCCTGCGCATCGTCCGAAGTTGCGGCAGATATGAAAGCGACGAGCGCCTTGCGGGCATTGGTTTCCAGATCGTATTCGGGCATGGAGCTTCCCGGATACACGAGCTGCGGATTCACCAGTTGTTCGTCGAGCCATTCCAACGAGTGCCGCTTGGTGACGGCGAGCAGGTCGGGTCCGGTCTTTGCGCCCACGCCTCCGATGGAATGACAGACAATGCAGTCCTTTTCGACGAATAGCTGCCGACCGTATTCGGGGCTGGGGATCAGCAGCACGCTGGAATAGTACGAGCCCATTTCTTCGTTGGTCAGGGAGAGCATGTAGTAGGTGAGAGCGCGAGCCTGCTCCCTGGTGAAGTGGAAGTTGGGCATCGCGGAGCCTGTCGAGACGACGTTGGGCGCAAGGAAATGACGTTCGAGCCATTCCGGCGAACGATGGCTTGTGCCTTCTTCGGTCAGGTCCGGACCAATGCTGCCGCCTACGCCGTTCAGCTTGTGACAGCCGTGACAGCCCTCTGACTCAAAGAGACGTCGCCCTTCGGTCAGTTCCGGCACGCCGGGTACGTCGCCTTCCTTGTGGCACCGGCCGCAGGAAGCACGTATGTAACTCTTGGCGAGAAGCGGGTCTTGCCAGAACGGGACTTCGCCATGCGCGTCTTTGACATCGGTGGCAAGGCCCTGGCCGCCATGGCAGATAGTGCAGCCGAATTTTGACGGAATGTGCGGCCCCAGACCGGCGTGATAGCGAAACGGCTCCGGCGCGTCTTTCATGGTGGGGTCATCCACGCCGAGATGGCAGGTGGTGCAGCGGTCTACACGCTGCAGGCCCGGGAGCAGGATCTGATGAATCTGCGGAGGCGTGGCAAGAACCGCGGCTTTGGTCACCGCATTGGGCTCGTCCTGTGCTTCCAGTTGAAAGAAGCGGCGTTGATAGTCTTTCCACGAGGGCGTGCTGGCTTGCCAAACCGCCGCTACGATCAGCACCAGCGCGAGCGTGCTCAGCGCAAAGAAAACTTGCGGTAGTTTGCGTCCCATTACTCTGCCCCCGCAACGACGTGGATCCACGGTGGAACAAATGCCCAGCCGGGACCACGGAAGAAGGTTCCTATGACGATCAGAACCAGGTTGGCAACAACGAAGATGGTGAACAGCCAGATGGCCCACTTGCGATCGGATGGGCGGCGCGATGGATTGCGATCGAAGTACGGAATGGCCAGCAACACGATCACCATGAGTGTGGGCGCGAGCACACCCCCAAGCAGCGCGGAATGGCTGACCAACTCCTGCAAGCCGAGGAAATACCAGGGCGCCTTGGCCGGGTTCGGCGTCTTTGCAGGATTGGCCAGTTGCTCAAGTGGCGCGTGAAGGAAAAGGGAGACTACCATGATGCCGGTAACCGTGACCATGAGCGCGATGGCTTCGCGGAAGAAGGCGTAGGGATAGGAGAAGACGGCGTCCTCTTCTTCTTCGGGCGTGATTGTTTCGAAGATGGGCTTGCCGGTAACGACTTCCATCAGCCCGTAGGTCTTGTCCTTAGAGGCGGCGACGACCTTCAGCGGCGCGGTTTCCGCGGGTGCGCCGATTGTCACCAGTTGCTCGACCTTATTCGGCGCCAGTTTCCAAACCGGCCGCGATAGGCCGCCATCTTTGCGGATGCGCCAGAAGTGAACGATGGTCAGCAGGATGATTGCCGAGGGAAGGATTGCGACGTGAAGCACGTAGAAGCGGAGCAACGCGGCTTCGCCCACCGTGTGACCGCCAAGCAGAATTTCGCGAACTTGGCTGCCGATGAACGGAGCATAGCTTCCGATGTTGGTTCCGACCGTAATGGCCCAGTAAGCCAGCTGATCCCAGGGTAATAAGTAGCCGGTAAAAGAAAGACCGAGAGTCAGCAGAAGAAGAAAAACGCCGACCACCCAGTTGAATTGGCGCGGCTTCTTATAGGAGCCCGTGTAGAACACGCGGCACATGTGAAGAAAGACACAGACCACCATCGCGTGGGCTGCCCAGCGATGCATGGCGCGCAGGAAAGGCCCCATAAACACCACGAATTGCAAGTCCTTCATGTCCTGATAGGCCTGGGGCGGATAGGGCCTGTAATAACACATCAGAGCTATCCCGGTCGTTAGAAGGATTACGAAGAGAAAGAAGGTAATGAAGCCCAGATAAAAGGTGTACTTGAACCTGAGATTCTCCTTCTTCACCTTGGCCGGATGAATATGCAGCCAGACATTGAGAAAGACCAGCTCCGACTTTCCCTTGTCGGTCGACAGCGGATCGCGCCGTACGATTGATTGCCAGATTTCGCGGATCAGATTCATCGTTACACCATCAACCTGTAGCTGGGCGGCACAACCTTGTCCTTGTCGACAAGGAGTTGACCATCGCGGGCCTGCGTGATTTCAAACCAGTTGAGGCCGCGCGGCGCCGGACCATGCTGCACTGCGCCGTTGGGTCCGAAAACACTGCCATGGCAGGGGCAGTGAAAGCGGTGATCGCTCTGGAAATAGGCCACTGTGCACCCGAGATGAGTGCAAACGGCGCTGGCTACCGCAAAGCCCCGGTCACGGTCGCGAAATACGAAAATCTTTTCCTCCGGCAGGAATGTCGGAGGCCCGTACGGAAAATCGGCCGGGTCGCCGATCTTGAAGGATTGAGGCGGTTCATAAAAGACGCTGGGAACCAGGAACCGCACCATGGCCGCAAAGCTCACGCCGACTCCGGAACACAGCGCTACCAAACCTCCCGTTCCCCAATTGAAAAAGGCTCGACGATTCATTCTGTTGCTCCCCTATTCAAAGACTTCCCGTTCCTGCCGTTCCAGGGCCTCCATGGTGATGGCTCCAGTCGGGCATTTATCGGCGCAAAGGCCGCAACGGATGCACTTTTCTTCGTTCTTGATGATGGCTCCGGCCTGGCCGGCTTTGAGCTCGGCGGCAGGCACTCCGTAGCGCCGGGCGATCAGCGAGTTGTAGCGCTCATCTCCGCTCATCTGCACCAGATCCACCAGCCGCAGGCAATTCTCAGGACAGATATCCACACATCCGGCGCAAAGGATGCACTTCGATCCATCGAAGATGGTGTTGACCTGGCAGTTGAGGCAGCGCAGCCCTTCGGCGCGGCCCTGCTCCTCATCAAAGCCCAATTCCACCTCGGCGATGCCGATGCGGCGGTTGGCTGCCAGAACCGGCATTTTCTGCCGCGGAGTAGTGAGGAAGCCGCGGGGCATCTTCCAGTCGGGCAGAATGCGAAAGCGGCGGCTCACGGTTTTTTCGGTTTTGCCGCTGAGATAGAGGTGAATGGATCGCGCGGAGCGATGACCGTTGGCGACAGCCTCAACCAGAATGCGCGGCCCGAAGGCCACGTCGCCGCCCGCGAAAACTCCCGGGGCCGTGGTGTTAAGGTCTTCGTCAATTTTGAGGATGCCGCGCGACGTGACCTGAACTCCATCCTCGCTGCCAAGGTAGGAAAGGTCGGCTTGCTGGCCGATGGCGAGAATCACGCTTTCGCAGGGAATGATCTTTTCTTCGTCGCTGAAGGCAGGATTGAAGCGGCCATTTTCATCGAACACCGTGAGACAGCGACGGACTTTGAGGCCGGTGACGAGTCCGTCGTGGCCCACGATTTCCTTGGGGCCCCAGCTATTTTCCACCTTGATGCCTTCGTGTTCGGCTTCGTCCACTTCGCCTTTCCATGCGGGCATCTGTGCGCGCGATTCCAGGCTGACCAGGTCAACCTCTTCCGCGCCCGAGCGCATGGCCAGGCGCGCCGCGTCCAGAGCGGGTTGCAGACTCTTCTCGTCTTCCGGCGGAATGGCGAAATCCACGGCCTCCTGCACCAGCCGCACCGCGGCGCGTGCAACATCGATGGCCACGTTTCCGCCGCCGACTACCACCACGCGCTTGCCCAATTCGATTTCAAAGCCGAGATTGACGTTGATGAGGAAATCGATGCCGTTGTACACGCCTTGAAGGTGTGCGCCCGGAATGCTCAGCTCACGCCCCTTGTTCAGGCCCGTGGCCAGCAGGACGGCATCGAACTTCGCGCGCAGGTCGGCAAAGGAGATGTCCCGGCCTACGGTCACACGGGTATGGAGCTTCACGCCCAATGCCAGAATGTTGTCGACTTCCATCTTGATGATTTCTCGGGGAAGGCGAAACTGCGGTATGCCGAGATAGAGCATCCCGCCGGGAACGGGGGCCGATTCGAAGACTTCAACGGCATAGCCCAGCAAGGCGAGATCGTGCGCACAAGTGAGGCCGCACACGCCGGCGCCCACAATCGCCACGCGTTTGTTGCGCTTTGGCGCCGGAGGCAGGGCTTTGCGTGCTGGATCATGTCCCGTGCCCAGGTTATGGCGATCGGTTGCGTAGCGCTTTAGCGCGCAGATGGCGATGGGCTCATCGATCTTGCCGCGCCGGCAGTTGTCTTCGCAGGGATGCGCGCAGATCCTGCCCAGCACGTACGCGAACGGATTGGGCGCCCGCGCCAGCATGTACGCTTCCTCATCCTTTGAGATCCCGATCGCCTGCACATACCGCCCGCATTCGGTATGAATGGGACAGGCGGACTGGCAGGGAATATTCCTGTCGAAATACTCCCGGTCCGGAATTTTGATCGAGTAGCTCATGCATTTTTCATGTTGCTTTAAGCGCGCCGTGCGTTCATTCCGTTGTTGCGAAGGAGATCCCCGGCAAGCCGCCAGATGCTCGCCGGGCCGGAGGCAATTGCGACTTGGCCGCCAGGAGCTTACTGCTGTTGGGCCTTCAGTTTTTCAATCTCCTCGTCGCTGAATGACTTGTAGAATGCCGACGGGTTCTTGTCCTTGCGCATCTGCTGGTCATAGGCCAGGAATTCAAAGATCGCCTTTCCCTGTGTGTCGCTGATGCCCGAGTTCGGCTTGTGCATCATGCGCTTCACATAGCGCTCCCACTCATCCCTGGTCATCGTGGTGTTGATGGGCCGCGCGATGGTGTGGCACTTGGAACATTTGCTCTCAAACAGCTTGTAAGCTTTCTGCTGCACGGCCGGATAGGAACCGACATCTATCTTGTTTGGCCCCTTGTCCTGCGGGAGCGTAACATTGCTGGTCTGCGCCGCCACGAACAGAGCTGCGCCCATACAAGTAAGCGTCATCCATCGAATTGCCTTATGCATCTCAGCTTCTCCTTACCACATGTACCGGATGTCAAGTTTGAAGAGTTTGTCAGTTGTGCCCGCGAGTGCGACAGGGTCACCGTCGTGCTCCTGGGTGTAGGAGGCGCGAAGGACTACATTGCCCCGATCCGTCAGAGCGTGTTCGCCGCCGATACCCCAGGCAATGGTGTGCATGTCAGGCTGTGCGGTGACGCTTTGTGTGGAGCGATCGAGCCGGGCCATCACCACAGTGCCCGTCTTGATGTAGTAATCCGCCTCCCCGCGATAGGAGTTGCCCAGGTAATTCCCGATTGGGCCGTTCTGCACCGTCTGCCAATCATCCTGGCTGTGGATGTACCCGCCGAGAAGATCCAGTTTGTCGAAGAATAGGTAATTGCCGAAGATGCCGGAGCGCCAGATCGTGGGGCGGTAGGTGAATTCGGCGGATGTTCCTGCGTTCTGTATCTGATCTTTCGATCCACGGTAGAACATCGCCGTCACGCCACCGTCAGGACCAAACCAATAATCGGCGTCGGCCCACACATCCTTGGAATTCTTGGTCGAGGAATCGAGAATCTCGCTTCCGTCGGCGTTCAACCCGTTGGTGACCTTGGCTGAAACCGCGAAGATGCGCCCGAAGTAATTCGATGCCCAGGTATAACCAACATCCACGCCTACAGGATGCTGATCGAGCGAGAAGCTGATGGGATCGACGTTGGTGAGGGTATAGGCGGGATCGGGGAAGAGGTTATAGAACATGGCTGCCCTGGTTCCCTCGCCCTCCTGCATATGCATCTCGCCAGCTTTGATAAAGAAACTCTGATTGGCGCGCCCCGCCGTATAGACGCCAAACCCTTGTTCCAAATCGTTATTTCCGCCCTGATAAAGCTCATAGTGGCCGAAGTAGGAGAATCCGGAGTCCGGCACCGTGCCGGCGACGAAAAGAGCCGCTTCGTCCAGGTTGAAGCTGGAACAGGAGGACGATTGCTGGGTTCCATTGTTTCCGCTGTTGCATGAGGAGACTGGTGAAGCCGAAGTCGTGTTACCGGCGTCGGCTGCAGTCTTCTCGTCCGTCACGCTACCCTGCAGAATCAGGGCGAATGAGTTTGTAAGACTGAATGGGATGCCTTTGTCCAGGTCGGAGATCTTCGGCGCCGGTTTGGTCCCGTCCATTTCGTCAGGAGGCATCCGGTAGCCCAGGCGCTTGAACATATAGCCGTTCTTATTCAGTGCGGGCGGAATGGTGTGGCAGGTGTAGCACTTTACGCCAAATTTCCGGGCAAATGCGGGAATTGCGTGACCTGGCTGGGGCAGGATCAGAAAGAAACCGAATGCCAGCAGGATAGCTTTGACGCCTGAAATCCAGACTTTCATATGCGGAGCTCCTGCCGTCTTCTGAAGCATGCCTGCAACCAAAGCCTGCGCTCTTTGCAGTCAACAAGTTACGAGACCCCGTCCGGCTACGGTGGGGATTTCATTCCCCGCTTTCCAAGCCGTTCTGGGGAATGGATTCCCCATTGGGCACGTCCCTTTCTCTCTTGAGCAGAGCGTAGAAGGTCTTGCGATCTACTCCGGCCTCACGCGCCGCGGCACTCACGTTGCCGCTGCATCGCTCCAGAACTGCTTGTGCGTAGCTGCTCTCGAAGGTGGACAAGTATTTCTCTCTCGCATCTCTCCATGGAATGGAGGAGAGTTGGATGAAATCCGTCACTCCAGTTGCATCCTCCTCCAGGTCTTCGGCGCTCAAGACTCCACCGGCATGCAAGGCCGCCAATCGTTCCATGACGTTCTTGAGCTGGCGCACGTTCCCCGGCCACCGCTTGCTCAAAAGCGCCTCGTAGAATTGCGGCGAACCGGAGAGGCTCTTCCCGTAACGGCGGGAGAAGCGCTCCAGAAAGAAGCGTGCTAGGTGCGGAATATCCTCAGGCCGCTCCCGCAATGGCGGCAGCTTCACCGTGACGACGCTCAGGCGGTAATAGAGTTCCTCGCGAAACGTGCCCGCCTTGATTTTGGCTGCAAGATCCTGATTCGTCGCACACACGATGCGGCAATCCACTCGTATCTGTGCCACGCCTCCCAGCCGCCTCAGAGCACGCTCCTCAACGAAACGGAAGAGGCGCGTCTGCAACTCCACGCCCAGGTCACCGATTTCATCCAGAAACAGCGTGCCGCCGTCTGCAGATTCGATTAGCCCTTTTTTGCTGCGGTCCGCGCCGGTAAACGCGCCGCGCTCATAGCCGAATAATTCGCTTTCGATCAGCGATCCCGGCATGGCGCTGCACTCCACCGGAACAAGCGGGCCGTCCTTGCGCGGGCTTTGTTCGTGAATAAATCGTGCCGTCACTTCTTTGCCGGTGCCGCTTTCTCCGAGAATCATGACGGTGGCGTCAGTACGCGCGGCTCTGCGGCACTTCTCCATCAGGTCCAACATCACCGAGCTGCGGCTGGGAGCGGCGTCGGCTTCGCCCAACGATTCCAGCCGGCCTTTCAGCCGGGCCACTTCGTGCTCCAGCGACGCGTGTGAAAGTGCCCGCTTCACTACCAGCAAGAGGTCCTCGCGTTTGAAGGGCTTCTGCAGATAATCGAACGCCCCATTGCGCATGGCAATGACCGCCCCCTCCACCGATCCGAATGCGGTGAAAAAAACGATGGGCAGACCGGGATGCGCTTCGTGCAAGCGGGCAAACAGTTCCTCTCCCGACATTCCCGGCATGCGCATGTCCAGCAGAACCAGGTCAGGTGGGTTTGCCAAAGCTTCTGCGAGCCCCCTAGCTGGATCGACCATCACGGAAACAGAGGTGCCGGGCAGGCGCAGCATCCGCTGTATGTTTTCGCCCAACGCGGGCTCATCGTCGATCACCAGGATTCTGCTCACTCGGATGCTCCTCCGGCGAACCAGTGATATGGCTGGCCGCGGGTAAATCGGGCCGGCGGTAGCTCGATCACGAAGCTCGCGCCCCTGCCTTCTCTTGTCTCGTAGCGAATACGACCGTCGTATATATCCAGCAGGCTTGCGGCTAAGAACAAGCCCAGCCCCAGCCGCTCACGCCCGTTGCTGTGCGAGATGAATGGCTCAAAGAGGTGCTCGCGTATGCTCTCCGGCACGCCCGGCCCATTGTCTTCAATCCGAATCACAACCTTGGCGCCAGCCGTACGGTAGGGAGCGAGCCGCACCCACACGGTCGCATCTTCATGCCCCATCAGCGCTTGCATGGCGTTGTTCAACAATCCGCGCACCACTTCCCCGACCACGTGCTCGGGAACGTCCACGCGAGGGACTTCCGCAATCTCCTCTACCAGCCGCACGCCCTGAGAGGCTGCCCATGGCCGCATCGCCGCCAATACGTCCTCCAGCGCTTTGTGCGGGACTGATGCCTCAAAAACCTCGCTACCGCGCTCCCGCCGCAATGCCTGCAAGAGGGTCGTCGCGATGTTGCTCATATAACGAGCTTCACTGAGCATCTGCTCGAGATCGCCGCAGAGGGCGGGATCGTCTTTGCGCTCCTCAAGCAAGACCTCGATCCGTCCTGCCACTATCGCCAGCGGATTATTGAATTCGTGCATGAATCCGGCCGTGAACTGGCCGAGCAGAGTGAGTTGGTGAGAAAGCCGCGCCTGCCTGTCGGCGACCTGCAACTCCTCGCGCAGCCGCGAGGTGCGATAGCGCACGGTATCCAATTGCAGCTTCAACTGCGCTGCCGCTTCCTCGGCATTGGCCGCGCAGGCGCGGAGTCGAGACCGCTGCCTGCGCAAATAGAGCAATGCCGGCAGAGGCGCCAGCAGGACGGCAATGCAGAAAACAGTCGCGCTCCATGCAGAACCCCGACTCTGCGATATGAATACCACCACAAGCGGCATCACCCACGTCCCGCTTATCCAAAGGACTAGACCGCCGTGCCGGTTCGCCGCATTGCTGTTGTCAATCATGTCGTTCATTGCGGCGACGGCCGGAGCGAGGATGCCTGGCAGGGAAACAACTTCAGCAGAACGTCACGAAACTGCCGGCCGATCGCCGGACGGCGCCCGCCCCGGAGGCCGGTTTGCACCAGCGGTAATCCGTGAATCTGGTGCAGACAAGGCGCACCGGAACCGAAAGGCCTCTCATTTCGAGAGGCCTCGCCATAGGCCGGGAAAGGGGTTAAGCGCGCCGTGAAGCTACCCTCCAGCGAATCCGATGGACGTCACCTTCAACAACAGATAGGCTTCCAGCAACACGTCTCGAAGTGATCCACATCACATCTTGTCGAGTTTTGCTGTCAAGAAATTCCCTCAACGGTGCCTCTTCGACGACTTTTCGCCTTTGATCCGCGGCCAGAAACGCTCTGGCAGGCGTCGGCCCTATTCAGGCCTACCGGTGGGGTCCTGATGGTGGTGAATTTCCCCGGGAGCGTCCGGCGATTCCAGGTGCGGCAAACGGACGATTCACCGAAGACTCGAAGGTCGCGTCCAGCCAAACGCGCCGCGGAAACTGATCCTCAGGTAAATGCGAATTCCGGCACAGTTAGCTCAGCTCGAACCGGACAGCTTCGGAGCCGGAACCCACCTCTGAGGCAAGTGGAATCTTAACTGTAATGCGCGCTCCACCCGTCTCCCGATTCGTCGCCGAGACCGTGCCACCGTGGGCGTGAGTCACGGCATCGACGAACGCGAGGCCCAACCCATGGCCGTCCGAATTGCGCCCCTTTACACGGCGCTCGAAGACATGGTCAAGCACTTCGGAATCGAAGCCGGGTCCGTCGTCTTCGAGGATCAGCGATGCGCCATCCTCTTTGCTCTGCAGCTCGATCGTAATCGTGGATGAGGGCGGCAAGTGTTTCAGCTCATTATCGAGGAGATTAGCGATCATGCGATGAAGCAGCGCGGCATCGGCGGAGACTTTCACGGGGCCGCTGCTTCGCGTTCTAACCTTTAAGCCTTTCTCCGACATGGACGGCTCATAAAGATCGATCATCGCACGCAGCAAATCGTGCATATCGACCTCGATGCGCGTCAGCCGCAGAGCGTCCGCCTTAGCCTCAGCGACATCCAGGGATTTGTTCAGGAAGTCGGTAAGCCGATCGAGTTCATCAATCGCGGAAACGATGGGCTCGGCTTGATCCCCTTCGACGTCCCTCGACAGGGACGATTCAAGCTTTCCGCGAATGGCCGTGAGAGGGCTGCGCAAATCGTGGGCCAGCGAGTCTGTGATGGTGTGCAACTGGTGCATCGATCGCTCGATGCGGTCGAGCATGCGATTCAGCGTCAGCGCCAGCTGGCTTACTTCATCATTGCGGCGCGCGATTGGAACGCGAGCACTCAGATCGGAGTGCCCGATGCGAGAGGCGGCTTCCGTAATCCTGCGCACGTGACTCAGCATGCGGCGCGTGGAGAAAAACACCATTCCAAAACCGAGCATGACAAGCATGAGCCAGAGCAGGAAGAAGCGCATGCGGAGATTCCGGACCACGCGGAGTTCGTCCCGCTCCGAGAGGCCGAGAACGATATGGCTGCCGTCCTTGATGCGGATGGACGCTACGCGGAAGGGGGCCGGGAACCCCTGCACATGGATATCGGTCGGATGATCGGACGGGATTGGCTTCACCCGCGTCGCATTCAACTCGGCTTGGCCGTCGCCAACTCCCACCCAGAGTTTGAGCGCGCCGTCGCCACCGATCTGGAGAAAGAATACAGACTCGTTGAAGCCGCCTTCGGAGGGTAATTTGTTGGGCACTTCACGTGTGGCGAGTTCCGCCACCTCTCCCACCACGCGCTGATAGAGTGCATCCTTCGGCGTGCGCTCGGCAACATCGCCAAGCACCTCGACTTCGCCTGAAAGCCATGCGTCGGTGCGCCGCTGAATATCGGCGACGACAAAGCTTTGGATAAAGAAGAAGAGCACCAGGGTTCCACATGCGAAGGCAAAAGTTGCCCATAGTGAGATGCGCCATGCGGCGCTGCGCATACGCGGCTTACCTGTCTTTGAGGACATAGCCCACACCTCGCATGGTTCGAATCAGCGGCTGATGTCCAGCCCCATCGACTTTGCCGCGCAGCCGGTAGATATGCACGTCAACTACATTCGTGTCTGGCTCTATGCGCATGCCCCAAACTTTGTCGAGAATCATGGAACGCGTCACTACACGCCCCGCATTCCGGCACAAATACTCCAATAAGACAAACTCCTGTTGCGTCAGCTGCAGCAGTTGGCCGCCACGCGATGCTTCGCGACGCAGCAGATCCAGCTCAAGGTCCATCACGCGCAACTGCGTGCCTTCAGAAGTTGCTGGGCCGTTGCGCTTGAGCAGATTACGGAGCCGCGCAAGCAACTCGGCGAGCGCGAAGGGCTTGGTCAGATAATCGTCACCGCCCTGCTCAAGCCCGCGCACACGGTCGTCAACCGATCTGCGTGCAGAAAGGATCAGTACCGGAGCTCTCACGCCTAATTCACGCAGGCGGAGAATCAAGGCGATTCCATCCTGGTCAGGCAATCCAAGGTCGACGATGAGAATGTCGAATGGCTTTTCGAAGGCCAGCGCCTCGGCGGTTTTGCCGTCAGGCGCCGCTTCCACCTCATATCCCGCTTCTTCGAGAGAATGGCGCAGAAAACTCTGGATATCGATTTCGTCTTCCACCAGAAGGAGGCGCATGACAGGATATTAGTGCATTTGCATTGCTCCTTTATAGATTGCATCCCCCTCTCAAGTGGCGCTGTTTGGAATCAGGCAAGCGCTTTGACCAAGATGAACGAGTTGTCATCGGAGCGTTCACTCCCGGTCATCAACCATAACCATCGTTAGGCGCAGGTCCGACACAATCCCTGGAATTCGCGGGAGCGGGCGAAGAACCGTATTCGCCCATTCTTGAAGATGAACGAAACGTCATGCTAACAACTGCGATTCCACGCTTTCCAAAGCCGCTTTGCCGCCGTCTTACCATGCATTGAGACTTACAGAACCGCGATTCAAAACGTCGGATTCTCCTTTACAACCGAGCCATTTACCAGAAGATCGAGGACCAAAGTGCAAGCGGCGAACGTTATGGAGCAATCGGACACGAGCTTTCTTGCGGAAGCCTTCACCAGTTCGCTGGCGCTACCGGCAGTTCTCGATTCCAATCTTAAGAATGCGCTTCATCATGTACTCGACAATCCCGGAAGCCTTGTCCGTCCAAGCCTGGTCTTTCAGATGGCGACGGCGTATGGAGTGGGTGCGGCCCACGCCGAGGAACTAGCGGTCGCGCTCGAGTACTTTCACACGGCCTCGCTGCTGTTTGACGACCTGCCCTGCATGGACAACGCGTTGGAGCGGCGTGGCGCCCCGTGCACGCATCTCGTCTATGGAGAAGAAGGGGCCATCCTTACCGCGCTGGCGCTGATCAATCGCGCTTACGGGCTCACCTGGCGCGCGGTTGCAAATTCAGCACGGACCGGACAAGCGCAGGCGCTCGACTTCATCGAGGGCTGCCTGGGCGTTGGCGGACTACTTAACGGGCAAAGCTTCGATCTGCATTACGCAGCCTTGCCGCGCACTCTGGAGACCACCGATCGCATTGCGCGGGGCAAGACGGTTTCGCTGATCCGGCTCACTCTGGCGCTGCCCGCCATGTTGGGCGGTGCATCGCCGCGCGAGATTCAACTGATCGAGCGCATCTCGCTGTTCTGGGGGCTCGGCTATCAGATCGTAGACGACTTGAAGGATGTGCTTCAAAATGCGGCGCAGACCGGAAAGACCGCGGCTCGCGACGAATCGCTCGGGCGCCCGAACGTCGCGGCAGTGATCGGAATCTGCGGAGCGGTTCAGCGCCTCACCCGGTTGATCGAATTGGGGGACAGAGTGCTTGGCCGGCTTCTCGCTTTACGGCCGGAGCTGGACTTTCTCGAGCGGCTGCGCGGCGCGCTGCAACAGGAACTGGAGCGCGTTACATCGAATTCCTGCGCTCTCGAAGAGAGGGGCATGCCGTGATCTTCCTCAAGCTGATTCTGACGAACCTGCGCTGCCACCGTATCCGCTCCCTCATCAGCGTGGCCGGAATCGCCTTCAGTGTGGCCGCCATGCTCACGGTCGTTACAGTCCTGCAAGGCGCCGTGGGCATGTTTTCCGGATTGCTGTCCAGCGACAGCGAGATCGTTGTCTTCGAGCGCAACGTCTCCGACCTGTTTTTCAGCAATGTTCCGCAATCTGCGGTCGAAGCGGTTGCGAACTGGCCCATGGTCCTGCATGCCGACCCTGTTCTCTTCGGCATTGTCACCAGCAAAAGCAATCCCATCATCACCTGCTTCGGCGTTACGGCCAACGACCCGCGCATATTGAGAGCAACCTGGATTGCCGGTAATAGCGAAGACTTCGGAAAGCAAGGCGACGACGTTGTGCTCGGACAGCGCGCCGCCGATTTTCTTTCCGCCAAGCTTGGCGATCATGTGCCCATCGGCCATGGAACTTTTCACGTCATCGGCATCATGCAGACCGCCAATGGGTTTGAAAATGGCGGCGTGTTTATGCCCCTCAATGTTGCGCAGGCGTTCTTCCATAAACAATCCGCCTCTTCGGTGATGACCGTCAAGCTGCGCAGCAAAGACGATATTCCCCAGTTTAAAGCCATGGTCAAATCCCATTACCCTGCGCTGGTTGCGCTTGAGAATCAGGAGTTCAATCGCTCCTACTCGCAATTCAAGATTCTGAAAGCCACGGCCTGGGCGGTGGGCGGATGTGGGTTGCTGCTCGGCGGCTTCGGCGTGGCCAACACCATGATCATGTCGGTCTTCACGCGGATCCGGGAGATTGCCATTCTGCGCGTCAATGGCTTCTCGCGCCCGCAGGTTGCCTCCATGATCTTCGGCGAATCCGCGTTCGTATCCTTGCTGGGCGCTGCCGCCGGCCTGCTCATTGGCACGTTCTTTCTCTATGCACTCAAACTCATTCCCGCCCTCCACGGTTACGTGGACGTAACTCTTCACCCATTTGTTCTGACAATCGTTGTCGTGCTGGCGTTGCTCACCGGAATCGCCGGCGCACTCTATCCAGCCTTCTACGCTATGCGAATTCGCGCGGTGGAGGCGCTTCGTTTCGAATGAGCGCCGCGGTTGCCATCTCGCATGAAGAACGAACGGTCGTGCTTCGTGCCGACAACGTGTGGAAGAGCTATGAACAGGAGACTATTCAAGTCCTCAACGGAGTCGATCTCGATGCGTGCGAAGGCGAAACCGTAGCACTCTGCGGCCCTTCCGGGTGTGGCAAGAGCACGCTGCTGCATCTTTTTGGCGGCCTCGACTCGCCGGATCACGGACACATTTCAGTCAATGGCGTCGAAATCGGCCGGCATCGCGATCGCCTGAAGCTGCTCCGGCATGAGGTGGGTTTCGTCTTTCAGCTTCACAATCTTATTCCCGGCCTCACTCTCGCGGAGAATTGCCTGATCCCGGCCGTCGCTGCGGGAACAGATCGGCGCGCGGCACGGGAAAGATTGCAGTACCTCACCGAGCGCACCGGCCTGGGACACCGGCTAGATCAACGCATGCAAAAGCTCTCCGGCGGCGAGCGCCAGAGAACCGCGATTTGCCGC